>Ga0209737_10000337_pt1 | contig 41081 bp, 38 predicted proteins | sample TergutCu122P3_FD_187284 | JGI IMG/M metagenome (GOLD analysis project Ga0209737, IMG submission 187284) | Cubitermes ugandensis P3 segment gut microbial communities from Kakamega Forest, Kenya - Cu122 P3 (SPAdes) (version 2) | ecosystem: Host-associated > Arthropoda: Insects > Digestive system...
TGCTGAAGGAAATCTCCCGTGAAGAAGGGCGCATCATCGTCTTCATCGACGAATTGCACACGATGGTTGGCGCAGGCAAGGCCGAAGGGGCGATCGACGCCGGAAACATGCTTAAACCAGCGCTGGCGCGGGGCGAATTGCATTGCATCGGCGCAACGACGCTGGACGAATACCGCAAGTACATCGAAAAGGACGCGGCGCTGGAACGCCGTTTCCAGAAGGTGTTGATCGAAGAGCCGACGGTGGAAGCAACCATCGCCATCCTGCGCGGCCTGCAGGAGAAATACGAAATCCATCACGGGGTGGAAATCACCGACCCGGCCATCGTTGCGGCCTCCGAGCTCTCGCACCGCTACATCACCGACCGTTTCCTGCCCGACAAGGCCATCGACCTGATCGATGAAGCGGCAGCGCGGATCAAGATGGAAATCGACTCCAAGCCCGAAGTCATGGACAAGCTCGACCGCCGCCTGATCCAGCTCAAGATCGAACGCGAAGCGGTCAAGAAGGAAAAGGACGAGGCTTCACAAAAACGCCTCTCCCTGATCGAAGCGGAAATCAGCCGACTGGAGAAGGAATACTCCGATCTCGAAGAAGTCTGGAAAGCGGAGAAGGCCCACCTGCACGGCGCCAGACACATCAAGGAAGAAATCGATCATCTCAAGGTGCGGATGGCCGAACTCCAGCGCAAGGGACAGTTCGACAAGCTCGCCGAACTGCAATACGGCGAACTGCCCAAGCTCGAAGCACAACTGAAAGCCGCCGAGAAGGCGGACGGGGCAGGGGAGGCCGCGAAACAGAATCGGCTCTTGCGTACCCAGGTCGGCGCAGAAGAAATCGCCGAAGTCGTCAGCCGCGCCACCGGCATTCCGGTGTCCAAGATGATGCAGGGCGAGCGCGAAAAGCTGCTCAAGATGGAAGAACGCCTGCACGAGCGGGTCATCGGGCAGGATGAAGCCGTGCGGCTCGTCTCGGATGCCATCCGCCGTTCGCGCGCCGGGCTTTCCGACGAAAACCGGCCTTACGGCTCTTTCCTCTTCCTCGGCCCGACGGGCGTGGGCAAGACGGAACTGTGTAAGGCGCTGGCGGCTTTTCTCTTCGATTCCGGCGAACACCTGATTCGCGTCGATATGAGCGAATTCATGGAAAAGCACTCGGTTGCCCGCTTGATCGGCGCGCCGCCGGGCTATGTCGGCTATGAAGAGGGCGGCTATCTGACCGAACAGGTCCGGCGCAAGCCCTATAGTGTGATTCTGTTCGACGAAGTGGAAAAGGCGCATCCCGACGTTTTCAACGTGCTGCTGCAAGTGCTTGACGATGGCCGCATGACCGACGGGCAGGGGCGCACCGTAGACTTCAAGAACACCGTGATCGTCATGACATCCAACCTCGGCAGCCAGATGATTCAGCAAATGGCGGGCGACGATTACAGCCTCATCAAGCACGCGGTCATGGACGAGGTGAAGACGGCTTTCCGTCCTGAATTCATCAACCGTATCGACGAGATCGTCGTGTTCCACGCCCTCAATGAGGCGCATATCGCCGGGATTGCCAGAATTCAGTTGCAATACCTGGAGCAACGCCTCTCAAGGCTCGACATGCGGCTCGAAGTCGAAGATGCCGCGCTGGCGGAACTCGCGAGGGCAGGGTTCGACCCGGTTTTCGGCGCGCGCCCGTTGAAGCGTGCGATTCAGGAAAAGCTGGAAAACCCGCTTGCCAAGGCCATCCTCGAAGGTCAATTCACGGCGAAAGACGTAATTCGCGTAATGTTTGATGGCGGGGGGATGAGGTTTGGGAAGGAAGTGTGATACCGTGCCGACCCGCATAAAACCTACAAGGGAGGATGGTGATGGAATCAATGTTTTGCTTTCAGTGTGAACAAACCACGAAAGGAGTCGCCTGTACGCAGTCCAGCACATGTGGAAAGGAGCCGGATACCGCTTGGGAACAGGATTTATTGACATGTGAAATGATTGGTCTGGCGAAAGCGATGACAGGCCAGAATGCAGATTGGTCCAAAACGATCGACCTCATCATGGATGGCCTGTTTGCCACGCTCACCAATGTCAATTTTGATACCGCAAAAGTTGCCGTACTGACGGGTGAAGCAAGAGCCAGACGCGAAAAGCTGGGCGGGGAAGTCATGAACCCCGAGGATCTGTTCCGCGGCGACGAAAATATCGTCTCACTGCGTTCCACGCTGCTGTTCGGGTTGCGCGGCATGGCGGCTTACGCGCATCACGCGCGCGTTCTGGGTAAACGCAATGCTGAAGTCGACGCCTGGTTCATCAAAGGCATGGCGGCTCTGGGAAATGAACATACGGTCGACGAATGGCTGGGGCTTTTGATGGAGCTCGGCAGTGTCAATCTGCAATGTATGGCATTACTGGACGAAGCCAATACGGGGGCCTTCGGCAATCCCGTTCCCACGCAGGTGCCGCTCAAGATCGAAAAAGGGCCGTTCATTGTCGTGACGGGCCATGATTTGCACGATTTGAAGATGCTTCTGGAACAGACTGAAGGCAAGGGCGTCAATATCTACACCCACAGCGAAATGCTGCCCGGTCACGGTTATCCGGAACTGAAAAGGTATCCGCATCTCAAAGGCAACTTTGGAACGGCATGGCAAAACCAGCAAAAGGAATTCGACGGTCTTCCTGCGCCCATACTGTTTACGACCAATTGCCTGATGATTCCAAAACCCGGCTACGCAGACCGCGTCTACACGACATCGGCGGTGGCGTTTCCCGAAACGAATCATATTGAAGCCAGCCCGGACGGTCACAAGGATTTCACCCCGTTGATCGACCATGCCATCAAACTCGGCGGCTATGCGGAGGATCAGCAGCTTGCCGGTATCAACGGCGGCGCTGCCGTTACCACAGGGTTTGGGCGGCAAACGATCCTCGACAACGCCGCCACGATCATCGATGCGGTAAAGGCAGGCGCCATCAAGCATTTCTTCCTTGTCGGCGGCTGTGACGGCGCAAAGGTCGGGCGCAACTATTACACGGATTTCGTCAGGCTCACCCCGAAAGACACGGTCGTCCTGACCCTTGCCTGCGGCAAGTACCGTTTCAACGACGTCGATGCAGGCACGATCGGCCCGTTCCCGCGCATCCTCGACATGGGACAGTGCAACGATGCCTATGGCGCCATTCAGGTTGCCGTCGCGCTTGCCGGCGCCTTCAACTGCGGCGTAAACGACCTGCCGCTGACTCTCGTTCTATCGTGGTACGAGCAAAAAGCGGTCTGCATCCTGCTGACGCTGCTCTCACTTGGCATCAAGAACATCTATATCGGGCCAAGTATTCCGGCTTTCTTCTCGGATGCAGTGCTGAACGTACTGGTCGAAAAGTTCGACCTGCATCCGATCAGTACGCCTGAAGAAGATTTGGCGCGGATTTTGCAGTAGGGATGAGGATGGGAGCTTGAGAGGCTGGAGCGGTTTTGGCTGCCCCCATCCCGGCCTTCCCCCGCGTGCGGGGGAAGGAGACTGGTTTCCTCCTCCCGTTTGCGGGGAGAAAGAGACAAATTCCCTCCCCCGCTTGCGGGGAGAAAGAGACAAATTCCCTCCCCCGCTTGCGGGGGAGGGTTAGGGTGGGGGCAAGATGCTCCGTTGCCGAGGCATCACACCAGCGTCTTGATCAGCGTTTCCCGGTCGCCGGGCAGCATATCCATCGGCGCAATTTCCGGCATCGTGTAAGCGCCGGGCGAAAGGCGTAGCGCTGCGGCGCGCGCGCAGGAAACCATGATCTGCGAGGTGAGCGCGGGGTTGTTGATGGTCATGCGGAATTCAAAGAGCTGGTTGTGCGTAGCGCCGCTCGCGCCCTTGCGCTCCATCAATACGCCGTGGCCCACATCCTTGAGCTCATCGATGCTCGGCACGGCAAAGACTCGGGTGTCGTCGTGGGCGAAGTATTCGTCTTCCTTGATTGCTGCCGTTACCTGCGCCAGTTCCGCGCCGGGTTCGAGTTCAACGTAGACCATGCGCCGATGCACGCCGGTGCCAGTGGGAATGGTCATCGACAGCGCGTCCTTGACGCCCGGTTTCGATTTGGCGCAGACCGAATGCCCCATGCTCATGCCGGGGCCGAAATTGGTGTAGGTCAGTCCCTTTGGGGCCATCGCCAGCAGGAGCGCGCGCAACAACGAATCGCTACCGGGGTCCCAGCCGGCGGAAACGACCGCGACGCAGCCATGTTTTTTGGCCGTAGCGTCCAGTTCAGAGCGCAATTGCCACAGCTTTTCGCCGTGGATGTCGAAGCTGTCGACCGTATGAATGCCACGGGCCAGATATTGCGGTGCGGTTTCCGGAATGCTGCGGGTCGGGCCGCACAGAATCGCCACGTCGACCTTGCCCAACATGGCGACGTCGGTGACGACGTCGATTCCGGCCAACTTTTTCGCTTCTTCCGGCGACAGGGCCGCCGAGCGCCGGACGATTCCGGCCAGTTCCATGTCCGGCGCCGCCTGTACCGCTTCGACCGCATATTGGCCGATGTTGCCGTATCCCACTACCGCTATCCGCAAGGTTTTCATGATGTTCCTGAGTTATCTGTCGTTGGAGAAAACACGAATGGTACAGAAGGAAACAATTCTCGCCATTGCGTTATCAAATTTTGATCCCGTGCGCTAAATATCAGCATGACGAGTCTGTTCGTCGGTTGCTCTGCGCACGACCACGACCCCGGCCCGCTGGAACAAAATCTCGAAGCCTTGTTCCGGCAGGCGGTCGAGGCGGGTGATGGCGATTTCTCCCGCTTCCGGCGCGCGCAAGGGCGTGACGGCATCGCGATAGACGCTGATGCTGGGCGTTCGCAATTCCCAGAGCACGACGGGTTCCGGGCGGCTTTGCGCGAAAAGGGCGGCTTCTTTGACCGGCCCTTGCAGCATCGCGCCAAGCCAGGGCGCGACCGCAAGCGTGAGCACCGCCGTTTGCAGGCACGCGGCGATGAGCAGCCGATCCCACAACATGCTTCTTTCCCTGGGCACGAAAAGGACGAGCAGCCAGATGAGCAGCGCGCCGCCGCAGATGGCGTAATAGTCTGCGCCAGCCCGCAAGGTGGCCTCGGCGAGCAGGGCGCGGTAGTAGGCATTGCCCGCCTCGCTTGCGGAAAGAAGCGAACACAGCATCGGCAGCCCGATGGTCAGAACAAGCAATGCAGTAGGCGGGGCGAGATGCGCGAGGGGTTTTTTCAATTCGTCGCGGTGCGCGGCGATGAGCAGGAACAGGGGCGTTGCGCCGTAGAGCGCGTAATGCGGCAGCTTGGTGCCGGAAAGCGAGAAGAAGATGACGACGAATCCCGCCCAGATCCACAGGTAACGGCGCAGGCCGCTGCCGGTATGATCGCGGTTGGCGGAGTCGGCCCTGATCTTGCGCAGACTGACGAAAAGCGGCCCCGTCCAGGGCAGCAGCAGGACGGGCACGATGATGATGTAGTAGAAAATGCTCCCGGCGTGACCTTCGAGCGTGCCGGTGAAGCGCCGGACGTTGTGCTTGAAGATGAAGCCGTCGATGAAATCCTGCCCGTGCATGACAAGGATTGTGGCGTACCAGGGAACGGTGATCAGGGCGAAGATCAGCCAGCCAAGCGGGTCGGACAGCGCGCGCAGCCAGGTGCGCCAGTCCTTGCGGGTGAGACAGTAGAGCAGGGTGACGACACCCGGCACGAGCAGAGCGATCGGCCCCTTGGTGAGCACGCCGAGGCCGATCCACACGTAGCAGCGCAGTAGCGGGGCGCGGTGGCCACGGCAGGATTCGAGGTATCGCCAGGCATCGAACAGGGCGAGCGCCAGCAGGAGATTGAGCAGGGCATCCGCCGTGGCGGCGCGGCCGATGATCAGCGGCCCGATGGCGGTGGCCGCCACGGCCAGCGCTGCCAGCGCCGTGTTCGGGCCGAAGCGCGGACGGGCGAAATGCCAGGTGGCGTAACACCAGGCCATCGCGGCGAGCGCCGAAGGCAGACGAAACGCCCATTCGACGCTGAAAATGCCGCCAAAGCACCAGTAACTCAGCGCTTGCAGCCAGTAGATCAGGATAGGTTTGTCGAAACGGGGCTTGCCATTCAACCAGGTCGAAAGAAAATCCCCGCGCTCGAACATTTCGCGCGTGGCTTCGGAAAACGCGCCTTCATCGACATCGAACAGCGGCGCACCGCCCAGACGCAGCAGAAAAGCGGCCAGCGGCAGGGCAAGGATGAGAGCTGTGTAGGGGCTCAGTTTCCGCGTCATGTCACGCGTTCTCGTCGCAGGAAGCGGGCAGGCGCCAGCAATCATTCTCGCCGGGCGTTGGCGCTTCCTCTGCCAGATAGGCGTGAGTGCCGCCGAACTCGTAATAGACACGCGCCAGCAATTCGGCCAGAACGCCGGAAGTCACCATCTGCACGCCTGCAATGAAGAGGAAAAAACCGCCGAAAAGCAGCGGTCGCGTGCCGATGCTCTCCCCGAGAAATATCTTGATTCCGGCAAGATAGGCAAGGATGAGACCGCCCAACGCCCCAAGCATGATGCCGATGGTGCCGAAGAAGTGTCCGGGCCGGGTGCGGAAGCGCATGAAGAAATAGACGAAGATGAGATCGAGCACGACGCGGGAAGTGCGGGAGATGCCGTACTTGGACTGCCCGAATACGCGGGGGTGATGTGTGACGACTTCCTGCGCGATGCGCCGGGGGGTTGTCACCGTCGCCAGCCAGGCAGGGATGAAGCGGTGCATCTCGCCATAGAGCCGCACGCGCTTGATGGCGCTGGCGCGAAAGACCTTGAGGCTGCAACCGTAATCGCGCAGTTGAACGCCGGTCATCCGGGCGATGAGTCGGTTGGCGATGCGCGATGGAATCTTGCGCAGCCAGTTGTCCTGGCGATCCTTGCGCCAACCGGCAACGAGATCGAGCTCTTCATCGAGCAGTCGCCCGACCATGCGCGGAATGTCGATCGGGTCGTTTTGCAGGTCGCCGTCCATGGTGGCGATGACGCTGCCGCGCGCGGCATCGATTCCGGCCTGCATGGCCGCCGTCTGCTTGAAGTTGCGCCTGAGCCGGATGATGCGCACGTGCGGGCCTTCGAGCGCTGCGCAACGCGCCAGTTCCGACGGCGTGGCGTCACTGCTGCCGTCATCGACCAGCACCAGTTCCCACGGCCACGGATAGGGTCCGAGCGCTAGGCGGATGCGTTCCACGAGCGGTTCGACGTTTTCGGCCTCGTTGTACATCGGTACGACGATGGACAGGGTATGGCGCGGCAGGGAAGCCGGGATTTGCGGTTCGGCGGGGGGGAGAGGAGATGGATTCATGGGTTCTAGACTTTTTCAGAATCGGATTCGGCTTCGGACGGCTTCGCCGTCGGGCGGATTCCAGGCAACAGTGCAGCAATGATACCGGCACTCACGGAACAGGCAATGACGAAAAGGTGCAGCGCCAGCGCTGCGCGCAGGCCGTCGGCCAGATTGACGCCGTTGGGCAGCAATGCCGCCGCCGCTCCGGCTTCGTAAGTACCGAATCCCGCCACGCCCTGCACCGGGAGAAAGGCGGCGAGTTCTGCGCCCAGCGCGCCTGCCGCGCCCGTGTTCATGGTCGTTTCGAGCAGCGCGGCCAGCAGCCATGCCTGCGCGGCGAGCTTGACCGACCAGTTTGCAATCGTCCATAGCCAACCGAATCGAGCGTGCCGTACCGATTCGGCAAAGGCTTCACGCAGTCGGGCGAGCCTGCCTTTCCCGGATGGGCGATGTGGACGGCGCGCCCATCGCGGCAGCGCCCAGGCAAAGGCAATCAGTAGCGCTGCGCCCGCGAGGCGCAGCACGAGCGGCAACCCTGGCCAGACCATGACCGCGACCACGGCCACGACCAGCGCATCCTGAAAACGGAACCAGAAAAGGGAAGCCAGCGCGCGCGTGAGCGGCGTGCCGAAGAGCTTGCCGAGCAGAACGGGAAAAGCCGCCTCGCCGCCGCGAAACGGCACGATGTTCACCGCAGCGTTATGCAGGAGCACGACGCGCAGACAGGCGCCGAAACGGACATGGGATTCATGGCGGAATTCATCAAAGACCCGTGCCGTGCGCAGCAGATAACTCAGGAAAAACCCCGCCACCGCCAACCCGAGCGCGCTGGCAGGGAGTCGCTCCAGCATTGCAGGCAACTCGGCCCATTGCTGTTGGTTCAGCAGCCAGAATGCGAACGCCAGCGTGAATGCGACGGCAAGGGCGCGTTTGATGATCTTCGTGTGTTTCGAGGTGGTCATGCCGAATCTTGCGCTCTCGACGCAGCCGGACGCCACAGGGCGTAAAGCGCCCCGAGAAGGCCGATGGCACATAACAGATACTGCATCCAGAGTCCCCGAGGGTATTTCGTGTCTTCAAAAACAAATGCGATTACGCAAAGAAGCACGATTCCCGCAAGGATACGCTGGCCGCGAATATTTTCCCAAAACCGCCATTTTGCCGAGAGTGCGCAGCCAAGCGCCGCCGCTGCCCAGCCGCCTGCCGCGCCGGCAAGCAGATCGAGCGGCCAGTGCGCTCCGACCGAGATTCTCGAAAACGCGACCAGTATCGCTGCGGGCACAACGAGCCAGGCCAACGGCCGCCGGGAACAGAACACCACGATACCGGCGGCCACGAAAGCGGTCACGGTGTGCCCGGAAGGAAAGGATTTTCCGAACAGCGGCGAGTCGATGATCTGGAATGTTTCAGGAGGAAGGACTGCCGCCGGGCGGGGCAGTTCGGCCCATCTCTTGATTGCGTGGGTATAGAGACTGGCAAATGGCGTTGTCAGCAGCGCGGCCGCTGTCCAGCGCGGCCACCAGGCGAGCGTGGGGGCAACCAGGCAAAAAGCGCCGAGCGTATTGCCCATATTGGTAATTCCGGCCCAGAAGAAAGGGGACAGCCACTGGGCTGCCGCGTTCGCTGCCAGAAACCCGTCCCTGTTGGTGTCGGTGACCACGATGATTCCCGCGCAAAGGGCGCAGACCAGGATGGGCAGGATGACTTGCATGGTTTCGTTGCTATTCGCTGAATATAAGATAAGGACAGGTTGGGAGCCTGACCTTACAACAATGGCGGGATTCCGGCGAGGGTTGCTGCTTTTGCCAGATCGGCATCGAGCGTTGCCAATGGATGCCCTGTGCGCAAGGCAAGTTCCAGATAGGCCGCATCGTATACGGACAACTTATAGCGGCGGGCGAGGTTCAGGGTGTCACCGAGTGCACGCCCGGCTGTGGCCAGATCGGTTACGATATCGAGCCGCTCCAGAAGCGCAATGAAGCGTTGCGAATCAGCTTCGGTCACGATGTTTCTGGCTTCAATTTTGGCGATGACGTTACCTACTTCCAGCGGCCAGAGCGAAGGCACCAGGGCTTGCGATGCTTTCAGCGTCTTCAAAACCGCGCCTGCATACGCTGTGCCTGCCGGATTGGTGTCAGGCGCCAGCCAGAGCAGCGCCACGGAGGCATCCAGAACGAAACTCACGAGCGGCCTTCGTCGATGAGCGACTTGATATCGATGCCGCTCACAGGTTTGCGGGTTTGCATGAAGGTCAGCATTTCGTCGACGGCTGCCACGGCATCCGGGCGTCTGTTCTCTTTCGCGGGTACCAGGTCGGCCACGGCTTCACCCCGCAAGGTGATTGTGTAGCAGTTGCCAGCGCGAACGCCGCGCAATAACTCCGGCAGCTTCGTCTTGGCCTCATAGGATCCGATTTCGATGTTCATGGGGTCACCTGTAGGCGATATAGACCAGTTTATAGGCTAGTCGTAAACGAATCAAGCGCCTCCTGTCGGGCCGGAAAAGCGATGCCCGGCATCGGCAGTCCGGCGCAGGGCATCGCGGATGCTAATATTACCACCCTTTGCTTTTACGGCAGGCGTTTCCATGTCCGGCAATACTTTCGGTACTCTGTTTTGTGTCACCTCCTTTGGTGAATCTCATGGCCCGGCCATCGGCTGCGTGGTCGATGGCTGCCCTCCCGGGTTGGCGCTCGGGCAGGCAGACATTCAGGCCGACCTCGATCGCCGCAAACCGGGCACTTCGCGCCATGTCACCCAGCGCCGCGAACCGGACGAGGTGGAAATTCTCTCCGGGGTTTTCGAGGGGCTGACGACGGGTGCGCCCATTGCCATGTTGATTCGCAACCAGGATCAGCGCTCGAAAGATTACAAGGACATCGCCGATCTGTTCCGGCCAGGCCATGCCGATTACACCTACTGGCAGAAGTACGGCGTGCGCGATTACCGCGGCGGCGGGCGGGCTTCGGCGCGCGAGACGGCAGTACGGGTGGCGGCGGGCGCCATTGCGCGCAAATGGCTGAATGAAAAATTCGGCATCGTGATTCGCGGCTATCTGGCCCAGCTTGGCGAGATTCCTGTTCCCTTCGAGTCCTGGGATGTCATCGCGGGGAGTCCTTTCTTCGCGCCCAACGTTTCTCTTCAACCTCAACTGGAAACGTACATGGACGATCTGCGTCGCGCGGGGGATTCGATCGGTGCGCGTGTCAATGTGGTGGCCAGCGGTGTGCCGGTGGGATGGGGGGAGCCGGTATTCGATCGACTGGATGCCGACATCGCTTATGCGATGATGGGCATCAACGCAGTCAAGGGAGTCGAGATTGGCGCGGGTTTCGCGTCGGTCGCCCAGCGCGGTTCCGAGCATGGCGACGAGATTACGCCCGAGGGCTTTTTGTCGAACAACGCGGGCGGCGTGCTTGGCGGCGTCTCATCGGGGCAGGATATCGTGGTGAGCATGGCGGTGAAACCGGCCTCCAGCATTCGCCGCGAAAAGCGCTCGATCAATATCGCCGGTGAGCCGGTGATGGTGAGCACGGAGGGGCGTCATGATCCCTGCGTGGGCATTCGCGCCGTTCCCGTGGCCGAAGCCATGCTGGCGCTGGTGCTGATCGACCATGCCTTGCGTCACCGCGGCCAGTGCAGCGACGTGCGCACGGACACGCCCAGGGTTGCGGCTACCAATGCAGATAGGCGTGTGAAATAATTAACACTTCCTTTCCCGAGAGCTGTTGGAACGTTTGATGAATGCCAGGACGCTGTTTGAAAAGTTGTGGTCGGATCACCTTGTGCGCGAAGAGCCGGACGGCACGGCGCTGATTTACATCGACCGCCACCTGGTGCATGAAGTCACCAGCCCGCAGGCTTTTGAAGGATTGAAACTGGCGGGTCGCAAGCCCTGGCGCGTGTCCTCCATCGTGGCGACCGCCGACCACAATACGCCGACCGACCGCTGGGAAGAGGGCATCCTCGATCCGATTTCCCGTCAGCAGGTGGAAACGCTGGATGCCAATATTCGGGAGACCGGCGCGCTGGCGTACTTCCCTTTCAAAGACTCTCGCCAAGGCATCGTGCATGTGATCGGTCCGGAAAACGGCGCGGTGCTGCCGGGCATGACGGTCGTTTGCGGCGACTCGCATACGTCCACGCACGGCGCGTTCGCGGCAATGGCGCACGGCATCGGCACTTCCGAAGTCGAGCATGTGCTGGCAACGCAATGCCTGGTGCAGAAAAAATCGAAAACCATGCTGATCCGGGTCGAAGGCCGTCTGGGCAAAGGCGTGACCGCCAAGGATGTGGCGCTCGCCATCATCGGCAAGATCGGCACGGCGGGCGGCACGGGGTACGCGATGGAGTTCGCTGGTTCGGCCATTCGCTCTCTTTCGATGGAAGGGCGGATGACGCTCTGCAATATGGCGATCGAAGCCGGGGCGCGGCTGGGGCTGGTGGCTGTCGATCAGACAACGATCGACTATCTGAAAAACCGTCCCTTTTCGCCGCAGGGTGAAAGCTGGGACAAGGCGGTGGCGCATTGGCGCACTCTCTCCTCGGATGAAGGCGCGGTGTTCGACCGTACCGTGGAACTGGACGCCGAAAAAATCCTGCCCCAGGTCACCTGGGGCACGTCGCCGGAAATGGTCGTGCCCGTAACCGCCACGGTTCCTGATCCCCGAAAGGAGCCGGATGCGGTGAAACGGGAAGGGATGGAACGCGCGCTCGCCTATATGGGATTGCAGCCGGACATGCCGATTCAGTCGATCAAAATCGACAAGGTGTTCATCGGTTCCTGCACCAATTCCCGTATCGAGGATCTGCGTCAGGCGGCGGCGGTGCTGAAAGGTCGTCGGAAGGCGGATAGCGTCAAGCTTGCGCTGGTCGTGCCGGGTTCCGGGCTGGTCAAACGTCAGGCGGAAGCCGAAGGGCTGCACGAAATCTTCATTGCCGCCGGGTTTGAATGGCGGGAGCCGGGCTGCTCGATGTGCCTTGCCATGAACGCGGACAGGCTCTCGCCGGGCGAGCGTTGCGCCTCCACCTCGAACCGCAATTTTGAGGGCAGGCAGGGGCCGGGCGGGCGCACCCATCTGGTCAGTCCGGCCATGGCGGCCGCCGCAGCGATTGCCGGACATTTTGCCGATGTGCGGGATATTCTTTGAGCGAGGAGAACCGGGATGAGACGAGGAACAACATTTGGAGCCGTCGTTTGTGCTGTTTTGCTGATGATGTCCAGTCTGACGGCGTGCAATACCGTGCAAGGCGTCGGCAAGGATATCGAAGCGGGCGGCAAGGCCATCCAGAAAGCGGCAAATTGAGTTGAGCGGGAAATTTCGCAAACACGATGGAAAAATTCATTACTTTCACGGGGCTCGTTGCTCCACTGGATCGCAACAACGTCGATACGGACGCGATCATTCCCAAACAATTCCTGAAATCCATCAAACGCTCAGGCTTCGGGCCGAATGCGTTTGACGAGTGGCGCTATCTGGATCAGGGCGAACCGGGCATGGACAACAGTTGCCGCCCGGTCAATCCCGGCTTCGTGCTCAACCAGGAGCGTTATCAGGGTGCGTCCGTTTTGCTGACCCGCGCCAATTTCGGCTGCGGTTCCAGCCGCGAGCACGCGCCCTGGGCGCTGGCGGATTTTGGTTTCAAGGTGATTCTGGCCGAGTCGTTCGCCGACATTTTTTTCAATAACTGTTTCAAGAACGGCCTCCTGCCGCTGGCGTTGCCCAAGGCGGAAATCGACGCGCTTTTCGGTCTCACCGAGTACACGCCGGGTTTTTCGCTTGCCGTGAGTCTGGCGGATCAAACGATCACCCGGCCCGATGGATACGTGATTCCGTTTCAGGTGGATGCGTTCCGCAAGGAATGCCTGTTGAATGGCTGGGACGATATCGGCCTGACGTTGCGCCATGCCGATGAAATCCGCGCGTTCGAGGAACGCCGCAGGCGGGAAAAGTCGTGGCTGTTTGCGGTTTGACAAAAGGATAAGCATGACGAAAAAAATCTGTATTTTGCCCGGCGACGGCATCGGCCCCGAAATCACGGGGGAGGCCGTGCGCGTGCTGGAAGCCCTGAATCTCGGTTTCGAGATGGAAACCGCGCTGCTTGGCGGCGCGGCGGTCGATGCGACCGGCGACCCCTACCCGGAAGCGACCCGCAAACTTGCGGGCGAGGCCGATGCCGTGTTGCTCGGCGCGGTGGGCGGTCCGAAATGGGATACGTTGCCCCGCGAGCAGCGTCCGGAACGCGGGCTTCTCGGCATTCGCAAACATTTGAACCTGTTTGCCAACCTGCGTCCTGCCGTGCTCTACCCGGAACTGGCGAATGCTTCTACCCTGAAACCGGAAATCGTCGCCGGGCTGGATATTCTGATCGTGCGCGAATTGACCGGAGATATTTATTTCGGACAGCCGCGCGGTATAGAAAATCGTAATGGCGAGCGCTTCGGTTTCAATACCATGCATTATTCAGAGTCCGAGATTCGCCGCATTGGACGTGTCGCGTTCGAGGCGGCACGCAAGCGCAATAAGAAAGTGTGCTCCGTCGACAAGATGAATGTGCTGGAAACGACCCAGCTCTGGCGCGATGTCATGAATGAACTCGCTCCGGAATATCCGGACGTGGCGCTTTCTCATATGCTGGTGGATAACGCCGCCATGCAGCTCGTGCGTGCGCCACGGCAATTCGACGTCATGGTGACCGGCAATATGTTCGGTGACATTCTCTCGGATGAAGCCTCCATGCTGACGGGTTCCATCGGCATGCTGCCTTCGGCGTCACTGGATGAGAACAACAAGGGGCTTTACGAGCCGTCGCACGGTTCCGCCCCGGATATTGCCGGGCAGGGCGTGGCCAATCCTCTGGCGACCATTCTTTCCGCTGCAATGATGCTGCGTTATTCCTTCAACCTGGAAGATGAGGCAAAAAGGGTGGAAAATGCGGTCAAAAAAGTGCTGGCGCAAGGCTTGCGCACAGGCGACATTTTTGAGCCGGGCATGACCCGCGTCGGTACGAAACAAATGGGCGATGCAGTGCTGCGGAGCCTGGATGATCCAGGGCGATAAATATGTCCATTTCCGGAGAACGATTCCTGTGTTCCCGGGGGTGTTTTTGGCTATGTCCGCGCTGTTTTACGCAATGAGGCATTTTGCGCGGGTGTAAGTTAGGGTTTCAGTTTAGTGGCGAGAAAATTATGAAACGAGTGGGGCTGGTTGGTTGGAGAGGCATGGTGGGTTCCGTGCTCATGCAGCGGATGGCGGAAGAAAACGATTTTGCCCAATTTGAACCCATCTATTTTTCGACCTCCAATGCTGGCGGGAAAGCGCCTGTTTTTGGAAACAAGGAGGCCGCGCAGCCTTTGCAGGACGCGGCGAGCATCGATGTGCTCAAGACGTGCGACATCGTTCTCACCTGCCAGGGCGGCGATTACACGAAGGAAGTGTTCCCGAAGCTGCGTAGCGCAGGCTGGCAGGGACACTGGATCGATGCTGCGTCGGCGCTCAGAATGGCCGATGATGCAGTCATCGTCCTCGACCCGGTCAATCTGGATGTCATCGAGAACGCGCTGACCAAGGGCGGCAGGAACTGGATTGGCGGAAACTGCACGGTATCGCTGATGCTGATGGGGCTGGGCGGGCTGTTCCGGCACGACCTCATCGAATGGGTCTCGTCGATGACCTATCAGGCAGCTTCCGGCGCGGGGGCGCAGAACATGCGCGAACTGCTCTCGCAGATGGGCGCGCTCCATGCATCGGTGGCCGATCTGCTTGCCGATCCGGCTTCGGCCATTCTCGACATCGACCGCAAGGTCGCTGAAACCATGCGTTCTCCGGCGTTCCCGACCAAGAACTTCCGTGGCACGCCGCTGGCGGGCAGCCTGATTCCGTGGATCGACGTGCCGGTCGAACACGGGCAGTCGAAGGAAGAATGGAAGGGCGGCGCGGAGTGCAACAAGATTCTCGGCAGACCGCCATTCCGCGCGGCGGGCAGCATTCCGGTCGATGGCCTGTGCGTGCGCATCGGAGCCATGCGCTGCCACTCGCAGGGGCTGACCATCAAGCTGAAGAAGGATGTGCCGCTCGACGAGGTGTCCGAAATCATTGCTTCAGCCAACGAATGGGTGAAGGTCGTACCCAATGAGCGCGAGATTTCCGAGCGCGAACTCACGCCAGCCTCCGTGACGGGAACGCTTTCCATTCCCGTCGGGCGGCTTCACAAATTGGCGATGGGGCCGGAATACCTTGGGGCATTTACCGTTGGCGATCAGTTGTTATGGGGTGCAGCAGAGCCATTACGGCGCATGTTGCGCATTTTGCTCGAGCGTCTATGAGCCTGATTTGTGCTGACACGAAAAATGATTTTACCGCCGGTGTTTCTACTATTGGTGTTTCCCGCGGTTGCGTTGGTGGTATTCTCTTTCGGTCTGAAAAGGTTGCTGCAAATATCTCGAAACGATGATAGATTGCAGTTGCAATTCCATGATATATAGCCTTTTGCCTGGTTGATGAAGGGAAGCAGGGTTGAGGATGAAAATGAAACCGATTATTAAAGCGTCCCTGGTCGCGGCAGCGATCTCATTTTTACCGTTCGGTGCGCAGGCTGCCGGGCTTGGCAAGCACACCGTCCAGAGCAAACTGGGTGAGCCGCTGAATGTCGAAATCCAGATCAATGCGACCCAGCAGGAATTACAGTCACTGACGGCCCGCGTTGCTCCGCCCGACGCGTTTGCGCAAGGGGGAATTCCCTATGCCAGCTTTGTGCCCAATGTGCGGATCACGGTCGAGAACCGGGGCGACCGCTCGGTACTGAAGCTCACCAGCACTGCTCCAGTCAATGAAGCAATTGCCAGCCTGATCATCCAGTTGAACTGGGACGACGGGCGTGTGTCGCGAACCTATAACCTTCTGCTCGATCCGCCTGATCTGGCCATTCGTCCGCCTGCCCCCATCGAACCCACGGTCGTCGTCCAACCCTCGTCGACTCCGCCTTCGCCTCCGCCTCCGGTTGAAAGAGCGCCGGTACATGCTCCGGCTCCTCCGCTTCCGGTCGAGAGTGCGCCGCTGGTACAGGCTCCGCCTCCGCCTCCGCCTCCGGTTGAAACTCCGCCGCCCGCTCAGACTCCGGCAGCCCCCCTGGATCTGGGGGATGATCCGGTAATCGTCTATTCGACAGAGTCGAGGACGCCGGCGGAACCCGTCTACCGGGAAGAAGTGGCTGCCGTGCAGCCCGAAACTCCGCCGGTCGAGCCGGAAAGAATTGCTCCGCCGCCGCCACCGCCGGTCGAACCGGAAAGGGTAGCGGCGCCGCCGCCGCTACCGACGCCGACGCCGTCGCCGTTTGCTGCGCCGCTTTATCCGGAAGCATTGGAAGACAGCAATTACACCGTCAAATCCGGTGATACGCTGGGAGCCATCGCCGGGCGTCGTGCGCCTGCCGACGTGTCGCTCGACCAGATGATGATGGCCCTGCACCGCGCCAATCCGACGGCCTTCATCAACAACAACATCAACCGGCTCAAGACCGGAGCCGTGCTCAAGATGCCGTCCGCCGATGAAGCGCGGAGCGTTACCCATACCGAGGCGCGCAAGGAAGTACGTATCCACGCACGCGAGTTCAATGCCTGGCGTGCGCAATTGGCATCGGAAGTGACCGGCCGTCCCGCGAGTCCGGTGGAAGAAACTGCTGGCAGGACGCGTAGCGTCGACACGATTTCGCCGCCTGCCGAACAGGATCGCGACAAGGTCGTGATTGCCTCGGCCGACTCCAGGCAGGGCGATGGCGCTGGCGCTCGTCTGCGCAGGGCGGAAGAGGATCTTGCCTCGACCCAGACTTCGCTGGAAGAAGCCTCGAAGAAGATCGAGGAACTCGAGGGAATCGTCAAGTCCCAGGAAATGCTCATTGCGATGAGGGATCGCCAGGCGCCGCAGACGCAGCAACAGCCGCCTGCTCCAGTGCCGCAACCGCAACCGCAACCGCCTGTCGCCGAGCCCCCACCCGTTGTTGCCGAACCGCCGCCTGCTCCGCCTGTAGTGGAAGAGAAACCAGCGGCGCCCGAACCGGCTGCGCCCGAACCTGTCGCGCCTGCGCCTGAAAGTACGCAGGAATCCGCGCCCCAGGAGTCGACTCCTCCGGGTATAGCGGTGCAGGTGGATGATTCCTTGAAGTATGAAGACCCGCTGTGGGAGGCGATAGGCGATTGGCGGACCTTGCTGGGAGTCGGCGCGCTGATCGTCATGATCCTGGGCGGTTTCCTTGGTTTCCGTTCCTGGCGGCAGAACAAACGCTCCGACATCGGACTGGATACCCTTTCGCAGGACGTGACGAGCATGTTCCCGAGTGAGGCCACTTCGATCTTCGGGGACAACGGCGGTCAGAACGTGGATACCAGCGCCAGCAGCGTGATCCATACCGATTTCAGCCAGACCGGATTGTCGATCGACACCAACGAAGGGGTCGATCCGGTGGCCGAGGCCGACGTGTACATGGCTTACGGTCGTGACAGCCAGGCCGAGGAAATCCTCAACGACGCGCTCAAGGCCGATCCGAAGCGTGGGGCGATTTACGTCAAGCTGCTCGAAATCTATGCGCAAAGACAGGATTTGAACCAGTTTGAAACCACGGCTTCCGAACTGTTCTCCCGCACGCAAGGCCATGGCAGGGATTGGGAAAAGGCGGCGCAGATGGGTCGTCGACTCGATCCTTCCAATCCGCTTTACTCCGGTAAACCCTCTGTGCAAAGAGACAACGGCGAAGTTTCGATCCTGCCGGGGCTTGAACCCACCCTTGAAGAGTTCACCGGGCTGAATCTGGACGAACCCACGACGCCTCCTGCCAGTTCCGGCCCGTCCCTGTCCGGTCTGGATTTCGGAACCACGCCGGGTTCAGGCGCATTTGCAACGAATACCGACCAACTGAAAGACACTGTGGCGGCGCAGGGCCGGGTGGATGACATGTTGTCGTCGCAGGAGGTGACCGCAGGTATCGCGCCCGATATGCCGGTGCAGCGTCCGGAAGCGGCTCCGCTTGCCGGGGCGACCGAAGTCGATTTCGAGTTTGAACCGGCCGAAGACGGAACGCCGAAACCTCCGGGCAGCATCGACTTCGATCTCGGCAAGGCAAAGGCGGCTTCCGAGACGGGCAAACAGCCCATTTCCATCACCGTGTCCAGGCCGACTGCCAAGTCAGGCGTTTCCTCCAGGAAAGCCGGCAGCAAGACTGCCGCGCCCAAGGCAGCGAATGATCTGGCCGTGCCGCTCGATTTTGAACTGCCCGTGCAAGACAAGCATGCTTCTGTCGACATGAACGAAACGGTCGTGTTGCCATCCGCGCGGGGCGGTCATGAGCCTGGCGACGACGTGATGATGGATCTCGAAAAAACCGGCTTCGATCCGAACGCGCTCGATTTCGATCTCAACCTCGATCTCGAGGAGGACGCCGACACGACGACTTCCCTCTCTGCCGATTTCGGGGATGAACTGCCTGCGAGCAATCTGGTGGCCGGTTCGGTAGATGCCGGAGAAATCGATACCAAGCTCGAACTGGCTCAGGCTTATGGAGACATGGGCGATACCGAAGGCGCGCTGGAACTGCTTCGCGAGGTTGCCATGGAAGGCAATGCCGCGCAGAAGGCTGAAGCCAGGGCCTTGATCGCCAAGCTGGGTTGAACGGGTTTCACTGTCTGCCGCCGCCGGAAGCATCCTGCGGCGGCATTTTCTTTATGTATACAGCTTCAATCCCGCGATGAGAATTGCGCTTGGCATCGAATATTCTGGCAACGCCTTCAATGGCTGGCAGAGTCAGGCGCAGGGACGCACGGTGCAGGATGTCCTCGAACGCGCGATCGGCATCATTGCCGCCGAACCCGTCAGGTTGCACGCCGCCGGGCGTACCGATACCGGCGTGCATGCCGCCGTTCAGGTTGCGCATTTCGATACCGGGGCGCATCGTCCGATGACGGCCTGGGTTCGGGGAGTCAATGCCTTGTTGCCGCCGGATGTGGCGGTTCGCTGGGCCGTGGAAGTCGACGAGAATTTTCATGCCCGCTACCTGGCCTATGAGCGCAGTTACCGCTATCTGCTCTTTGATGCGCCGGTGCGACCGGCGATCTTGTCCGGTCGGGTGGGCTGGTTTCATCTGCCGCTCGACGTGGAGAAAATGGCCGCCGCTGCTGCGCAGTTGATCGGCAAGCACGATTTTTCTTCTTTCCGCGCCGCGTGCTGTCAGGGTAAAACGCCTGTACGGATCATGTCCGAAGCGCGCGTGTCGCGCGAAGGCGGCATCATCATGTTCGACTTCACCGCCAATGGCTTTTTGCATCATATGGTGCGCAATCTCGTCGGCGCGCTGGTGATGATCGGCAAGGGCGAACGAACGCCGCAATGGCTCGGTGAGCTGCTGGCGAGCCGCGAGCGGGCGAACGGGGCGGCGACTTTCGCTCCGGACGGGCTTTACCTCTGCGGAGTGTCGTATCCGCCACACTGGCCGCTGCCGGAAGGTGGGCGTATCATGGCGCGTCCTTATTTCGTCGTGGCCTGAATGTCGCGCACCCGAATCAAAATTTGCGGCCTCACCCGGACACAGGATGTCATTGCGGCAGTCGAGGCGGGGGTCGATGCGGTCGGTTTCGTGTTCTATCCGTCCAGCCCGCGCTATGTCACGTTCGACCGGGCGGCCGAGCTGGCCAATTTGCTGCCGCCTTTTGTTGCGGCAGTGGGGTTGTTCGTTGCCCCGGAAGCGGAATTCGTGGCCGAGGCGTTACGCCGCGTGCCCCTGCAATGGCTCCAGTTCCACGGCGATGAGAGTGATGCGCAATGTGCGGCCTTGTCCACAATTTCCGGCGCGCGGCGCCCCTGGATCAAGGCGGCCCGAATGCGCCCGGGAGTTGATCTGTTAAAATTCTCTGCTTCACATCCCGGCGCCCGTGGCTTGTTGCTCGATACCTTCGTCGATGGGTACGGAGGTGGCGGCAAGACGTTCGACTGGTCGTTGATTCCTCCGGGGATAGAGCGCCCATTGGTGCTCTCGGGAGGGCTCGATTCCGGCAACGTAGGCGAGGCCATCGAGAGATTGCGGCCCTGGGCGGTCGACGTGTCGAGCGGTGTGGAAGTGGAAAAGGGTATCAAGGACGCGGCGAAAATCGCCGCGTTCGTCTCAGGAGTTCGCAACGCTGATGGCTGATATGCAGGAAAAGTACTCGCTTCCTGATGCAAGGGGGCATTTTGGCCCATATGGAGGCGTTTTCGTCGCCGAAACGCTCATGCCTGCGCTGGAAGAATTGCGCGTGGCCTATGATGCGTGCCGTCAGGATGCGGCCTTCGTTGCCGAGCTCACGCATGAACTCAGGCATTACGTCGGACGCCCGAGTCCGATCTACCACGCCCGGCGGCTTTCCGAACAACTGGGCGGGGCGCAGATTCTTCTGAAGCGCGAAGACCTCAATCACACGGGTTCGCACAAGGTCAACAACTGCATCGGGCAGGCGCTGCTTGCCAGACGCATGGGTAAACCCAGGGTGATCGCCGAGACCGGCGCGGGGCAGCACGGCGTGGCCACAGCTACCGTTGCGGCCCGCTACGGTTTCAAATGCGTGGTCTACATGGGTACTGAAGATGTTGCGCGACAGGCGGCCAACGTCTATCGGATGAAACTCCTGGGGGCGACCGTGGTGCCGGTGGCATCCGGCTCGAAGACGCTCAAGGATGCGCTCAATGAGGCCATGCGCGATTGGGTGACGAACGTTTCCGATACGTTCTACATCATCGGCACGGTGGCCGGGCCGCATCCCTATCCGATGATGGTGCGCGATTTTCAGACGGTGATCGGCAGGGAGTGCCTGACACAAATGCCGGAGAGCTTCGGACGCCAGCCGGACATGGTGTTTGCCTGCGTAGGGGGCGGCTCCAACGCGATGGGCGCTTTTCATTCCTACATTCCCTTTGAGGAAGTGCGTCTGATCGGCGTCGAGGCAGGCGGGGAGGGGATCGAGACGGGGCGTCACGCCGCGCCGCTCGCAGGCAATGCAAGAGCCGGCGTTCTGCATGGCAACCGTACTTACCTGATGCAGGATGAAAACGGGCAGGTCAGCGACACCCATTCCATTTCCGCCGGACTCGATTATCCGGGCGTAGGGCCCGAACATGCGTGGCTCAAGGATAGCGGCCGCGCCGAATACGTGGCCGTGACCGATGCCGAGGCGCTCGATGCGTTCCACACGCTTTGCCGTTTGGAGGGCATCATCCCGGCGCTGGAGTCCTCGCACGCGCTGGCGCAGGCCATGAAGGTTGCGCCGACACTGTCCCGCGACAAACTCCTGCTGGTTTGCCTTTCCGGGCGTGGCGACAAGGATATGCACACCGTGGCCGAACGTTCAGGCATCCAGTTTTGAGCTTGCCGCGCTTCTCAAGGATTTTATGTCCAGAATTCAAAGCACTTTTAAGCGATTACAGGCCGAAGGCCGCAAGGCGCTGATACCCTTCATTACCGCAGGCGACCCCGACGGTGAGTCGACCGTATCGCTGATGCATTCTCTCGTCGCGGGCGGGGCCGACATCATCGAACTCGGCGTGCCGTTTTCCGACCCGATGGCCGATGGGCCGATCATCCAGCGCGCCTCGGAACGGGCGCTGGCCGGAGGGATGAGCCTTACCCGTGTGTTGGGCATCGTTTCCGCCTTCCGCACGGAGAATTCGACGACCCCGATCGTGCTGATGGGCTACGCCAATCCCATCGAGGCGAAGGGTTTGACTGCTTTTGCCGATGCCGCCAGGCAGGCGGGCGTCGATGGCGTGCTGGTGGTCGATTATCCGCCCGAGGAATGCGTGGAATTCACCGCGTGCATTCGCGCGGCCGGACTCGACCAGATTTTTCTGCTTGCGCCGACTTCCTCCGAACAACGTTTCCGGGATGTCGCCCAAGCGGGCAGCGGCTATCTCTATTACGTCTCCTTGAAGGGCGTGACCGGCGCGGCACAACTCGATTTCGACGAAATCGCCAGCCGCATCCCGCGTATCCGCGCCGTGTCGGGGATGCCGGTGGGAGTAGGTTTCGGCATCCGTGACGCCGAAACGGCGAAAAGAGTCGGCACGATGGCCGACGCGGTGGTGATCGGCAGCCGCATCATTCAGGAAATCGAAGCGAGTCCGCGCGAATTGGCCTGTGCCAATGTTGAAACATTCATACGCGAAATTCGTGTCGCGCTCGATGAACTTGCCGGAGCACATCATTCATGAGTTGGCTGCAAAAACTGCTTCCGCCCCGGATCAAACGCGACGAAGGTGCGGTACGAAACAAGTCGATCCCGGAAGGGCTGTGGATCAAATGCCCGGCCTGCGAGTCGGTGCTTTATCACTCCGACCTGGAGAGCAATCTGCATGTCTGCCCCAAGTGCGGGCATCACCTGCGTATCAGCGCGCGCACCCGGCTCGAACTGATGCTCGATGCCGAAGGCCGTCTCGAAATCGGCAACGGCGTGATTCCTGTCGACTCGCTCAAGTTCAAGGATTCGCGCAAATATACGGAGCGCCTGACGTCCGCGACAAAGCAGACCTGTGAAACCGAGGCGCTGCTGGTCATGCAGGGCAGGGTGCTCGGGGTGCCGCTGGTCGCGGCCTGCTTTGAATTTGATTTTCTCGGCGGTTCGATGGGATCGGTGGTAGGAGAGCGTTTCGTGCGGGGCGCTCGTGTCGCGCTCGAAGAGCGGCTGCCTTTCATCTGTATCACGGCAACCGGCGGGGCGAGAATGCAGGAGGGTTTGCTCTCGTTGATGCAGATGGCCAAAACCACGGCGGCGATCACCCAACTCGCCCAGCGTGGCTTGCCGTTCATTACCCTGCTCACCGATCCGACGATGGGTGGCGTGTCGGCGAGTTTTGCCTTCATGGGCGACGTGGTGATTGCCGAACCCGGCGCATTGATCGGGTTTGCCGGTCCACGGGTGATCGAGCAGACCGTGCGCGAAAAACTGCCGGAAGGTTTCCAGCGTTCCGAATTCCTGCTTGAGAAGGGGGCGATCGACATGATCGTCGATCGTCGGCAGTTGCGTGAGTGCCTGGCTGAACTCCTCAATCTTCTGAATAGGCAGCCGCCCGTTCATGCCTGATCCGCATCATCAAGGATTGCCGGTGACGCTGGCCGGCTGGCTCGAACTGCTCGAAGCGCGCCACGGCACATCCATCTGTCTTGGGCTGGAGCGTGTCTCGGAAGTGCTTGCCACGCTTGGCGCCAGCTCCAGCGCGGTGGTCATTGCCGTGGGCGGCACCAACGGCAAGGGATCGATCTGCGCCATGCTTGAAGCCATCCTGCGCGCCGAAGGGTATCGCGTCGGTTGCTACACCTCGCCCCATCTCGTGCGCTACAACGAGCGCGTGCGCATCAACGGCACCGAGGCCGACGATGCGGCGCTGGCCGCCGCATTTGCCGATGTTGAAGCCGCGCGAGGAAATATCTCCCTGACGTATTTCGAGCATGGCACGCTGGCGGCCTGGAAGGTGTTTTGCGCTTCAAACCTCGACGTCATCATTCTCGAAGTCGGAATGGGCGGGCGGCTCGATGCGACGAATGCCATCGATGCCGATTGCGCCATCGTCTCCGGGATCGCGATGGATCACGTGGCCCATCTCGGCGATACGCGCGAAGCTATCGGTTTCGAGAAAGCGGGCATTTTTCGCGCCGGATGTCCGGCCATCTGTGGCGATCCGGAGCCGCCGCAAAGCCTCGTTGCGCATGCGCGGGCGATTGACGCGAAACTTTGGGTTTCCGGGCGTGATTTCGGTTTCGACGCCGACCGTCCGCAATGGCGTTACTGGCGTAGAGAAGCGCCGACGCAGCGCATGAACCGTGGCGGATTGGCCTATCCGGCCCTGCGCGGCGCAAATCAGCTCTTCAATGCGGCCTCTGTCATCACCGCGCTCGATACCCTGCGGGAACGCATTCCGGTCTCCATGCAGGCGATCCGGCAGGGGTTGATGCGGGTCGAGCTGCCGGGGCGCTTCCAGGTGCTGCCGGGGCAACCCCAGGTGGTGCTCGATGTGGCCCATAACCCGCAAGCAGCGGGCGTGCTGGCTGAAAATCTCGGCGAAATGGGGTTTGCCCCCGAAACCTGGGCCGTGTTCGGCATGCTTGCCGACAAGGACGTGGAAGCCGTGGCGATGCGCATGAATGCGCGGGTCGACCATTGGTTGCCCTGTACCCTGTCCGGCCCCAGGGGGTTGGAGGCCGGGACGCTGATCGAACGCCTGCGCGCGGCAGGGGTGGAGCAGAGCAAAATCGCAGAAGGCTTTTCAAAACCTGCCGACGCGCTTGCGCGCGCGCGGGAATGTGCCGCTGTCAATGATAGAATCGTCGTGTTTGGTTCCTTTCTGACCGTTGCTGATGTACTGGCTGCAATTCAGGGCCGCCGCTGATGTGCAATGCACCAAATAAGGGGTTCCAGGGTGAGCGATTTTCCAGCAAATGACACAAACGACCTCGAAATCAAGAAACGGGCGCGCCGCCGCCTCGTGGGTGCGACGGTTCTGGCCTTGCTGGCGGTGATCGTGTTGCCGCTGGCGATCGAAGACAGTGAAGCGCCGCATACGGTGCCGGACATGCAGGTTTCCATTCCCGAACGCGGTGAATCCGAATGGCCCCCAGCCCTGCCTGAAAACGATTCAGGGTCCGCCAAACTTGACATCGAACCCGATGCGGCCGTGCCTGGATTTCCCGTTGAAATGCCCCCGCCCGAGCCGTCTTTCCCGCCGGTAGCGTCTCTGCCACCGGAAAAACCTGCTCTGCCGCCTGCTGCGCAACCACCCAAGGAACCCCGGCAAAGCGCCGCCACCGTAAAGGAAACCGAAGCTGCGCGGGCGCTCGCCCTGCTCAATGGCACGGCTCCCGTAAAGGATCAGGGCGGAAAAGCGACCAAGGAGACAGGTAAGGTTTTCATCCAGGTTGGAGCTTTCAGTAAAGCAGCCAGCGCTGCCAGGCAGGCGGAAGAATTGAAAAAGCAGGGCTATGCCGCTTACGCGGAAAAGGCAGGCAAGGTGACACGGGTCCGCATCGGTCCGCTGTCCCCGAGCGAAGGGGAGCAGATCGTGGCCCGCCTGAAGACTCAAGGTCACAACGCCGTGCTGTCGTCACGTTGAGGCCAGACGCCGAATTCCAGCAATGACTGTTTTTGATTACGTATTTCTGTCCGTTCTCGGCTTGTCGGCCATATTGGGGTTGTGGCGAGGTCTGGTGAGCGAAGTTCTGGGGCTGGCGGCCTGGATATTTGCTTTGGTCATGGCAAGCCACTATGCCAATGTTGCGTCGATCCTGTTTCTTGAAAAAACGATTGCCGATCCGCGTTGGCGCATGGCCGTGGCGTTCGCGCTGATTCTTTTTGCAGTATTGTTGGTGGTGTCGCTGGCAAGACTCTTTTTGCGCCGCTTGCTGCGCGCCGTGGGATTGGGCGCGACAGACAGGTTTTTGGGCGCCCTGTTCGGCGTCGTTCGTGGTTTGGCGATTGCCCTGACCGTCGTCTGGATCGGCGGTCTGGTCGGCATGTCGCGCGAGCCGTGGTGGGAACAGGCGCTGTTTGCTCCGCCGCTGAAAAAGGCGGTGGATGTGGTCGGATTATGGCTGCCGGACATTGATTTGCCGGACGTCGGCTCGATAGGCGATGGCATTCATTCCGGAAGCTTTCGTTTTAAATAAGGTGATATTTCATGTGCGGGATTCTCGGAGTCGTTGCGGCTTCTTCGGTCAACCAGTTGCTTTATGACGGACTGCTTGTATTGCAACATCGTGGGCAGGACGCGGCAGGCATTGCCACTGCCAGGGGCGACCAGTTTTTCATGCACAAGGCATCCGGGCTGGTGCGCGACGTCTTTCGCACCCGCAACATGCGAAACCTTGCCGGCAACTGGGGAATCGGACATGTGCGCTATCCCACGGCGGGTTCGGCGTTCAACGTTGCCGAGGCGCAACCCTTCTACGTCAATTCGCCTTTCGGGCTGCTTTTGGCGCACAACGGGAACCTGACCAATTCAGAGGCGCTTCGGCGCGAGATGTTTCTTTCCGACCGGCGGCACATCAACACCACATCGGACTCCGAAGTGCTGCTCAACGTGCTGGCGCGCGAGCTGGAAGACGCGGCAAGCGGTCCCCGGCTCGATGAGGCGGCGATATTCCGGGCCGTGGCGGGCGTGCATCGGCGTTGCCGGGGCGCTTACGCAGCCGTGGCGATGATTGCGGGTTACGGGTTGCTGGCTTTCCGGGACCCGTATGGCATTCGTCCTCTGGTCATCGGCAAGAACGAGTTGCCGAACGGCAAGACCGAATGGCTGGTGGCCTCCGAGTCCGTTGCGATCGATGCCCTGGGTTTCAAACTCGTGCGCGATGTTGCGCCGGGCGAGGCGGTATTGATCGACATGGAAGGCAATTTCCACAGCCGCGAGTGCGCGACAAAAACCGTCAACTCGCCGTGCATATTTGAATACGTCTATCTCGCGAGACCCGATTCCATCATGGATGGCATATCGGTGTACGAAGCCCGGCTCAAGATGGGGGAGTTTCTCGCCGAGAAAATGAAACGCGTCATGCCGCATGCGGGCATCGATGTCGTGATCCCGATTCCTGATTCGAGCCGCCCCATGGCACAGGAAATGGCGCTACGGCTGGGTTTGCCGTACCGTGAGGGTTTCGTCAAGAACCGTTACATCGGCCGGACCTTCATCATGCCGGGTCAGGCCAAGCGCGTGAAATCCGTGCGCCAGAAGCTCAACACCATCCATCAGGAGTTCAAGGGCAAAAGCGTGCTGCTGGTCGACGACTCCATCGTGCGTGGCACGACCAGCAGGGAAATCATCAACATGGCGCGCGAAGCGGGCGCGGCCAGGGTGTACATGGCTTCCGCCGCGCCGCCGGTGCGTTACGCGAATGTTTACGGTATCGACATGCCGACGCGCACTGAACTCATCGCCAATAATCGTGATGAGGCCGAAATTGCCCGGGAGATTGGCGCGGATGGTCTGCTTTACCAGGGACTCGATGATCTCAAGGCTGCCGTGCGAGCGATCAATCCCACGGTCCAGTTTTTCGAGACTTCCTGCTTCGATGGCGATTACATTACCGGCGACATTACCGCAGAGTATCTTTCCGGGGTGGAAAACCAGTGTGGCGGCAAGGATTTCGGCATGGCGACCGAGATCGGGGAAGGCGGCTGCCAGCTCGACCTCAACCTGATCGGTCAGGAAGAGCGCTGAGATCGATCCGGCTTCCCGGAAAGGGAAGCCGCTCGCCGGATCCGACGGTTCACGTCTTCAAAAAATATTCTGTGAAAATATTCACAAACGCATAACTGATGGAGTAAACTTGCCGCCAGTTCCGTATCCGTATCGCCTGGATGGCATACGTGGTTGAACGGATGATCAGATTTCAAGGTTAACGGACGGCATTTTTCATGTTGACTTTTGACGAGCGGCAGAACTTCCCGCTTTTGGGCGCTTCCGACGAAACGCAGGCCGTCGTTCGGACTTACAACGCCATTTGTACCCCAGGGTTTTTTGTCGGTTTCGACACCTTGCTGCCGAAACCGCAATTCCGGGGCGAGATCAATGCTTTGCAAGAAAACCCGGTCCCAGAGGAGGGCGCCGTAGCCTTTCGCCTTGAGAAGCTTGATGCATAGCGATTCAGGAGGGAGATACATACAATGAAAATGGCATATACGGCCTACTATAGCAGATTGATTACCGGCTCCGCTTTCATCCTGGGAATATTCTTCCTGTGGTTTCTTTTTCAGGCCTCTGATCTGGCGGGCGCGGGTGCAGCGGTTCTTTTGACGATTACCCGGGGCATCCTGCTCGGGGCGTCCATGCCAGGCATTTTATTGTGCGTCGTGGTTTCGTCCGGCCTGATGGGGTACGGACTGTTCGTGCGCAAGAGATCTTCCCTCCGGCTGTTCTGGGCCGGTTTTGCCCTGTTTTTCCTGGCCGGGCTGATGGGGATGGGAACGCGCTACTGATTCCCCTCCGGGGAGGGGTGGCGCGAAGCGCCGGGGTGGTCAGGAAGCCACGTCAGAGCACACGCTGAATTCAACCCCGTCGAAAGCCAGCCAGACAGCGTGATCATCCCAGTCGGGGAGCACATGGCGTTCGCAGTGGCGCCCATCGATCAGGTAGGCATGGCGCGCCGGGCGATGGGTGTGGCCGTGGATGAGCGTGGGATAGGCGTGGGAACGCAACAGACTGACGACCGCGTCGCCATTGACATCCATGATTTCCGCGCGTTTTCCGTATTTGGCGGCTTCGCTCTGATCGCGCAGTTTTTCGATGAGCGCTCGGCGCACCGGCATTGGCTGGGCAAGAAATCCGGCTTGCCATTCGCGATTGCGCGCCTGGAGGCGAAAAGCCTGATACTCGTGATCGTCGGTGCACAGCGCATCGCCATGAGAAAGCAGCAGCGTCCGTTCCGTAAAACGGACCGAGGCTGTGTCGGCGAGAAGCTGTACGCCGCTGGCCTGTGCAAAGCCCTGTCCGGCAAGAAGATCACGGTTGCCTGTCATGAAATAAACGGCAATTCCGGCATCGACGGTCGCGCGTAAGGCGTTGCATATGCTCCGGTTGAAAACCGAGTCGACGTCGTCATCGCCGACCCAGTATTCAAACAGATCGCCAAGAATGAAAACACTGCCCGCCTGCCGCGCCGGACCGGAGAGAAAGGCGAAGAAGGCATCAGTGGTTTGCGGGCGCTTGTCGGTCAGATGGAGGTCTGCCACGAACAGAGCCGGCAGATTCGGCGCGACAACGACCTCCGCTATCCTTGATGTGGCAGTGTCCGACATGGGTTCAGATGACCTCGGCGCGTTCGATGATCACGTCCTCTTTTGGGACGTCCTGGTGAAAGCCTTTGTTTCCTGTGGCGACCTTGCGGATTTTGTCGACCACATCCAGTCCGTCGCTGACACGACCGAATACGCAATAACCCCAGCCTTGCGAATTGGGGGCGCGGAAGTCGAGAAAGTCGTTGTCGACGACGTTGATGAAGAACTGCGCGGTCGCAGAATGCGGGTCACTGGTGCGGGCCATGGCGATGGTTCCGCGCGCATTTTTCAGGCCGTTATCGGCTTCGTTTTTGATGGGATCGCGGGTCGATTTCTCTTTCATTCCCGGCTCGAAACCGCCTCCCTGGATCATGAAATTGTCGATCACGCGGTGAAATACGGTGTTGTCATAGTGGCCGGAGGTGACGTAGCCGAGGAAGTTCTCGACCGTGACCGGAGCCTTGTCCGCGTCGAGTTCGAGGGTGATGATGCCGTGATTGGTGTGAAGTTTGACAGTCATGTGTAGTTACTCAGGGTTGTCTGGTTTTGGTGGATTTGGCAGGAGCGGCGCTCTTGCCCTTGGTGGCCGGAGCGGGTTTGGCTTCCGGGGCTTTTTCGGGGGCATTTTCAAGAACACGGGCCGATTCGATGATGACTGCGGCAACCGGAACATTCTCGTACATGCCCTGCGTATGGGTCGGGCGATTTTCGATTTTCCGAACGATCTCCATGCCCTTGATCACCTTGCCGAATACGGCGTAACCCCAATTTCGCGAATCAGGCGCGCGGTGATCCAGAAAACCGTTGTCGGCCACGTTGATGAAGAACTGCGCTCTTGCGGAATGCGGGTCATTGGTGCGGGCCATTGCCACGGTTCCGGTTTCGTTCTTCAGGCCGTTGGCAGCTTCGTTTTCAATGGGCGCACGGGTTGATTTTTCCGTGAGCGTTTCATCCATGCCGCCGCCCTGAATCATGAAGCCTGCGATGACGCGATGGAAAATCGTGCCATTGTAATAGCCGTCCTGGACGTACTTCAGGAAGTTGGCGGCTGTCTTGGGGGCAAGCTCGGTATTGAGTTCGAGTACGATTTCGCCGAGATTGGTCTTGAGTTCCACCTGCGGGCTGGCGGCCTGGGCAGCAAGGGCGCAGAGACCGCAGAGCAGGGAAGCAAGGAATTGTCGGGACATGGAAACTCCGGGAAACTGGAAGGTATTGCGGGCAGGGGGGAAGCGGCGTCTGATCGAAGAACAAGCGCACTGTCGTGCTATACTTCATCAACATCACCGGCCAGCGCCGGATTTTAGCAATAAGTCTTTCACACTCAAAACGAAAATGCATTTTGCCGCTGGCCGTGTCGGGCTGCGGCGTTTTCCCCAGGGTTCGCATGCTCACTATTTACAACTCGTTTACCCGCAGCAAGGAAGTTTTTTGTCCCATCGAACCGGGTCGTGTCGGGCTATACGTGTGTGGTATGACGGTGTACGACTACTGTCACCTCGGACATGCACGGGTGATGGTGGTCTTCGACATGGTCGCGCGCTGGTTGCGAACGAGCGGTTATGAAGTGCGTTATGTGCGCAACATTACCGATATCGACGACAAGATCATTCGCCGGGCGCGGGAAAACGGCGAGTCGATTCGCGCCCTGACGGACCGCTTCATTGCGGCAATGCACGAGGATGCGGATGCTCTCGGGGTGTTGCGACCGGATTTCGAGCCGAGGGCGACCGATTACATCGCCGACATGCAGGTGATGATCTCGAAACTGGAAGAAAAGGCACTGGCCTACGTTGCCGCCAATGGCGACGTGTGCTACGCGGTGCGCCGTTTTCCGGGCTATGGCCAGTTATCGGGCAAGTCGGTGGATGAACTGCGCGCGGGCGAACGGGTGGGGATCGTCGGCGACAAGAACGACCCGCTCGACTTCGTGCTCTGGAAACAGGCCAAGGCGGAAGAATCCGAAGAAATCAAATGGGATTCTCCCTGGGGGCGCGGGCGTCCGGGCTGGCACATCGAGTGTTCGACGATGAGTTCAAAGCTGCTTGGCAAGCATTTCGACATTCACGGCGGCGGACAGGATCTTCAGTTTCCGCACCATGAAAATGAGATTGCCCAGTCCGAGGGAGCGCATGGCTCGCGCTTCGTCAATTACTGGATGCATAACGGCTTCGTGCGCATCGACGACGAAAAAATGTCAAAGTCACTTGATAACTTTGTCACGATCCGGGACGTACTCGCCAAGTATGATCCAGAAGTCGTCCGTTTCTTCATGCTGCGTTCACACTATCGTGGCCCTCTCAGTTATTCCGGTGTGCATCTCGACGACGCCCGTCAAGCGCTCACGCGACTGTACAACGCAGTCAAGGTCGTGCCGGTTTGGGAAACGCCCGAAATAGACTGGTCGAGCAGTTGGGGGGAACGTTTTCGTGCTGCGATGGACGAAGACTTCAATACTGTTGAAGCACTGGCGGTACTCTTCGATCTGGTCAACGAAGCCAATCGTACTGAAGACATCGCGCTTGCGGGGCAGATTCGCGCTTTGGCGCAGGTGTTGGGGTTGCTCGGGCGCGAGACAAGCGAGTTTCTTCAGTCCAGTGCCGGAAGTGAAGCTTCTCTGGATGTTGCTGCGATCGAGGCGCGTATCGCTGCTCGTGTCGCAGCCAGAAAAGCGCGTGATTTTGCCGAGGCGGATCGTTTGCGCGCTGAACTGCTTGCCGAGGGCATCGTTCTCGAGGACGGTCCCCAGGGAACGAGTTGGCGGCGCGGCTGATAAGAGGATACCAGGCCATATAGTATTGTTTGCCCGGGAGGAGGAAGAGTTCGGGCGTGTTGTGACTGGAGACCATTCTTTGGTCAGGTATGATAAGTAGTATTTTTTTTGGGTAGGAAAAACGATGAGAGAGAAAGACATTTGCCGGATTGCGGTGTTCTACGATGGCGCTTACTTCTTCAAGGTCAGCAGCTATTACGTGTATCAACATGAACGGCGTGCGCGCCTGTCGTTTCGTGGAATACATGATTTCATCATTTCCGAGGTTGCGCAGCGCGAGGGTCTTTCGCCCAGCCGTTGTCAGATTGTGGATGCAGCGTACTTTCAGGGTCGCCTGACTGCACAGCAGGCCTCGGAGCAGGATCGCCTGTTTTCCGACCGCGTTTTCGAGGACGCCCTGACGCGCGCCGATATTGCGTTGTTCCAGCAGCATCTGGCGTTTCGCCCTGACGGCACCTTCGAGGAAAAGCGTATCGATGTCTGGCTGGCGCTCGAAGCCTACGAAATGACCAGCCTCAAGAACTACGATGTCTGTGTGCTCATCACGGGCGATGGCGATTTCGTGCCGCTCGTGCGCAAGCTCAATACCCTGGGCGCGCGGGTAATGTTGTTGGGCTGGGAGTTTGAATACGAACGTGAAGACGGCCGCCAGATGCGCACGCAGGTCTCCACCGGCCTGATCGACCGCGTCAACTACCCGGTACTGATGAAACCCCTGATCGATGATCGCGCCCGTCGGCACGACCCGCTGATCGACAGCCTGTTTCTGCCGCAAACAACCCAAAACGAATGGGAATGGCGTTCTTCCCCGCACCGCGAAAACCGCACCCTACCTGCGGATTTCGTCGAAGGCATCGAATGTCAGGGAACGATCGTCAACCTCATTGCCGGCAAGGGTTATGGTTTCATCAAGCCAGCTTCGGGGAGCGACAATTACTTCTTCCACGCCAGCGACCTGATCGACATCAGCATCGACGGTCTGCGTTACGACGACAAAGTAATGTTCGTGACGGCGCGCGGCGAAAAAGGCATCGTCGCCAAGAACGTCCGTTTGAGTCCGGATCATGACGAGGACGATGACGGCGACTACGACGACGATTGCGACGATATGGAAGTACAACACCACGACGCAATGGCGCGCGTCTGAGGTTCGTCATCCCCTCCCGCAAGGGGAGGGGATATCAACGCCCTGATCTTCTTGCGGCACCACTGAAAAACGCTCCTTCCCCCGCGTGCGGGGGAAGGCTGGGATGGGGGCAGGTAGAGCACTGCTCTGCGCTGCCCGAGCGGGCTGGCTGTGTAAAGCCTGCCCTGGACAGGCTGGGATGGGGGACAACAGCGCAAAAATGACTGTTTGGGTATAACGGTAGTTCAAACCAATCCGGATACTCTACATGTCCAGCCCGGAAGACAGCTGTTCTGGCGAATCCAGCCATTGCCTGTCCTCAGCAATTGCCTCTTTTACCCGTTGTCGCTCATCGGTTTCCATGACCGTTTCACGCACTCGATACTCAATGATCGGCAAGGACAGGATTTTTGCCTGTAAACCTGCGCGAATCCATTTTCTGTCACGAGAACCGGAGCGCACATACTTTGAGATCGCTGCATCGTTTGGATCAAGAAACCACGCGGCCACCCCGGAGTCAAAGCCTACCTTGATTAAACGCTCGTTCCAGCCATCCGGGAGCGTCGGAAGCATAGGTGATACGGCATCGGCGTAGTACTTAAAGGTCTCCTCGAACTCGCTACCCTGGCCGAGTGCATCGGCAATTTCCGATGCACGGCCCGGATCATCTTTGGGATAGAGATCAACATCAATTGATTGAGTCATCAATTCCGGCGGCTGCGCAACGGCTCCAAGCACCGAGAGACTGCCGATGATGACGTAATCACGATGATTGGTCACACGCATCGCTTCAACCAACAAACGGTCAATATCATTGCGATTCATTTCTGGCCTCTCTTGAGAAACCCGAACGGCGTATTCTGGCGCAGCGCAACGCCATCATCATCAGGCCGCAACATCGCCTGGCGCAACGCCAAGGATGGCAGACTCAACATGCGGCGCCACTCAGCAATGTAGTCCGAACTGCACAGTGACCGTTCTTCCCATGCGTTGACTGTTGACAGGGCGCGCTCGCGCACCTGCTGCGCACTGACCCCCATCATCGCGTCCGCCGCCAACATATGGAGCTGCATCAATTCCGCATCCCGTTTGCTCTTTTCCTGCCTCGCCAGACGGCGTTGTTCAAGAATTTCATCGTCAGACATTGACTGTGCCTCGCATCAATCAGGTAACTCGAGTTTATGGTAGTGATAACGCTGGGATTCGCAAGCTCATCCCGCCTACAGCTCTGAGGTTCGTCAGCCCCCTCCCGCATCAATTCCCTGATTTCTTTGCGGCGCTAAGAAACTCTCCTTCCCCCGCTTGCGGGGGGAAGGCTGGGATGGGGGGCACCGCTCATTTCATTCCTGTAATCCGTACAGAATCAATTCGGCCTGCAACGAGTGGAGAACCTTTTCGCTCGTAGAATTCGGCGGCTTCGTTCAGGTCTTGCTCTGCACCTGGATGGATCGTGATTTTCATCCCGGAAACCTGGTTTCCAGTCTCGCTATGACTCCATCTATGGGCGCTGCTTCCGCAGTTCCCGACATAAGCTCCAACTCCCGCTCCTCGGCAAGCGAATCCCATGCTGCTTCGGTTTCAGCGTCAACGTCAAGGCTGGTGATCAGTCGATCAAGCAGCCTCGCCCGATCTGCGGGTGGTAGATGGAGAACTTCTTCTTGCAGAGCTTCCAGATTGCTTGACATGGTGGCTCCTAGCTGGGCAACTCAGGTGGTGTAGCTTGCCACAAAGCGTTCCCGTGTGTCTAACCCCGAAGTCTGCCTCTAAGGAACCTCTAGCTTAATCCTATTCCGTCATTTCCGCGAAGGTGAGTATCCAGAATGCATGCGTCCGAATCAATGTTTCCCTAGTTATATATGCTGGTCGCAATACAGTCATGCAGTAGCTGCTTTGGTGTGCGTACATGGCGCGGCGAAAATCGTAAAAAAGCATTTTCATTATTTGTAAAATACTTAAAAAAGAGAACTTATGTGTTTGATTTGCAATTCGGTTTGCGTTGCTGAAAGCGAATCGGAATAATTTCGCTTGTTTATATTGTCATATAATTCAAGGGCATAATTCGCAAAAATAAGAAAATTTTTTGTTTGCAGTGTCACTCATAGATGTCGAAAATTTTTACAGACGACTCAAATGGATTGAAGTGAAATCAATAAAATCAATGCGTTATAAATCTGGTATGGTTATTGCTAAATATTAATCAGTTTTGAAGGGATCGAATAATGTAAGTGTTGTTTACATGGAGATGGTAAGCCTTGATTTGTTATTGATTGTATCTATCGAAAACATAGGTTCTCATTGTATTTAGGAGAATTGATCATGCGGGAAAGCATGTGGCGACCTTTACGCAAAAGGTTACAGTTGTGCGGTTGTGCGTGGTCTGGTTCCTGTGAAGTTTTGCTCTGTTGGACGCTTTACGGGTCGCGCATACGTTATATCCGCAATGCGGAAAATCCCAGCGGGAAAGTGCTGATTGTGTAGCGTGAACATGGGGTGATAATCGAAGCTAGTTTGTTGTTTTCTTCCGTTTGATAGGATTATCACAGATGCGCTTACAAAGGTGTCTTGGTAAGAGATAGGTAATTAAGGACTAAAAAATGCAAAAACACGAAAACCTCGTTTTAGTGCATTAATTGTTCTTTGTCCCTATTTGTTTGCTGTTAACATAGGTTTTCACTGCATTCAGGAGAATTTATGGTGCAAAAAATATATGGCTGCCATTACTTCAAAGATTGCATCTATATCGCTTTGGTTGTGTATTGTTATGCTCTGGTCTGTGTTGTCAATTTTCATAAAATGTAGATTTTGGAGTATGAAATGATAGGTGGTCTCATGGGTTTCTTAGGTGCCTTTCTAGGCATAACCTTATGGCATTTTCATCAAAAGAAAGTTCTCGCTTCGTCCAGGTCAAGAACCCGCTTGGATTTTATTTCTGGCAAAAAAATTTGGAGTGATCTTGAGTGCTGGGGAAATAAAGAGGGTTGGAAACTTAAAAGTAATTCTGAAACCGAGAGGATGTATAAGAAAGGTTCGTTCTGTCTCTTGGTTCAGCATGATGATGACAAAGTTCATGCTGAAGCTTGGGTGGAGATGCACATGTTTTTTATCAAACAGGAAGTTGCTATCGATGAGGCTGTTCTACTTTGTTCGTTCTTCTATCCAAAAGTTATTATGCAAATCAACAGGCTTTTAGTAATTTTGGAAAGTCCTGTGAAGATCAGAGAGTTTTGTAAACAAAGAACCGGCCTGGAAGTTTTTGCCTCTGATAAAAAGATCTGGTGCGATGTTGAGCGCTGGGCCAAGGAAAAAGGTTATAAGCTAAAAAGCTGTTCTGAAACAGAAAGAATATATAAGAGAGATAGTAGTTTTTGGACTGTTTGGAGGAGTGATGCCAGTGTTTTTGCAAGCTTTTTTTCCGCCCCCCCATCCTCCTGTCTGCTGATTTGCCAAGGCGAGGACAGGATTCATATCGAAGCTTGGATGGAGGTTTGTATGTTGGCTTCTAAGTGGGAAATTGCTGCCGATGAGGAGGATATGCTTCGCAAGAAAGTCTGGAAAGAAAATGCGGTACGGATCAATAGACTTTTGGTGGCATTGGAGAGCCCAATAATGCTTAAAGAAGTGTAGTGTTAAAAATTCTGCCACTATTCTATATGCATATTTTTTAGAGCAGATTAGGTGGGGGAGGTTAATTATCTATGCGTTGTGAGGCGAACCGTAGAATTGTTGATTTCTCATACTTTTATTCTTGGCTATGGATAAGTTCGGACTAGGGGTTGTTGTTCAATGCTCATTGAGTAGGTGGGTCAGTAATTACGAGTGAAAATGGGTATGAGAGGCAATCTGGATATTGCTGATGTCTAAGTTGCATTGTGTACAGAGTAATAGTTTTTCCCTGTGAGTTTTTCTGGTTCTGTGTGGAATGTCTGCGTTCGCACAGTTTTGGTTTCTTGAGAGGGCATTAAAATGAGCTTGTCATTATTATTAAATGGCGCAAAGGTTGCTTGGGGTGGGTATAAAGACGGCGCTATGGGGGCTGCGAAAGCGGCTTATACTGGTATGGTTGGTCTATTAGCGGGGTCGGCAGCAGGGGCGGCAGTGGGGGGAGCATTGTGGGGAGTAGCAGCGGTAGGGGCTATACCATTTTGGCTGCCGATTGCTGCGGGTGCTGCAGTGGGTGTTGCTGTTGGTTTTGGGGCAGGTCTGATTGCAGAACGGTATTGGGATAAGGTTGGTGAGTTGTTCGGCGATGCATCCAAACTTGCTTCACCGCTGGTGTTTGATCTGAACGGTAATGGAATAGAAACCCTTGGAAAGGATGCCGGGGTTCATTTTGATCATGACGGCAACGGCTTTGCCGAACTTACAGGTTGGGTGGGGTCAAACGATGGCCTGCTCGTATTAGACCGTGACGGAAATGGACAGATCGATAACGGGAGTGAACTTTTTGGTGACCAAAGCATGCTTGCCAACGGGAAAAAGGCAGCCAATGGTTTTCTGGCGCTGGCCGATTTCGATGGCAACAAGGATAAGGTGATCAATGCGCAAGACGAGATTTATAGCCAACTGCGCATCTGGAAGGATACTAACAGCAATGGTAAAGCAGATGAAGGTGAACTCCTGACCCTAGAAGAGGCTGGGATTGCTAGTATAAATCTTTTCTACAAAAACCAGCGAAGTCGAGGGCTGGCCACAAGTAATCCTCATTCAAGCTACCCCTGCTATGCATGATGGAGATGTAGCGATGTTAAATCTGCTGAAATCGAATCGCAAAACCAGGACTTCTTCCGTTGCTCACTTCTCAAGAAGTAAATTTACATTATATGCTTTTATAATGCTTTATTTTTTGGTGGGCTGTAATGCGCAAAATAATAATAAACTCTTGATTGAAAGGTATCTTTATTCTGATGCTGAAGTTGGAACTGTTATGAAACTAAGTAGCCTTGGTGTTGAGCCTGTTGAAACTGTCTGTTCATTGCAGCCATATCAAGATGCTGTTAATTATGACCACCCTGAACGTCTAAGAATTAACGAGTATTTACGTAAAATTTATTATACTCCTTCTGAGGCTTTTTGGGTTTTAGTTATGGTTACAGAAACAACAATTGAGTTGTTGAAATTTGCCAGATCAAAAAGTGCTGACTTTGGCAGTTTTCCTATGAGGAATTCGTTATATCCTCAGCCTCCTGGTAACTTTGAGACATCCGAGTGTGTTTCGTATGAACAGGCGGCACTGTTTAAAACTCAGCTCGAAGATCGTGTTTACTTTATGTTCGGGAGAACAAAATGAGTTTTTATACTGACCTGTATAATCGCTACATGGCTGAAGCTAATGCTTATGCATCAAGCTTTGGCCTTGATCCCAATTCAAGTCATAATGGAGAATGGGATGCCTTTCGTCATGCCTATGCCAGCGCAGAAATGACAAGAGAGTATGGCGCTGTTTCTGCATTAATAGCAGGCAAGTTAAACGAAATTAAGGGAGATCTTCTTCATGATCAGCCAGATTACGAAAGAAATATGGATGATTGGAATAATGCGGTTGGACGTGATATAGGAAAAGGTTCAACTACAAGCAATGATAGTGCTAAGCAAGTATATGATGCTTTGCAAAGGGGCGACCTTATTCAAGATCCTAAAAATGATGGGCGTCTCTATGATGGAGTCGATGATCTTCTCAGAAAACTTGAAAAAGATATCCTTGATTCATTGCTTGATCTTAGCAAGAATCTCACTGAGATCTTTGATGATGTCGGAAATTTTCCATCGAATTTTATGGATAAAGTCTTCGAACTATTCGGTGATGCATCCAAATTCGCAATCGCCTCACCTCTGGTGTTTGATCTGAACGGTAACGGAATAGAAACTCTCGGAAAGGATTCCGGAATCCATTTCGATCATGACGGCAACGGGTTTGCCGAACTGACGGGCTGGGTAGGGCCAAACGATGGTTTACTCGTCTTGGATCGCAACGGAAACGGGCAGATCGACAATGGAAGTGAACTGTTTGGTGACCAGAGCATCCTTGCCAACGGAAAAAAGGCGGCCAATGGTTTTCTGGCGCTGGCCGATTTCGATGCCAATAAGGATAAGGTGATCAATGCGCAAGACGAAATTTATAGCCAACTGCGCATCTGGAAGGATGCTAACAGCAATGGTAAAACGGATGAAGGAGAACTTCTGACCCTGGAAGAGGCCGGGATTGCCAGCATCAATCTTTCCTACAAAAACCAGAATATTACCGACGAGCACGGCAATCGTATTCTTCAGGTCAGTAGCTGGACGGATTTTGAAGGCAATGTGCACGAAGTTGTCGATGTCTGGTTTGCCACCGACAAGATCAGGACCGTGGATCTGAACCTAGTTGAAATACCTGAAGACATTCTGGTCCTGCCGGAAATACAGGGGTTCGGCAATGTCCACAGCCTACGCCAAGCGATGGCACAGGATGAGTCAGGACAATTGCGCACACTGGTGGAAGCGTTCATTGCTGCTCCCAACGAGGCAACGCGCTTGGGATTGATGGATCAAATTCTGTTCGTCTGGACAGGCTCAGACCAGTATTCGGCAGATAGTCGGGGTGCCGGTATGAAAGATGGCCGCAAACTCTACGTGCTGGAAGCTTTTATGGGAACGGAATTCCTCCAGGGCGGCAGAGTATCCAATCCCTTACCTGAGGCGGGTGCCAAATTGCTGGAAGCGTATAGCCTTCTGGCAGAAAGTCTCATGCAACAGTTACTGGCTCAAACCGTCTTCAAGCCATTGTATGAATTGATTGACTTTCGGCTTGACACAGAGACCTGGCAGTGGGTGCCGAAAGTCGACCAGTTGCTGGCTGCTTTGAATGAACAGATCAGTCAGAATAATGAAGCAGGAACAGAGTTGCTTACAGGGTTTGCCCAAAATCTGGTGTCTGTGCTGGACAATACATACGGCACTTCCATTCTGGAAGCGCTTGCGCAATCTGAAGGTAAGTGCGGGATTTTATTTCAGGCGATTTTATCTTCTCAGGGTAGAAATCTGATCATTGGAAAGGGACAAGGGGTTTCCCTGACAGGTTCTTCCGGAGATGACGCCCTGATTGGTACCGATGGCAACGACAAGCTCTACGGTGAGAACGGCAACGATTTATTGTTTGGCGGTCTTGGCAACGACTCCCTGTACGGCGGACTGGGCAACGACATCCTGATCGGTGGCAAGGGCAATGACTATCTGGAAGGGGGCAAGGGTAATGACACCTACCGTTTCGCCCGGGGCGACGGTCAGGACACGATCTACGATTACGACACTACGGCGGGCAACAAGGACGTGATCGAATTTGCCGAAGGGATCAATCCTGAAGATGTTGTGGTGCTTCGCAATGGCAACCATCTCGTGTTCAAGCTTGTCGGGACAACGGATCAGATCACGGTCTCCAGCTATTTCACCAATCAAGCCTACTATGCTGTGGAAGAGGTGCACTTTGCCGACGGCACGGTGTGGGACTTGCTGAAGATCGACCAGCTCGTCACGCAAGGCACGGACGGAAACGACACCCTGTACGCTCTGGCAAGAGCGCCCAACCTCTCGGGTGGAGCGGGTAACGACATACTCCATGGCGACGCAAACGACAACATCCTCGATGGCGGTGAGGGCAACGACTCCCTGTATGGCGGTCTTGGCAACGACATCCTGATCGGTGGTAAGGGCAATGACTATCTGGAAGGGGGCAAGGGTAATGACACCTACCGCTTTGCTCGGGGTGACGGTCAGGACACGATCTACGATTACGACACTACGGCGGGCAACAAGGACGTGATCGAATTCGCCGAAGGGATCAATCCTGAAGATGTTGTGGTGCTTCGCAATGGCAACCATCTCGTGTTCAAGCTTGTCGGGACAACGGACCAGATCACGGTCTCCAGCTATTTCACCAATCAAACCTACAACGCGGTGGAAGAGGTGCACTTTTCCGACGGCACGGTATGGGACTTGCTGAAGATCGACCAACTCGTCACACAGGGCACGGCCGGAGACGACACCCTGTACGCTCTGGCAAGAGCGCCCAACCTCTCGGGTGGAGCGGGTAACGACATACTCCATGGCGACGCAAACGACAACATCCTCGATGGCGGTGAGGGCAACGACTCCCTGTATGGCGG
>Ga0209737_10000338_pt1 | contig 41009 bp, 27 predicted proteins | sample TergutCu122P3_FD_187284 | JGI IMG/M metagenome (GOLD analysis project Ga0209737, IMG submission 187284) | Cubitermes ugandensis P3 segment gut microbial communities from Kakamega Forest, Kenya - Cu122 P3 (SPAdes) (version 2) | ecosystem: Host-associated > Arthropoda: Insects > Digestive system...
GATTTGCAGGAAACTTTACAATTGCTTGATGAAATTGCTGAACGGTGGGGGTAAAAAAGGCGAAACTCGAAGACTAAAAGTTTCGAGTTTCTTTTCCCGTTTTATAGTGCTGTATGCAATGCTTGTTTGCAGGAGCACTTTTATTGGCACAAAGATAGTATATTTTTATTCCTATTGCAATATTTTAAGGTTAAAAATTAATCTTTCCTAACAATTCGTTTGTTAATTTGCTGATAATTAACGAGTTATTTTTAGTATTGAGTAACTGATTAATTTCAGTTTTCATATCTTTTGCCCGATTTTCTGATATGTATTCCAACATATAATGCAAAATTTTTATTGCAGAAAAAATATTATTTTTATTTTGATTGTCTATTTTCAATGCGACTCCGTTTCGTAACGCAATGGTTAATCTATGGTCGAAAAGCACTGCCCCATGAGCGCATAAATTTCGTAATTCCACTATTGTGCGAAAATAAATTTCAAACGTATTTACATTCCGTACATTATATTGCAATGAAATTTTCTGTTTCAGAGAATTATCTTTCAAATTTTGATACAATTTAAACATTGCTCCGAAAGTGAGAAATTCCAATGTTTTCCATGCCGGAGCGTATTTGTCGTTGATATATTTTTTGTGATGGTTTTTTATGATTGGATTTTTCTTGAAATTTTCAGTATAGAGTTCCGCATCAAATTTGTCGATAAAATTTTTATTCATCACAGCAGGCGAAACAAACCAAATATTGCAGTCAACATACTGATTTGAAACACGATAAATAATATTTGTTCTGAAATTTATCTCTATACGATTGAGATATTTCAATAAAATATTACGTAAATCAACATCAAAATAGTACAATGCAACAACATCGGAAAATTTTGCTCCTTCATTGTATTTGTGCTTTCTGTTTTTCTTATTCGGATAGGTAATTTCAAATGGAAAACAATAAAAACCCAAACGAAAATAACCAATATCACTCAAAATCTCTTTGGCTTTTTCTCTCGGTATGTCAATTAACATTCCTCTATTTTCCAACTTTTCAATTTGTTGTTCTACTGTTGTGGATTGTTTCATTCTTTTAAATTCCAAAATATTTATACCAACAAATCCGCTAACGCAATAGCCGCCGCTGCTTCCACAATCACAGGCACGCGCAATGCAATACACGCATCGTGCCTGCCTTCTATAACGAGAGGTGCAATTTCCTGTTTTTCAAAATTATAAGTGTTTTGTTCTAAACCAATACTTGCAGTAGGTTTTACGGCTACCCGGAATGTTATATCGTTGCCATTGGTAATTCCGCCTACAATTCCACCGGCGTTGTTGGTGGCAGTTTTTCCGTTGGCATCAATAATTCTATCATTGTGTTCGCTGCCGGTCATAGCGGCGGCAGAAAATCCTGCGCCAAATTCAATTGCCTTAATTGCCGGAATGGCAAATATAATATGTGAAATCATAGATTCTACCGAATCAAAAAATGGTTCGCCAAGTCCAACGGGAACATTTGTGCACGTGCACGAAACTATGCCGCCAATTGAATTTTTTTCGGCAACGGCTTTTTCTACAGTTTCACGAATAGCGGTGCTGCCGCCTACTTCGTCAATTTTTGCGGAAATATGTAATGGTGCATCGGTTGCTGAGCGGAGTCGAAGCATTTTTTTCGCCACCACTCCGGCTACAACCATTCCCCACGTAATGCGCCCCGAAAAATGCCCGCCGCCGCGAGGGTCGTTGTGAGCATTGAATTTACATTTGCCCGTAAAATCGGCGTGGCTCGGACGCGGGTGTGCCCACAAATTGGCGTAATCGCCCGATTTGGTGTTTGTGTTTGTGCACAAAATTACAATAGGCGCACCGGTAGTTTTGCCTTTGTACACGCCGCTTACAATGTGCGGCTCGTCGGCTTCTATACGTGGTGTAGTTCCTATTCCACCTGCACGGCGACGCCCAATATCGCTCAACAAATCGGCTTCGCTCAATTCTATTCCTGCCGGACAACCGTCTATCATTACTCCTATTTGTACGCCGTGGCTTTCGCCAAATATGCTTACTCTGAAATTTCTGCCGAATGTGTTCATTGTTTTTTTACAAAAGTAGGTTTTTTTTATAAATTATAACAAAACTTTGTTTCTTTCGTTTGGCTCGCGCGGATTATTTTGTTGTTACGTGATTACTCATTATTCTCTTTATAAAAATATTGCCATTACTGCGCATATTATAAATAATGTACCACGTTGTACGTTTATTTCTTTTATAAGATAACACATATTGACCGTGTTTCTTGTGAGTTTCATACGTTGCCTGCTTGTGCGTATCGGCAAATGCAAGCGATGCGCATACGCTTTGTAATGAATAGTGATATACCAATACTTCGGAATAGGTAAGCGTTGGTTCTTTATCTTTTGTTGCCGACCATTGCAATAGTGCTTTGAATACATTGCGCAAGTCGGTCAATGCTCGCTTACTGTAATATACCATACTCAACACACATTGTATCTAAATCTTGTTTTGCAATATTCCAAAACTCACCATGAGTAAGATAGCCGCGTGGACGTTTGTTTTTGATTGCATTTACTGCACATTTCTTTTTTGTCAATGTGTGTTTTTCTATTGTTGCAGTTGCCATAACTATAATTGTAAATTATACTTTTCGCAAAAATACTACATTTTATAACAAAAAGCAACATAAATTATGGCGTTTTTTTACAAATTATAACAAAACTTTGTTTCTTTCGTTTGGCTCTGTGCCGATATGGTTAGAAATAGTGTAAAAAGTGCTTTTTTTCACTGGTAATATGAATTGCAGATTAAAACCTAATTTACACCTAATTTTTTACATTTTCAATTATCTTCCGCAAACCACTCCGCCCAAGAAGTAGGCGTTTCATACAATCGCAAACTATGCAACGACGCCGTAGAAGGCAACGATTTTTGAATAATACCGGCAAAGTGCGCAACTAAATTTTCGCACGTTGGTTGAAATGGCAACACAATCAATTTGCCGGCATCTTGAAAATTGGCAATCGACTGTGGAATTTCATGTTTTTCGTTGAGCACCAAAGCATGGTCAAAAGTATCGACAACAGGCGTTTTTATGATTTTTTTCAATTCCCCAAAATCAAGCACCATACCTTGTTTGGGCGAATTTTCATCGGTATTTATGCACCCTTTGAGTGTAACTTGCAAAGTGTAGGTATGTCCGTGAATATTCCGGCATAAACCATCATAGTTGAACAGGGCGTGCGCCATGTCGAAGGTGAATTGTTTTGTTATGCGAATGGTAGTCATAGTAATAAGCCCCTCTAAATCCCCTTGTGGGAGGACTTAAAGAACAGTTATTAATTATTCATTGATTTCAGTCGTTCCCATTCTTCATCTGAAATTTCTTCATTATTTTGAATAGTTTCAATAATTGATTTTGGGGTTTTATTTGGCTCTTCTAAAAATTCCACAAATTGATATTGATTTTCAAGCAACATTCTTTTATATAATGCTGTTTTTGCAATAGAAGACAAGCCTATACAAATTGCTCCACCGACAAAAAGTAGTATTGGAGTTATAAAAAAAGATAATGAAAATGATAAAAAACAGTCTAAAATTGCAACAATCATTGCAATAAAAGCGATAATAAAGAAAAATATAGCAAATCCCTTTAATGTTTTTACTCCACTTCCTGAATAATTAATTAAAATTTGTTGTTTTTTCATTTGTATAAAATTTTTATTTTATGTCTAAAAGTTCAAAATCGTATTATTCATTGTTCATTGAACGAAGTCGTTCCATCGCCTCAATCACATTCTCCCGCGCAGCAAATGCCGAAAAACGGAAATAGCCTTCGCCGCAAGGACCAAAACCCGAGCCCGGCGTACCAACTACTTGAATTTCGTTCAACAATTGGTCGAAAAATTCCCACGATTTCATATTGTTTTTGGTTTTTACCCATACGTATGGAGCGTTTACTCCGCCAAATACGGTAAAGCCTTGTTGTTCGAGGCTCGCTTTCATAATGCGGGCATTTTCCATGTAATAAGCTATTACGCCGGCAATTTGTTCTTTGCCTTCGGGTGTGTAAATTGCTGCTGCTGCTCGTTGCACAGGGTACGAAGCACCGTTGAATTTCGTAGAATGACGGCGGCTCCACAATGCTTTTACGCTCACCATTTCGCCTTTGGAATTGGCGGCTTTGAGCGTTTCGGGAATGATTACATACGCACAACGAACGCCGGTAAATCCTGCTTTTTTCGAGAAACTGCGGAATTCTATGGCGCAGGTTTCGGCTCCGGGGATTTCAAAAATCGAATGAGGTACGTCGGCATCTTGTATATAGGCTTCGTAAGCGGCATCGTATAATATAATTGAATTGTTGGCGCGAGCGTAGGCTACCCATTTTTCCAAATTTTCACGTGTTGAGGTTGTGCCCGTAGGATTATTCGGAAAACACAAGAAAATCAAATCGACTTTTTGCTTTGGCAATTCGGGGGTAAAGTTATTTTCGGCAGTGCATAGCATATACACAATTTGTTCGTAATAACCGCTTGCCTGCATTGTGCCGGTGCGTCCGCCCATTACCGAAGTGTCCACGTATACAGGATACACAGGGTCTTGCACGGCAATTATGTTGTTCATTCCAAAAATTTCGAGAATGTTTCCGGTGTCGCATTTCGAGCCGTCGGAAATAAAAATATCATCGGCAGAAATTTGCACGCCGCGTGCGTGAAATTCGTTTTCGGCAATAGCCTCGCGCAAAAACGCATAGCCTTGTTCGGGTCCGTAACCTTTAAAAGTTTCGATTTTCGCCATATCTTCCACCCCTTCGTGAAAGGCTTTTATAACAGCAGGCACAAGCGGTTGGGTAACATCGCCAATACCCATACGGATTATTTTTTTATCGGGATTTTGCGCAGCGTAAGCGTTCACACGTCTGCCGATTTCGGGGAATAAATACCCGGCTTGTAATTTTTCGTAGTTTTCGTTTAGGTAAGCCATTTTTTAGTGATTAGGTATTAGGGGTTAGGTATTAGTTTAATGTGCCAATTTTTCAATGTGCCAATATGCCAATTGGCTGACGCACGATTTTATTGGCACATTGGCATATTGTCGTATTGGCACATTATTTTAGCGATTTTTGGTATCGTTCATTCAACAATTTCAGCACCGGTTCGGTTATGTTCAATTGTTCTTCGGCGTAGAGTACGTTGCTGTTAAACACATTGTTGAGCACTATTTTAAAACGGTTGTCGTAGTTGAACACGCTAATTGCAACTTCTACGCTATCACGCAATTCTTTGGTAATTGCCATTTCTTTTTGCTGAAATTCCAATTCCTTTTTTTGCTGCGTTTTCATAAGATTTTCATAGCGTTTTTGCAAATCGGCACCTTTTGCTTCGGCATCACGAGTGGTAATTAAGCCTTTTTGATGTTGCGTTTGCAAATTGTACATATCTTGTTGCAATTGCTCCATTTGTGCTTGTAATTTTGCACCTTCACGTTCGGCTGCTGCGCTGTATTCTTTTTCACGTTTTGCAAAATAATCGTAATTGCGCATAAGCGAATCCAATACAATATATGCTATGGGAAATTGCTGAACAACAGCTTTGCCCGACGAGTCGATTACAGTAATGGTTGCCGCCGGTGCCGGAGTTGCCGGCTCTGATTTTTTCGATTTTACTACAAGAATGAGTACGATTGCTATTGCAAAAGCAAATACGATGTTGATAAGATATTGGTGTTTCATTTGTTTAGGTTTTTAATATTTATCGACAAAGATACACATTAATTGAAAATTGAAAATTGAAAATTGAAAATTAATTTGTATTTTTGCACCAATTCATAAATCTTTTAAAAATTTTATTTCAATGAAAAACAAGTACACCAACGTTATTATTATTCTCGTAGTAGCTGTTATACTGCTTATAGTATTTGGCAACAGCATGTTTATTAAAATCGAAGCCACACAGCGCGGCGTTATTTTCCGTCAGTTTACCACCGGTTTAGATAAAGAAAATGTGTTTCAACCCGGATTTCATATTGTAGCTCCTTGGAACGATATGCACATATTTAATGTTGCCGAGCAAAAAATAGACGAAACTATGGACGTGTTGGACAAAAACGGTCTTTCTATCAATATAGAAATTACCGTGCGTTTTGCGCCGATAACCGAGCGTGTGGGCTACTTATTTGAAGCCTTTAAACTCGATTACACAAGCCTTTTGGTTGGTCCCGAAATTCGTTCGACAGTGCGCCAAGTTGCCGGTAGATACAGTGCCGAAGAAATTTATTCAACCAAACGTTCGGAAGTAGAACAAAAAATTATTGAAGAAGCCGGCAGAAAACTTCGTGAAAACAATATTGACATGAGAGCTCTTTTGATTCGAGCTATCAATTTACCGCAAGATATTCGCCAAGCAATTGAAAGCAAATTGAAACAGGAGCAAGAGGCTTTGGCGTATAAATTCCGTTTGGACAAAGAAAATTCAGAAGCAGAACGTAAACGTATAGCTGCCGAGGGTGAGGCGCGCGCCAACAATATTATCAACAGTTCTTTGTCGGAAAAACTTTTGCAAATGCGCGGTATAGAAGCAACGCTTAAATTGAGCGAATCGCCAAATTCAAAAACTGTAATTATTGGTGGTGGCAGAAATGGGTTGCCTATAATGCTTAATACTGATAAGTAGGGAATAGTTGACAAGTTTTTAGTTGACGAGTTGACAAGGAAAAGTCGCAGCATATTTGCTGCGGCTTTTTTATTTTTTTAACAGAAAATATAATTATTTTTTTAACTTTGTGCGCTAAACAAATGTTAAATTCTTGAAAGTAGAACAAAACATATTAAGGTTACATTATCTTTTGTCATTGTTTAAAATGACGGAAGATGAGTTGCTTGTACTTATTAGTGAAGGATTGAAAAATCCTATAACAAAAGAAGAGATTTTTTCTAATGAGATAAAAATCAGTCACCTAAAACGAGTTGATGGAGTTTTTAACAAAGGTCTTCATTATTATTTAGACCCAAAATCTCCTGAAATTTCTAAAGATGCAAGTATATTTTTTAGAAAAACCAAATTTGATACTGATTTAAATATTGGTACTCGAAAAATTGTAAATCAGTTTGAAGAACGCAAAATTTCATTGTCTGCTATTTCAAAATTAGCAGAAATAGAAATAGATAGAATACTGCCAATCTACAAAATAAACAACAATCCAAAAGAGGTTGCAAAAGAGATAAGAACAAAACTTTATCCGGAGTTTGTAGAAAATAAAAGAGATTTTTTAAAAGCACTAATTGGCAAATTTGCAGAATTCAATATTTTGGTATTTGAATTTGTTGAAACTTGGAATAAAAAAGAAAAAGCAAATGTTGATGGTTTTTTTCTAAATCCTAATGTTATTGTTTTAAAAAGAATTCAAACTTCATTTAGAAGAGAAATATTTACATTAGTTCACGAATTAGGACATTACCTATTGAATGAGGAAGAAGTGGAACAACTTGATATTTCAAATTTAGCAAATCATAAATTATCAAATATTGAAAGATGGTGTAATGATTTCGCTTTTTATTTTTTAGCCGGTGATTTCAGTAATGTTATTACGAATTTAGATAAGGCAACTGCTAATAATGATTATCACTTTGAAACAATAGAGCAAATTTCTAAGAAAACTCATTTAAGTCAAATTGCAATTTTCACTCGATTGTTGTATAGTAAACAAATTTCTCAAAGTAGTTATAATACTATTAAAGCCGACTTTGATGCACAATACAAACTTAGACAAGAGGAAGAAAAGAAACTAAAAGAATTAGATAAAATGAATGGAATTCCACGTGGTGGAGCTGTGCCGAAACCTATCAATTCCCCGTTGTTAATATCTACAATTCAAACAGCATTTTATGAAGGCTTTATGAATGAATACGATGTTTGTAAATCTCTTAATATTACCCCTGATAAATTGGACAAATATATTCAATGAAAGTAGTAATCGATACAAATTCGCTTTTGTCGTTGGTTCGTTACTACTTGCCATTCGATAAAAATTCAACATTATTTAATTTTTTCAAATCTAAGATTGAAGAAGGGGAAATTATCATTATAGATAAGGTCTATGAGCAATGTACTTACAATGCAAAAGGACTTGTGATAACTAAGTTAAATTTTCTTTCGGATAAAGCATTTCTGAAATCAGCTAAACTTCCATATAAAACTGAAATGTTGCTTGCTCCTTCTCCTGCTAAATTTTTAAGAATGATGGAAAATCAATTTGTGGTAGCAGTTCAAAGAAAAAAATTAACAGAAGTTGAATTTGACAACCAAAAAGAAGCTCATTTAAATGATGCAGATATTAAACAAATAATTCTTTGTTTACATCTTATCAATGGCGAAGAAGATGTGATATTAGTTACAGAAGAAACAACTGATAGTAATGACAACAAACTCTTCAAAAAAATTCCTGCAATGTGTAAAGAATTAAACATTAAAACTATGACGTTGCCGGAGTTAATAGAACAATACAAGGAAATAGAATTTAGCTTTGATAGTGTGTACTAGTTTGGGCTATTGAAAAAATTGCACAAAAAAAAGGGTAAGCTACTCACATCGCACCGCTACAACCATCTACCCTTGCTTTATTCCTAATCTGGGGGAGTTCGACAGGAGCTGGTCGTATAAGACTTACCCACTGCAAAATTACTGTTTTTTTTGAATGTGCAAATTTTTTTTGGGTGTTATTATAAAATAATTGTCTCAAAGGAACGCGGATAACACAGATGACACGGATTTTCACTGATGATTTGCATTTAATTGTCAGCAATATAAAAATTTGCGAAAATCTGCGTTATCCGTGTCATCTGCGTTCTAAATTTTATTACCCCACACTCCCCTCCATAGAAATAGCAATCAATTTATGCGCCTCAATAGCAAATTCCATCGGCAATTTATTGAGCACCTCTTTTGTAAATCCGTTTACAATCAAACTCACGGCATTTTCGGTTGAAATACCCCGTTGGTTACAATAAAAAATTTGTTCATCGGCAATTTTCGATGTCGTAGCTTCGTGTTCCACTGTTGCCGAAGGATTTAAAACGTCGATATACGGAAAAGTATTTGCGGCGCAACTGCTGCCAATTAAAAGCGAATCGCATTGCGAAAAATTGCGGGCATTGTCGGCACCACGAGCCATGCGTACTTCGCCTCTGTAAGAATTACTGCTTTTGCCCAGCGATATTCCTTTTGAAACAATCGTACTTTTGGTGTTTTTGCCTATGTGTATCATTTTTGTGCCGGTATCGGCTTGCTGGTAATTGTTGGTAACGGCTACGGAATAAAATTCCGACACGGAATTATCGCCGCGCAAAATAGTGCTGGGGTATTTCCACGTTACAGCCGAACCGGTTTCAACTTGCGCCCACGAAACTTTTGAATTTTTGCCTTTGCACAATGCCCGTTTGGTTACAAAATTATAAATGCCGCCTTTGCCTTCCTTATCGCCCGGATACCAATTTTGTACGGTTGAATATTTTATTTCGGCATTGTTCAGGGCAATTAATTCCACCACCGCTGCGTGAAGTTGATTTTCATCGCGCATAGGTGCAGTGCAGCCTTCCAAATAACTCACATACGAATCATCTTCGGCTATGATAAGCGTACGCTCAAATTGCCCCGTATTTATAGCATTGATGCGGAAATACGTTGAAAGTTCCATAGGGCAACGCACGCCTTTGGGAATAAACACAAACGAACCGTCGCTAAACACAGCGGAATTGAGCGCAGCGTAATAATTATCGGTATAAGGCACAACCGAGCCTAAGTATTGTTGCACAAGTTCGGGGTATTCACGAGCTGCTTCGCTAAACGAACAGAAAATAACGCCTCGTTCCTGCAATTGCTCACGATACTGCGTATGCACCGAAACGCTATCGAACACCGCATCGACCGCCACGCCCGAAAGTATTTTTTGTTCTTCGAGCGGAATGCCCAATTTGTTAAATGTTTCTACAATTTCAGGGTCAACCTCATCGAGGCTTTCATATTTTGCCTTATTTTTCGGTTGTGCATAATAACTAATTGCCTGAAAATCGGGAACGTTGAAAGTCAAGTGCGCCCACGTGGGGTGTTTCATTGTAAGCCAATGACGATAGGCTTTCAGGCGCCATTCGAGCAAATATTCCGGTTCTTCTTTCAAAGCCGAAATGCGGCGAATAACGTCTTCGTTCAGTCCGGGTGGAAATACATCGCTTTCTACGTTTGTTGAAAATCCGTATTTATATTCTTCGTGTTGAAGATTGTGTAACAGTTCGTCGTTGGGGGTGTTTTCGGTCATTGTTGAGGTTGTTTACATTTTTGGCAAAAATAGCAATTTCAATCAAAATAAATATTGATTATTTATACCAATCACAGGTTAAAACCTAATTTACACCTAATTTTTTTACAAAACAACCTCAGTAACAAAAAAATTCTTTCAAAAGCAACCTGATTACCTGATTTTTCCTTGTTGAATGAGGTAATCAGGTTAGGGGTAGGTATCATTTAGGGTTACTTAGGTTGTTTTGTTTGTGAAATTAGGTCAAAATCAGGTTTTTTGATACCACAAAGATAACACCTTTTTCAAAAAAAACAACAAGGCGAAAAAACTTCGTGTCTTCATGGCTTTTTGTCTTCGTGTTTGCTACAATGCGCTTGCGCTTAAATTTTCTACCTAAATAAATACTGGATTGCTTCGCTCCGCTCGCAATGACGCTCTTTTGATGATTTGTGTAAACCTCCGCAAAAGCGTCTTTGCGAGGAGGTACGACGAAGCAATCCACGTTTTACCGTTTTTAGGCATAATGACGGATAATCATAAAAAATAAACACGAAGACAAAACGGCACAAAGAATAAAAATCAAATAAATTTTAAAACAGACCACAAAAAAACCAACAAATTTTTAACAATTATTCAGAATAAAAATAATACTTTTGTAAACTGATAATTTTTCGGGAAACAAACATTTTACAATGTCGGGTTTTTTCACGGAAAGTTGTCAGAACAAATATGTACATATACAAATATTAAGTTTATCAAAGTCATGATAAAAAAAGTTTTACTTGTTGTTGCCCTGTTAGGCGGAATGACAGCAGCCCATGCTCAAATCAAATTTAACGAAGTTCAAAGTTCAAATGGGAATCCGCTGCTCAAAGACCAGGATTTCAATAGCAGCAGCGACTGGATTGAACTCTACAATGCCGGCACTTCGGAGGTAAATCTTAAAGGTTATTTTATAACCGATAATAAAGATAAACCTCGTAAATGGGAATTTGTCAAGGATTTTAAAATTCCTGCAAAAGGTTTTGCAATTGTGTGGTGCGATGGTAGAGATTTTCCGAATAAAGCAACTGACAATAATAAAGAATTTCACACCAATTTTAAAATTTCGGCAGGCGGTGAGGCTATTCGTTTGTATTCCAATACCATGCTGTTGGTCGATAGCGTAAAAGTGCCGCTTGTGGAACGTAACTATACCTACGGGCGCACAGTGGACGGCGCAGGCGAATGGCAACTTTTGAAAAAAACAACATTTAAGGCAAGCAACAATGGCGTGGGTTATTTTAAAGGCATGGCTCCGCAGCCGAAAATTTCGCTTAAAGGCGGTTGGTACAGCGGTGCGCAGGCGGTTACTATTTCGAGCGAATTGCCCGGAGCAACCATTCGTTACACTACCAATGGTGCCGAACCAACGGAAACCTCGCCCATTTACACCGGAGGCACCATTTTGGCAGAGAAAAAAAATGCTCTTTCGCAAAAAGCAGGTGATGCAAATTATCAAACGAATAAAACCCGTATTCAACATGCAGCAAATTGGCCTACAGTTTTTACGTTCCCCAGCGATAGATACAATGGCAATCGGGATTTTAATTTTGTGTTGAAAGCAAAAGTGTTCCACCCCGATTATATGACAAGTAATACGAGCGGCGAAACCTATTTTATAAACGAACGAAAACCAAGCATACCGGTAATTTCGCTTTCTATTGATAAAAAATATTTGTTTAGCGCCGATTCGGGTATGTATATTCAAGGAACCAATGGCGCTATTGCGAATTACGGCGGGGCAGATGGGAAATACAATTGGGCGCACGACTGGTCGCACCCTGCGCATATAGAATTTTACGCTGCCAATGGCGGCGCAAAACAATTTGCCAACACCATGACCATAGAAATATTCGGCTCGGCTTCGCGCAGTTTCGATTTGAAATCGCTGGCAGTAAAATGTAAAAACAAATACGAAAATGCCGAAATCAATTACCCCATATTTGGTAGCAGCGGTTTGAAATCGTATCAATCGTTTGTGTTGCGCAATTCGGGTAACGACTGGGCAGACGGATGTTTTGCCCGCGATGCAATTATTCAACGAATAGTGCGCGGGCAGGTTGATTTGGAAACACAGGAGTATCAGCCGGTTGCACTGTATATCAACGGCGAATACTGGAGTTTGATGAATATGCGCGAGCGCTATGCTGCCGAGTATTTCAACGCTTATCACGATTATGCAAGCGATATTGATTTATTGAAAATAGACAATGCTAAAAAAAGTTTTAGCGATGTAAGCGAAGGCGATATTAAGCGCTACGATGCCCTTTTAGCCAAGTTGGGACCCAATGCAAAAAACGGAACAAAAACCGATTTAAGCACCAATCAGGCACTATACAACGATTTGATTACCAATTGGGTTGATGCCGATAATATTATAAACTATTATATAGCTCAAACCTATTGCGACAATGGCGACTGGCCCCACAACAATGCCCGTATGTGGCGTCCGCGTGTAGAAAACGGCAAATTCCGTTTCCCGCTCTACGATACCGATTTTGGTTATGGTTTGTGGGGAGGGAGTAGTAGTGCAACCAGAGCATTGGATGCAGCAATGTCTGATACCGATGCCGAAAAAACATGGAGTACGGTTATTTTCCGCAGTTTGCTTACCAATCCCGATTTTAAAAACGAATTTATACAGCGCTATGCCTATATGATAAATACGGTGTATTCCGATGAACGCATGAACGCGGTTGCCGACCCGGTAAGTAATGCCATAACCAGCGAGCGCGATACATACACCAATCCCGAATGGGATAGAGCGCGGTGGACTGTGTACGGCATAAGCGGTATGAAAACGTGGAATAGCAGCCGAAGAGGCGCTATGCGCAATCAAATAAGCCAACACGCCCGTTTGGGCAATGGTAAAGGCTATGCCAATTACACGGTGCAATATACCTCTTCGCAAGGTAAGGTGCAATTGTGCGGGCTCGATGTACAAAATAATTACGTCGGACAGCAAATGCTCAACGTACCCATTCGCATGACAGCTATTCCCGCCGCCGGCTACCAATTTAAACAGTGGGAAGATGCCGCGGGAAAAGTACTTTCTACCGCCCAAGAATTTTCATACACAATGACCGCAGCAGCTACCGTAAAAGCCGTGTTTGAAACCCGCCCAAGCATAGCGCCAAGCACTTTGCGCATCAATGAACTTATGGCATCGAACAAAACTACATATAAAACCGAATTTGGCGAATACACCGACTGGTTTGAAATTTACAACACCGGTTCTACGGCTATCAATATTGCAGGATTATATGTATCGAACACCAAAACCAACCCTACGCTGTATCAAATTCCATACGGCAATGCTGCGGCTACAACTGTTCCTGCAACAAATGCAACAAATAAAGGATTTTTAGTGTTGTGGGCAAGTAAAGACACCTATAGCGGCATTACTCATTTGCCGTTTAAATTAAATAAAGACGGCGGAGTAATTATACTTTCGCAAAAAAGTGCTTCGGGCACGGTAACAATTATTGATAGCTTGCACTATGGCGCGCAAACTCCCGATGTGTCGTTTGGTCGTTACCCCGATGGACATGCGAGTAATAAAGTTCTTTTCGAAGAACCAACGCCAAAAGCATCGAACGTAATAGCACCGCCGCCTAATGTGGACAATATATATATAACCGAAATCGGGGCAAAAAACCGCACAACCATTAAAGAAGAAACCGGCACGTATGCCGATTGGTTTGAATTGTACAACAATAATAATTTCGACGTTGATTTAGGCGGATTGTATGTAACCCGTGATTTTTCGGATTTGACTATGTATCAAATTCCCCGCGGGCAACCGGATAAAACTACGATTAAGAAAAATTCATATATGATATTTTGGGCTGATAAGCAAACAGCTATCAACCCCAATCACGTGGATTTTAAATTAAATGCCGAAGCCTGTGAATTGGCGTTGGTGCAAGTGCGCGGTTCGGAAAATTATATTATCGATAAAGTGTCGTTTACTAATCAAGGCGAAGACGTTTCTTACGGACGTTTCCCGAATATTAATTCTCCTTTCCGCTATTTGGCAGTACCTACACCGGGTGCGGCAAATAAAAATACCGATGCTACGGTAAAAGCAAAAGTAACCGGCATTACCATCAACGAAATTTTAGCCGAAAACACCGCAATATTGCCGGAAGGCGGCAAATACTACGACTATATAGAATTTTACAATGCCGGCACCACGGCGGTAGATTTGGGCGGTTTGTTTGTGAGCGATTCGGCAACCTACACGTTGAAATACCGCATACCGCGCGATAAACCCGCCGAAACCACCATTCAACCCGGAAAATGGCTTACGTTCTATGCAAGTTCCAACGCAAGTTTGGGTACGCGACATTTCAATTTCGCACTCGATAAAGCCGGCGAAGCAGTTATACTTTCGCAAGTAACGGCAAATGGTTTGGAGCAGCTCGATGCTATTCAATTCGGCGCACAAACGGTCAATGTAAGTTATGGTCGTTACCCCGAAACTGCCAGCAAATGGGAATTTATGGAGCCAACGCCCAACGCAAAAAATATTTCAGCCGAATCGAGCGCGAATTTAAAAACACTGTCGAGTTCGGCGGGAAAAATAAGCCCTACTGTGTCGAAAGATGTGTTTGAATACGTGTGTTTATTGCCTTCCAACATTACCACAGTTCCGGTAATTTCGGCTACTGCCATCAACGATAAGGCAACGGTGCAAATAACGCAAGCTACAAGCATCAACGGAAAAGCCACTGTTATTATAACATCGGCAAACGGAGAAGGAAAAGCCACATATACCGTAACCTTTGCCAACGACCCTTCGGGCGATGCTTCGCTCAAATCGTTGACGGCAAATACCGGAGCTTTGGAACCTGCTTTTTCGAGCACTGTGTATAATTATACTTTAACATTTACAAGTTCCGTAAAACCGAAATTTACCGCAATTGCCAACAGTCCCAATGCAAAAGTTGAGATACTGTACGGTGCAAAATACAGCGACCCTACAATTATTCGCGTAACATCGGAAAACAATACCGTACAGAACTATACCATTACCTACAAAGCCAATCCGCTGGAGTTGACGCAATGGGTCGACGATTTTTCGGGAGGAATAGACCGCGTGAAACAAGTAAGTACGCACTATACGTTGAAAGCAAAAGACGGTAATTTACAAGTGCATTTTGTGCGCGGCGCAAACGATGTTGACGGTTATTTTGAATACACCCTGCCCGAAAATACGGTGGTAAATGCTGCTGACCCCAAAGATTTGTTCGTAACAGTAACCGCCCGCGCCGGCGACGGTAAAGATGAAGGAGTTACCGTATCGGGCACATCGGTTGCATTGAAATGCCGTGTGGTTGATATGTGGGGCTATGAAGCTACCAACCGTCCTTATACAGCTCATACTGTGGGATTAACAAAAGGTAATTACGAAGCCGATTTTGGGACAACCCTAACAGTTGATAAATCGAAAGTTGCGGCAGTGCGTTTTGTGTTAGACCCCGAAAATAACACTTCCGCTAAAAACAAATTCTTTATTATCGAACAAATCGTGATAGGTCCGAAACTGGCTAACTTGGTTATATTATCGAAAAATGCAAATTTGGCAACGCTTACTACCAGCGCAGGCGCTCTCAGTCCGGCGTTCAATGCCAATACTTTGGAATACATCGTAACCTTGCCTGCCGGCACTACCGCCATACCAACAATTTCGGCTACAAAAGCCGATGCGAAAGCAACTTTGCAAATTTCGCAAGCATCGTCGTTGAGTTCCGAGGCTACTATCACAGTAATTTCCGAAGATTTACTTACGGTAAAAAATTATACCGTGCGCTTCACCGTAATGCCTTCGGTGGTTGACGGCTATACCGACAATATTCTGCAACCGGCTCTATTGGCATGGAGCAAAGACAATGCTGCCTACGACCTTTCCTACAGCCCGGGAGTGCTCAATGTTGCTTACAACCGCACTACAAGCACAGGTAGTCCGTTTATACAATATAATACACTCACCGGCGAAAATACCATTTTGAACCTCACAAGTTTCCCTTATTTCTCGGTAAAATTGAAATCAACGGTAGATTTTACTTTACGTGCCGATTTGTATGATGCCGATGGAAAAACGGCAACCGTGGTGGCGCAAACTGTTACAAAATCAACCGATTACAAAGTTTACACCTTTGATTTTAAAGGTCTTATGACTTCGCTCACAACGAATAAAATATATGGTGTGCGACTCTATTTCGATGCCGGTACTACTGCCGCCAAATCGGGAACAATTGTAATCGACGATATGCGTTTTGGTCGCGATGTGGAAATACGGGTAAATACTCCTCCGGTTATTACCGCAATTCCGGCACAAACAAGGGAGCAAACAAAACCATTCGACCCAATTAATTTGAACAGTTACGTAAGCGACGACCACACTCCGGTTGAAAAATTAGTGTGGACGGCATCTGCCGTAAATTTCAATGTTGGTATTGTGAACAACGTGGCAACCGTTACCCCCAAAAATCCTGCGTGGATTGGCGATGAGCAAATATCATTTACCGTAACCGACGAAGACGGCGCGCAAGCAAACCGCTCGGTACGTTTTACCGTTATCGAATTGGTAATTCCGGTGGCAAGCCTAAGTTTTACCAATACCACTCTAACAATGCTATTGGGCGAAAAACGTTCAATTGCTCCCGAAGTAACAATAAATCCGAGCGATGCAACCGACAAAACACTGAAATACACTTCGTCGAATCCGCTTGTGTTAAGTGTGGACGAAACCACCGGCATGATGACTGCCTTGAAAGAAGGTACGGTGCGTATAACCGTAACTTCGGCAAACTCTAAAACAGCACAGTGCGAAGTTGAGGTAAAACCGATTCTTGCTGAAACCATAATAGCAATTCCTGCAAGTATGACACTGATAGAAGGCGAAACTGCTAATTTGGCAGTGGAAATTTTGCCCGAAAATACAACAGACAAAACCGTTACATGGATATCGAAAAATACCGCTGTGGCAACTATTCTTTCGGGCAATAGAGTAAGAGCTCTTGCCGAAGGAACAGCAACGCTTGTAGCAACTACCGTAAACGGCATAGAGGCAGAGTGCAAAGTAACTGTAAATCCGCTTGTGATACTTGTGGAATCTATTTCGCTGCCTGCAACCATGAATTTGGAAGTTGAAGAAACTGCGCAACTTACGGTTCAGTTTACTCCTGCCAACGCTACAAATAAAACGCTTACGTGGTCGTCGAGTGCACCGGGAATTGTGAGCGTAACGCCCGACGGCAAAATTACCGCCCTTGCAATCGGCAAAGCAGAAATTACTGCCCAAACCATAAACGGCAAAACCGCAACAACCACCGTTACCGTTAAAGGAATAGACCCAATAAGCGTTGCGCTTTCTAAAACCACACTCGAACTTCTCGAAGGTAAAACCGAAACATTGACTGCCACCATAAATCCTCTGAATGTAACCGATGCCACAATTACATGGAAATCGAGCAGTACGAGTGTGGCTACGGTTGCAGGTGGTGTGGTTACGGCTCTGGAAGAGGGCAAAACTACTATTACGGCTACTACTTGGAACGGCAAAGTTGCTACCTGTGAACTTACCGTTAAACCGGTGCCTGCCGAAAGTGTAACATTGAGCAACAATGATATAAAACTCGATGTGGGCAAAACTGCGCAACTTACTGCTGTAATTCAGCCTGCAAATACAAGCAATAAAGAACTTACGTGGAAAATTGCCAATGAAGCAATTGCCTCTGTTGATGCCAACGGCAAAATTACTGCTCTTGCAGCAGGAAACACAACGCTTACCGTAACTACTGCCGACGGCAAAACCGACGTTTGCACAATTACCGTCAATCCGGTGCTTGCCCAAAGCGTAACGTTGAGCGATAAGGACATAGAGCTTGATGTGGGCGAAACCGCGCAACTTACAGCTACAATTTTGCCTGCAAATACAACCGATAAAAAACTTACGTGGAGCATTGCCGATACCGATAAAGCATTTGCCTCTGTTGATGCCAACGGCAAAATTACCGCTCTCAAAGAAGGAACCGCATTGCTCACCGTAAGCACTGCCAATGGCGAAAAAGACGTTTGCAATATTGTAGTCAAAGCAGTTATAATTCCGGTGGAATCTATACGAATAGTGGAAGGCGATAAAACTATCAATATCGACGAAACATTTGATTTTACCATTGAATTTACACCTGCCGAATCGTCGAACAAAACAATATTCTGGACTTCGACCGACCCAACAGTAGCCACAATTGCTGGTGGAAAAGTTACCGCTCTCAAAGCCGGTGTTACTCAAATTCAAGCCGTTTCGGCAAATGGTAAAACATCGACTGTTACGCTTAGCGTAAATACCATGCCGGCTGCAAGCATCACTCTTTCGAAAAATGCACTGTCGCTACACGAAGGCGAAAGTGCAACAATAAGCGCCGATATTCTACCTGCAAAAACAAGCGACAAAAACGTAATTTGGGAAACGCTTTCGAGCGAAATAGCAACGGTTGACAACGGAAAAATTACCGCTCATGCGATTGGCAAAACCTTCATAACTGCCACCACGCACAATGGAATTGTAGCCAAATGCGAAGTAACCGTGTTGCCGATAGACGCACAAAGTATTTCCTTGAATACCTCATCGCTCTCTCTGTTGGTGGGCGGCGAAGAAACTTTGCGAGTGAGCTTTGAACCTGCAAACACTACCGACAAAAATATAGTTTGGACTTCGCTTTCCAATGCAATTGCAACAGTTAACAATGGTATTGTTACCGCCAATTCTGTGGGCAAAACCACCATAACTGCCGCTGCGCACAATGGAATTAAAGCCACATGTGAAGTAACCGTGTCGGCGATAGTTGAAACAAACATAATCTTAAACACATCGCTGATAAATATGTCGGTGGGCGGTAAAGAAACCATGCAAGTTACCTTTGTGCCTGCAAACACTACCAACAAAACTATAACATGGAAAGTAGGCGACAATACAATTGCAAGCGTCGATGCCACAGGCACAGTGCAAGGACTTACCGCCGGAACTACCACGCTCACAGCTACTTCTGCCAACGGCAAAACCGCAACCTGCACCGTTATAGTTAATGAACTTATCATTCCGGTAGAATCAATTTCGTTGCCGGTAGCTGTTGCTGTTGATATTGACAAAACCGTAGCACTCGAAGTAACATTTGAACCGAAAAATGCAAGCGATAAAACCATTACATGGACTATCGACGACAAAGCAGTTGCAAGCGTTTCCACCGCCGGCGTTGTTACCGGCATAAAAGCCGGACAAACCAAAGTTACCGCCATCAGCTCCAATAATAAAACGGCTGTTGTTGTGGTAACGGTAAATCCAATGCCGGCTGCAAGTGTTACGCTTTCGAAAACAGCATTGAGCCTCGTAAACGGCGAAACTGCCACATTGACCGCTACAATTTTGCCCGATAAGACAACCGATAAAACAATTACATGGAAATCGAGCAACGAAGCGGTGGCAACGGTTGATAATAACGGAAAAATTACCACACTTGCAGCAGGAACGGCAACAATTACCGCTACCGCCGTTTCCGGCATAAATGTAACTGCAAGTTGCGCACTTACCGTAACTCCGGCTGTGGCGCAATCGGTAACACTCAATCGAAGCGAATTGTCGTTGGGTATTGGTCAGTATTTCAATTTACAAGCAACCATATTGCCTGTCAACACTGCCGATAAATCAATTACGTGGTCGATAGACAAACCGGCTGTAGCATCAATCGACCAAAATGGTTTGGTTACGGCAAAAACCGAGGGTAAAGCAACAGTAACTGTAACCACTGCCAACGGCAAAACCGCAACCTGTGTGGTGGAAGTTATTACCGTTATAGTTTCTGTAGAAACAGTAACTGTGCTCGACAACAGCGGAAAACCAATAACTTCGTTGTCGTTGTACGTCGATAACGAATATCAGTTTACGGCACAGGTAACGCCTGCCAATGCAACCGACAAAACTATTACCTGGACTTCGAGCAACGAAGCGATAGCAACCGTGGTTAACGGAAAAATTACCGCTTTGGTTGACGGACAAACGCGAATAACGGCACGCAGCAACAATGGTATAACATATCGTGTCGATATTACCGTGCTGCCGCTCGATGTAGAAGAAATTATCCTGAAACCACAATTTGCCGAAGTGTTTATAGGCGAAAAAGTGAATATTGAAAGTACAGTATTGCCCGCAAAAGCAAAAGATAAATCGTTGACATGGACATCGTCGAACCCTGCTGTGGCAACGGTAAGCAGTAGCGGTGTGGTAACTACTTTGAGCGCAGGCGATGTAATTATTACCGCCCGTAGTGTAAATGGCATTACAGGAACCACAAACATACGGGTAAATCCATTGGTTCCTACCTCGGTTAACTTTACCGTATCGAATTTGTCGGTATTGGTGGGAGGAACATTGGACCTTGCAAATAGCTATAGCATATTCCCTGAAAATGCTAATGATAAAAAAGTAACATGGGAATCAGAAGATGAGAGTGTTTTTACAGTTGATAAAAACGGACTGGTAACCGGAGTAGGAGTGGGGAGAGCAAAAGTTACGGTTCGCACGGTAAACGGAAAAACCGACGAAAGAACTATTACCGTAAAACCAATTTTACCAACCGGCTTAACGTTTCCTGTAACTGCAAAGTCCTTGATAGTGGGGCAAACTGCATTGATTCCGGCAACAGTACAGCCTGAAAATGCTACCGATAAATCGCTTACGTGGACAATCGACAACGAAGCAGTTGCAACTGTCGACAACCAAGGAGTTGTTACGGCTCTTGCCGTAGGAAAAGCGGAATTGCGTGTGATTACCAATAGCGGCAGTGGAGCAGGTATTTGTTATATTACCGTTGTGTCGGGTGATATTGAAGTGCAAGAGGTTTATATTCTTGGCAGTCCCATCATACAGCTTACTGATGGTACAAAACAATCAGTGCCAATACAAATCATTCCCGAAGATGCCACTAATGTAACTAAAACATGGTCGGTTGGCGACCCAACAATTGTCTCCGTTTCTTCAACAGGCGAAATCACAGCTCTTAAACCAGGTGAAACTACTATTACCGTTACCGTAAACGGAATATCGGCTACAAAAAGCGTTGTGGTAGTGAAGCAAGAGGCAGTGAAAGTTTTCATTGAAGGTGGAAAATCGGAAATGATGGTTGGCGAAACTATGCGGCTCACTGCACGCATAGAGCCTGAAAATACCACCGACAAATCGGTAACATGGAGTTTAATGTATAATAGCGGAGCGCTTTCGATTGACGAAACCGGACTGGTTACAGCTCGTGCCGAAGGCGCGGAAATGATACGAGTAACTACTACCAATAGTTTAGTATATGCGCCACTCTATGTTACGGTTTCCACTGTGGTAGTTACCGATATTAAGTTTGTTCGCGAAAATGAAACTGCATGGTTCAATGAATCGAAACAAATACAGTTTGTAACCACACCGCTCAATGCCGATAAAAACACCATAAAAGAATGGAAATCGTCAGATGAAACTATTGCTATGGTTGATGAACAGGGAGTAATTCATACTTTTGGAAAAGAAGGTAAGGTTACAATTACGGTAATTCTTCGAGATGGTACTGAAAAGGAATTTACGCTTACGGTTAGCGAATATATTGGAGCGCCAACGGCAAAACAAGATACGCTCAAACTGGAAATAAAACACGGTGGTGCGTTTGGCAAAATAAAGTTGCAAGATTATTTCACACCGTACAAAGGCGAAACGTTAATTTACGGTATGACTCCTCCGGCTAATAATAAAATTCGCGTAAACGTTGCCTCCGACGGAACTTCCTCTATAGTAGTAGTAGACCCTGCATGGCATGGCAGCGAAACGCATACCGCAACGGCTCGCAACGCTGTAGGTACGGCAATAATTGATGTGAAGTTCACTGTTGAACCGGTGGTAGGAATTACTCCTGTGTCTACTGCCATAAGCACAATCAATGCCTACCCTACGGTAACTTCTACCTACACCACGCTTGTAATTTCGTCGGCAGAGCCTGCGGATTACACACTTTCGGTGTACGATATTGAAGGAAAATTGATAGAAAACCATCGCTTATCGGTAAGCGAAACAGTGCAAAAAATTATTGATTTCACAAATCTGCCTCGTGGTGTATACACTTGCGTAGTAGCCAACGAAAACGAAAAACAAAGTGTGAAAATCGTTGTAGAGTAGAGACGTGGCGCGCCGCGTCTCCGCATCTCAGAATAAAAAATAAACTTAACAGGTTTTCAAAACCTGTTAAGTTTTTTTACGTACTTTTGTAAAAAATCTATTAGACTTTGAAAACAAAAAAACTCTTCCTAATCGACGGGCACGCCATGCTGTACCGCTCGTACTACGCATTTATAAAAAATCCCCGTATCAATTCCAAAGGTATGAACACGTCGGGAATTTTTGGGTTTACCAATGCTATAAACGAAGTTATACGAAATCAAAAACCATCGCATATTGGCGTGGTTTTCGACCCCAAAGGCACAACGTTCCGGCACGAAATGTTTGAGCAATATAAGGCGCATCGCCAAGAAACTCCCGAAGATTTGCGTGCATCAATTCCTCACGTGATGGAAATTTTGCAAGGAATGAATATTCCCGTAATTCAAATAGAAGGCTACGAAGCCGATGATGTAATAGGAACGTTGGCAAAACAAGCGGCAAAGCAAGATTTTGAGGTGTTTATGGTTACGCCCGACAAAGATTATTGTCAATTGGTAGAAGAACATATTCACGTATATCGTCCGAAAAGTTTTGGCAATGGCATTGAAATTCTGGGCATTCCCGAAGTGAATGAAAAATTCAGTGTAAATAATCCTCTGCAAGTAATTGATATTCTCGGTCTATGGGGCGATAGTGTTGATAACATTCCCGGCGCACCCGGCATAGGCGAAAAAACCGCTAAAGCGTTGATTGCCGATTATGGTAGCATTGAGGGAATTTACGAGCATATTGATGAACTGAAAGGTAAGCAAAAGGAAAATCTTATAACGTTCAAAGAGCAAGTATTATTGAGTAAATTTTTGGCAACAATTAAAGTTGATGTTCCTGTTGATTTTAATTCGTATAATTTTGAAAAACAAGAGCCTAACACACATTCACTTCAAGTAAAATTTACGGAATTGGAATTTCGCAATATGCTTGAAAATATTGCAAGTAGAGACGTAACGCGTTACGTCTCTACACCGCCAAAACCAAAACCGCAACCAACCGGAGCCGTACAATTCAGCTTGTTCGACACCCCCGAAGAAATACAAGAACAAACATCTGAAACACACTACGTTTCCTCATTCAACACAATAGAAACTACAACTCACTGCTATTTTTTAACTGACAATCAATCGCATATACAAAAACTTATCAACGATTTATTGGTGCAACCGGCTTTTTGTTTCGATGCCGAAACCACATCGCTCAACGTGTTGCAGGCGGAACTGTGCGGTATTTCGTTTTCGTGGGAAAAAGGAAAAGCGTTTTATGTTCCTTTCCCCGAAAATCAAGACGAAGCTCGTGCGCTTGCCCGGCAATTTGCACCGGTATTTTCGTCGCCGGCAACAAAAATTGCGCATAATGCAAAATACGATTGCGGCATTCTCAAAAATTACGATATAGAGGTTGCCGCTCCACTATTCGACACTATGTTAGCGCATTATGTGTTGCAACCCGAAGGACGGCACAAACTCGAATCGCTTGCCGAATCGCAATTGAATTACGAAATGGTGCCGCTTGAAAAATTAATTGGCAAAAAAGGCGCACAACAACGCTCGTTTCGTAGCGTTCCGCTCAGCGATGCCAAAGAATATTCGGGCGAAGATGCCGATATTACCTATCAACTCTACACGGTTTTGAAACAGGAATTGATAGAAAAAAATCAATTGCGATTGCTCGAAACCATAGAAATGCCACTTGTAGAAGTACTTGAAACTATGGAGCGCAACGGCGTGAAAATAAACACACAAGCTCTTGAAGAATCTTCACAACAATTAAAAGCGCAAGTTGCCGGAATTGAACAGAAAATATACGAACTTGCCGGACAAACATTCAATATAGCATCGCCAAAACAATTGGGCGAAATTTTGTTCGACAAACTGCAATTAGTTGATAAAGCCAAAAAAACTAAAAACAAACAATATGCTACCGGTGAAGAGGTGCTCGCAAAATTAAAGAAAGAACACCCGATTGTTGCCGCAATTTTGGAATTTCGAGAATTGAAAAAACTGCTTTCGACCTACGTTGATGCCCTACCATTATTGATAGACAAAAAAACCGGAAGAATTCACGCTTCGTTCAATCAAGCTGTTGTGGCTACCGGACGATTGAGTTCCACCAATCCGAATTTGCAAAATATTCCGGTGCGCACCGCAAATGGGCGGGAAATTCGCAAAGCCTTTATTCCTTTCGACGACAATTCGGTGTTCATGTCAGCCGACTATTCGCAAATAGAATTACGGGTAATTGCCGCTATGAGTGGCGACGAACAGTTTATTGCCGCCTTTGCCAACGGCGAAGATATACACGCTGCCACTGCTGCAAAAATATTTTCGTGCGACATCGCAGCTGTTACTGCCGAACAACGCCGACAAGCAAAAACGGCAAATTTTGCCATTAGCTACGGGTCGAGTGCATTTGGCTTGGCGCAAGGTTTGGAAATTTCACGTAAAGAAGCGCAGTTTTTAATTGACGGTTATTTTGCATCATACCCGAAAATCAAGGAATTTATGAACGCACAAATTGAAAAAGCCCGTGCGCACGGTTATGTAGAAACGCTCTTTGGCAGGCGGCGCTATCTGCCCGATATTTATTCGCAAAATGCCATTGTACGTGGCGTTGCCGAACGAAATGCCATCAATGCGCCCATTCAAGGCACCGCTGCTGATATTATGAAATTGGCAATGATTCGCATTCATGCAGCTATGAAAAAACACAAAGCACAATCACAGTTAATTATGCAAGTGCACGATGAGTTAAACTTTACCGTTCCGAAAAACGAAATTGAATTAATGAGAAAAATCATAACCGAAGGAATGGAACAGGCTGTTCAACTTTCGGTTCCGTTGGTGGCAGATATTGGAGTGGGAATGAATTGGTTAGAGGCGCATTAAGAAGCCCCCTAAATCCCCCTCAGGGGGGACTTGGAGCAGTGCAAAATATGTAAAATTTTGCAAAAGTGGCAGAACGAATAAGAATATTGAAAAACAACGGAAAAGTGGGGCTTTAAGTCCCCCTTGAGGGGGATTTAGGGGGCTGTTTTCCTCAGTATCGTAATCCCATCACGAACAGGCAAAATAACCGTTTCCACCCGAGCATCGTTTTTTACATGGTCGTTGAATGCTAAAATTCCCTGTGTTTGGTAATCGTTGGCGGCAATTTCGTGGTCTATTACATGACCGTCCCACAGTGTGTTATCGGCAAAAATATAACCGCCTGCATTGAGTTTTTGCATACACAATTCGTAATACTCTATATAATGCCGTTTGTTGCCGTCAATAAAAACCACATCGAAATTGTAGGAAAATTGCGGAATAATTGTTTCGGCATCGCCTATATGAAGTTGAATTTTGTGCCTGTGTTCCGATTTATCAAAAAACGATTGAATTTTTGTTTGCAATTCATCGTTGATTTCAATAGTATCAAGCTGTGCATTTTCGCCAAGTCCTTCGGCAATGCACAGAGCGGAATAACCGGTATAAGTGCCGATTTCCAACACTCGCTGCGGCTGTATCATTTGCATAAACATTTTTAAAATCCGTCCCTGAATATGCCCCGAAAGCATACGAGGATTGAGCAAGGTTAAATGTGCTTGGCGTTGCAATTCTTGCAAAAGCGCAGGTTCGGCGTCTATGTGATTTTCAATGTAGTGCTGTAATGCTATTTCGTCTTTTGTTTTCATATTTTAGGAGTTAAGATATTGGAGATAATTTCTTTTAGTAAAATAATATATTATTGAATATACTCCCCATATAAAAATACCAACTAATGCTAATTCGAAAATTAGCATCATTATATCAATAATACCAATATCAACTCTGATATATATATCTTTTTCTCCTTTCCAATTTTGTAAATCTTTCAAATGGTCATCATATTTGATAACATAATTTTTGTTCTCTTCTATCTGTAATTGTTCAAATAGATTTTTTACATTATACACATCTTTCCTAATATAACAAGTATCAATCATTATTGTATCTGCATTTGAATGTATCAGATTGCTTAAAACATTATTATAGTTTTTGTATTTTATCGGATAAGTTTCTGATTTTTTTATCATTAAAAAATAATAATTTCTTTTTTTCTTTTTTAATTGTTTGAGTAAATTTTGAAATTCATCGGAATATTTAAAATTAAAATCATCAACGATTAACACGTCTGTTTTAGCATCGTAGATATTTACATTATAGGTTTCAATTTCATTAAGGAATGATAATCCTATTAAACACAAGAAAGAATAAATTATCGCAATCAATGGTATTTTTATTCCGTTTTTTAATTTATCAATTTTTAATTTTTGAATAGCTTTAATATTGGCAATCCTATGAAAAAATGTGAGGTTAATTTTATTTGTTTTTATAGATTCTGCTAATTCTATAAATCCTTCAAATCCTATATATTCTTTTGATTTAAGTAAATCAAAGTTAACATTTGCAATATTATCATTAGAATTATACGATACTTCTAAACCTTCGCTTTTTGAAATAATTTTAAAATCCACCCATTTAGTTTTTTCTTGAGCTTTGATTTGTATTTGATTAGATTCTGTACAAATATCTTTATTGCCATCACAGATAATATAGCCACGAACAAAAATCAGATTTAATCTGATTTCAGAACCTTTATACTTTATAGATAAGTCATTAAAATTTTTGAGAAAATCTTCTTGAATATTTATCTGACTTTTTTCTACATAAATCAACTTGGTGTTTTTATTTCTAAAAAACATTATTACACTTGGCAATCCAAATCCCAGTCCTACTAATGCAATGATTAATGATGTTATTTCCATAATACACACTATTTTTTGTTATTCTTTAATTTATTTCTATTGGTTACACTTCACTCAATTCCAACCACTGCATCTCAACATCGTCCAAAAGATTAATCACCACCCCAATCCGTTCCGATTTTGCCAATAAATCGTCATTCGACAATGTGCCCGAATTTAATTCTTCGGTAAGTGTTAGTTTTTCTTGTTCAAGCTTACTTATTTCATTTTCCAAACGCTCCAATTCCTGTTTTTCTTTGAAATTTAGTTTTTTCTTTTGGGTTGCTGAGCTTGCGGTCAGTGAGCTTGTCGAACCTGTCGAAGCATTCGGTTTTTCGGCTTTTTCCGGTTTCGAGGTTTGTGATTGAACGGCTTTCTGTTCCTCCGCTTTCAATTCCTCCACTGCTCGATAATGCGAATAATTCCCCGTAAAATTCTGAATTTCCCCTGCGCCTTTGAAAACAAATAAATGCTCCACAACCTTATCGGTAAAAAACCGGTCGTGCGACACAATTACTACACAACCATTGAAATTCTGCAAATAATCTTCCAAAATGCGCAAAGTGTACAAATCCAAATCATTCGTAGGCTCATCGAGTATCAAAAAATTTGGCTGTTTCATCAAAATTGTCATCAAATAGAGACGTTTTTTTTCGCCGCCACTCAATCGTGAAACGTACAAATAGTGCATAGAACGGGGAAAAAGCCACTGCTCCAAAAATTGCGCTGCCGAAATTACCTGTCCTTTCGTAAGTTCTATTGTTTCGGCAATTTCTTTTATTACATCTATCACTTTTTGATTTTCGTTGAATAACAAACCGTCTTGCTTGTAATAGCCCATCACAACCGTTTCGCCGTAATCAATAGTTCCCGAATTTGCCGTAAGTTGCTCTGTTATAATATTTAAAAACGTTGTTTTCCCGCAACCATTATTGCCAATTATGCCGATTTTTTCGTTCCTGTGAAAAATGTACGAAAAATCACGCAACAACACTTTTTCGCCATAAGCAAAACTGATATTTTTAAGTTCAATCACTTTATTGCCCAATCGAGCGCCTTGAATGTTCAAATTGAGTTTGTCGTTTTTTATTTGTTGCGATGCTTTATCTTGCAGGTCGTAAAACGCATTGATTCTGTATTTTGCCTTTGTTCCTCGTGCTTGCGGTTGGCGGCGCATCCAGTCCAATTCGGTACGCATAAGGTTGCGGGCTTTGGCAATTTCTTGTTGTAGGGCTTGCGTGCGTTCTTCTTTTTTAATCAAAAATGTTTCGTAATTTCCCTCATACTTAAATGCTTTGGCATCGTCAATTTCAATAATGGTTGAACATACTCGCTCCAAAAAATAACGGTCGTGCGTAACCATAAGCAGCGTGCTTTTCGATGCGCACAAATAACCCTCGAGCCATTCAATTATTTGCAAATCCAAGTGATTGGTAGGTTCATCAAGAATAATAAAATCGGGTTCTCGCAGTAGGAGTTTTGCCATAGCCACCCGCTTTTTTTGTCCACCCGAAAGCGTTGCAATCACTTGCGAGGTATTGTCAAATTCCAATTTTGAGAGTATGTAATTCACTCGTGTTTCGTAATCCCACGCCTGCAAAGCGTCCATGGCATTGGTACATTCTTCTATAAGTTTTTCGTTGTGCAATTCGAGCGCACGGTCGTAGTTTTCTTTGGCGGTAATAATTTCTTCAAACGAATAATACACTTCGTTGTAAATGCTATTTTCAGAAGTAAAATCGGGATTTTGCGGCAAATAGCCAAGCGTACAATTGGGGTCAATAAACACTTCGCCCGATTCGTAGGGTTCGTTGCCTAAAAGAATAGAAATAAGCGTAGTTTTTCCGGTGCCGTTTTTGGCAAGTAAACCAACTTTTTCGCCCGAATTAATACTAAAACTCAGATTGTCAAAAAGGCGCAGTTCGCCGAAATATTTTGTGAGGTTTTCTATATGTACGATTGCCATAAGTCAATTATTAAAAGCCCCCTAAATCCCCCTTAGGGGGACTTTGCCGAAGCTATGATTACATCTTTTTCTTTCTCCTCCCCTAAGGGGAGGTCGGGAGGGGCTTTTTTCCAACCAATAACGCTACACACCCGCGCGCAATTTCGCCGGAAACTTTGTCGTCAACAGTTTCCACTTCCACCGAAATTATTAGGCGTTGGCTTGCTTCGGTTTTAAAATCCCACACGGTGGCGTAGTTTTGGTCAATGTTTGAAAATAGCACATTTCTATCGCTGTCCATTACCGTAAGTTTTATTTTTGGCAATTGCGATTGGCTGCACAGTGCAATCCGGTAATTTTGGTTGGCATAGAATGTTTTAGTAAATTCGGTGCTTTCGCCTTCCGAAAGTTCACTTACATTGAATATGCCGTCGTGTGCGAATGGTGCTAATTGCTGTTTACATTCGGTTTTGGCGAATGTTTTGCATTGGCTGTAAGCGACTGTTGTGAAAAATAAACAGAGTGTTGTAATGGCGAGGCAGGGAGTTTTCATGGGGTTAAATTTTTACAAAGATAGTGTATTCATATTATTTTTTTGTAAAAAATGATGTATCTTTGTACATAAAATAATCGAAAAAGGGGAATTATGGCAAACGAAAGAAAAACAGAACAAATCGTACGTTCTCATTTTGAAAAAGACAATAGTTTTATCCAAATTGAAGAGCAAAAGTCTGATATTCTAAAAATTGACAAGGCTCTTAAAGGTGCTTCAAAAAAAGGCGATGGAAAAGGTCGTCCCGAATTTATTATTACTTTCAATAACAATAATGATTTTCTGATTGTAGTAGAATGTAAAGCGGATACTACTAAACACGAAAGCACTAACAGAGATAAATATTCTGAATATGCTATTGACGGTGCGTTGTTGTATGCCTCATTTTTGTCGAAAGAATATGATGTTTTAGCCATTGCCGTAAGTGGCGAAACATCGCAGAAATTAAAAATTTCACACTTTTTACATTTAAAAGGCGAACGGAAGGCTACTCAGATTTTTGGCGACAAACTTTTGCCAACACAGGATTATTTGAATGGATATTTGAAAAGTCCCGAAAAATTCCGGCAAGATTATAATAATTTGCTTGCTTTTACTAAAACGCTAAATGAAAAATTGCACACATATAAAATTCTCGAAAGCCAGCGGAGTTTGCTGTTGAGTTGTATTTTGATTGCGTTGGAAGATGAGGCATTTCGTGTATCATACGACAAAATAACCACTCCGAGAAATCTTGCAGATTTTTTAACAAAGACTGTTTCGGATAAATTAGAAAACGCGAATATTCAGCGAGAAAAGCTTGATAATCTTAATATTCAGTTTGGATTTATCAAAACAGATACTTCGCTTACTACAAAAGACGGTTTACTTAAAGAATTGATTGGCGAAATAGATACAAATATCAATCAATTTATTAAAACGCACGAATATTTCGATGTGTTGGGACAACTTTATATTGAGTTTTTGCGATATGCAAACAGTGATAAAGGCTTAGGAATTGTTCTTACTCCGCCACATATTACAGAACTTTTTGCAGAATTGGCGCAAGTAAATAAAAACTCCATTATTTATGATAATTGTACGGGTACGGGTGGTTTCTTAATTTCTGCTATGAAATACATGATAAAAGATGCCAACGGAGAAGAAATGAAAATTCGTCAAATAAAATCAGAACAATTAATCGGCACGGAATATCAAGCACATATTTTTGCTTTGGCAGTTTCAAATATGTATATTCATCAAGACGGTAAAACAAATATTTTAAATGGCGATTGTTTTAATACGGAAATAGTAGAACAGATAAAGAGAAAAAAGCCAACAATCGGCTTTTTGAATCCGCCTTACCAAGGCAATAAAAAAACCGACATTGACGAACTTGAATTTATTTTAAATAATTTAGATTGTTTGGTTGATGGTGGAACTTGTATTGCTATTGTTCCTATGCAAAAAGCGTTAGCAACAACAGGTTTTGTGTATGAACTGAAAAAGGAAATATTAGAAAAACACACATTGGAAGCAGTTTTATCAATGCCCGATGAATTGTTTTTTAATTCTGATGTTAATGTAGTAACTTGTGTGATGATTTTTACTGCTCATAAGAAACACAGCCCGACAAAGAAAACTTATTTTGGTTACTATAAGGACGATGGTTTTATAAAAAGAAAAATACAAGGCAGATTTGACGGATTGGGAAAATGGGACAGGATTAAAGAAAAGTGGATTTCATATTTTATCAACAGAGAAGACGAAGCTGGATTCAGCGTAAATAAAGTTGTAACGCCAAATGAAGAGTGGTGTGCAGAAGCGTATATGGAAACCGACTATTCAAACTTGACGGAACGAGATTTTGAGGATACGGTGTTGAATTATGTAACTTTTTTGTTGAACAATAGAATAAAATTAGACGATGAATAAATTAGTAAAATTATCTGAATTATTCGAGCCAAAGTATGGGGTAAATTTAGAACTTATAAATTTAGACCAATGTAACTCTACCGAAAAAGGGGCTGTGCCTTTTGTGTCGAGAACAGAAAAAAATAATGGCGTATCTGCATTTGTTTATGAAATGTCAACTATTGAGCTAAATCCGGCACATACTTTATCGGTTGCGGTTAGTGGCTCTGTACTCTCAACTTTTTACCAACCGAAACCATATTACAGTGGACGGGATTTATACGTTTTAATTCCGAAAAAAAATTTTTCGCCTATCGAAATGCTTTTTTATGCAAAATACATTTCGAGCAATAAGTATAGGTATAATTATGGTCGGCAGGCAAATAAGACTTTGAGAGATATTTTATTGCCGGAAAGCACACCTAATAGATTGATTTCTCATTTAGATTTATTTAAATCAGAAATAGAAAAGAAAATTATTGAAAAACCTGTTTCCTCTCAAAAAGTTGAATTAAATACTTGTAATTGGAAATGGTATTTTTTAGATGACATATTCCATTATGAAAAAGGCGTTAGACTGACAAAAGAAACCAGAGAAAAAGGTACAATCCCATTAGTTACAGCGGGCAAAGAAAAAGAAGGTGTTGCAGAAAATGTAGCAAACGAAGAAATGATTAGATATAGCAATGCTGTAACAATTGATATGTTTGGAAATTCGTTTTATCGACAATATCCTTTTTGTTGTGATGATAACATATTGGTACTTAAACCTAAAATTGGAAGTTTTTCAAAATATATAGGACTTTTTATGGCTTCCGTCTTAAACATAGACACCTACAAATGTGCTTATGGAAGGCAATATCGTCAAAAAACATTTGTGCGACATAAAATAAAACTTCCTGCTATGTCTAATGGTTTGCCTGATTGGCAATTTATGGAAGATTACATTAAATCATTGTATTATTCTCAATTGATATAGAAACTTAGTATATCAATGGAAAAAGCAGAAAGTACACAATAAATAAGTACTTTTGCAGAAACGTTCCCCCAATGAAAATCACAGCAATACGAGGCTCTAACTTAGCATCAATAGAAGGCGAATTTGACATAAATTTCACGCACGAACCGTTGAAATCTGCCGGAATTTTTGCCATAACCGGAAAAACCGGTGCCGGAAAATCTACTATTTTAGATGCTTTGTGCTTGGCTTTGTATGGGCAAACACCTCGCACCACCGGCAACGAAACTGTGCAAATAACCGATGCCGGAAAAGCAATCAGCCAAAACGATGCTCGCAACATTCTGCGGCGCGGTTGTGGAGTGGGTTATGCCGAAGTGGAATTTGAGGCAGTTGATAATCAATGCTATCGTGCTCGTTACAGCATTCGCCGTGCTCGGCAAAATCCTAATGCTGCGTTGCAAAACTATGAATTGCAAGTAATTCGTTTGCATAGTTCCGAAGAAGAAGCGTTGAGTGGCACAAATTCGGAATTGCAAAAGCAAATTGTGCAACTTACAGGATTGACCTTCCAACAATTTACCCGCTCGGTTTTGTTGGCACAAGGCGATTTTGCAACATTCTTGAAAGCAAAGGACGAAGAGCGTGCCGAATTACTCGAAAAATTGACAGGTACCGAAATTTACTCAAAAATCTCAATCCGTATTTTTGAAAATTTCCGTAATGCAAAACAGGAATACGACCTGCTTGCTGCCGGTTTGCAATCAATCAAAGAACAAATTTTGCCCGAAGAATTGCATACGCAATATAGCCAAGAATGTGATGAGGTTCAGAAAAATACGGCAGAATTAGAACTTGCGAAAAAAACGAACGAGGCACATTTGCAATGGTTGCAGCGCAATGATGAATTGCAAAAAACACTGCAAACAGCCACCGAAAATTACCAAAAAGCACACGAAAATCTTAAAACTGCCGATGCTCGAATTGCATTTTTGCAAAAATATGATACTGTGCAATCTATTGCTACACAATATTATAACTCCGTTAATTGTAAGCAAGAAATTAAACAATTAGAACACGCTGAGCGTGCGAAAAAAATCTTGCTCGAAACACAACAAAAAGAATGTACGCAAGCCGAACAAAATGAGCAACAAGCACAAAAAACTTTGCTTGAAGTGCAACAATCAATAGAAGTTTTACAACCCGAACTAAATAAAGCAAAAGAATTAGACATTTTACTCGGCGAGAAATGGCAAGCTGCTGCCACCGCACAGCAAACAACAAAAACCGCACAATCGGATTATGAAAAAGTTCTCGCAGAATTGGAAACTCAAAAAACGAATGTGAAAAATTTACAAAAGCAAGAAATCGAATTGCAGCAATGGTTTGAAAAATATGCATCAATGGAACACATTGTGGAACATTCGGCTGTGATTGTGCAAAAAATTCAAATGTATAAAACAGAAACAGCGAATTTGCGTAGCAGTGAAAAACAATTAAAAATTGCTCAAAATGAATTAAATACATCATTTGAACTACACAAAAACTTTACGCAAGAATTGCTAACTTATACCAAAAGTTGTTCGCTCGAAGTATTGAAATTGCGCCAACAATTGCAGCAGGGTAAACCATGTGCAGTGTGCGGCTCTATTGTTTCGCACATTCCGCATGAGGAAACGAATGCGGAATTGCCGCACGAAGAATTGCTGCAACGCAGCGAAATGTGTAAAACCAAACTTGAAGAACTCACAAAACACATTGCCGTTTTGCACGAAAAAATCAAGCAACTCAGCGAACAAAACACAACTTTCAACAATTCGTGTAACGAACAAAAACAAACCTTATTCGTTGATTTGCAGAATTATCCCGAATGGGAAAATCGCATAGAAAGCGGCGAAATTATTCGTCAAATTGAAAATTTAGCTGCACAATGGAAGCAAAAACAGCAACAATTGCAATCGCTCAAATTGCCCGAAGCGCAGTTGCAAGAAGAAAATTTGCAACAGCGTGTGAAAGAAAAACAAGCTAACTTGCATGATGCGCAAAGTAAAGAAAAAGTCGCGGTGGAAGCGTATAAAACATTGCAAAACAATCGAAAATTACTTCTCAACAATTGCGCAACAAGCACAGTAGAGCAGGAGTGGAGCGAAAAATTGAAACAAGCACTTGCGGCAAAAGATACGGCTACTACGCAAAAATCAATCATACAAAAAACAATAAATACCACGCAAGGTGAATTGCAAAATATTATGGAACAATGCCTTGCAAAACAACAGCAATTGCGGCAAGCACAGGAACAAATAAATACATGGTTGCAAAATCAAACTGAAATTTCGACAGACGAATTACCCGTGTTTTTTGAAAAATCAGCAGAATGGATTGCCGGCGAACGTGCCGCAATTCAACAATTATACACCCGAAAAACCGAAACCGAAACCGCCGTAGAACTTGCTAAAACCAACATGGAAACGCACGAAAAAACTCGAAATAACCACGTGCAAACAGTTGACAAAGAAAAACTTACCGAAACAATTGCTGAATTGCAGGAAAAGATAACACAATGCAATTCTCGCACAATAACCTTGCAAACCGAACTTTTGAAACACACCGAAGCGGTTCAAAAACTTGCGAAACAATCCGCAGAATTGACAAAAAAAGAAACGCAGATGCACTTGTGGCAAAAACTGTCGGAAGTATTTGGCTCTGCCGATGGCAAAAAATTCAAAAAACTCGCCCAAGCATTTACGCTCAATGCCTTGATTGACGATGCCAATTATCATTTGCAAATGCTTTCGAACCGTTACCGTTTGGGGCGTATAGGCGATAGTTTGAGCCTGCATGTGGAAGATTTAGACATGGGCGGCGAAATCCGTTCGGTGCACTCGCTTTCGGGCGGCGAGGCGTTTTTGGTTTCGCTGGCGTTGGCTTTGGGGCTTTCGTCATTAGCTTCCGACCGCTTGTCAATCGGGTCGCTTTTTATCGACGAAGGGTTTGGTTCGCTCGACATTGAAACCCTTTCATGTGCAATGGACGCGCTCGAACGTCTGCAAGCAACCGGCAGAAAAATAGGCGTAATTTCGCACGTAAGCGAAATGAGCGAACGCATTGCCTGCAAAATTCATGTGCAAAAAATTGGAAATGGACGGAGTGAAATAGTGGTTAATGGTTAATTTTTTAAATTTCTTGTACATTGAATAAAAAATAGTATATATTTGTGAGCAAAATGATGAAATATCTTTATTATCATTGAATATTCCTAATATCTAAGACAGTATGAAAACAAAAAGCATTTTCAAACCCCTATTGTTTGCTGTGCTAAGCGTGGCAACAGTGTTTATTTCATGTAAAAAAGAACCCGAAGTTACTCCTGTTATTGAATTTGAAAACGTCAACGCATTGCGGCAAACCGTAAAAGCCGACCAAGTAAAAGCTCCGCAGGTTATAAAATTTACCACCACCGGTGCGTGGACTTCTGCTGTTCATTGGGCTCCCGGCTTCCGAACAAAACATGACCCCGATTGGGTAAGAATAACTCCCGATGGAGGGAGTAGTGCAAAAGAATATTCCGTTACCGTTGAATTTGACATAAATACCACCGGTGCCGACCGTTCGGCGATTATTTTGCTTTATGCGGGCGGCTCTCCTGTGAGCATTACCGTAACACAAGAAGGCACTACGGCAAAAGGAACTGTTCCAAAATCTTCGTCAACTATCTTTTAATAACTTGTGAATAGTTTTTTATTGTTTGCGAAAATAATATACAACGAAATTCGTACTTTTACGGCAAAATAGAGCGTTGTATAAAAATGAAATACATTGTTAGTTTAGGATTATTTGTAATGTTGGCGTTTGCGGGCTTTGGTCAGCGAACTACACGTGCCGAATACGTTGAACGTTACGCTGCAATTGCCATTGAAGAAATGCAGCGCACCGGTATTCCGGCAAGTATCAAACTTGCGCAAGCCTGTTTGGAATCGGCTGACGGCAATAGCGAACTTGCACGCAAAAGCAACAATCATTTTGGCATAAAATGTTATTCTTCATGGAAAGGCAAGCGGACGTATCACGATGATGATGCAAAAAATGAATGTTTCCGGGTATATGAAACCGTGTTGGAATCGTTTAAAGACCATTCGGAATTTTTGAAAAACGGGCAGCGTTACGCATTTTTGTTTTCATACGACCAAACCGATTATAAAAATTGGGCGCACGGTTTGAAAAAAGCCGGTTATGCAACCAATCCAAATTATGCACAGATGCTTATCAAAATAATTGAAGAGCATGAACTGCATAAATACGATAAGCCAAATGCACTTGTTGCAAATGCGGAAGTGCAGGAAAAAACACCGCAAAAAGTGCGAGGCGCAGCTCCGAACCCCACGCTTGCTCCGCCAAATCTTATGGCAAATAAAGCCGTGCGTCAAATTGCCGGACGAGATGTGTATAGAAACAATAATGTAGATTATGTGATTTTACAAGACGGCGAAACCTTATTTTCTCTTGCACGAAAACTTTCGATACCTACGTGGAAATTGTTCTCGTTCAATGATTTACAGAAAGGAGAAAAAGTGCAAGCAGGCGACATAATTTACATACAACCGAAAAAAGCAAAAGCCGAAAAACCATACATTTCGCACAAGGTAGCCAGCGGCGAAACGCTCCATTCCATAGCGCAACTCTATGCCGTAAAAGTTGATAAACTTGCCAAATTAAATACTGTCGACAAAAATCAGGAAATTGTCGAAGGTTCGAATGTGTTTGTCGGGAAAGTTGTGTCTTTTTGACAGCCATAGGTGTGTTTCGTTTTGATTTTGGGTTCAAAAAGAAATAAAATAATTTTATATTATTATCATTAAAAACACACAATAAAATTATATATTTGCGCACTCAAAATATATAATTACAAATGAACACAAATAAAAAAATCAAATCAGCCTTAATTTCGGTCTATCACAAAGACGGTTTAGATAGTATAGTGCTGAAATTGAAAGATTTAGGAGTAACGTTTTATTCAACGGGCGGCACACAAGAATTTTTAGAAAGTTTAGGTTGCTCGGTAGTTCCGGTAGAAGACCTCACAAGCTATCCGTCTATTTTGGGTGGACGTGTTAAAACCTTACACCCAAAAGTATTTGGCGGTATTTTATCGCGAAGAGATAATTCAAATGATGCAGCGCAACTCGCTGAATATGAAATACCTGAAATAGATTTGGTTATAGTTGATTTATACCCATTTGAGGCAACCGTAGCGTCGGGAGCAGCAGAACAAGATATTATAGAAAAAATTGATATAGGCGGAATTTCACTTATTCGCGCTGCTGCAAAAAATCACAAAGATGTGGTAATTGTAGCTTCAAAACAACAATACGAAGCGTTTGACAATATCTTAGCAGAAAAGAAAGGTATTACTTCAATTGATGACCGTAAAATATTTGCTCGTGAGGCATTTAACACATCATCACATTACGATTCGGCAATTTTCAATTACTTTAATCAAGGGCAAACGGCAGCAGAAAAAATCAGCGTAACAAACGGTTCGGTACTTCGTTACGGCGAAAATCCTCATCAGAAAGCAACCTTCTATCAATTCAATAATACGAATAACGCAGCAACCTTAGCAAATTCGCAAGTGTTGCAAGGCAAAGAGTTGTCGTACAACAATATGCTTGATGCCGATGCGGCATGGAAAGCGGCAAGCGATGCCTATCATGCAGTTTCACATATTCAGAATAAAGTTGCAGTATCGGTTGTGAAACACTTAAATCCTTGTGGATTAGCAGTTTCAACAACGGCAATTAAAGCATTGGAACTTGCTTGGGCGGGCGACCCTATCAGCGCATTTGGCGGTATACTTTGTTTTACAGCAGAGGTTGAAGCAGACGTAGCTACATGGTTGAGCGACAAGTTTATAGAGATTATTATTGCACCGTCGTATTCTGCGGAAGCGAAAGAAATTTTAGCGAAAAAGAAAAACTTGCGAGTATTGGTTACGCCAATTAAACCCGAAATTACCGGTGAACGGTTATATCGCTCTATCAATGGCGGTTTGCTTGTGCAAGACGAAGACGAAGGCATGGACACCGAATATAAACAAGTTACAAAATTACAATTCAATGCAGCACAAATTGATTTGGCAAGATTTGGCACACAAGCCGGTAAACATTTGAAAAGCAACGCCATAGCTTTGGTGTCGCAAACAGCCGACGGTTCGTATTGGCTTACCGGTGCAGGCATGGGGCAGCCAAACCGCCTTGACAGTTTGCGCTGGCTTACAATTCCCCGTTTCAATATGAAAGAAGGCGCAAAAATTGAACAGTCGGTATTGATTTCCGATGCCTTTTTCCCATTTAGCGACAGCGTGGAAGTAGCAAACGAATATAATATAAAATACATAGTGCAACCCGGCGGCAGCATTCGCGACGAAGACGTGATACGAGCCTGCGACCAATTCGGTATTGCAATGGTATTTACAGGACGACGACATTTTAAACATTAATTTTCTGTTGATTTGCTTATTTGTTGATTTGGTTGTTTGTTAAATCGGCGAATGAGAACAAATCAACAAATAAGCAGATAAACAAATAAACAAAAGAAAATCATGGGATTATTTTCATTTTTAAATCAAGAAATAGCCATAGACCTTGGCACAGCGAATACTATCATTATTCAAAATGGTAAAATTGTAGTAGACGAGCCAAGTATAGTAGCGGTAGATGCACATAGCGGAAAACCGGTAGCCATTGGGCATAAAGCGCGTCAGATGCAGGGGAAAACGCACCGCAATATTATTGTTACCCGCCCTATGCGCGATGGTGTGATTGCCGACTTTAACGCTGCCGAAATTATGATTCGCGGCATGATAAAAATGATTGACAAGAAAAACCGAATGTTTAATTCGTCGTTGAGAGTTGTGGTGTGTATTCCATCGGGTTGTACCGAAGTGGAGCTTCGTGCGGTGCGCGACTCGGCTGAAAATGCCGGCGGACGTGAAGTATATATGATACACGAGCCTATGGCTGCCGCTATTGGTATTGGTTTGGATGTGGAAGCTCCCGAAGGCAATATGATTGTGGACATAGGCGGCGGAACAACCGAAATTGCCGTAATTGCACTTGGCGGTATTGTATGCGATAAATCAATAAAAGTTGCCGGCGATAACTTTACTGCCGATATTCAAGAATATATGCGTTACCAACACAATATAAAAATTGGCGAACGCACAGCCGAAGAAATTAAAATAAACGTAGGAGCAGCCACCGACGGTTTGGAAGACCCACCGGCAGATTACATAGTGCGTGGTCCGCACCAAATGTCGGCATTGCCGGTTGAAATTCCGGTTTCGTTTACCGAAATCGCCTATTGTTTAGATAAATCTATTAGCCGTATAGAAAGCGCCATACTTTCGGCATTGGAACAAACTCCGCCGGAGTTGTACAAAGATATTTATAATAAAGGTATTTATTTAGCCGGTGGTGGCGCATTGTTACGCGGTTTGGCAAAACGGTTTGAAAACAAACACAAAATCAAATTCCACATTGCCGAAGACCCTCTACATGCCGTAGCTCGTGGTACGGGTATTGCGCTTAAAAATATTGATAATTTCCAGTTTTTGATTCGGTAAGGGAATTAAGAATGATGTACTATTTGCAAAAATAAATCACAATGAATTTCGTTCTTTCAAAACACGCACAAGAGCAAATGCAACGACGTTCGTTGAATTACGAAATTATTGAAGATGTTATTTTAGACCCTGAGCAAATTGTTGCCGATGAAAATAATGTTGATATAAAAGTGTATCAATCAATAGTTAAAGAAAATGACGGCGTGTTTTTGTACCGTGTGTTTGTGAACGCAAAATCGTTGCCGAATGTAATTGTAACGTTGTATAGAACTACTAAAATAGATAAATATTATGAAACTAAAGTACGATAAAAGCTCCGATATTTTATATATGTCGTTTAGCAACGAAGAAATATTCGAGAGCGACGAAGAGAAAAAAGGTTTTATTTTCGATTATGCAAAAGACGGCAAAATTGTAGGAATTGAAGTGTTGCAAGCCTCGCAACAAATGAACAGTCCTGTAAAAGTGGAATATGAATTTGCATAAAAAAATAAATTGCCTATCTTTGCCTATTCAAAATTATGTGTATGACTGCTTGCGTAAGAAATAATGAAATTGTTAATAAATTTACCACCGTAAATTTGCATAATTCATTTGTTTGTGTACAACACAACACAACACAACACAACACAACACAACACAACACAACACAACACAACACAACACAACACAACACAACACAACA
>Ga0209737_10000339_pt1 | contig 40944 bp, 33 predicted proteins | sample TergutCu122P3_FD_187284 | JGI IMG/M metagenome (GOLD analysis project Ga0209737, IMG submission 187284) | Cubitermes ugandensis P3 segment gut microbial communities from Kakamega Forest, Kenya - Cu122 P3 (SPAdes) (version 2) | ecosystem: Host-associated > Arthropoda: Insects > Digestive system...
TGAAGATTTTTGCGCAAAGCCGGGGCTCAAAAGAAAGCGTGTCCAGGTCCAAAGGTGTTTTGGAAATCTCCGTCGGAATATTTCGGTCATCCAAAAGGCGCTTGAGTCTGTCGGCTTGTCCGGGCGTTCCGCAGGCGACAACCGTGGTGATGCGTGCGTCGCGCCAGTCTGAAAGTTGTCCAATGAGAGGTGTCAGCACGCTTTCTTCACCGTGCTGCGCTCGAATGGATTCGCGCAGCTGCCGTGTGGAGGAGAATGAAAAATGGAGAATTTGAGAATTCTCTTCCAGGGACAAGCCGCCCGCGCCAAAGCGCGGCATTGGGTTTAAATGGGCCTTGAGCTCATCGCGCTCCAAAAAGAGGGCCGAAGGGGGAAATGTCAATTCTTCCCGCTCCAGGGCGGCTTGGTAGGAGCGTTCTACGTCCGCATAGAATTCATCCAAGGCGCGCTCTTGCTCTCCGGGCGCATTTAAAAAGAGGATGGTTTGCAAGTCCCCCGCATTCAAATAGTCAAAAAAAGTGTGCAGCCCTTCTGGATAGAAAGCAGGCAGAAGGCTTTCGATGCCTGCACCGAAGTGCTCTTGCTCCAGTTGCGACAAACGCTCTTTGAGTTTGGAGGTGGGCAAGTGGACGGTTTCAGCAAGTGCACGCAGGGAGTTTTGTGCCTGGGTTTGGTGGGTGGGGGAATACATCCACTCGCATGCCGGGAGGAGGTGGAGGGTGTCGACATATTCCAGAGTTTTTTGCGTCTCCGGATCAAAACTGCGGATGCATTCGATGTAGTCACCGAAGTATTCCAGGCGAAATGGCCAATCGCCGAAGGGAGAGAAGAGGTCCACAATATCCCCGCGCACGGAAAAGTGGCCGACTTCTTCCACCAGCGGGGAGAAGCGATAGCCGGAGTGCGCCAATTTTCGCGCCAGCGCATCGCGCGCATATTCCTGGCCGGGGGCCAGAAGCTCTGCCAGGCCATTCATGCGTTGAACGGGCATTAGCCGCTTGGCCAGCGCAGGGAGCGAAGCGACAATGACGTCGCCTGCATTTTTTTGACTCAGGTGATAGAGCGCCGTCAGACGACTTGCCATGGCATGCGAATCAAAAATGACGGCATCCCAGGGCTTTTGCGTTGCGGAGGGGTATTTGAGAATGCGAGGCTTCTCTGGGCTACCCATGCCGCCAAAAAAGAAAGCCAAGTCCTCTGCGAGTTGCTCTGCCGACGCCTCATCCGCGCTGATGCACAGCAAGGGCTTTTGGGTTGCCTTGTGAAGCTTCGACAAAACGAAGCCGCGCGCGGCGCCATCCAAGCCCAGGAGGTGGACAGGTTGTTTGTCGTGGAGGGCTTGTCGAAGCAAAGAGAGCTGCGGGTGAGACATGGCGGCCTGCTAGGTGTTCAGTCCCGGCATTTCCTGTCAACCTTGTTTTGTGAGCTTAGCAAAGATGCAAAGAAGACAGGGCCGCACAGTGTTGCATCTCGCAACCAGGCATGGTTTTCGCGTTGTGAAGTTGTGAAGCGGAGCTTCGCTGGGTGGCAGGCCTCAGGCAGGCGAAGTCGCATTTTGCAACACGATGACACCCAGAGTGTGTTGTATTTAGCATCAAATACCGTGGCCTCTGATGAAATCGCCCCGGGAAAACAAGCTAAGTTGCTGAAAAAAGGCGCGCGCAAATGTTGGCCCAGGACTTGCTATGCATCTGAGTAGGGTTAGGGCGCTCCATAGGGGAGTTCCCGGTGCTCATCACTTCGGCCGGCCCCGGGGTGATGAGCATTTTTTTTGCCCCCTGAATGGTCTTTTTGTCCCCTGGCGAACGAAGCCTCCGGTTTTGTTCGGGTCATGCACTTGAGTGCACTCCCCTCTCAAAATCCTCACCTTCGTCCACCAGAGAACAAAAATCCTCATTCAGGGCCTGTTTGTCAATGCTTGCCCACTTTCAGTGGCTGTTGCTCTCCTTGGCTGGGACAAAAGGCCCTTCAGGGCAAGTCAAGTTCTTGAAATGGGCCATTCTCCTGGCGCTCTAGGTACCAATTTTTGTTTTCCCAAACAAAATGACTTTTGACGAGCGCCGTATGCTCAATAAGTTGAGGCAGACGGAACCAGGATATGCGAGAACTGCACACAGCAGTTTTGCCGTCGGCTGAAATCTCTGCCTGTTCCAGCTCATAGTCGGTAATACTTAAGTCCTGGAGGTCGTTGAATTGAAGGCGAGCGTCCATGAAAAGAGCTTGCTTTTCAGGACTAAGTAGCTTGGATGCTGCAGGGAAATCTTTCCAACGAATGGCTTGGTGGAATTTTTCAACGCGTGGTTTAAGGGTAGCAGGGTTAGCAGCATGCTGATTGCAGGCCAAAAGGGCCAGGAGGGCAACAAAAGAACAGAGAGGAAAGGTGCTGTATTTCATGATAGGCGACAACGATCTATTTTGTAGTTGAATAAAATATGCACGGCGATGACTTCATCAGCAATTGAGAGATATGAAGAATTTATGCGGGAACACCCTGGCGCGCTCGCTTTTGTGGAGCATGCCAAGGCTTTGCTTGAAGACAATGCGCTTGAGCAAGCCATAGAAGTTTGTCGTCAGGGCGTTGAAAGCCACCCCAAATCTGTTGTGGGACGCGTTTTGTGGGGCAAGGCTTTGGTGCGCCTTGGAAAGCCCGCGGATGCGATGCATGCATTTGAAGCGGCCATTGCCTTGGACAGAGAAAACCCCCGCGCATACAGCCTGGTGGCGGAGGTGTTTTTGGAAACCAAGTTGTTTCGCTCAGCCTTGCCGATGTTGCGCAAGGCATGCAGCCTGGAGCCCGAGAATCCCAATTTCAAGCTCTATTTGGAATACACACAAAAGGCTTTGGCAGGAGAGCCTCTCCCGGAGTTTATCAGCCTACTGAGCTGGACGGAGTTTGAAGAAGTTGTGCCGTCGGCAACGGCAGAAGCAAAAAGGGAAGAAGAGGAGGGCCCCACCCTGTCTGTCCAGGCGGACTTGGATGAGGATGGGCCGACGCAGTCCTTCAAGGTAGAAGAAGAGGACGCGGACGAAGAAGACAGCGAAGAGGTGTATGAGTACAAGGAAGTGGAGGAGAGAAAAACATACGCCAAACCCGTGGGGCGCCCGTCACAGCGTTGGCAGGACAATGGTCGAGGCGGGTTGGTTGCACATATTCCCGGCCGCAAGCAGGTTGCAGCGCCGGCAGCCCCGGCGAAACCCCAGGAGCCTCCAAAGTCTGCGGCGTTGACCATGCTGGCTTCATTGCCGGACTTGCCGCAAGAGAAGAAGGCACCGCCGGTGAGTGCGGCTGCTCAGGCCCATGAAGCAGAGCGCGAAGGCCAGGCCTATGAATTCAAACTCAAAGCGGAATTAGACGCCAAAGAGAGGCGAAAGACATTCTGGAAGAAGTGGGGAACAGGCTCCCGGGGAGCCATGGTCCTTGCGACCGTTGTTGTCGCCGTAGGCATCGCAGGAAGTTGTCTTTCCTATGAGCGGGAAGACAATAAGCAAAAGCGCATTTCAAACTATTTGGCGGAAGCTCGACGCTCCATCAACTTGGACATGCAGGCAAGCTACGAGCTTGCGCTGAAGTCGCTGGAGAGTGCTTTGCAGTTGGATGGGACCAAAACGGAGGCTTGGGCACTGAAGGCCCTGGTGCACGCGCGGCGCTTTCAGGCGTTTGGAGAAACGCTTACAGAGCGTGATGCGGCACTCAAAGCCATTGAGCAGGAGGGCGCACGGAAGAACCACCCCAAAATAGCCTTGTTGGTGGATGCCCTTGTGGGCCCGGCCTCTGTGCGGGACAAGGCTGTGCAGGACATTCTTGCGTCCAAAGACTTGCCTTCAGACATTCAAAACCCGGACAGCCACAACCTGGACATTCAGAGCTCTGACATTCAAAGCGAGGCAGGCTGGTTGTTGCTTGCACAGAACAAGCCGGAGAACGCCTTGGCGCGTTTTGGCGATGCGACGAAGTTGTTTTCTTCAAACGTGCGGGCGTTGATTGGTTTGGCTGAAACCTATTTGGCTTTGGAAGAAGAGGACAGTGCCTACCAGGCATTCAACGTCCCCGCATTGGTTGGCAATGCCTCAGAACACCCTTTGCGCATTCTGGGTTTGGCGCGTTCGCGCTTGGCGTTAAACAAAGAAATGGATGTTTCTCTTCGGCAGATAAGGCCTTTGACGCCGGAGACAGGCTTGCCGCATGCCAGGAAAATGCAGCGTGAGCGTGTCTATGGGTTGTTGTTGTCTGCTCTGGGAAACGAGAAAGAAGCCATTGTTGTTTTGGAGAAAGGCAAACAGCTTTTTTCAGAGCATGCGTTTGAGTTTGGGTTGGATTTGGGGGACGTCTATTTGCGGGCCGGCCAGGTATTGTCTGCCCAGAAGCAATTTGAAGAAGCCGTCCAACAGCGCCCCAGCTCCCTGGAGGCCAAGGAAAAGCTTGCCAATGTTTTGGTTGCTCGAGAAAAAGTGGATGAAATATTGGCGAAGATTCCAGCCGACTCCAACGAGCTCATTTTTGCGCGCGCCTGGGCCTTGGCACAGCAAGGCGACTGGAAAAAATTGCGGACAGAGTTGAGCAAGACTCAAGTCAGAAGAAAATATGAGTCCAGGGCGATTGCGTTTTTGGCGGTGGCAGATGCTGCTGAAAACGATGTGCCCAAGGCGCGTTCCAATTTGGAAACAAACCTGAGGACTTTGCGAGGGAGCCGAGAAAAAGCGCCCCTGCAATTTGCGTTGGCCAACATTTTGATGAGCACCGCACCTGACAAAGCAAAAGCTTTGCTGCAGGAAGCCGTTGCAGAGCCCAGCATGGGAGAGGCCGCATGCGCTTTGGCAAAGTTGTTGGCGGGGGAGGGCAACCTGGAGCAAGCCAGAAACGAGCTTCAAAAAGCGCTTCAAGTCAACGGCTCGTTGATGTGTGCCAGAAACCTGTCCATAGGTGTGCTGGGCGGGCTTGGACAATTTGATGATGCCTATGCAGAAGCTTCGCAATGGGTGGACGACGACGCACAATCCATGGAGGCATTGCAGGCTTTGTCTCTTGCCGCAGGGCGACTGGGCAAGGCAGACGAGGCCCTGAAGGCAGCTGACAAAGCATTGTCCCTGGACAAGAACAATGTTCGTTCTCTGAGGCTGAAAGCGGAAGCCCTGTTTGCTTTGGGGCGACCTGGCGATGCGATGAATTTTTTGGAGCAGGCCAACAGGAGAGACTCGCAAGATGCAGACACCTTCTGCTCCATTGGCATGGGTTTTTTCCGGCGAAACAACATATCCGTTTCACAAAGGGCATTTCAAACAGCGCTCCACCTTTCCCCTCAATCCCTTTGCGGAACGGTAGGCCTTTGGTTGACGCAGCCGCCCAATTCCAAGTTGCTTACGGAAAAAGCTCCTGAAGTCAAACCCGCGTGGGAAAGAAGCATCGCGCTTGCTGCCCTGGCCAATGCTCAATTGAGCGCAGGCTCTGTTGCTTTGGCGAACCAAACAGCAGAGAAAGCTTTGCTCGCAGCGCCCTCATCCGCCATTGCGCAGTGGATTGCAGGAAAAGCGGCTGCACACAACAAGAGAGAGCAAGAAGCGGTAACGGCTTTTCGGCGCGCCATACAGCTTGAGCCGGCCTGGGCGGAGCCCCATATGCTTTTGGCGGATTTGTTGGCAAAGAGTCCGGAGACTTTGGAGCAGGCCGCCGCCTCCTATCGCAACTTCCTCCGGTTTAACAAAGACGAGAATGCCCACAAGCTTGCTCAAAAGAAACTTCAAGTCCTAAGGCAATAGTGCGCTGTGGCCAGCTTAAAACAAGCAAGCATAGCTCATTTTTTAAGCACAGGAATTCGCAACGCCGCCTGGTTGCTGTGCGGCTATTGGGTGGCAGCCATTGCCGTGGAGGTGGTGTCGAAACTGTGGCCTTCGCCATGGGCGATGCTTCTCCTTCGGGTGCTGGAGCATTTTCCGGAGATGGTTTTAAACGTTGTGGGGTTTTTGACTCCCTTGAAAGAAGCGCTGCACAAGGGGGCGGTGTCCATTGTACAGGTGCGCCTTGCCTATGGCGCAGCCACATGGGTTGGGTTTGTGGTTTTGTCTGTTGGCACCGGGTTTTTTCTCTGGCTGCTTCAGCGAATTTTGAGGCACTGGGCCTCCAAATATGAAGTGTGACGGAGCAAGCCTTCGGTCAGCATCGACACATAACCATTGTCGCCCAAAATCAGATGGTCCAACAAAGGCAGGCCCAGCAATTTGCCAGCGTATGCCATGCGCTTTGTCAAGGCAATGTCTGCCACAGAAGGACGCAAGTCCCCGGAGGGGTGGTTGTGCACGAGAACAAAAGTGCTGGCCCGGACACGAAAGAGCAGTGCAAACATTTCTCGCAAGTCCACCTGGCAGGTGTCGACATAGCCTGTCGCGATGCATTGCTTGGCCAAAAGCGTGTTGCGCGCATTCAACGCCAAAACAAACATGCGCTCCTGGGAAGCCCCGGCAAGCTCTGCGCGCATGAATTTGAAGACGTCTTTGGGGAAAGACAGGCGAGGCCGCTGCTCTTTGGCGGCAAGCGTTCGGCGTCCTATTTCCAGCGCAGCCAGCAAGCGGGCGGCATGGAGTGTTCCAAAAGTTTTCTCCAACTCATAAGGCGCTTGCCCAAACAAGGCCTTCCATCCAGCTTCCAGACAGGAAACATCCACAGCGTGCACGCCCAAAAGAGCTGCCAGCAAGTCCGCATTCGAAAGGTGCATGGCCCCCTCCGAGAGGATGCGGTTTTGAATTTCTTTGAGAAAGACAGCGGTGGCGGCAGCGGAAGAAAAAATGGTGAACTCCAGTCTCCATCAAAACACCTGAAGGGGGTGCAATTTCAAAGCCAAGCACCGCGCCCGCCACAAGGGCAGGAGGGGGAGGGAGCTAAACATAAGTCTTATGGCTGCCATCTTTGCTATTAACAATTTGAATTTATAAGCAAAAAAGATTCTGTCCACAGTTTAATTTTGCACCCAAACTATTTTGAAGCTGCTAAGGCTGGGCCGCTCCGAGAACTCCCTGTTGCAGAGTTGCGGGGCACTTAACAACAAGACGTCTGGACTTGAAGACGCCTCACAACAATAAAGGGAACAATCATGGCAATGATGAAGGCAGCAATTTTTGTTGAGCCTGGTCGCATTGAGCTGGCGGATAAACCCATCCCGGATGTTGGCCCCAACGATGCACTCATTCGGATTACGACGACAACCATTTGCGGAACAGACGTGCACATCCTCAAGGGTGAATACCCTGTCTCCAAGGGGCTGACGATTGGACACGAGCCTGTCGGCATTATTGAGAAGCTCGGCAAGAACGTAATTGGCTATAAAGAAGGGCAACGCGTCATCGCTGGCGCCATTTGCCCGAGCTTCACTTCCTATGCCTGTCAGGCAGGCTTCCCTTCGCAAGATGGTTTGCACTGTGGACACGGCTACAAAGCCATGGGTGGTTGGCGCTTTGGCAACACCATCGACGGCACCCAGGCGGAGTATGTGTTGGTTCCGGATGCACAGGCCAACCTGGCCATCATTCCCGATGGGCTGACAGACGAGCAGGTGTTGATGTGTCCTGACATTATGTCGACGGGTTTTGCGGGTGCGGAAACCGGAAAAATCAAAATCGGCGACACGGTGGCGGTGTTTGCGCAAGGCCCCATCGGTTTGTGCGCAACAGCGGGCGCCAAGCTTCGAGGCGCGACGACCATTTTTGCGGTGGACGGAATAGAGAAGCGCTTGCAGATTTCTCGCCACATGGGAGCGGATGTGACGGTCAACTTCAAGAACGTCAACCCGGTGGACGAAATTATGCGCCTGACGAATGGGCGCGGCGTCGACGTGGCAATTGAGGCTCTGGGTTTGCAGACAACGTTTGAATCCGCTTTGCGTGTTGTGAGGCCCGGCGGCATTTTGTCGAGCTTGGGCGTCTATTCAGCGGACTTGAAAATTCCTGTGGACGCCTATGGCGCGGGCTTGGCGGAAAAGCAGATTGTGTCCTCGCTGTGCCCGGGAGGCAAGGAGCGCATGCGCCGCCTCCTGGATGTGGTCGCCTCCAAGCGCGTGGACCTCTCCGCACTTGTGACGCATACGCGCAAGCTGGACCAGATTGTCGAAGCCTATGACTTGTTCGCCAATCAACGCGACGGCGTTCTGAAGGTTGCCATTAAACCTTAGGCCTCAAAACGGCAAAGAACAGCCATTCTCGCACCGCCTGGGTTTCCGGGCGGTTTTTTTATATTTAACCATGTGTCTTAGCTGCTCTTCGGCCTGTCAAAGCCGTTGCCGGAGCTTGTGTGGGGGGTGTTGCCGGGCGTCCCGCCAGCAAAGATGGGTAAATGTAAGCATCGCATATCGTCATTATCCGAAGAGGTTGTTGTTGCAGTGAGCCATACTATTTGTATAAAGCATTCCAGTGTTTTTGGGGCTGCAAAGGGGCGTGGGCTTGGCAGGAGAAAAGGCCAGGCTTGCAAGGGCGGCGGGGGAGCAAGAAGCTATTTGTTGACAAAATGCGCAGCATGGGCGAGCACAGGAATTTGAGCTGAAAATTTGAGCTGAAAAAGAGCCATTGTTGATATGCACCTGGGTGCATGGAGGAGAGAAGGCATGTCTGGGGAAACCAGAAATATGAGTTTTACGAACATCAAAGTGTTTTCAACCACGCTGGCCAGAGACCGGGAGATGATGGGAGAAAACATCAGTCGCTGGATTAAGGAGAATCCCAACGTTGAGATTCTGGACAGGGTGGTGACGCAGTCCTCGGACAAAGAGTTCCACTGCCTCACCATCACGCTTTTCTATCGCTTCAAATAAACGCCATGCTCGGGACACTCCCTCGACGGGGTGCCGCAGTCACTTTGGCCTTGCTCGCCCCAGGTTTGTCCATTCTGGGGTGGTTGTTGTGGCAATGGTCGGGGGTCAACCCCTATCTTGCGCCGGCGAAGTTTTTTGAGGGTGCCTTTTGGCAACCGCTGACTTGGCTATGGCTCAGCACAGGGGCTTTTCGTGTTCTGTTGTCGGCGTTTTTAATTTGGGTTTTGGGCTCCCAGCTGGAGTTGTTGTGGGGGCGGCCCAGGTTTTGGCGTTTTTGCGTGCTTGTGCCGTTTTTGGCAGGCTTGTTGAGTCTGCTCTTGGCCTGGGTGTGGCCTGCTGTGCAGGAGCGACAATTTGAAGGCGGGAGTGTACTGACGACCGTCTTATGGGTGGCATTGGGCCTGGAAATAGGGAAGCGGCCTTTGAGTTTTTTTGGCCTCCCCTTGAAGGGCTATGGCTTCGCAGCCCTGGGGGTGTTGTTTATCGCCCTGGAGGCTGTTTTCAACGCGCCTGCAGCCATTGTACCGGCCCTGCTCGGCTTGCTCCTCTGTTTTGCCTGGGTGCACCTACGGCCCCCCGGCAGGCTTCTGGAGCGCTACGGCTCCTGGCGGCTGAAGTCAAAGCTCCGCCTGCGCCGCAAGCATCTGAAGGTACTGTCAGGCGACAAGAAGGGCTCCGACCGCTATCTGCACTAACCCTCAAGCCGCCGAGGCACAGCCCCTCCCGAAGGAGGGGATTTTCGAGGTTTGTACGCACAAAGCACAAAAGGACCCTTCAGGAGCGTCGAGACTTGTGGTAGTGAGAGGAGCAGAGCCCCCTCGCCAACACCTTTTGGCCGCAACCTTCAAACCCGCAAACACCGCTGTCTGACTTGCAGTGACTGTCGGGATAAAGGCCAAACATGGCGTGGCCTACCGCAATGAAACGCTCGACTTGCTCGGAATTGAGTTCCCCCATTTTGGCGAACCTGAGCAGCCTGTCCAATGCATAGGCTTCTTTTTTCTCAAGCCCATCATCGAAGAACAACTCAGAAATGGGGACATCCAGGGCTTTGGAAACCCGCCACAGAGTTTCATAGCTGGGGCTGCGTTCTCCGCGCTCCAACAAGGAGACAAACCCGATGGTGATGCCACAACGACTTGCGAGCTCATCCTGGGTAATGCCCAGAGTTTCCCGCAACACACGAACCCGCTTCGCCAAACCTAACAGGCTTTGCTTCACCGCCTGCTTGCTGCCAGCCTCCTCGCCTTGTTGAACTTGAACTCCACTCTCCATCCGCCTCTCTTCTCCACTGCTCTCTCTACCTAACATATACTCCCTCCTTGGCTTGCTGCCCTTCAAAAGCAACAAGCACCGTCCACAAAATACACCTCGTGCATAGCAAATGTTTTTGGAGAAAACAACTCTTATGCTGGCAATTTTTAATTGCCCCTATACATTCCCAGTGTCGCGGTGCAAAGAAAGGGTTGCATTGGCGCGGCAATTCGACATCTAATATTCTCAAAGACGTTGTACTTTAATTCTCTTTGCACATGGTCTGCTTTTGCCCACAAACGGTTAACTGCGGCAAGCTGTCCTGAAACGATGATTTGAGCTGCTTTATGACGGAAATAAAAACGCCACACTTAAGTTTGGAGCCCACAGAGGAAGACGCTCTGCCTGGCGGCACAACCCCCTTCGAAGACAGCTCTATTCTCGACCTCGACGATCCGAACATAACCGGCAGCTTGCTTGCAAGCTTTGGCGATAGCGGCTTGCCGCTGCTGGACACTGCTTCTGTTGCCCTGGAGGATGCGCCTGCCCCCCTGGAGGACAGCGACAGCTCCTTCGCGCAGCTTTGGGCTGCGACATTGACGGACGCGGGCGCTTTGGCACATTCAGCAGAGCCTCAACACCATGCCGGGGACCATTTTTCTGCCTGGCAAAAAGCCGTGGAACGTCACCAATTGCCCACCGCCGTGGAGCTTTTGCCGCCGGCCCGTCCTCCGGCCGACGAAGAAAAAGAAGTTTCAGCAGCGCCCCCCACGGGTTTCTTTTCCACGGAGGATGCCCCCTTATTTTTTGTCGATGAGCAGTGGGCTCCCGATGCCTCCCTCTACCCGGAGCATGTTTCGCAAAACCCCTTCGAAGAGTCCGTGGCTGTCTTAAATGAACTTTCTTTCCAGAATGCCCTTCCGACAGAGCTCCCCTCAGAAGGCCTCTTTTCGACAGCAGAGGGTCCAGAGCCGCTTTTCCCCGCCCTCGCTTTCCACTCTTCCTACTATCCCGAAGCAAGCGACGCCGCATTTTATCCAAGCAACGCAGCCGCATTTTATTCGGACAGCGACGCCGCCGTTTATTCGGGCAGTGCCATCGCATTCCATCCGGATGCGGACGCTGCATTTCACTCGGACGACGACGCCGCATTTTCAGAGGGCGACAGCGCAGCTGTGCTTTCCAGTGCGACTTGGCTTCAGGATTCGCCTCCAGAGTTGCAAAACAGCCTGTGGCTCATGGATGTTTCCGACGAAGAAAGCCAGGAGGAAATTATTCTCCTGGAAGACGCGCTTCCTCCTGAAGAAGAAGAAGAGGCGCTGCCTGCCCCGGTGGATGTTTATAACCTCAATGCGGTGTCTGCGAAAAGCTTCCCGCCCAAAATACCCCCCGTGCTTGCTGCCGGCACCCCTTCTTTGCTGACGCCAGCCATCTTCTATGATCTTGCCGAAACCCCATGGTCGCCTCCCCAAAGCACTGCGAAGCCCCTTGCTTCTGCAAGTCTCCACATCCAGGGGTTTTATGAAGTCGTTCTCTACACCATGAGCGGAACCGTCAAGCGCGGTACATTCCAGAATGTGGATTTGAGCCAGCCCAGCGTTCCTTTGCAAACAACCCCTGACGAGACAGAGCACATTGCTGTCCAGCACATTAAGGCTGTCTATTTCATGAAACCTGGCGACGGCCCCTGCTTGCTGCCTCCTGCAGCAGATGCTCGCTGGAAAGTGGTGCTCCACGACGGTCGACGCATCGAAGGCCAGCTGTCAAGGCCTCAAGAAAGCGCCAACGGATTTTTCCTGATTCCCAGACAAGAAAAATCCCCCACGGCTTACCTCTATATTAACCGCCTGGCGGTCCAGGAAATGTCCAACCTCACCCACTGAGTTGGCCTGCCCTCCCCGAGGGTTTTTCCGCCAAGAGCAGCGGGGGGGGAGGAGGAAAAAAAAAGGGGGGGGGGAGAGGGTGAAGGAAGTCTCCCACCAACAAACCCAGCAACATCAGCAAGCATTCGCAAGCGGCTTGAAGCAAGAACAGATATGAGCCAGCCAGCAACCTTTACGAGCAGCTTAAGACAGAAGCAGGGCAACGCATGGAGTCTGGTACTGGGTGCCCTGGGCATTGTTTTTGGCGACATAGGCACAAGCCCTCTGTATGCACTCAACGAGTGCTTTGCGGGAAAGCGGGCGATTTCAACGGAGGAGCCTGTTGTGCTGGGGGTTTTGTCCTTGTTGTTCTGGTCCCTCATGGGCGTCGTCACTTTCAAATACCTGCTGTTTATTATGCGGGCGCACAACAAAGGCGAAGGCGGCATTTTTTCTCTGCTGGCATTGGTGCCCAAAAACTTAAGTCGATGGATTCAGCCCATGGTGGTGATAGGGGCCTTGTTTGGAGCGGCATTGCTTTTTGGCGACGGCGTCATTACGCCAGCCATTTCTGTGCTGTCGGCCGTTGAAGGCCTGAAAGTCATTTCTCCTTCGGCAGGAAGCTGGGTAGTCCCCCTGACCGTCTGCATTTTGTTGGGGCTGTTTTGGGTGCAAAAGCGCGGCACGGGAGGCATTGGAAAAATATTCGGCCCCATCATGCTTGTGTGGTTTGTGCTGATAGCTGTTTTGGGGCTGATTCACCTGGTGCAGACGCCAGGTGTATTGCGCGCCCTAAGCCCGCACCATGCGGTGTTGTTTTTTGCCGAATACAAGGCGCGCGCATTCGTCTTGCTGGGGGCCGTGGTGTTGTGCATTACAGGCGGAGAAGCGCTGTATGCGGACATGGGGCATTTTGGTGCAAAGCCCATTCGCGCAGGTTGGTTGTGGGTGGTTTTGCCGTCTTTGCTTTTGAATTATTTTGGGCAAGGCGCCCATTTGCTCAAAGAAGGCATTACGCCCGGGGTGAGCCCTTTTTATGCCGTGGTGCCCCAGGCGATTTTGGTGCCCGTTGTCATTTTGGCCACCATAGCCGCCGTCACCGCTTCGCAGGCCCTCATTTCGGGTGCTTTCTCGGTAGCGCGTCAAGCCATACAACTGGGCTATTGTCCCCGGTTGAACATTGTGCACACCTCCGCAGAGCACGAGGGACAAATTTATATACCCTTCGTCAACCGCGCGCTGATGGTCGCCTGCATTGCACTGGTGCTGATTTTCCGCGAGTCCTCCCAACTTGCCTCGGCCTATGGCGTTGCGGTGACAGGCTCCATGACGATTACCTCCCTTGTCTATTTCCTCATTGTTGTCTTCCACTGGAAGTGGCAGCTGTGGAAAGCCATTCCTTTGGTGGCTTTGTTTTTGTTTTTCGACGTCTGCTATTTTGGCGCCAACCTGCTCAAATTTCCCGATGGCGGATGGGTGCCCATTTTCATTGCGGCCATGGTTTTCACATTGATGACAACCTGGAAACGCGGGCGCACGGAGTTGGCCAAGGTGTATGGGAAATGGGTTTTGCCCTTTGAGCAATTCATTGCGGACATGGAAACGACGACGCCTCTGCGCGTGAGGGGCACAGCGGTGTTTATGTCCAGCTCTTCGACGGGGACGCCGCCGGTGTTGTTGCACCACTTAAAGCACAACCAGGTTTTGCATCGCCAGGTGGTGGTGTTGTCCATTTCCGTAGCGGATGAGCCCTGGGTGGCCGCGTCTGAGCAAGTCAAAGTGGAAGAATTCGGCCACGGTTTTTTTCGTGTGGTGGCCTCTTTGGGTTTCATGCAGATACCGAATGTGCCGGCGTTGCTGTTGCAAGCGCGCAAACAAGGCCTCGTCTGCGAGCCTTCCACCACCAGCTATTATTTGGGGAGGGAAACCTTGCTTCCGGATGGTTTGTCCAAGCTGATGCGTTGGCGCAAAGTTTTATTCTCCTTCATTTCGAGGAATGCGCAAACGGCCACTGCCTATTTCGGCATTCCCCCCGGGCGTGTCGTTGAGCTGGGCATGCAGCTTAATTTTTAGGCAGGCGGCGGGTTGAGCAACTCCCATATGCGCAGGCCATATTGGCGAAAGCGTTTGTTCCCAAAATAGGGGAAGCGAAGCAATTCTTCTAAAGTTGTCGGGGGAGATTCCGCCAGACACTCTATGAGGGTATTGGTGAGCACCTGCGAAGGAGAAAGTGGATGTACAGACAATTCCTTGTCTCGGAATTTGTGCAAAGCCTCGATGCGCTTGCGCACAAGTCGCTCAGACTCTTTGGAGGGGGAGGCCGCCTGGGTGGAGGCTTTGAAGGGGGTTTGTCTGGCCTCTTCAATGTGCTGCAGGACACAAGCGCCCCATTGGGCAACGAAGTTTTTTTGTATGCCCGGGAGTTTTTGAAGTGCCTCCAGACTTGTTGGCAATGCATGGGCAATGGCATGCAAGGATTGGTTTGAAAGAATTTGGCCAAAAGGTTTGTTTTTTTCTTTGGCCCATTTCAAGCGCGCCGCGTGCAGGCGGTGTGCAATGTTGTGAGCGAAGTGTTGTTGTGCGGCCGACAAGCGGGCTGCCTGGCGGAACACAAATCCCTCGCCAGGCTCCGTGGGCGCTGCGGCCTGGTTTTCAAGACGCAGGCAGTCCAGCAGCACTTCTTCGAGCAGATTTTTTTGCAGGCATTCGGCTTTGAGGAGGCGGCCTAAGGGCAGCAAGAAGCGCACATCGCTTGCTGCATAAGTCAAAACTTTTTCTGGCAAAGGCCGTTTTGCAAAATTGGCGCGCTGTTGTGCTTTGTCCAGTGAAATGCCCAAATACTCCTGGGTGAGCCAGGCAAGCCCCAGCTTGGGTTTTTGCAAATAGAGGGCCGCCCTTTGTGTGTCAAAGAGGCCACGGACGCGAAGCTTCTTCGTCAGAAGAAAAGACAAGTCACTGCCGGCTGAATGAAAATATTTCGTGGTGTGGAGATTTTCAAATATGGGCGCGAGGACTTGGAAGTCGAGTTTTTTGCTCAAGCCGTCCACAAGAAAAATCTCTTCGTCTGTTGCCATTTGAATCAAACAAAGCCGTGCATGGAAGACATAGAGGTTGTCTGTTTCCGTGTCCACCGCCAGCTCTCTGGCTGTGCCAAGCTTATGGGCAATACGCTCGAGTTCCGCTTGTGTATTCACCCAGCAGCAAGGGTTTTGTGAAAGCATTTGGTTCATCAGGGTTGCCGAAGTATAGGGCGTTTTGTGACAGAAGCGAAGCAACTCGAAAAAACATTGTTGTCCGCCATCGGAAAAGCCATTGCTGACTTCAAGCTGATTTCCGAGGGAGACAAAATTCTCGTCGGTGTTTCAGGCGGGAAAGACTCTTATACCCTGCTTTATTTTTTGAGAAAGCTTCAGCAGCGCTCGCCGGTGAAGTTTGAGTTTCTCGCGTTGAAACTGGACCAGGGCCAGCCGGGCCATTCGGTGGCGCTGCTGGAAGAATACCTTCAGGCGGAAAAATATGAATACCGCATTGTGCGCGAGAACACCTTTGACATTGTCCAGCAGAAACTGAAGGCAGAGCAAAACAAATGCTTCTTATGCGCAAGGTTGCGGCGAGGCATTCTCTACCGCGCAGCCCAAGAGATGGGGTTTAACAAGATTGCGCTGGGACATCATCTGGATGACTGCATCGAAACTTTTTTGATGAACTTATTTTTTGCAGGCACAACGGCGACCATGCCTGCGAAATTGCATTCCAAGGATGGGCGCAACGTGGTGATTCGGCCGCTGTGCTATGTGCCCGAAGCGCTCATTGTGGAATTTGCGCAGCAGAAAAAATTTCCCATCGTGTCGTGTGGCGATTGCGGCGAGCAAAACAACCACCGTCGCAAATGGGCCAAGGCACTTGTGAGCACCCTGGCCAAAGACATTCCCACCCTGCGCCAAAGCCTGCTTGCAGCGATGGGAAATATAAAACCAGAGCACCTTTTGGATGGGCGCCTGACGCTTTAGCGGCTGCCTTTTTTGAGTTCGCGCAGCACAAGACGCGCAACGGATTTGAGGGTGTCAAAAACACCGACGCCTTGAGGTGCAATCGCATTCCACTCGGGGACATTGCGATAGTTGAGCTCGCGCCGGAGCTCCTCGACTGGCACAGCGTTGGGCAAGTCTCGCTTGTTATATTGGATGACAAAAGGAATGCGATCCAAGTCATAGCCTTGCTCGGCGAGATTGACGCGCAAGTTGTCCAAAGACTCAATGTTGGCTTCCATGCGCTCAAGCTGCGAGTCCGCAACAAAGACAACGCCGTCGACGCCTTTCAGAATGAGCTTTCGCGAAGCGTCATAAAAAACCTGGCCCGGCACCGTATAGAGGTGGAAGCGTGTGCGAAATCCGCGAATTTCCCCCAGAGAGAGCGGCAAAAAGTCGAAAAACAAGGTGCGCTCTGTTTCTGTCGATAGAGAAATAAGCTTGCCCTTCATGTTAGGGCCCACTTTTTTGTGGATGTAGTGCAAGTTGGTCGTCTTCCCACATAACCCCGGCCCGTAGTAGACGATTTTGCAGTTAATCTCACGACTTGAGTAGTTGATAAAGGACATAATTCGTGGACTTATTCGCTAAAAAGGTTTTCAATATCAGCATCGGAAATTTCAGCGAACGGCGAAGCCGCCCCTGAGTATTCTGCCCGCATGGTTACAGACTCCAAAATACGCATCAATTCATCAGAAGCTTTCTTAATTCTCAAACGCACCAACCCCAAAGATGTTCTGCTGTCGAAGATTACCACAAGGACGACACGTCCCCCTACCACTGTCATATACAAAGACTCTTTGGTACCTTCATGGAACTGGTGAGGGAACTCACTTTCGCCAATCAGTTTGGCTAATCCACCCATGGCGGCAACATTGCCTGCCGTCAGCGAGGCGAGGGAGGTGGTGTCCACGTGTTGCGTCAGCCCGGCCGCCGTAATGAGTTGGCCGTTCTTATCCACAAGAAACACCACTTTTGCGTGGGTCTCCCGGATGAGCCGCTCACATATGGTGTGAATGCGGCTGAATTCTTCTTCGTACATCACCAACGAGGTGGCCATGAATGCCGAACGCTCCCTTGTTTGCAGTGCTTAACCCCAGCAGCTTAAACACTGCATTCACCGCTAAAGCAATATTCTCAAATTTGTTGATTAAGCTGAAGAGGATATTTCAAAATGGTCCATGCGTTAAGCCTTATATCTGAAACGGAAATCCACAACAGCACCAAAAACAATCTAAACACAAAAGATGGAGAATGGGAAATTTTGGGAGGCTAAAGGCTGTTTCGGGCTGTTAACGCGTGTGCCAAGGTGGCTTTGTCTGCATATTCCAAGTCGCCCCCCATCGGTAAACCTTGGGCAAGCCGCGTCAATTTAAATCCCATCGGGCGCAGGAGTTTTGTCAGATAAAGTGCGGTTGTGTCTCCTTCGACATTGGGATTGGTGGCGATGATGACTTCTTGGGTGTTGGAGTTGCTCAGGCGAGAGAGCAATTCGCGGATGCGCAGCTTTTCGGGGCCAATGCCCTCCAGAGGAGAGAGCGCGCCGTGCAAGACATGGTAGCAGCCATGAAACTCGCAAGTCCGCTCGATGGCGAGCTGATCGCTGATGCTTTCGACGACACACAGCAACTGCTGGTCGCGTCGGCTGTCTTCGCAAAACTTGCAGAAGGTGTTGTCCGTTGTTTCTGTGAGGCTGAAGCAGCGCGAGCACAAGCGCACGCGTTGGAGTGTGTCCTCAATGGCCCTGGCCAAAGCCTGGCCATAGTCCGGCGGAGAGCGCAGGAGAAAGAAGGCCATGCGTTGCGCTGTTTTTTCCCCAATGGTCGGCAGGCGCGCAAGCAGTGCGACGAGTTGGTTAAAAGTTTTGGGCGTCACAGGAGTCCGGGGATTTTAATGCCGCCTGTGAGTTTGCCAAGCTCTTCTTGCATATGCGTGCGGCTGGCATGGAGGGCGTTGTTGACGGCAGCCACCAACAAGTCCTCCAGCATGCTGATGTCGTCGAGCTCCACCGCCTCGGGGTTGATTTTGATGCTTTTAATTTCCTGAGTCCCGCTGGCAAAGACGACAACCAAACCATCGCCGGACTTGCCTTCAACAGTCTCTTCCGCCAACTCTGTTTTTCGTTGTTCGATTTTTTCCGTCATCTTGTTGGCTTGCCGGATGAAATAATTCATGTCTAAACCTGGCATGGGGGCTCCTATAAAAAAAATTCAGAAAGACAAGTGCAGCGGGTGAATAACTCAGTCGTTGTTTTCGCCTGCATCTTCAAAGGAAGCGACAGGGGTGGGTGCAGAAACTTCCAGGGTACGGATGGAGTCAATATGTCCTTCCAGAATAGACAAAGCCGATTGAATGTGGGGGTTCGCATGGACTTTTGCTTCCATTTTTCGAGCGTGCGACTCTCGAAGTGTTGCTTGCTGCTCTGCAAGGCTGGGCTTGGCCAGGTTATAAGCGTGCTCCCTGTTGTCTTCAACCAATTGGATGGGGCTTCCAAAAAATTCGCTCAAAGCCTTTTCAACCGTGCTGCGGCCGGAGCCAAAGACGCTGCTTTTGTGAAAGTTTGCCTGAGGGGGAAAAGCCAGGCATGCCTTGGGGGGGCAAAACTCCACCAGGCGCGCATGGCTCAACGCGGTACCATAGCGGCTGGAGACTTGGGTGACGGCGCTGATGGCTTTGGACCAGTCAAGACTTTTCTTGGTGTCCCAAGAAGGCGGTGGCAGCGTCGGAGGGGTGTGAGGCAGAGGAGGGGGTGGTGTCGGAAGGCTAACGAAAGAGGTTTTCATCGGAGCGACCTCTGGGCGCTCCGGCAGCAACCGGGGGAAGAGAAGAAGAAGAAGAAGAAGGCCCCAAACTTTCCAGTCGCTCCATAAGTGCAGGGATGCTGAGGGAGGGGGCCAAATAGATGGCCTTGAGAAGTTGCATTTCCAAAGTCAGCTTGGGAAAAGCGGAGCGCCCCACAGCCCAGAGGGTGCTGTGCACAGCGTCGAAGAGGTAGGCCAGCTGAGCGTCGTTTGCATTTTTTGCCAGGGTTTCGATGAAGCGTCGCTCTTCTTCCGACAAAACTTCGGGCAGTCTCCCTGTGGTTTTGGCGACAAAGAGGTGGTGCAACTCAAAGGCGAGCTCCTCCACGAGGTTTTTAAACTCGACGCCATTTTCATAGGCCGCTTGTATGTTGTCGAGCAGCATGTGCGCATGGCGCTCAACCAAAGCGCGGGCCATGTTTTGCACCAGTGCACGGTCCACAGTCCCCAGCGTTTGCAGGACGTCTGCGTCAGAGGGTTGTTTGCCGTGGGCCGAGACGAGCTGGTCCAGGGTGGAGAGTGCGTCGCGCATGCCGCCTTTGGAGAGGTTGCTTAAGGCGAGCAATGCCTTGTCGCTCAACGAAATGGCTTCGTGGCTGCAAATGGCTTTCAGCCTTTCAAGCATGGCCTGCGTGGGGATGTGTCTGAAGTTATGTCGCTGGCAGCGCGACAAAATGGTGTCGGGCAGTTTTTGTGCTTCTGTGGTTGCAAAAATAAACTTCACATGCGCGGGAGGCTCTTCCAGCGTTTTGAGCAAGGCATTGAAAGCGGCCTGAGAGAGCATATGGACTTCGTCGATGATATAAATTTTATAGCGGGCGCTTTGAGGCAGGTATTTCACGTTTTCGCGAATTTCCCGCACATTCTCGACGCCGTTGTTGGAAGCCCCATCAATTTCCATGACGTCGGTGGAAATGCCGTCGCGGATTTCGATACAGGCCTGGCATGTACCGCACGGCGTGCTGGTGGGGCCGCTGACGCAGTTGAGGGCCCGTGCCAGCAAGCGGGCGGCGGTTGTTTTGCCGACGCCGCGGGAGCCGCAAAAGAGGTAGGCATGCGCGACGCGGTTTTGCAAAAGCTCGTTGCGCAAGGTTTTCACGACAGGCTCTTGTCCAACGACGTCTTCAAAAGTCTGCGGGCGATATTTTCTAGCAAGAACGGTATAGGCCATTGCACGCTGACTCATAACAAGGATGAAGTCCGTTTGAACATGTTTTTTGTCCCCACCAGGGGACAAAAAGGCCCTTTGCCTGACATGGAGGGCAACTATGTGGCACTCCCCTAAATATTGAGGAGCATACGTGCGGGTGCCTCAATGCACTCTTTAATGCGCACCAAAAACAAGACGGCTTCGCGTCCGTCGATGACGCGGTGATCGTAGGAGAGCGCCAGGTACATGATGGGCCGAACCACCACTTGCCCGTTTCGGACCACCGCGCGTTCCACAATGTTGTGCATGCCGAGGATGGCGGTTTGAGGTGGGTTTAAAATGGGCGTCGACAGCATGGAGCCGAAAATGCCGCCATTGGAGATGGTGAAGGTACCGCCCTGAAGCTCTGCAAGCGTGAGCTTGTCGTTGTTGGCGCGCACGCCAAAGTCCGCAATGGTTTTTTCGAGCTCCGCCATGGTTTTCTGGTCCGCATCCCGCACAACAGGAACGACCAGGCCGCGGGAGCCGGAGACGGCAACGCCAATGTCATAATAGCGCTTGAAGATGAGCTCCTCGCCCTCCATGGAAGCATTCACTTGCGGGAAGGCACTCAAAGCCTCCACCGCGGCTTTGACGAAGAAACTCATATAGCCGAGTTTGGCATTGTGTTTTTTCTGGAAAGTTTCGCCGTAGGTTTTGCGCAAAGCCATGAGCTCGCCCATGTCCACTTCATTGAAGGTGGTGAGGATGGCGGCCTGGGCTTGTGCCTGAAGCAAACGCTCCGCAACGCGCTTGCGCAACGGCGTGAGTCTGACACGCTCTTCTCTTTGCGCGGAAGTTGTTGCGTCATACATAGGCGGCGGCAGGGGAGCTTCAGCACGGAGGCCGGCAGGGGCAGGGGCAGGGGCAGGGGCCTTGGCCACATCCTCCCGGGTAACGCGGCCCTGCGCGCCGGAGCCCTGAAGGGTGGAAGTGTCGATGCCCTTGTCCTCGGCCATGCGCCTGGCCACCGGCGTCACAGGGGGCACTCTTTGCACCGGGGGGGAAGGCAAAGCAGGAGCAGGAGGAGCAGAAGGAGCAGGAGGAGGCGAGGGAGAGGGAGAGGGCGAGGGTGTCACAGCCCCAACAGCCCCTTCAGAAATATTGCCCAGGACATCTCCAATTTTGACTTTGGAGCCCTCCGGAAAAACAATGGACGCCAGCACGCCGGATGCGGGCGCGACCACATCAATGCTGATTTTGTCGGTTTCTAAAGAGACGACAACCTCGTCAAGGGCAACCGCCTCACCGACTTCTTTATTCCACTTGGCGACAACAGCTTCAGAAATGGATTCTCCCAGGGTGGGAACTTTCAATTCAACAGGCATGGCTTCCTTTCAGCGCTCATCGCTTTCTCTCTTGAAGGCCTCTTCAACCAACAGCTTCTGCTCCAACTCGTGTGTTTGCACATAGCCCGTCGAAGGACTGGCGCTGGCCTCACGCCCCACATAGCGCAGCCTGGCTTTGCTGCCAATGTGCGCCAGGGCTTCGAGCAGGACTCTTTGCATATAATGCCACCCCCCCATGTTTTGGGGCTCCTCCTGCACCCACAGCACCTCCTGTGCCTTGGGCATGCTTTGAAGCACCGCATGCAGGGCCTGGGTATCCATCGGATAGAATTGCTCCACGCGCACCAGCGCCACGCGGGTGTCCTGGTTGTCTTTGCGGGCCCTGGCCAACTCAAAATAGACTTTGCCGCTGCACAAAATGAGGCGCTCCACATTGTCGGGCACAATGCTGTTGTCGACTTCGGGAATGATTCTTTGAAAACCACCCGAAGTGAAGTCGGCCATGGGCGAAGTGGCCTCCGCCAGGCGCAAAAGACTTTTGGGCGACATGAGCATGAGCGGCTTTCTCCACGGCAAGAAAAACTGCTCGCGCAGGAGGTGGAAAAATTGCGCGGCCGTGCTGGGCATGCACACGCGAATGTTGTTTTCTGCCGCAAGCATTAAAAAGCGCTCAAGGCGCCCCGAAGAGTGCTCCGGCCCTACGCCTTCGTAGCCGTGCGGCAGAATGAGGACAATGCCCGTCATGCGTCGCCATTTGTCCTCGCCGGTGGTGATGAACTGATCGATGAAGACTTGGGCGCAGTTGGCAAAGTCTCCAAACTGTGCCTCCCACACCACCAGCTCATCCGGCGCATCCAGGCTGTAGCCATATTCAAAACCCAGACAGGCCGCTTCAGAGAGCGGACTGTTGGTGAGCACATAAGGCGTGGTACCGGCAACATTGTCCAGCAAGGCGTGGGAGGCGCCGGTGGCGGTACAGTGGACGACGGCCTGGCGGTGGGCAAAAGTTCCACGCTCCGTGTCCTGTCCCGTCAGGCGGATGCGGTAACCTTCGGCCAGCAAGCTGGCATAGGCGAGCATTTCGGCGGCGCCCCAGTCGAGGTTTTCCTGGCCCAAGGCCATTTTTTTGCGGCGCTCCAGGAGGCGGGCGATGCCGGGGTGGGGGACAAAGCCCTGGGGGAGTTGGGTGAGGGCATCCAACAAGGAGGCGAGTTGTTTTTTCTTCACGGCGGTGGGGACGCGAAGACTCAAGTCGAAGGGGGCGGAATAATTTTTCCAAAGGCCTCCCCCCGAGGGAATTTCCGGAAGTCTCCGGTTGGCTTTTGACTTTGCATAAGCCTCGGCAAAATGCGCATTGGCCTTGGCCAAAAGCGCATCCGCCTCTTCCTGGGTGATGCGGCCTTGTTGGATTAAGCTTTGGGCATAGACGGCCCTGGGGCTTGGGTGCTTGCGGATGAGCTCATACATTTTGGGTTGCGTGAAAGCCGGCTCATCGCCTTCGTTGTGCCCATATTTTCGATAGCACACCATGTCGATGACGACGTCGCAGTTAAAGCGCTGCCGGTATTCCATGGCCAGCTGCGCCACATAGACGCAAGCCTCTGGGTCATCCCCGTTGACATGGAAGATGGGGATGTCGACGACGCGCGCCATGTCTGTGCAATAGGAAGAGGAGCGTCCCTGCGCGGCCTCCGTCGTATAGCCCAGCTGGTTGTTGATGACGATGTGCAGCGTTCCGCCGTTGGCATAGTGTTTGAGCTCGCTCAAGTTGAAGACTTCGATGACGAGTCCCTGCGCGGAGAAGGCGCCGTCGCCGTTGATGCAGATGGGGAGGACAGCGCCTTTGCCGCCGATGCCCAGACGTTGTTGTTTGGCATAGACGCGGCCTTCGACGACGGGGTGGACGAAGCCCAGGTGGCTTGGGTTATAGCAGAGGGTTAGGTGGAGGTTTTGGTTTCCGAAGCGGGCGTCACAGGAGGCGCCCAAGTGGTATTTGACATCGCCCGTGTGAAAGAAGTCCTCCGGGTTGGGGGGCCCTGCAAACTCGTTATAAATGTCCTCGGCAGGTTTTTGGATGACGTTGGTCAGCACATTCAAGCGTCCGCGGTGCGTCATGCCGAAGACAGCCTCCCGCACGCCCAAGGTGGCGCCGAGGGAGAGCGCCGCATCCAGCATGGGGATGAGGCTTTCGCCGCCTTCAATGGAGAAACGTTTGACGGCCTGAAATTTGGTATGGGCCAGGGTTTCGAAAGCTTCGGCCATGCCGAGTCTTTCGAGGATATGGAGTTGTTGCGTACGCGTGGGGTTGATGGCGGCTTTGGTTTGCTCAATGCGCATTTGGAGCCATTGGCGGCGCTCCGTATTGCGGATGTGTCTGAACTCAAACCCAATGCGGTTTGTCCAGACTTTTCGAAGCCAGGCCAAGGCGTCTTTGAGTTTGACGGGTTTTTGGAGGAGGAGGACTTCGGTTTCCAGCTCCGCGGAAGTGAATTGGGAGATTTTGGCAAGCTCCAACTCCGTGACGCCGGGGATGGGGGTTGTCCAGACGCCCAGCGGATCCAACCTGACTTCGAAGTGTCCATAGCGGCGCAATGCATTGGTGGCCGAGTCAAATTTGGTTTGGAGGGGAGTGGAGGGGGTGCGTGTATAGCCAACCCCCGTATAACCGGTATAGCTGGTATACCCCGTATAGCCGCTGGTTATTTTTTGAGGAGGAGGCGTCTGGTGGTTGATGCAGGCAAGCGGGACGCCCTCGCGGCCCAAGGGAGCAAAAAGCTCCGCCCATGAAGCATCCACCTTCGTCGGGTCCTCGAGGTATTGCGCATAAAGGGATTCGATGAATTCAATGTTGGAGCCGCAAAAGAGAGAGTCAAAAACCTTCGAAGTGGACATGACGAAATCTCGAGAGACAAAATGTTGTGCCGACTTTGTGTGTTCCGGAAATGAGGACGTTCCAGAAGTGAAGCCTTATACCCCAAGCCTTCAAGGCCAGCGCCGCCGATTGTTGCCAAGCTGGATTATTTATATACCCTACAAGAATTAAAGTTTGTGCTAATGGATTTTCGCACGTACTCTTATGTGCAAGGTGTGCAACATCTGCAACGTATGCGACATGTGCCGCTTCTGCTGCATGTGCGACGGAGGAAAAGGATGTTATTGAAAGAAAAAAAATTGTTGCTGACGGGGGTGCTGACGCCGCAGTCCATTGCTTTTGCGGTGGCGCAGCTTGCGCAGGCGGAGGGGGCGGAAATTGTGTTGACAGGTTTTGGGAGGGCGCTGGCGTTGACGCAGCGGGCGGCGGGGAGGTTGTCGCCCAAGCCGGAGGTGTTGGAGTTGGATGTGACGGAGCCTGCGCACTATGAAGCTTTGGCGAGGGCCCTGGACTCCCGCTGGGGGCGTGTGGATGGCGTCTTGCATGCGGTGGGTTTTGCGCCGGCGGATGCTTTGGGTGGAAAATTTTTGTCGACGCCGTGGGAAAGCGTGCAGCGTGCGTTTCAGGTGTCGACTTTTTCGTTGAAGGAGTTGGCCGCTTCTCTGGCGCCGCTGATGAAGCAGGGCGGCAGCATTGTCGCTGTGGACTTTGACAACAGCACGCAGGCATGGCCGCTCTATGACTGGATGGGCGTATGCAAAGCGGGCCTGAGTGCCACCGTGCGCTATTTGGCCCGGGACTTGGGCCAACACAATATTCGCGTGAATGCGCTGGCGGCAGGGCCCTTGGCAACCATTGCAGCCAAAGGCATTCCCGGGTTTGACAAGCTGGAAAGCCAGTGGAGCAAACGCTCGCCGTTGGCATGGGATGCGAAAGACAGCCAATGCATGGAGGCAGTGGCGCGCACGGCCGTGGTGATGTTGTCAGACTGGATGCCCAAGACGACAGGAGAGCTCATCCGCGTGGACGGCGGCTACCACGCAATAGGCGCCGACCTTGTTCCCGAGTGAGGAAACGCAGCTTAAACCGAAAGCTGAAGTTGAAGGCCTGAGCCGTCTTCTGCCACGTCAGCCACGGCTTCTCCGCCGTTTTGAAGCTCTCCAAACAAGATGGCTTCTGCGAGGGGGCGTTTGAGTTGTTTTTCCACAATGCGCGCCAGGGGCCTTGCGCCAAACTCGGGCTGGTAGCCCACCTTGGCAAGGTGCTCTCTGGCCAAGTCCGTCAAACGCAGGTGGACATTTTTGTCGCAAAGCCTTGCGTTGAGTTGCGCAAGCTCCTTGTCGACAATTTTCAAAATGGACTCCATGGACAGCGCAGAAAAGACAAGCCAGGCGTCCAGGCGGTTTCTGAATTCAGGTGAAAAAGTTTGCTCAATGGCTTTTTTGGCAAGCTGGGCATTGTGCGCGCTGCGCTGTCCGAAGCCCAGAGACTTATACTGTGCTTCCTGCGCGCCCGCGTTGGTTGTCATGATGAGGGCCACGTTGCGAAAGTCAGCTTTGTGGCCGTTGTTGTCCGTCAGCGTCGCATGGTCCATGACTTGAAGCAGCAGGTTATAGAGGTCCGCATGCGCCTTTTCTATTTCGTCGAGCACCAAAACAGCGTGAGGGTGCTTGCGCACCGCGTCCGTCAGCAAACCTCCCTGGTCAAACCCCACATAGCCCGGAGGGGCGCCAATAAGTCTGGAAACCGTGTGGCGCTCGGAATATTCCGACATGTCAAAGCGCAAAAACTCCACGCCCAGGGCCTGCGCCAGCTGTTTGGTGAGCTCCGTTTTTCCAACGCCGGTGGGGCCGGAAAACAAAAAACACCCCACAGGCTTGTTGGGTGCGCGCAGGCCTGAGCGCGACAGTTTGATGGCAGAAGTGAGTGCCGAAATGGCCTCGTCCTGCCCGAAGATGGTTTTTCGCAAGGTGCTTTCCAGCTCGCGCAATTTTTTTGCTTCGTCACGGGCGACGGTTTGCGGGGGAACTTTGGCTATTTCAGCAACCACGGTTTCAATGTGCTGCACAGAAATGACGTTGGCGCGCTCAGCGGGGGCTTTGAGTTTTTCTCGGGCACCTGCCTCGTCCATGACGTCAATGGCTTTGTCGGGCAAAAACTTGTCGTTGATGTGCGTGGCCGAAAGCTTGGCCGCTGCTTCAATGGCCGCGCGCTCATAGGAGAGGTTGTGGTGTGCTTCATATTGAGGGAGCAGTCCCCCGAGGATGGCGATGGTTTCTTCAACCGAAGGCTCTGCCACCTCAATGGTTTGAAAGCGCCTCGAGAGGGCCTTGTCGCGCTCAAAGGCATGCTTATAGTCCTGGTAGGTGGTTGCGCCGATGCACCGAAGCTTGCCCTGGGTTAAGGCGGGTTTGAGCAAGTTGGAAGCATCCATGGTACCGCTTTGCGTGGAGCCCGCACCCACCAGGGTGTGAATGTCATCAATGAAGAGGATGGCGTTGGGTTTGGCCACAAGCGCGGCAATGACGGCTTTGAGTCTTTCTTCAAACTGCCCGCGGAATTTGGTGCCGGCAAGCAGCGTCCCCATCTCCAAAGAGAAGAAGGGGGCGTCTTTGAGGGCTTCAGGGACTTCTCCCAGGGCGATTTTTCTGGCAAGGCCTTCGGCGATGGCTGTCTTTCCAACACCAGGCTCTCCGAGGAAGACGGGGTTGTTCTTTTTTCTTCGGCAAAGCACCTGCATGGTCCGCTTCAACTCGGCCTGGCGACCAATGAGCGGATCTACCTGCCCGGCTTTGGCCTGGGCAATCAAATCCGTGCAATAGTTTTCCAAAGGAGAGCTCGAGGGCCTTTCATCCTCTTCGTCACCTTCGCCTTCTTCATTGGGCATGTGGGGGTCAGGCGAAATGCCATGCGAGACATAGTTGAGGAGGGCAAGGCGGGAAAGGCCCTCTTCTTCGAGGAGAAAGAGGACATGAGACTCTTTTTCCCGAAACATGGCGATGACAACGTCCGTGGCCTCCATATATTGCTGGCCCGAGGAGATGGCATGCAAAGCGGCGTACTGCAAGACGCGCTCGAAGCCGATGGTGTGTTGAGGCTCCCGCTTGGAGTCCGGAGGCAGCCGCTCCACGGACTCCTCAAGGAATGTTGTCAGGCGCTCCGAAAGCCGGGGAATTTTGGCGCCGCAGGCACTCAAGGCTTCCGCGCAACTTGGCGAAGAAAGCAAACCCCACAGCAGATGCTCGAGGGTGAGGTATTCATGATTCATGGACATGGCCAAGTCATGTGCCTTGCGTATGCCTGCTTGCAACTCCTGGGCGATGATGGGGGTTGACATGGCTAGGGTGCCTCCTCAGGTTTCATGCTGAAGCGCAAAGGAAACTCATTCGCAGCGGCCTGGGCCTGGGCGTAAGCCATTTTGGTTTCCGCAATTTCCCTGGGGTAAACGCCCGCGACGCCGATGCCTTCAAGGTGCACTTTCCACATGGTTTCAACCGCCTCGCTTTCGGGTTTGTGGAAAACATCCATCAACACCTGAACGACGAATTCCATGGTTGTATAGTTGTCGTTGTGGATGAGCACTTTATACAAAGGAGGCTTTTTCAGTTGAGTCCTCTGCTTCGTCTCAACCGCAACGTCGGTTTCACCCAGAGGGCTTTCGGGAGACCGAATATGCGTCATGAAAACCTTCCGTCCTGTCTTAAAAGAATGCCTGTGTTGCAAGTCTGCATGATGCACATTCCCTAGGTGAAGGCCCGAAAAAAACGGGCACCCCGGCTTTATGTGGCGTCAAAATGTTTTTGCAAGCTTCCCTGTTGGCGCCCCTGAGCGTGTTTTAGCATAGGACGAAAAAAATGTCGCTGCACCTGTTGACCGGTTTCCAAGGGTTTTCGCAAACGCGAAACCAGGGGCATTCTGCAAAGGGGCCAGGGTGAGCGAAACAAGGTGCGCGTTTACCTGAGCAAACGCAACTCCTGATGTGCCTCCACATGGTGGGGCGCCAAGGACAGGCACTGCTCAAAAAACTGTTTCGCAAGCGCCGTTTCCTTTCGGAGTTTGGCAAGACGTCCCAAGAAATAATAGGTGTCCGGAAAGGCAGGGTTTTGCTGCTTTGCTTTTTCCAAGTCCCCAAGGGCTGCCTGTTCTCCATGCCCTGGAATGAAACGCTTGGCATAGCCCAAATAGGCCCAACATTCTGCCGCCTCGGGGTTGAGTTTTAAAGCTTCCTGCAACACAGGCAATGCCTCCAGAAACCTTCGCGAGGCCACCATGCGTGCGGCTTTTTTGAACAGGCTTTCTGAGGCAAGCAGCGTTTCTAAGCCCAGGTGCTCTTCCGAGTTGCCGCCAGACAACTTCAACAACAAAGCGGTGCGCTCTTCTTCATTGCTGAGACAGCGATAGGCTTCCCCCAGTTGCGCAAACACATCCGCCGCCACCTTCTTCGTGTTTTCTGAAACCCCGGGCGGCAGCTTGTCCGGGTGCGTTTGGCGCACCCAGGTAAAATAGGCACGCTTTATTTCCGAGGGCTGAGCTTCCTGCGCCACACCCAATATGGAAAACGCATCCTTTCCCTCCCACGCCTTCTGCATCGCCTTGAGTTTTGCCTGCCATTCGGCATCCACGGCAGAGTTTTCGCCGGGTTTTTCAAAAGCGTCCTTTTCGGCAGAATGGTCGGCAGGTTTTTCAGGCGCGGATGCCGCAGGTTGTTCAGGCGTGGCGTCCATGGGTTTTTCGCCGGGTGTTTTTGAAACGCAGACACATGGGGAAGCGGAAGTGGGCATCCATATTTCTGCTTGCCACAGCACGAAGGCCACTCTGGCATAAAGTCCCAAAGCATCGGCATGCGGCACAGCTTTGGCAGGTGTTTCACAAAGCTTCAGGCGGTGCACGGCCTCCAATTCTTCTGCATGCCAAGGCAGGGTTTCTGAGTTGATGGAATGAAGCACCTGTTTCCAGGGGAGTGTCCAAAATGCCTCCAGGCGCTGCTTGAAAAAATCCTCAGGCAAGGCCCTTGCCGCTGACAAAAACAAACTCCAGTTGTCCTTCACCACAAGCGGCACCCGGACTTCAGGCGGGGTGTCTTTCCAAACATAGTTGCCCTGGTTCCACGCCATTGCCCGCGCCAGGGTTTGTTTGGCGGCGCACTCCAGGCATTGCAAAACCCGGGAGGCATCCACCTTTCCCGCAGAAATGTTTTCCGTCAACCACTGCCCTATGTGAAAACCGGGCAGGCAAAGCTCCCTGGGCTCCAACAAGTCCTCGGCCAACAACCAGCGCTCCGGCGTCTCCTGAAGCCATGTGGACTGGGTGGCCCCCAGTCTCCCCTGTTGGAAGACAAAACGCAGACATCCATTCTCATTCTCCAAAACCAGGTGCCCATGCGCATGGGCCATGCCCAGGCGGTTCAACAAGCCCAAAGGTGAAACCCCATTCAATTGGCCCATGGCGGGCATATTCACAAAAGCCTTGCTTGCAGGTGCAGGCAAAAAAGAAAGTGTTGAAGAATCCCTCATACTTTCAAACTAACAAGCTGAATTATTCACTCCCGCCTTTTTCAATGCGCACATGCCCTCAATGAGGATTTTTGTGCTCAGGCGGCTTGGGACAGCAAGCCGGCGGGGGGGAGCGGTTTTCCCAGAGGAGGAGGGGGGGGAGGCCACAGCGAACCCGGCCCTTCCGGCACACTTTGTATTCCTAGACGCACTTGACGTTCCGCAGGTTCGTTGCAAAAGCTGCACAATTCTCATTTCTCTTCATGAGCGAAGCCACTATGATGGATGCTTTGCTGTATTGCTGCCCGCTTTGCTGTCCCTTGCTGTTTCCCCCTTCTCGTCACAGAAAAAGGAGTTGTTTTTGCGATGACTACCACCACTTCTCTCACCAAAAACCAACATCTGCTCAAATGGGTCAACGACATGGCTGTCTTGTGCCAACCTGACACCGTTGTTTGGTTGGATGGTTCCGATGCCGAAAACAAACGCCTGACTGAAGAAGCCCTTGCGAAAAAAATATTTCTGCCTCTCAACCCAGAGAAACACCCCGGCTGTTATTTGCATCGCTCCAACCCCAATGACGTTGCGCGCGTTGAGCACCTCACCTTCATTTGCTCTCGCGACAAAGAGGATGCGGGCGTTACCAACCATTGGATGGCGCCCGACGAGGCCTATGACAAACTCAAGGGCCTCTTCAAAGACTCCATGAAGGGCCGCACCATGTACGTCATCCCCTATGTCATGGGGCCATTGGGCTCTTCGCATTCCAAAGTTGGCATTGAGCTTACCGACAGCGTTTATGTGGCGCTCAACATGCGCATTATGACGCGCATGGGCAAGGCTGCGCTGGACTTCCTTGGGGACAAAAACGACTTCAACCGCGGCCTGCATTGCACAGGCGACATCAACCCGGATCGCCGCTACATTTGTCATTTTCCCGAGGACAACACCATCTGGTCCTTCGGCTCCGGTTATGGCGGCAACGCATTGCTTGGCAAGAAATGTCTGGCGCTTCGCATCGGCAGCTATTTGGGGCGCACCGAAGGGTGGATGGCAGAGCACATGCTGATTCTCGGCATTGAAAGTCCCCAGGGCGAGACTTCCTATGTCGCGGCGGCTTTCCCCTCGGCGTGCGGCAAAACCAACTTTGCGATGATGGTTCCACCGAAGGCTTTCAATGGCTGGAAAATTTATACGGTGGGGGACGACATTGCATGGCTTCGCGTGGGGGAGGACGGGAGGCTGTGGGCTGTCAACCCCGAAAACGGTTATTTCGGTGTGGCGCCGGGCACAAACCTCAGCACCAACCCCAACGCCATGCATTGCGTTGACAAGGACAGCATTTTCACCAACGTCGCGGTTAGCAAAGAGAACACGGTGTGGTGGGAAGGCATGGACGGCGAAGTGCCCGAGGAGCTCACCGACTGGCAAGGCCGCCCCTGGAAAAAGGGCTCCACGGAGAAGGCCGCTCACCCCAACAGCCGCTTTACGGCGCCGGCCAGAAACAACCCCGTGCTTTCCAAGCATGTGGATGACCCGCAGGGTGTGCCCATTTCCGCGCTCATTTTCGGCGGCCGCCGCAGCAACACAGCGCCGCTTGTTTTGGAGTCCTTCAACTGGGCGCACGGCGTCTTCATGGGTGCCACGCTGGGCTCCGAAACCACCGCGGCCGCCATCGGCCAGGTGGGCGTTGTGCGCAGAGACCCCATGGCCATGCTGCCGTTTTGCGGCTATAACGTCGGCGACTATTTGCAGCACTGGCTGAACATGCAGTCCAAGCTGAAGTCCCCGCCGCGCATTTTCCAAGTCAACTGGTTCCGCAAAGGTGCCGACGGCAAATTCCTCTGGCCGGGCTATGGAGAAAACATGCGCGTGCTCAAATGGATGGTGGACCGTTGCCAGGGCAAGTGTGCCGCAGACGAAACGCTGTTCGGCTGGGTGCCCAAAGCGGGCCAGTTGGAGCTTTCAGGGCTTGGCATTTCCGAAGAGGCCATGCGCGAAGTCAGCTCCATCAAACTCGACGAATGGAAGGCGGAGCTGGAGTCCCAAAAAGCCTTCTTTGAAAGCATCGGCCCGCGCATGCCCCAAACCCTGGAGCTCATCCGCCAACAATTGCTTTCACGCATCAGCTGACATTTTTTTCGAAGGCTTCGCCCCTCTCCCACAAAGGAGAGGGGTTTTTTTATCCGCAGAAAAATGACTCAGAGGGTTTTTTGGCCTTTTTGCCAATTGCAGGGGGTGAGTGCGCCTGTTTGGAGCGCGTCCAAAGCGCGGATGACTTCTTCCACATTGCGGCCCACCGGCAAGTCGTTGACATTCAGCCAGCGTACAATGCCTTGCGGGTCCACAATATAGGTGGCGCGGTAGGCGATGCCGTCGGCATGCAAAATGCCCAAAGCCTGGGACAACTCCTTCTTCGTGTCGGCCAGCATGGGGAAGGGCAGGTTTTTTAAGGCAGGGTGGCTTTGGCGCCAGGCCAGGTGCACAAAATGCGTGTCCGTCGAAACGCCCAGCAGCTGCGCGCCGCGCTGTTTGAAGGCGGCGTCCTGGTTGCCGAATTCCGCAATTTCTGTCGGGCAGACAAAGGTGAAGTCCATGGGCCAAAAGAAAACAACCCGCCACTTGTCGCCATAGGTTTTCTCGTCAACGGTGCTGAATTCTTTTCCCACTTCGAGAGAGACACAGGACGTCAGAGAATATGCGGGGAATTTTTGTCCAACCATAAGCATGTGAGACTCCTTTTTCAGTGTGGGGCGCCGTGCCCGCCATCCGCCCCTCTCTAATATGGAACAGGAGGCAAGGCCAAGCGGCTTCCCGGGTGTGAATGCGCGCCTGTTGGGAGTTAATGTATGTGGCAGCAGAGCCATTCAAAGCTTGTGCGGCAAGGGGTTTTGAGTCAGGAAACGCTTTATGTATATGCTGCGCAACAGCATTCAGGAATATGCGTGGGGCTCCTTCTCGGCTTTGCCCACGTTTTTGGGCAGGCCTTCGCCGGCCCCCACGCCCCAGGCTGAGTTGTGGATGGGGGCCTACCCCGCGTGCAGCTCTCAGTTGTGGCTGGAGGGAAAGTGGGTGCCTCTGGACGCCTTTCTCGCGCGCACCCCCGAGGCCCTGGGCCCCGGGTGGAGAAGCCTCCCCTTTCTCCTCAAAGTGCTGGCTGTGGAAAAGCCGCTCTCCTTGCAGGCCCACCCCAACTTGGCGCAGGCCCGCCGGGGCTACGCCCTGGAGGAGGCGCACAAGCTGCCCTTGGACGCGCGCAACTATAAAGACGCCAACCACAAGCCGGAGCTTTTGTGCGCGCTGACGCCTTTTGAGGCCCTCGTGGGTTTTGAAAAGCCCGCGCAGCTGCGGCTGCTGTTTGAGGCCCTGGCCCTTTCGGGCTTGGGAGAGCTTGTGCCCTTGCTGGGCCTTGAAGACGAAGCTTCGGCCCTGCGCGCCTTTTTTGAAGGCCTGCTGCGCTGGCCGCAAGCGGAGCGGCCCGCCTTGCTTGCCCAGGCGAAGCCCGCGCTGTCCTGTATGGCCCAGGCCGGGGCCTTTGCCGACAAGGCGGCTTTGGCTTTGCGCCTTCTGGCGGAGCACCCCGGGGACATGGGGGTGCTGGCGAGTTTATGCCTCCACCTTGTGCGGCTGGAGCCTTTGGAGGCTGTGTTTGTCCCGGCCGGCTGCCTGCATGCCTATGTACAGGGCATGGGGGTGGAGGTTATGGCCAACTCGGACAATGTCCTTCGCGGGGGCCTAAGCCCCAAGCGCGTTGACGTGGAGGCGCTTTTGTCGGTGTTGTGTTTTGAAAGCCGGGAGCCCCAGGTGCAAAAGGCCTTTCCTCTGCCCGGGGAGGAGAAGGCCCTGGGGGCCCCCGTGGAGGAGTTTTGTTGTTCGCTGGTGAGGGTGGAGGCCAGGGCCCCTTTTGTGCCGGGGCGCTCGGGCCCGGAGGTGTTGCTGGTGGTGGAGGGGGAGGTGGTGGCCCAGGGCCCCCAGGGGAGCTGGCGTATGGGGCGGGGGCAGTCGGCTTTTGTAAGGGCCGACGAGGGCCCCTACATGCTGATGGGGGAGGGCCTACTGGTACGGGTTAGGGCAGGGAAACCAGAGAGGCCGGCAACTGCTCCCTAAGCCGCCACGCAATATGCTCACACAACTGGCGGCGCGCATGGCATTGCGCCTCTGAAATGGGAAACTGCGCCACATCCCAAAATCCACTTTTGAGGGCGCCTGTCCAGCAAATGCTCTGCCAGGCGCAGCTGCTGCACGCGGGCAGGACGGACTGAGCCCAATGCTCCCGAAGCTGCAAAAGCTGCGGCGAGGCAATTATTTCAAACAACTCGTCGCTGTAAATATTGCCCAGCCTAAACTCAAAACCTGCCGCCGACACATTTGTATGCACTTCACCGCTTGCCCGAATGGACAAATGGAAACTGCTTTGGGCAAAGCACGGCCGCCCCCGGCTTTCTTCGTGGCAGAGAATTTCCTGCAACAAACTCACCACAGGCTCCACATCCCTCAACTGGTGGCCGCCCAGAAGCCAGCTTTCAAAAACCTCCTTCAAAAAAGCAGACCAGACATCCGACGAAATGTCCGAGTCCTTGCAAGGCCAAAAATGCAGGGAGTCTGCGCCCAGCTTCCTTAAAGTCCGCATGTGCTCCATGGGGGATTTGACCACCTCGGTGTCCACCCATACGAAGACGGCCGCGCGTCCAAAACCCTCTTTGGCAAAACCCAGAAGCTCCGAAAAATTCCGGCCCCAGGCCGCTGTGCTTCGAGGCGCCAAAAGGTAGTTGACTATCTCCTGCTTTGCGTCCGTGCGGTAGAGTTGCTGCAGGGAGTGGACCAGCTGAAAGAAGCGCGGCTTGGCCTGCTTGCTGCGCCAAATGTAGTGGATTTGCGAGGAGACGCGCTGCGCATTCGCAATAAGCTGCTCCAAGGCGTCCGGGTGCGCAAGGCAACGCCCCAAGCTTGCCTGCGGGCACGGGCGCGTGCCGCTGGCGCATTCAGCGCAGTGCAAGTCCACTTCCAATTGCAAAATGGGCGAGGGTTTCATGCGCGCACCTCCACGTCCTTCGCTTGCAGGGCCGCATGCTGCAGGGCCGCCCAGGCGGCGTTGTACGCGGCCGCAGGCTGCCTCGGCGTACCCGGCGTGGCCATGTTGTGCACAAGCGCCTGGCGAAGCGCGGCGACTTCCTGGACAAGCTCCAAAAGCCGCTTCTCAGGTTTTTTCATGCAAGGGGAGGCCTGGGTACAAAAAGCCTCCTCGCAGGCCTCGGCCTGAATTTCCGGAAGCAACAACCACCGGAGGTTGTCACTTTCTAAGCGCTCCAGCGCTTTAAGCCATTCCACAACAATAGACAATGTCAACAGTTTCAAGTGGATACCCCCCTGAAGACTTGAGTGGACGAAACACCGTCCCCCTTTTATAAAAAGGAGATTTGACAAATGCCCAACCAAGAGCAACCTATTTTTAAATTTTGGGCGCAGTGCTCCAAGGTGTTGACATGCCTTGGGGTTGGTAATATTGCTAATCATTATCAACATGAGCCCCCCAGCGCTCCCTCCCCATGTGTCTGAGCATTCCCCTCCGGAAACATTGCCCGCCTTGTCCGCGCATGCCGCGGGGGAGGGCCCTGGACGAAAAACCCTCCTCATTGTCGGCAACCCCAACGTCGGCAAGAGTGTACTTTTCAACGCTTTCACAGGGCGCTACGCCGTCGTCTCCAACTACCCGGGCACCACCGTTGAGTTGATGCAGGGCAAAGCGCGCCCCCACAGCCCGCTGGCGTGTTTTGAAACCATCATCGACACGCCCGGCATATATGCCCTCTACCCCTTGACGGAAGAGGAGCGCGTCAGCCAGCACATGCTGCTGGGCGCAACCGACGCTGTGCTGTTGCACGTGGTGGACGCCAAAAACCTGCACCGCGCCCTGCCGCTGACGCTGCAGCTGCTCGAGTTGCAAAAGCCCCTGGTGCTGGCCCTCAACCTCTACGACGAGGCCCTGGCCGAGGGCGTGGAGGTGGACACCCAGGCCCTGGCCGCGCGCCTGGGCATTCGGGTTGTCAGCACCATTGCCACCCGGGAGGAGGGGCTGGAGGCGCTCCACCAAGCCCTGGGGGAGGCGGCCAAGCAAGGGGAGGAGAAAGCACCCGGGGGCGGGGGAGGGTTTTGGCTGCAATATACCCAGGAGGTGGAGGAGGCCCTGGCCACCCTCACCCCCCGCTTGGTGCCCACCTTCGGCCCTCAAAGCCGCGCCCTCGCCCTGCTGCTTCTCCAGGGGGACAGGCCCTGGGAAAGCCTCTGTAAGCCGGGCAGCGACGAGGCCCTGGCCCTCCAAAGCTGCCTGGAGGACATTCGCCTGCGCCTTCCCACCCAGACAGCGCTGCTGGGCATTGCCACGCAGCGCTACGAGGCCGCCTTCGCCCTTGCCGAAGCCTGCATACGCCCCCTCCCCAAAACCCGAAACGGCTTTTGGGAAACCCTAAGCCGCATCGCCATCGCCCCCGCCACCGGCATTCCCCTGCTGCTGTTGGCCCTCTATTTGGGCCTCTACCAATTTGTCGGCGTCTTCGGCGCGGGCGTACTGGTGGACTTTCTGGAGGAGAAACTCTTCGGCCAGCTTTTGCTGCCGCCCTTTGAGGCGCTGCTTTCGCGGCTGCTTCCCGGCGAGGGCACAGCCTATTGGTTAAGAGAGCTTTTGGGCGGGGACTATGGCCTTGTCAGCCTGGGCCTCAAATATTCCCTGGCCGTCATTTTGCCCATTGTGGCCTCCTTCTTTTTCTTCTTCTCCTTGCTGGAAGACAGCGGCTATTTCCCCAGGCTTGCTTTGCTTGCGGACCGCGCCTTCAAGTGGATTGGCCTCAACGGCCGCGCCATTATTCCCCTGGTGCTGGGCGTCGGCTGCGGCACCATGGCGACGCTGGTGACGCGCATTCAGGAGACGAAGCGCGAGCGACTTATTACCATTGTGCTGCTGGCGCTGGCGGTGCCTTGCTCCGCGCAATACGGCATTATTGCCAGCCTGCTGGTACCCGAGGGCGGCGCCTTTGTTTTCCCCACCGCCTTCTTGTTGTGGCTGTGCATTGTCGCCTTCTTTTTTGTCCTCACAGGCGCCTTGTTGTCGCGCCTTTTGCCGGGAGAGGCCGCTTCTTTTTATATGGAGCTTCCCCCCATGCGCATGCCCCTGTTGAAAAACGTCGTCAAAAAAACGGCCGCGCGCCTTCGCTGGTATTTTTGGGAAGTCCTCCCCATTTTCCTTCTGGCCAGCTTCCTCATTTGGGTGGGGCGCCTGACGGGCCTTTTTGCATGGCTTATTTCCGCATTGGCCCCGGTGGCCAGGGTGCTGGGCCTTCCTGACAAAGCCGCCGAGGTATTCCTCTTCGGCTTCTTCCGCAGGGACTTTGGCGCCGCGGGCTTAAACGCCATGGCCGAAAGTTTCAACGCCACCCAAACCCTCGTTGCCTGTGTGACGCTGACGCTTTTCCTTCCGTGCATTGCGCAGTTTTTGATGATGAAGCGGGAGAGGGGCTGGCCCGTCGCCCTGGGGGTGGGCTTTTTCGTCGCAGCGGTAGCCCTGGGGGCGGGGGCGCTGACAGGCAGCCTCCTGGAGTGGACAGGGGCACCCTTATGACAGCCACTTTTTCCAAGGTAGAATGTCCTTTTTGCGGGGGGCATTTCAACCCCGAGGAGGCCCAGGGGCCATGCGCCCCCTGCGGGGCCTGCCAGGGAGGCGGGGGCCTATGGGGAGGAGAGGGGAAGAAAAACTGCGCGCTGACATGTCCGCGCTGCGGCTACGCCGTCTTCGCCCCCCTCGCGCCTCAACACAAAAACAGTTTAACGCCGCACCCCCTCACGCAACACCCCCTGGGGCAAAGCGCGCGCGTGGTGTCGCTGGAGGCGAAGGAGAGCAGCCTTCGAAAGCTGCTGACTTTGGGCATATTGCCGGGCATACAGTTGGAGTTGGAGCGCCGCCGCCCTTGTTTTTTGTGCAAAGTCGGCCGCGCGCGCCTGGCATTCGACGAGGCCTTGGCGGCCTGCATTTGGGTAGTTTAGACGGCTTCTTCCAGGAATACCGGCCAGAAAATTGACCTTGGCGGCCTTCGGCCTACACTTGCCAGAAAACATGTCTCAACAGAGGTGTTGTTATGGCAACGCGCAGCGCCAAAAGCTCCGTCCTTTCGCAGCAGCAAATAAGAACGCGGCGCAAGGCGCTTAAAAAAAAGCAGGCCGAAGGGCCGGCCACTCCCCGTCGCTTGCGGCGCTTGCTTGTCGGCATTGCCCTGGCGGCCCTCTCGCTGCTGGTGCTGCTTTCGGTGGCAAGCTTCGACGCGGCAGACCGCATTGGCCCGGACTTTCACAATTGGATAGGGCCCATGGGCCATGCCATTGCCGAGGTTTTTCGCGGCGCGCTGGGCCTGTGCGCCCTCATTGTGCCCACCGCGGGCCTGTATGCCGCCTTCCTCCTGCTTTCGGCCGACGAGGGCAAGTCCCGCCTCATGCAGGGGCTTTCTTTGGGGCTTGCGACGGTGGCGCTGGCGGTGCTGGCGCAGCTTATTTTTGTGGAGGACGGCAGCAACTCTCACCCCCCCGGGGGCTGGCTGGGCAGCGCCCTGGGAGGGCTTTTGACGGCCTTCTTCTCCACCGCAGGCACCGTCGTGTTGATGGGGGCGCTGGCCGCCATTGCGCTGATTGTGGGCACCCGCTACGTCTTCTTGCGCTTTTGCGTTTTTGTCGTCCACAGCCTCAGGGCCTTGTTTGCCCGCTTCTTCCCCCTCGCCTTGGCCTTCTTCCAAAAGCAATGGCACAACTTCAAGGAATACAGAGAAGCCCGCCGCGAAACCAAGCGTCTCGAAAGAGAGGAAGAGGCAGCCTTCTTCGCGGAATTGGAGGCCGAAGAGGCGCGCCTGAGAGAAGCCGAGGCTTCCTTGCCGCCCCCCGCCTCTGCCTCCCGGGCCCCCAAGCTTACAACGCCCCCGCCCCCGCCTCCCGCACTGCCCTCGCTTTCTTTGGCGAAGGCCAAACTGGCGCAAACAGCGACGCAGCTTTTTGGGGCCTTCTCCTCCAAGGCTGCCAACCCAAGCCGGCCTGCCGCCCCCGGTGCGGACCCTGCCTGGGTGGGCCAACTCCTCCCGGAGTTTTCTGCGGCCGCTTCCTGCACGAAGGAGAATGCCGCGCTTTCCAAAGAAGCCATTCTCAAAACGGCCGCGCCCCATGGGGTGGCCGACGAGGCAGCGCAGCCTGGCTGCGAGGAGGCGAGCGCTGTACATTCCAACAGCACCAACCCCGGGGCGCCCAGCGAAGAGTTTTTGCAGCACATGAAACGGACGCCCCTCATTGTGGAGCCGAAGGCGCCGCCCAAGCCTGCCAAAAACGCCCAGGCCTCTTTTGAGTTTATTGGAGGCCGCCAAAGTTTTGTGTTGCCTTCTTTGGAAGTCCTCGACACGCATGCGCGCGAGAGTGCGGAGCTCGACAAAGAAAGCTTCTTTTCCACGGCTGAAAAGCTGCGCGCCAAGCTGGCGGACTTCGGCATTGTTGGGGAGGTGGTGGAAATACGCCCGGGCCCTGTCGTCACCATGTACGAGTTTTTGCCTGGGCCCGGCATTAAACTCTCCAAAATTGCCGCGCTGGCCGATGACTTGGCCATGGCCATGGAAGCCATGCGCGTGCGCATTGTCGCCCCCATTCCCGGCAAGGGTGTTGTCGGCATTGAGGTGCCCAACAAAACACGCGAAACCGTCTTCTTAAAAGAAGTGGCGGAGCAGGAAGCTTTTCAGAAGTCCCCCTCGCGCCTCACCATGTGCCTGGGCAAAGACATTGAGGGCATGCCCTATGTCCTCGACTTGGCCAAGGCGCCGCACCTCCTCATTGCGGGCACCACGGGCTCCGGCAAGTCCGTGGCCGTCAACTCCATGATCATGAGTGTCCTCATGAAGTCCACGCCCGACGAGGTGCGCTTCATTATGGTGGACCCCAAAATGTTGGAGCTTTCGGTGTATGAAGGCATTCCGCATTTGTTGTTGCCGGTGGTGACGGACCCGAAGCAAGCGGCTTTGGCTTTGCAGTGGGCGGTGGATGAGATGACGAGGCGCTACAAGCTTCTGGCGGAGGCGGGGGTACGCAACATTGCCAGCTACAACCAACTCGTCGAAGTGGAGCACGCGCAGGCCGCCAAGGCCAGGCAAAAAACGCGCGCCAAAAAAGCGAAAGGCCTTGTGCCTGTGGCCGAAGGTACCCTGGAAGCCGAGGAGGCGCGCGTCCAAAGCGAGCTTTTGCAAACAGAGCAGGAGGCGGAAATAAGGGTGGATGCTGACACGGCAGAGTTGGAAATGCAGCTGATGCAAAAGCAAAGCGAGGGGGTGTTGGCGGAAGAGCCCCAGGAGGAGCGCAAGAAGCTTCCCTATTTGGTTGTCATTATTGACGAGCTGGCGGATTTGATGATGGTGGCCAGCAAGGAAGTGGAAACCTCCGTGGCGCGCCTGGCGCAGATGGCGCGCGCGGCCGGCATTCACCTCATGGTGGCCACGCAGCGGCCCTCCACGGACGTTGTGACGGGCATTATTAAGGCCAACTTCCCCACGCGTTTAAGTTTCATGCTGCGCAGCAAGCCTGACTCCATGACGATTTTGGGCACCACAGGTGCTGAAACTTTGCTGGGCATGGGGGACATGTTGATGATGCCGCCGACGAGTGCGCACCTGCAGCGTGTGCACGGCTGTTTTGTTTCGGACACAGAAATAAAGCGTGCTGTGGAGCATTGGAAGAGTCAGGGCAAGCCTGTGTATGACGAGAACATTCTCAAGCCCAAGGAGGAGGGTGAGGAGGGCATGGACATGGACAGTGAGGTGCCCGACGAGTTGTATGAGCAGGCCCTGGCGGCTGTTGCGGAGTTGAAGACGGTGTCCATTTCCATGCTGCAGCGGCGCATGCGCATTGGGTATAACCGTGCGGCGCGGATGATTGAGCGCATGGAAAAAGAGGGCGTCGTGGGGCCTGCGGATGGCGCCAAACCGCGGGAGGTTCTTCTGCCGGGGGACCCCAATAATATGTTTTCTTGCTTTCAGCGGAGCTCTACGGCGCTTTGAGGTTGTTGCCTCCGGCGGGGAACTTTTTGAAGGTTTTCTCTGCCCTTCGGGCGATGATGTTTCTTGTCGACTTCGTCGAAGGGTTTTTTTTGCTTTTCTCCCCTCTCCCGCGAAGCGGGAGAGGGGCCGGGGGAGAGGGGGTTTCTTGTCAACTCCGGCCCCCCTCCGTCGCCCCCGCGAAAGCAGGGGTCCAGAGCTGCGTTTCTTCTTGTCGACTTCGTCGAAGCTTCTCCCTCGCCCTGCGGGCGCAGCTTGCCTCCGGCGGGGAACTTTTTGCTCGCACAAAAAGTTCCACAAAAATG
>Ga0209737_10000340_pt1 | contig 40855 bp, 29 predicted proteins | sample TergutCu122P3_FD_187284 | JGI IMG/M metagenome (GOLD analysis project Ga0209737, IMG submission 187284) | Cubitermes ugandensis P3 segment gut microbial communities from Kakamega Forest, Kenya - Cu122 P3 (SPAdes) (version 2) | ecosystem: Host-associated > Arthropoda: Insects > Digestive system...
TCCGGCTTCGCCGTCCACCCCTTCAAATTTTGAAGGGGATTTTTCACTCTTCTCTCCTCTTCCTTCTCTATTCTCCGTTCTCCCGTTTATCGCCGCCTCCACTTTCTCCTTCATCACCAAATGATTTATTGGTTTTTCCATAAAATCGAAAGCGCCTAATTTCATGGCAGCCACAGCGGTTTGAATATCAGCATAACTCGTTAACATAATTACAGGAATTTCATTTTTTCGATCCTTCAACCATGTTAAAAACATAATGCCATCACTATCGGGAAGCCGTAAATCTGTTAGAATTAAATCGAAAGAATTTTTCAGTACTTCTTGATGCGCAGCTTCTACCGTAAAAACAGTTATCGGTTCGTAGTCATTTTTTTGGCACCATATCTTCAAAAGCAACGAAAATGTGGGATCATCTTCAACAATAAGAATTTTCTTTTTTTGATTATTCATGGTGCAAAAATATAAAAAAAGGTAACCTTTATGGGGTTACCTTTTTCGGCAGAATTAATTGCAAAGTTTATTATTGTTCTATAAACGTGCCTTATTTATTATGTTTTATATTATGCTAAAAGTGTGCCAAAATCATTATGAAATATATAAAATATTGATAAGTATATTATTATAAAAATTATTAAAAGTTATATCCGAGCAAAAGTTGTAGATTTTTTGTGGAATAGTGTGGAAAATTTCCACAATTAATCTGACCTGTGATTCTTTTGATTTTTATGAAAATTAATTCTATTTTTGTACCTTATTCTATAAAAACATAACATTCTGAATATGAAACGAAAAATAGAATTTTGCTTAGTATATCGCGATATGTGGCAATCCTCAGGGAAATATGTACCTCGCGTAGATCAACTCGTCCGGATTGCTCCGGTAATTATTGAAATGGGCTGTTTTACCCGTGTGGAAACCAACGGCGGCGCCTCCGAACAGGTAAATTTGTTATATGGCGAAAACCCCAATAAATCAGTACGTGATTGGGTAAAACCATTTAACGAAGCCGGTATCAAAACAATGATGTTGGAGCGTGCTCTCAACGGATTGCGCATGTATCCCGTTCCGGCAGATGTGCGCCAATTGATGTTTAAAGTGAAAAAAGCGCAAGGTGTGGATATTGCGCGTTCGTTTTGCGGATTAAATGATCCGCAGAATTTAGAACTATCGGTAAAATATGCCAAAGAAGCCGGCATAATTTCGCAAGCCGCATTGAGCATTACCTACTCTCCTATTCATACGGTGGAATATTATATGGGATTGGTAGACAAGTTAGTAGAATTTGGCGCCGATGAAATTGGATTGAAAGATATGGCAGGCGTAGGACGTCCTGTTACGTTGGGTAAATTGGTAAAAGCTATCAAAGAAAAATATCCTCATATTTTAGTGCAATACCATGGGCATTCCGGACCGGGGTTCTCTGTAGCTTCGATGTTGGAAGTTGCCTACGCCGGAGCGGATATTATTGATGTGGCGATGGAACCGCTTTCGTGGGGTATGTCGCATCCCGATGTGATCACCATTCAGGCAATGTTGAAAGATGCAGGATTTGATGTGCCCGAAATTAACATGAATGCCTACATGCAAGCCCGCTCATTAACCCAAGAATTTGTTGACGATTTCTTAGGGTATTTCATTGATCCGAAAAACAAACAAATGACCTCTTTATTAGTGGGCTGCGGACTTCCCGGAGGCATGATGGGTTCCATGATGGCAGATTTGAAAGGCGTGCACAACGGTATTAACATGTTTTTGCGCAATGCCGGTAAAAAAGAGCTGACTGAAGATGAATTAATGGTACAATTGTTTGATGAAGTGGAATATGTATGGCCCAAAGTGGGAACACCGCCGTTGGTTACCCCATTCAGTCAATATGTGAAAAATATTGCATTGATGAATATTATGCAAATGGCGCAAGGTAAACCGCGCTATTCGCAAATGGACAAAAATACGTGGGATATGATTTTGGGTAGAACCGGAAAGCTCCCCGGCACGTTAGCCCCTGAAATTATTGAATTAGCGAAAGAAAATAATTACGAATTTTTCACCGGAACTCCGCAAGATAACTATCCGAATGAATTGGATAAATATCGTAAAGAGATGGATGAAAACGGCTGGGATTACGGACAAGATAATGAAGAATTGTTTGAGTTGGCAATGCACGACCGTCAATACAGAGATTATAAAACCGGTGTGGCGAAGAAAAACTTTGAAAAAGAATTGGAAACTGCCAAGCAAAAATCTAATATACAAGTAATTGTAAAAGAAATAAAAGCTCCGGAGGTGATTAAAGAAGAATTAGTTGCTAAAGTATTGGAAAAGCATCCTAATGCCAAACAAGTATTGGCGCCCGTTTCCGGTGTTGTGATTTGGGAATTACAAGTAGGTGAACAATCTATGGCAAAACCGCTCGGAACTCCTTATAAAGAAGGTGACATTGTATGCTGGATCTCTGCTTATTACGGACATGAGGAGGTGAAAACTTTGTATGCCGGAAAACTTTGTGCCGTAGTACACCAACAAGGCGACCAAGTGAAAAAAGGCGATATTATTGCATTTATAGAATAAATTATTGAAATATTGAATCTTGCGTTTCAAACACGATTGCAGGCTTTTCAAGAATTAGGGAAGCAAATTACTGTTTTGCTTAAAAATGGTAGTTTTGATATTGTTATTAAGAAACAAGGTGTTGAAAATAAATGGTTCACAGAAGAGAATTGCCGCTTTGCCTTACACGCGCTGGCAATGATGCTAAGTGAAGAATCTTGTGAAATATTTTTTCAAAAATATCAACATTGTTTTCAAGAAGCACATGATGTTCAAAGAATTGCCGTAATTTCTGCAGGAAATATTCCCTGTGCCGCTTTTCATGATTTTTTCTGCATTTTGGCAAGTGGAAATCAGTTTATTGGAAAATTATCATCACAAGATGCGCTTTTGTTGCCTTTCTTAGCGGAAATCTTAGTAAAAATTGCACCTGAATTAGCAAAAAAGATAGTTTTTATAGAAAAATTATCCAAATTCGACAAAATAATTGCCACCGGAAGCAACAATAGTGCACGCTATTTTGAATACTATTTTAAAGATAAGTCGCTGTTACTACGTAAAAATAGAAATAGCATCGCTATCTTAACCGGCAAGGAAACCGAAGAAGATTTAAGAAAATTGACTATAGATATTTTTCGATATTTTGGTTTAGGATGTAGATCTGTTTCAAAACTTTATGTTCCCAAAAACTATGATTTTACAAAATTTATTGATATTCTTCAAGAAGAGTCAAAAACATTGTTATTACATAATGGTTATGCAAATAATTATGAATATCATCGTGCTATTTATGCGTTAAATCGGATACCGATTTACGATGGGAGTTCATTTTTGTTAATTCAAAATCCATCGTTAGCTTCTCCAATTGCTGTTATTTATTATGAAGAATATGAAACGAAAAATGAAGTTTTGGATATCATTAAACTTCACAAAAATGAGGTACAATGCGTAGTCTCAAACGATTATATTATTGAAAGTTGTGTCGCTTTTGGAGAAACGCAGCATCCTACATTATTCGATTATCCGGATAATGAAGATATTTTCTTATTTTGCATGGCAAAAACAAAATGAAAAAACGCGTTATTTTCTCGGTAGCAGCTATATTAACAGTGCTAACATCGCTGTTAATGGTAACCATTTTTCAACTTTATAAAGATGCCGAAACTGTACAAAAAAGTATTTTTACTTCCGAAGTATTGACCGCCGGAACTGAAATTGTAAGCAAGATAGATCATGTGTTAAAAGGCGATACATTGCCGATTGTATCTTCTGTAAAAGAGTCCATTGATTCAACACAGTCTATTCTATTTCAAAAACATGCTAAAAAATTTATTTTAGATGCCTCACGGCTGCAACCCATTGGCGTCATTCATTCCACCATCAATTACATGCGTAATAATGCTGTAATCACCACTTATGATACTGTATATTTCGACACAGCCCACTATAAAACAATCATCCCCTACCCTATGCCTTGGGAAACCGATATTGCCGCGTTTATTGCTAATCAAAGTTCAAAAAGAGGTAAAAAAAGATTTGATATTGACTTAATTGAGATGGATAGCAATACGGTACGACTGCTCAATAAAGAATTTTTGTACCGCATTATAAAAGAGGCATTGGTGGCTCAAAATATTAACGCCGGTTTTGAATTTGCTCTATATAATGCTTATACTACGCAATTTGTAGTTCCACCAAGTAGTGAGCTCGTGACAGAAAAAATATTGCAAAGTGAGTTTATTTTTAGTTTAAAACCTTCCGAAAAATTTCTGGCGCCTCATTATTTAATGTTGTATTTCCCAACAGAGCGTCTCATTCTTTTTCAACGTAATAGTTTCATTACCACATTGATTATTGTTTTTGTTGGCATTATTATGCTCATTTTTATATTCATGCTTTTTACGTTATATCGTCAAAAGAAAATTGCCGATATAAAAAATGATTTCATCAACAATATGACGCATGAATTCAAAACGCCATTATCCACCATTACATTAGCTTGCGAAGCGCTTTCAGACGAACTTATGAATTCAAATAAAAACAATAGAGATGCTTATGTTTCCATTGTTACTGATGAAAATGAAAGATTGAAATTGATGGTGAATAACATTCTTCAATTGGCGCAACTCAAAAAAGGGCAGCTTAATATACATCTGGAGACCTGCAATGTGCATGAATTGATTACTCAGATTTGCGATAGCTTCTCCTTGCTTATAAAGAGCTATCACGGTGAGCTTCAAGAATATTTATACGCAGAACATCACACTTTGGCAGTAGATAAAATGCATATTCAAAATGTGATTATTAATTTGATTGAAAATGGCATAAAATATTCAAAAAGTTATCCAAAAATTGCAATCCGAACGGAAAATGACAAAAAAAACCTGTTAATTAGCGTTTCCGATAGTGGAATTGGAATGACAAAAAAAAGTATGAAGTATATTTTTCATGAGTTTTATAGAGTTCCCACAGGAAATATACATGACCAAAAAGGGCAAGGACTGGGATTGGTCTATGTTAAAAAAATTATAGAGTTACATGGCGGCTCTATTTCCGTGAGAAGTGAACTTGATAAAGGAACAACTTTTTGTATTGCTTTGCCTCTTAAAAAAATATAAATTTAACAAACATTAATATGAACACAAACGTAAAAATTTTATTAGCGGAAGATGATGTTAATTTGGGGAAAGTACTGACTTTGAATTTAGAAGCTGTAGGCTACACCGTTCATCAGGCAGGAAACGGTGAAACTGCATACGAGCTTTTTTGCACTTCCGATATTGATATTTGTCTCATTGATGTGATGATGCCGTTAAAAGACGGATTTACATTAGCAAGAGAGATACGAAAATTAGATAAAAAAGTACCTATTGTATTTATCACTGCCAAAAATATGCAAGAAGATGTTTTAGAAGGATTATCTATTGGTGATGATTATATTACGAAACCATTTTCTATGGAAGTATTGTTGGCGCGTTTACAGGCGCTCTTGCGCAGAACTATGTCGGAAGGCGCTGAAGATCATCAAATTATTAAAATAGGAAATTTTACTTTTGAGGTGGATCATCAAAGATTATGGATTAACGGCGAAGAAAAGAAACTAACTACAAGAGAAACAGAATTGTTGTTAATGTTAGTGAACAAGAAAAACGACCTGCTTGAGCGTGGCTATGCCTTAAAGAAAATTTGGGGCGACGACAGTTATTACAACGCACGCAGTATGGATGTTTATATCACAAAATTGCGTAAACTTTTCATCTCCGACCCAAATATTCAGATTATTAATGTGCATGGGATCGGTTTTAAGTTAGTAATGTAATGTATGAGTACAGTTGAATTGCTGCTTGTTCAACTTACAGCTTGGTTGCCGGCATTCTAAAATAAAAATTGCACTTCAAATTTTTTCTTATCCATTATTCTCCCTTTTTGTACATTTATTCAAAAAATAAGCAGTTTTTATTCCATTTTAAAATATTTATCTATTTGAATATCAAATAAATAAATTTTATTTTTTGATATTTGGTATATGAAATAATTTATTTTTGCCGCGAATCATCATGAACCATGATTATTAACTATTAATCATTAACCACTATAGATTATGCTCATAAAAACCTACAGCTGCGCCTTAATGGGAGTTGCAGCCATTCCCATTAGTATTGAAGTTAGTATTGAACTTGGGGTAAATTTCCTGTTAGTTGGATTGCCTGACAGCGCCGTGAAAGAAAGCCAACAACGCATTGATACTGCATTACATTGCTTTGGATACAAAATTCCCAACAAAAAAATTGTGATTAATATGGCACCTGCTGATATTCGAAAAGAAGGCTCGGCATACGACTTAACGCTTGCGATTGGCATTCTCATTGCTTCGGAACAAATACAAGGCGCTGAAAAAGTGGAAGATTACTACATCATGGGAGAGCTGTCACTTGATGGAACACTACAACCGATCCGCGGTGCATTGCCTGTTGCCATAGAGGCGCGAAAACGTGGTAAAAAAGGAATCATTTTACCCATTCAAAATGCCCGTGAAGCCGCAATCGTTGGCGATATTGAAGTGCTTGGTGTTGAAAATATTAAACAAGTTATTGATTTTTTTAATAAAGATATTCCGATTGAACCCATTAAAATAAACATACACGACGAATTTCAACGCAGTTTAAACGAGTATGAATTTGATTTTTCAGATGTTAAAGGACAGGAAAACATTAAACGTGCATTGGAAATTGCGGCAGCAGGCGGTCATAACGTCATCCTCATCGGATCGCCCGGATCGGGAAAAACGATGTTGGCAAAACGACTGCCTTCCATTTTGCCACCGTTTACGTTAAACGAAGCATTGGAAACCACCAAAATACATTCCGTTGCCGGAAAAATGAGTCGGTATGCCTCGTTGGTTTCTGTGCGTCCGTTTCGTTCTCCGCATCACACCATCTCTGATGTGGCATTGGTAGGCGGTGGCACCCATCCGCAACCCGGTGAAATCTCTTTGGCACACAATGGCGTTCTTTTTTTAGATGAACTTCCCGAATTTAAAAGAACTGTGTTGGAAGTGATGCGCCAACCGTTGGAAGATAGATTTGTTACCATTTCGCGTTCTAAATATACGGTTGAATTTCCTGCTTCCTTCATGTTTGTTGCTGCCATGAATCCTTGCCCTTGCGGAAATTACAACAATCCCAAAACTCCCTGTACTTGCGGGCAAAGCATAGTACAACGATATTTGAACAAAGTTTCCGGTCCATTAATGGATCGAATTGATATTCACGTAGAAGTGGTTCCTGTATCGCATGAGGAATTGGCTTCTACCCAATCGGTGGAAGCTAGCGCCAAAATTCGTGAACGAGTAATGGCGGCGCGTATATTACAACGCAAACGTTTTGAGCATATTCAAAATGTATTTTGCAATGCGCAAATGAGTAGTAAAATGGTACGAACTTATTGTGTCATTTCAAAAGAAGGAGAAGAACGTCTAAAATTAGCCATGGAAAGATTAGGACTTTCCGCGCGTGCATACGACCGCATTTTGAAAGTAGCCAGAACGATAGCGGATTTGGATAATTCTATGAATATTGAAATAGAGCACCTGTCGGAAGCTATTAATTTTAGGAGTTTGGATAGGGATAATTGGGGGAGGTAATCTGAACCATGATTTTATTAAGATTAATAAGATTAATAAGATTATCAAAATTAATTTTATCTAACAATACAGCATAATCTTGCAATTCTTATTAATCTTAATAAAATCATGGTTCAGACTTTTTGTTATCTTCGCCGTCAAAATAATCTAATTTTTTTATGAAAAAAATCACACTTATTTCATTGGCAATTAGTGCCTTTTTATTTTTCAGTTGCTCGAATAAACCTACAACAACTACTGATGAAGCAGCTACCGTGTATTTCACCTCCGACATTTCTCCCGAAGGAGTAATGAGACTTTTTGAATACATAAAAGATAACGTGCAAGGAGATAACATTGGAATTAAAGTACACTTTGGAGAAGACGGCAACACCTATTTTGTGCCCGCCACTATGGTAGAGCCGCTTTGCAGAGTATTAAACGCTACGTTAGTAGAAACCAATGTGGCATATAAAGGACGTCGCGATAATACGGAAACCCATATTGAATTAGCAAGAGATCACGGCTTTACGTTTGCGCCTATTGACATCTTAGATGATGGCGGCACATTGGAGGTTCCTGTTGTGGGGGGAAGACATTTTCAAACCGCTTTACTCGGAAAAAATCTTGAAAACTATTCTACCATAGTTTATTTCACTCATTTCAAAGGTCATGGTGGTTCAGGTTTTGGAGGCTGTATTAAAAACGCATCTATGGGAATGGCAACCCCACTCGGCAAACGCCTGATGCACAAAAACGATTTTCCGCAATGCAAACCGGAAAATTGTAATTCCTGCGGACTTTGCGTAAGAGATTGTCCTGAGGATGCCATTACATTAGAACCACTTGAAATCAATTTAAATAAATGTAGCGGCTGTGGTATGTGTATTACCTCTTGCCCCAGAAAAGCTATTGTACGCCCGGCAGATGATGAAAAAACGAGAATCTTCCTTGAAAAATTGGTAGAATACGCGAAACCTGCCGTAGAGTTGGTTAATTCTGTGTATTATAACATTATCATGACTGTTTCGCCGAGCTGTGACTGCGCTTCCAACCCGAAAGAACCTTTTATCAGCGATATCGGCATATTAGCATCTACCGATATTGTAGCAATTGAAGCGGCTGCACATGATCTAGTGGATAAAGCACACCAATGCGACGACGCGTTTTTGAAAGTTAATTCGGTAAGTGGAAAGCATCAAATTGACTACGCCGAACAATTGGGCATGGGAACTAAAAAATACAAATTGATTGATATTGATAAAAAATAATGTCGAAAGGAAAGGCGTCGTCCACCATCTCCATCAAAAATCGCAAAGCGGAGTTTGAGTATTTTTTACTTACCAAATATACCGCAGGATTAGTGCTTACCGGCACTGAAATTAAGTCTATACGTGCCGGTAAAGCCAATGTTCAAGACGCATATTGCTCGTTTGTAAATGGTGAATTGTGGATACACAACATGCACATTAGCGAATATGCCAATGGCAGTTACAACAACCACGAAACCAAACGTGATAGAAAATTATTACTCAACAAGCGCGAAATAAAAAAATTGCTTATTAAACTGAATGAGCGCGGTTTAACCATCATTCCCACATTACTATATATTAATGAAAACGGCTATGCCAAATTAGACGTTGCGTTAGCGCGCGGAAAGAAAAAATACGACAAACGCGAAAGCATTAAAGAAAAAGACAACAGATTACATTATGATCATTGATTTCATCTCATCATTTCTTCCTGAAATATTAATCATCATTTTCGGAATTACGGTTTTATTGCAAATCCTATATTATGTAGCGCTTTTTTTTAGATTTTCATTTCATAAACAAAAGCCGATCATATCGCAAAATGTGCCGATCTCTATTGTATTAACAGCTAAAAACGATGCCCACTTGCTCATCAAAACACTACCTGAATTATTAACTCAAGATTATCCGCAATTTGAAGTAGTAGTAGTGAACGATAATTCCGATGACGAAACGCCACAATTAGTAACAGATTTTCAAAATCATTTCTCAAATTTAAAATTAGTGCATTTAGAATCTTCTGTCACCAATATTAAAGGCAAAAAATTTCCACTTTCTTTAGGAATTAAAGCAGCCACTTATGATCATATTTTATTAACCGACGCCAATTGTTTGCCAACATCCAACCAATGGGTAAAATTGATGGCAAGGCATTTTAGTGATACTACAAAAATTGTTTTGGGATACAGCAATATACGTAAAAAAAGAGGATTTTTTAACACGTTAATCCGCTTCGATAAACTACATCAAGCCATTCAATATTTTTCCTATTGTTTGGCGAAAATCCCTTTTATGGGTGTAGGGCAAAATTTGGCTTATACCAAAACTATTTTCTTTGATAATAAAGGATTTGCCTCTCAAAATCATTTGCAATTCGGAGACGATGACTTGTTTATCAATAAAGTAGCAACCACCAACAACTGCGCCATTGAATACGAGAACGGGGCGCATACGATCTCACGCTCCAGTTCAAATTTTCGCAATTGGTTTTTGCTCAAAACATTTCGTAGCAAAACACGCAAATTATACAAAACAAAGAGCCGTTTATTATTGAATTCCTACTATTTTCTCATGACGTTTTCCTATATTGCATTTGGGTTTGCCATCTCTGTTACTTTAAATAACCTCATCTATTTGCTCATTGTATCAGGTATTTTAATGGTAAAATATATCATTCAATATATATGTTTTGGATTTGCGGCTGCAAAACTCAACGAAAAGGGTTTAACTCCTCATATTTTGGTTTTTGATATTGTTTTTGCGGTATTGAATCCTATCATATATATCACTTCCAAATTAAAAAAATAATTCAAATGAAACATTTTTTGCCTACAAGCAAAAAAGAACTTGACTATTTAGGTTGGGATTACATAGATGTAATTCTCATTACCGGAGATGCCTACGTTGACCATCCTTCTTTTGGTACGGCAGTGATAGGTAGATTGCTTCAACGGGAAGGTTTGCACGTAGCCATTCTGCCACAACCCAATTGGCAAGACGATTTACGTGATTTCAAAAAATTGGGAACCCCTCGGTATTTCTTCGGAATTACCGCAGGAAATATGGATTCCATGGTGAATCATTACACTGCTTATAATCGTTTGCGTAGCGACGACGCTTATACCGCCGGAAACCAAGCCGGATTTCGCCCCGATTATGCCACGATAGTTTATTCCAAAATCATAAAAAAATTATATCCAAATATTCCTGTAATTATTGGTGGCGTAGAAGCCTCCATGCGCCGGCTTTCTCATTACGATTTTTGGAGCGATACATTTAAGCCTTCTATTTTGGTGGACAGTGGCGCCGATTTTTTGGTATATGGTATGGCAGAAAAACCGATGCAAAAAATTGCACAATTAATAAAAAATGAGCAATTTAACAAAGAAAATGTACAAAAAATTCCGCAGATTGCATTTTTTTCCAATAAATACCAACCCGATCCAAATCAGACATTAACTTTACTTCCTTTTGAAAAAGAATTAGAAAATAAAAAAAACTACGCCAAGAATTTCTGTGCTTTTGAACAAGAGTCTAACAAAAAATCGCAACGCGTTATTATTCAAAATTATGAAAATAGAGTGTTGATACAAAATCCGCCCTACTCTACTTTATCTTCAGATGAATTAGATGACTTTACGCTTTTTGACGAAATGATGTATGCCCCTCATCCCAAATATTTGAAACGAGGTGAGATTCCTGCCTGGGAAATGATTAAAAATTCCATTACCATTCATCGCGGTTGCTTTGGCGGTTGCTCGTTTTGCGCCATTGCAGCACATCAAGGGAAGCATGTGGCCTCAAGAAGCGAAGATTCTATTTTACAAGAAATAAAACATTTAACGGAACAACCGTATTTTAAAGGACATGTTACCGATTTGGGCGGTCCTTCTGCAAATATGTATCAAATAAAAGGTCAAAACGAAAAATATTGTACCATTTGCCACCGCTACTCCTGCATTTTCCCATCTATCTGCAAAAATTTGAGACGCGATCATAAACCTTTGTTACAATTATATCAAAAAGCATCGCAAATAAAAGGAGTGAAGCATATTACCATTGGCAGTGGCATTCGTTATGATATGTTACTTGCAAATGATGAAAAATTGGATAAAAAATATGCACTAACTGCTTATTTTGAAGAAGTTGTTAAAAAGCATGTTTCCGGACGATTGAAAGTAGCACCGGAGCATACGGTATCACATGTTTTGCAAAACATGCGAAAACCAAACTTTGATACTTTTTTGCTTTTTTACGACAAATTCCTGCAATTGAACAAAAAAAACAATAAAAATCAACAATTAATTCCCTATTTTATCTCCGGACATCCGAATTGTACCATTTTGGATATGAAACAATTGTCTAAGGATATAAGCAAAAACCGTTTGATAACGGAGCAAACACAAGGATTTACTCCCACTCCAATGACTTATGCTACTGCAATGTATTATTTGGGATATGATCCTTATACGGGAAAAACGGTATATAGTGCCAAGAAACCGGAAGAGAAAAAGGCGCAGAACAAACTCTTTTATTGTCTTGAACCATGATTTACACAAGATTATCAGGATTGGCAAGATTCTAAAACAATAAAATTCTGCTAATCTTGTTAATCTTACTAAAATTATGGTTCAAGACAATTACAACAAAAACACCTATCTTTAGTATGCATCTACTACAAATCCAAAACATTACCAAACAATTTTCCAATCATCTGGCATTAGACGATGTTTCGTTTAAGATTGACAAAGGTAAAATTTTCGGACTATTAGGTCCTAACGGCGCAGGAAAAACCACACTGATCCGTATTCTTACGCGCATCACCATGCCCGATAAGGGAGAGATTTTGTTCAATGGAAAATCATTAACTGAAAAAGACTTGGAAAATATCGGCTATCTGCCTGAAGAACGCGGTTTATACAAAAAAATGGAAGTGGGCGAGCAAGCTATGTATTTGGCGCAATTAAAAGGACTTTCACATCAAGAAGCCTTAAAGCGTCTCAAATATTGGTTTTGCAAATTTGAAATTCAAGGTTGGTGGAAACGAAAAGTAGAAGAACTTTCCAAAGGGATGCAACAAAAAGTGCAGTTTATTACCACTATTATTCACGATCCCGAACTGTTAATTTTGGATGAACCTTTCAGCGGCTTCGACCCTATTAATGCCAATTTATTGAAAGAAGAAATATTGTTTCAGAAAGAAAAAGGAACCACCATTATTCTTTCCACTCACAATATGGCTTCGGTAGAAGAGATTTGCGATGATATTGTATTGATTAACAAATCGAAAAAAATATTGGAAGGTAATATTACAGAGGTTAAAAATCGTTTTAAAAAACATCGCTTTTCCATTGAAGTTGAAAAAATAGATAGATGGCATGAAATTGACCTTCCTAATTATATTGAACTTATATCACAAACAGAAAAGCCTCATTCTAAAATCTTTGACATACAATTGCTATCAAATGTTTCTTCTAATGAGTTGTTAACCTTTTTTATGGAAAAAGGAACAATAATTTCTTTCCAAGAATTATTACCTTCGATGAATGACATCTTTATTGAACAGGTTACCCATAACGAAGAAAGCAGAAAGCTGAAGGCAAAAAGCATTAACTTTTAAATCTTTAAATTGTTTTTATGAACAAAGTAAAATTAATTATAGCCCGTGAATATTTAACCCGAGTGAAGAAAAAATCGTTCATTATTATGACGATTTTAGCGCCTCTTCTTTTTGCAGGGCTCATGATTGCTCCCGTTGTCATTGCCAAAAAAACAATGGAGTCGCAAAAACAGATGAATGTTTTGGTAATCGATGAAAATGATTTTTTTATTAATAAATTGGAAGACAATGCACAATCAGTTTTCACCTACCGCTCCGGAGATGTGAACGAATTTAAAAAAGAACTTTCCATCGGTAAGTATGATGCTATTTTACACATCGTTAAAGGGAATGCTTCATTGAGAGCTAATTTATTTTACGAAAAAGATCCACCCACGCGTTTTGCCGCCGGATTAGAAAAACAATTAGACAAACAATTGTTCGACAAATTGTTAATGGATACATTTAATATTCAACCTAAGCAGTTTGAAATGTATAAACAAACTACACAAGCTACCATAACAAGCATAAGAATTGATGAATCGGGTAATGAAAAAGCAAGTAATGCTGATGTGAGCAAGGTTGTGGGCATGGTCTTTGGCATAATTATCTATTTTTTAATTTTCTTCAGCGCCCAACAAGTGCTTAGAGGCGTGTTGGAAGAAAAAACAAATCGCATTATTGAAGTCTTAATCTCTTCCGTAAAACCCATGCAATTGATGTTGGGAAAAATTATCGGGGTTGCCATGGTGGGGCTTACACAACTTGTGCTATGGATTGCATTAACATTAACATTGATTGTAGGCGTACAATTTGTCGCACCCAACTTGTTTGCCGGCGATTCGGAAATGATGCAAACCGCCATGCAAACACAAATGTCTGTAGGAAGTGAAAATTTTCAATCCTTACAAAACACCGTTGATGTTGAACAATTGTTGGCACAAAATTCAGTATTTGAACAGATTCAAAGCTATTTTAACATTTCTTTCACTACATTGCTTCTTTGCTTCTTGTTTTACTTTATATTCGGCTATCTTATTTATGCCTCATTATTTGCGGCAGTAGGTGCGGCAGTGGATTCGGAAACCGATTCGCAGCAATTTGTACTACCGGTCACCATTCCATTGCTATTTACTATGATTATGTTTGTGCCCATTACCGAAGATCCGAACGGCGCTTTGGCGATTTGGATGTCTATGATTCCACTTACCTCGCCTGTAGCAATGCTCATGCGCTTGCCGGCAGGAGTGCCTTTATACGAACTACTTGCCTCAATGGCATTGTGCATTGTTTTCTTCTTCTTTTGTGTTTGGTTAGCCGCAAGAATCTATCGCATCGGCATACTTATGTATGGCAAGAAAACAACCTGGAAGGATTTAGGGAAATGGCTGAGGTATTAGTGATTAGTGGTTAATGATTAATTTGCCGTCAGTTAAAACTGACGGATTCAAAATTTCAAATATGTCCATTACATATCTTGCTTTAGGAAGCAATCTCGGTAATAGAGCGCAACATTTGAATAAAGCAAAAAAAATTGTATGTCAAGATGTTGGAAAAATTATTTCCGAATCTTCTATTCACGAAACCGAAGCAGTGGGCTTTGAAGGCAATCCTTTCTATAATCAGGTAATTAAAGTTGAAACAGCGCTATCGCCTGAATCTTTGCTACAAAAAACACAAGAGATTGAGGAAAAATTGGGGCGTACGCAAAAAACCATCATCAAAAACGAAACACCTGTTTATTCGAATCGTATTATTGATATTGATATTTTGTTGTATGATGATTTACAGATAAATACAGAGACATTGGCGATTCCGCATCCGAAGATGTTGGAACGTGATTTTGTAATGAACCCATTGAAAGAGATATACCCGTAGGGGCGTTGCGCACAACGCCCCTACATAAACAAAAATTTGTATTTTTGTGGCTTTAATATAAAACCAAAATCCAAATCCATATGAAAAAATTTTTCCTTTTAATTTTATTATTTGCATGTAATGTACTATTCATTTTCAATCTCTTAGCCCAAGAGATGACCTATACCAATTTAAGAGATGGCAATGGAATTTCTATCGGCTTATCATTGAAATCTTACGAGGTTACTCCACTTAATTATAGAAATGAAGTAATGCATGAAATTACTTTATCGGGTATTTTTATTCCAAATGATGAAGGGATGCCTAACTTACCGAGAATAAGCAGGTTTGTTGCGATTCCTAAAGGCGCCGAAGTTAGAGTTTCTATTAAAAGTATGGAAACCGAAAGACTCGAAAATATCAACATTGCTCCGGCACTGAGAATACAAGCCATTCCGGAAGAACCTATTACTGATTATGTGAAAAATGATAAAAGATATGAAACTAATGAATTTTATCCGCAAAATCCTGTGGAGATTTCCGAAGTTACAAGTTTAAGAGGAGTTAGCACTATTATGGTGGGTATTACGCCGTTTCAATTTAATCCCGTAACTAAAGAATTAATCGTTATCAACAATATTGAGCTTGAAGTTGAATATATCGGCGGTTCAAAAGAATATAGCAATCCTAAATATCGTTCGCCATGGTTTGACCCGATACTCAAAAATGCTTTACTCAACTATGAAGTGCTTCCTGAAATGGAATATGCGAGTAAAAGCTCCAAAGATGGAGAAGGTTGTGAATATCTGATTGTAATTCCTAATAGAGAAGATTTTGAACCTTTTGCTGAACAAATTAAAAAATTCAGAACCAAACAAGGTATCTACACTAAAGTCATGAGGTTGGATGAGATGGGGGTCACTACTACCGCCCAGCTAAAATCTTATTTCCACAATGCTTATAATACCTGGGATATTCCTCCTGTAGCCGTATTGCTTATGGGCGACCACCATACGAATATGGCGGTTGGGATACCTGCCGAAACCATTCCGCATTCTTATAGTGGCAGCTGTATTACGGATAATCAATATGCTGATATAACAGGTGATCTTTTACCTGAAATGGTTTTCGGTAGAATGGCTGCTGAGAATGAAGTACAAATGGCAATCTTAGTAAGCAAGTTTTTGGAATATGAAACACAGCCGTGTATGGAGCCGAGTTACTATCAAAATCCGATTACAGCGCTTGGTTGGCAAACAGAGCGTTGGTTTCAAATATGCTCGGAAGCTGTGGGAGGATATTGGCGTCAACAAGGCAAAACTCCGGTTAGAATAAATGATATTTATTCAGGAACTCCCGGTAGTAGTTGGTCAAGTAATCCAAACACACCTATGGTTACAAGCTATTTTGGTCCAGGTGGAACCGGATATATTCCTGCAAGTCCGGCAGAATTAGGAGGTTGGTCCGGCGGCACTCCTGCTGATGTGGTTAATGCTGTAAATAACGGCGCTTTTGTTTTGCAACACAGAGACCATGGCTTTGAAGACGGATGGGGAGAGCCTGCTTTTCAATCAAATCATATCAGCCAATTAACTAATGTAGGTAAAATGACTTACCTTTTCACCATCAATTGTTCTACCGGAAAATTTAACCATAATCCGGCATGTTTTGGCGAAGTGTTTCATCGTCATACTTATCAAGGACAAAATGCCGGTTGCGTAGGCTTCTTAGGACCGACAGAAGTTTCTTATTCCTTTGTTAACGACGCTTATGCTTGGGGAATGTACGATTTGTATGATCCGGAATTTTTACCTACTTATGGTCCTATGGGACCTCATTCGCCGGCATATTCCGGCAATTGGATGCCCGCTTTTGGAAATGTTGCCGGAAAATATTTCCTACACCAAAGTAGCTGGCCCTATAATCCCGGTGATAAAGACATTACGTTTCAAATGTTTACCGCGCATTCAGATGTATTTTTAAGACTTTTTACGGAAGTTCCGCAGTCGGCTAATGTTAACCATCCAGAAGTATCTTTAGCCGGTAATCCAAATTTCCTGATTTCGGCCGAAGAAGGCGCATTGATAGCGCTTACGGCAGAAATAGACGGAAATCTTGAAATTCTTGATGTGACTACCGCTACAGGCACAACGCAAACAATGACGATTCCTTCCACCTTACTTCCAACAACAGAAATTAATGTGGTGGTTACCGGACAAAATTTTTTAAGATATGAAGCAGTGGTTATGGTGGTGCCGGCAGAAGGTCCTTATGTGGTGCCTACCGGCTATACCGTTGTAGGTGCACCGGCGTTAACCTACATATCGGTAAACAGTGAAATTGCTGTTACATTGAAAAATGTAGGAATTGAATCCAACGAACCGGCAACCATAACTATTTCTTGCGACGATCCGCAATTGACCATCACTAATGCAACTGCACAATGTGGAAGTATTACCCCTGATGAAACAACAACTGCAAATTTCAAAGTTACTATAGCCAATAATATCCCCGACAATAAAATTTTCTCTGTTACCGTAACTATAACAGAAAACGGCAAAGCAAGGAGTTGGGAAAGCAAATTGTCATTGAAAGCTTATGCTCCAAAATTCTCATTAGCAAAAGTATTGGTAGATGGCGTTGAAAACGGCAATCTGCCGCAAGGCTCGGTAGCTAAAATAACCACTATTCTTGAAAATAAGGGCGGCGCGGATGCTTTTGCAGTATCAGGTATTTTGGAAATAGATAGCGAATATATATCCATCGCTTGCGATGAGATCACACGCACTACACAATTTTTACCGTCAGGTGAAACCATTAACTTTGATTTTTTCATCATTACCGATCCTGCTATGCCTTATGGTTATGAAGCAAATCCTAATCTCATAGTCTCTGCTTTATACGGACTTTCATATAATACTTCATTTAAGGTAACTTGTTCCGGTTCATCAGCTTATTGTTCTTCAGGTAGTCAAAATTGTAGCGATGGTGATAAATTTACATCAGTAATATTATACAAAACATCAGAGCCGGCTAACTTGCTAATTAACAATACTAATGGCACATGTGCAAGTAACGGATACCAAGACTTTACTTCTATAAATGTTAATTTAGAGCCCGGAGAAAACTATACCATTAAGGTAAAATGTGGATACGGTTCTCAACAAGTAGGAGGATGGATAGATATTAATGGAAATAATACTTTCGATAATAATGAAAAACTAATTACCCTTAATTGTAGCACATCCGGACAGGAATATACGACTACTTTTACTATTCCGCAAGATTTTGCGCCCGGAGTGCATCGTTTCAGACTTGCTTGTAAATATAATGCCGCGCCTACCGCATGCGCCAATAGTAGCTATGGACAAACCCATGATTATACTGTTACTTTCCCCGAACTTTACCCGCGTGTTCAAAATGTTGAAGCCGTATTCGACGAAGAAGCAGAAACAATCACTGTTACATGGGAAGCGCCGGAAGAAGGAACGCCCATCGGTTACAACATCTATCGTGAAGGTAATCTTTTGAACGCAGCGCTTCTTGATGTTACAAGTTTTATGGAAGAAGATATTACAGAGGGTATTTATGTATATAACGTAACTGCTGTTTATGAAGGTAATAAAGAATCATTTGCAGAAATGTCGAATATTATTTGTAATCATTCTATTATCACGCCGCCTGAGTTTTGTGAAACGCCGGTAGAGTTTGCGGGAGTTGTTGAAACAGAAGAAGATATTTGTGACGCGGTAATTACTTGGAATGCACCGGAAAATATTGACGGCGAACTATTAGGCTACAACATCTATAAAGATGGTGTGCAACTCAATGAAACGCTCTTAACCGAAACACAATTTCGTGATGAAGGACTTGAAGATGGCACCTATGTTTATCAAGCAACCGCAGTTTATGCGCATTGTGAAGAATCGCCATTAACCGAAGGCTTTGAATTAGAAGTAATATGCTTTGTAGGAGTTAAAGACATTACTTCTGATGTTTTCCAAATTTTCCCGAACCCTGCAAACAACAGCGTAATCATTAAAGGCGACGGACTTAATCGCGTAGAATTCTATGATTTGCAAGGACGCAAATTAGCCGAATATAGCAACATAAAAGACCATCTGCAAATTAATGATTTGAGTAGATTTGAAAGTGGAGTATATTTTGTAAAAATGTACTCGGAAAATAATCAAATGGCTACCAAACGATTGATAATTACAAAATAATTCATACAAAAAATCCATTTTTATCGTTTAATGTAAAACTTAATCCAAATTAAATATGAAAGATCAAATCGCTCTAAACCAGAACCCATTGGTTCAATTTTTAAAAAAAATGCCACGTGAATTTACTAAGGCTGATATTATTAAATTCATAGAAGAAAAAAATATTCAAATGATTAACTTTCGCTATGTGGCGCAAGATGGTCGTTTGAAAACATTAAATTTCGTTGTAACCAATAGAGAATATCTGGAACAAGTCTTGTCTTCCGGAGAACGTTTGGATGGCTCCAACATTTTCCCTGCTTTCATTCATGCAGGCTCCAGCGATTTATACGTAGTGCCGCGTTTTAACACCGCTTTCATGGATCCGTTCAGCGAAATTCCAACCTTGTGTTTCCTCTGTTCTTATTTTAATAAAGATGGACAACCTATGGAAAATGCACCGGAAAATATTCTTCGTAAAGCGTTAAAATCATTTGAAAAAACCACCGGAATGGTTTTTCATGCCATGGGTGAGCTTGAATATTATGTGATTGGAGATGAAGAAGAACTTTATCTTACCGAAAATCAACGTGGCTACCACGAATCTACACCATATGCCAAATTCGAAAGTTTCCGTACAGAATGTATGTTATTGATTGCCCAAATAGGCGGACTCACTAAATATGGACACTCCGAAGTGGGTAATTTTACTTTAAACGGCAAAATTTATGAACAAAATGAAATTGAGTTTTTAGTAACCGATACCTTGGATGCTGCTGATCAATTGATACTTGCCAAATGGGTTATTCGTAATTTAGCTTATCAATATGGTTTGAATGTAACGTTTGCTCCAAAAATTACAGAAGGCAAAGCGGGCAGCGGATTGCATTTTCACACTCAAATTTTGGGCAAAACCGGCATAAATAAGATGATAGACAAAGGCAAATTAAACTCTATTGCCAAAACTGCTATTGCCGGTTACATGACTTGTGCCTCTTCGCTTACTGCTTTCGGAAATACGAATCCTACATCTTATTTCCGTTTGGTACCGCATCAAGAAGCGCCCACCACCATTTGTTGGGGCGACAGAAACCGCTCGGTGTTAGTGCGTGTTCCGCTTGGTTGGATGCACAAAAACGACATGGTTGCAGATATTAATCCTTTAGAAAAGCCGCACCGCGAAAATCTATCTCAAAAACAAACCGTTGAGTTTCGTTGCCCGGACGGTTCTGCCGATATTTATTTGCTCTTAGCCGGTTTGGTAGTGGCTGCGCGTCATGGCTTTGAAATGGAAAACGCCCTTAAATTTGCTGAAAAAACATACGTGAATGTAAATATTCATAAACCGGAAGAAAAAGAGCGTATGAAGAGCTTGGATCAATTGCCGGCTTCTTGTTGGGATTCTGCCGATGAGCTTTCGAAACATAGAGCCATTTATGAAAATCACGGCGTATTCCCCGCAGAAATGATTGATGATATTATTAAACACTTAAAATCGTTTAACGACAAAAATATTAGAAAAGAGATCGAAAAAGATCCTAAAAAAATGTTAGAATTGGTGCATAAATATTTCCATTGCGGATAAAATAATTTTATGAAGAATAGTGTAATTCAATGGAATAGCGGGAAATGTAAAACCTGCTATTCCTGTATTAGGACGTGCAAAGTAAAAGCCATTCATGTAAAAAACAATAGCGTATTCCCTTACTTTGAAGAAGCGCAATGTATTCACTGTGGGCACTGCATTGCAGCATGTGCCTATCATGCCATTTCTTATTTCGACTCAAAAGAGCAGGTGAAAGCCATGCTTAATTCCGGAAGCAAAGTGGCGGCTGTTTGTGCACCTTCTATTGCCGGTGAGTTTGTGGATATTGCCGACTATCGAAAATTTGTGAAAATGATTCGTTATTTGGGATTTTCATACGTCAATGAAATGTCGTTTGGTGTAGATATTGTTGCCGCAAAATACCGTGAATTAACTACTCAAAATAGTAACGGAAAATTTTACCTCACCAGTCACTGTCCATGCGTAGTAGAACTGATAGAAAAATCGTATCCCGATTTAATTCCAAATCTATTACCCACAGTCACACCTGCAGCAGCTATGGCTGTTATTTTAAGAAAGTTGCATGGAAAAACCTTAAAAATTGTTCAAATAACTCCCTGTGTGGCTGCAAAAAGCGGCATTGAACGATACAACAAAGGCATAAATAAAATTGACGCCGTTATTACCTTTAAAGAATTACGCGATCTTTTCGAAGAATTTAAAATCAAAGAAGCATATACCGAATCTTCCGAATTTGATACGCCATTTGGATATAAAGGTGGTTTGTATCCGGTTGCCCAAGGATTTGTAGAAGCTACCGATTTGGATATCACTATTTTAAAAGGAAACACGCAAACCATTGAAGGTAGCCACAATGCCATTGAAGCTATCAGGCAGTTTAAAGATTATCATGATACGATTCGTAGCAATATGAACATTTTTTACTGTGAGGGATGTATTTCAGGTCCCGGAATGTCTCAATCCGGAAATAAGTATTTAAAACAAACATTTACAAAAGATTACGTAAAAAAACGTTTGCTAAATTTTGAACTGGATCGTTGGCACGGTGAAATTATGCAACATACGCGGTATAAAGAATTGGAAGCTATGTTTGACGATAAAAAATGTAAAATTGGATGTGGGGATGAAACACAAGTATTAGTAATGCAACGTATTTTACAGCAAATTACCGAACTTAAAAAAGGAATTGAATTAAACTGCGGGGCTTGTGGCTATGAAACGTGTCGCGGCTTGGCTTTGGCGGTGGCGCAGGGCATTGCCATCCCGGAAATGTGTGTCCCGAATTCTCAACTCGGCTCAAGAGAGGCGGTGATAGATATGCGCAGAAATACCGAAGATTTGGAAAAAACCCAAGAACGTGTAAAAGAATTGGAAAAAGAAACTAATACCTTATCTACCAGGGCTAATTCCTTAAAATCGGCATTTACCATTTTTATTAGAAATTTGAGTACGGGAATTGTAATCACAAATCCTGAATTGAAAGTGGTAGACTCAAACCAAAGTTTTGTGGATATTCTGGGAGAAGACGTTATTGATATACACGAGGTGATTCCGTTTTTAATCGGTGCAGATATCAAAACATTACTTCCTTCAAGCTTGGTATCTCAACTCAATTATATGATGCAACACGATGAAGAAAAATTTGTGAAAGACGTTGAAATTAACGATAAACTGACTAATTGTACGTTGTTTCAATTAATTCCCAATCAATTGTATGGAATTATTATGAAAAATCTACATTCCAAGGAAGAGCGCCCCGAAGAAATCATGAATCGTATAAATGAAGTTATTGAGGAAAATCTTCGCCAGGTGCAACAAATCGGTTTTATTTTGGGTGAAGGCGCCGCCAAAACGGAGAAAATGTTGAATACGATTATTGAAACGTATAAATAATGGTTAGTGATTAGTATTTTATGGCAAAGGATATTATTTCTCAAATAACAGACAACGAATATCAATATGGTTTTGTTTCCAATATTGATATGGAGGAGTTTCCCAAAGGATTAAATGAAGACATTATTCGCTTGATTTCCAAGCGAAAGAATGAGCCGGAATGGTTACTTGAATTTCGCTTAGTAGCATTTGCAAAGTGGAAAACAATGAAAGAACCTGAATGGGCGCATCTTACATACCAAAAACCAAATTATCAAGAAATTACATATTTGGCTATTCCCAAAAAGAAAAATACGGATACTGAAAAAGGAGAAATTGATGCTGAATTGATAGACACTTTTAACAGATTGGGAGTTTCATTAGACGAGCAACGTTTGTCGGAGGTTGCCGTGGATGCGGTGATAGATTCGATTTCTGTAAAAACCACATTCTCTGAACAATTAGAAAAAGAAGGGATTATTTTTTGCTCTTTTGGAGAAGCTGTACATAAATATCCGGAACTGATAAAGGAATATTTAGGTTCGGTAGTGCCTATTGGCGATAATTTTTTTGCCGCACTCAATTCGGCGGTTTTCAGCGAAGGTTCTTTTTGCTATATTCCTAAAGGTGTGCGTTGTCCAATGGAACTTTCTACTTATTTTAGAATCAATGCTGCCGGAACCGGACAGTTTGAACGCACGTTGCTCATTGCTGATGAAGGTGCGTATGTAAGTTATATGGAAGGTTGTACCGCACCACAACGCGATGAAAATCAATTGCACGCCGCTGTGGTGGAGATTGTGGCGCTCAAAGATGCCGAAGTAAAATATTCCACTGTTCAAAACTGGTATCCGGGCGATAAAAACGGCAATGGCGGAATTTATAATTTCGTTACCAAACGCGGTATTTGTAAAGGCGCTAATTCCAAAATTTCATGGACACAAGTGGAAACAGGTTCTGCCGTTACATGGAAATATCCGAGTTGTGTGTTACAAGGTGATAATTCTGTAGGTGAATTCTATTCGGTGGCTTTAACCAATAATTTTCAACAGGCGGATACCGGTACCAAAATGATTCACCTGGGAAAAAACACACGCAGTTTGATTGTTTCTAAAGGGATTTCTGCAGGAAAAAGCCAAAACAGCTATAGAGGTTTGGTGCGCGTAGCCAAAAATGCCGAAAATGCGCGCAACTTTTCGCAATGCGATTCGCTGTTAATGAGTGACAAATGTGGCGCTCACACTTTTCCTTACATAGATTGCCATAATAAAAGTGCTGTGCTGGAACACGAAGCCACCACTTCCAAAATTTCCGACGACCAACTCTTTTATTGCCAACAGCGCGGCATCGATAAAGAGTCCGCGATCAGCTTAATTGTGAATGGTTATGCTAAAGATGTACTCAATAAACTTCCTATGGAATTTGCCGCCGAAGCACAAAAATTGTTGGCAATCAGCTTAGAAGGAAGCGTAGGCTAATCCCATTGCCGTCAGTTTTAACTGACGGATTTAAAAATTTAAAATTTTAAGATTTAAGATTAAAGCAATAGGCTTAAGTTTACCAGATTATGCAAGAAAGACATAGAAATCGTCAACAATATTTTAATGAACAAAGTGAAAGTACAAGAAAATATGTCTTACCTTACATTCTGCAAGACATTGATACTAACAACAAGAAAATTCGAGTACTTGAAATAGGTTGCGGAGAAGGCGGAAACCTGCTTCCTTTTCTCGAAACAGGGTGTGAATGTTATGGCATTGAGTTATCGGAAGCAAGCTATAATAATGCTTTAAAATTTTATGAAGAAAATTCCTTAAGATCTAACTTACAGTTACTAAACAAGAATATTTACGATGTAACTCCTGATGATATAGGAGGCGCATTCGATATTGTCTTTTTGCGCGATGTAATTGAACATATTCCTGCGCAGGAGCAGTTTATGAAACATCTCAAACAATTTATTGCACCGACCGGCGTCGTGTTTTTTGCTTTTCCACCGTGGCGAATGCCTTTTGGTGGACATCAACAAGTTAGTCCTAAAAAGTGGATAAGTCGAATGCCGTATATTCACGCCTTTCCAAAACCGGTGTATAAAATCATATTGAAAATCTTGGGTTCGTCGGATAGAGAAATTGAAGGGCTATTGAATTTAGCAGAAACAGGTATCAGTATCAAGCGATTTGAAAAAATTGTGCGTCGTGAAAATTATGTTGTGATTCGAAAAACGCATTGGTTAATCAATCCCAATTATCAAATCAAATTTGGGCTTAAACCGCGGCGATTGCCCAAAGTCTTTCGGATTCCTTATATTCAGGATTTTTATACTACGGCGGTGTACTATTTATTAAAAATTTAAGATTTTAAAATCATAAAGCTACCAATCTCTCCATTACCAATGGTTTGTCTTCCTGATAAGTTATGCCAAACCATTCAGCATCACAATCAATGATTTTAATAGTAACCAAATTATTGGTTATAAAGTAATTGATGGCTGTTGGAATAGGAAATTCTGCTTTAGGATTGTCGTTGTTCTCTTTTAAAAATTGCACAAAAAGATCGTTTAAAAAAGTGAAAAAATAGGGCGTAAATCCCCAGAAATTCATAGAAACCGGCTCATCCCCCGTAAGCACTACTACCCTGCCCTTTTCATCCATATTCTGAATAATATTACCTGTGCGCTGAATTTTTGTCATTTCGGTAATGGAAATTAGTTCTCTATTTTCATTGGCTTGACACACGCCACGCGCTACTGTTCCATGCTCCGAAAGCGTATTTTTTAATTGATAGCCAATCATGGCAAACACCGGTTTTTCCTCATGAGTGGGTTGTCGTAAAAAGTCAGCCATGGCAACAAAGGCTTTACGACTATAAAAATCATCGGCATTGATTACGGCAAACGGTTCTTTTATTGCATCTTTCGCCACGAGGATGGCGTGTGCCGTACCGTACGGTTTCTCTCGTTCCTGATTTTTATGAAATCCTTCCGGAAGCGAGTCCAACTCTTGATATACACATTCACATTTTATTTTAGATGCATATTTCGATAATATTTGAACATCAAAAGCCTCTTGCATGCTTTTTCTGATCACAAAAACTACTTTGGTAAATCCTGCCGCAATAGCATCATCCACAGAGTAATCCATGATGGTTTCTCCGTTGGGGCCTAACTCTGCCAACTGTTTCAATCCGCCATAGCGACTTCCCATGCCGGCGGCTAAAATTAAAAGAGTAATATTTTTCATATTCTGTGTAACACTTTCGTTATTAATTCATCCATCTCTTTGCTGTATTCTTTTAAAAATTGACGGGTAACACGATTGGCAATGGCCAAGCAAACCGTTAATGTTCTATGTCCAAGTAAATTTCCTAATCCGTAAATGGCGGAACATTCCATTTCTAAATTTGTAATTCGTTGATCTTGAAAAGCAAAAGCTTCAATTTTTTCATTAAGGTGAGGGAATGCTAACGGAGCCCGAACCGCTCTACCTTGTGGGCCAAAGAACCCGGGAGCGCTTGCCGTAATGCCTTGCAGCATATCGAAAGCGATCGTTTCCAAAAGCATTTGGTCGGCAGGATAACAATAAGGATAAGGCAATCGCCCTCCCCAACCGGTAAATTTTACAAAATGCGCTACCAAATCTTCATACCCGCGAGCGTTATGTTTATAAAATTGCAGCAATCCATCGAACCCAAAGCCTTGCTTGGCAGCAATAAAGGAACCCACCGGAATATTTTCCTGAATAGCGCCGCACGTTCCAATGCGCACCATCGTAAGTATTTTGTGTTCCTGTTTGAGCTCCATTTTTTGTAGATCAACATTCGCTAAAGCATCCAATTCTGTCATTACAATGTCAATATTATCTGTCCCCATCCCGGTAGAAATGACGGAAATTCTTTTGTTTTGAAACCATCCTGTGTGTGTGGTCAATTCTCTATGTGAATGCGTAAACTCAATAGTGTCAAACTTGACGGAGATAATTTCTACGCGCCCGGGATCGCCTACTAAAATAATTTTATCGGCTAAATTTTCAGGATGAATGCCAATATGGTAGATGGCGCCGTTAAGCTGCAAAGGTAATTCGGAAGGAGGTATTTTCATGACGTAAATAATTTTTCCAAATTAACTCGTTCTACTATCATAATATAGCAACATTTATTTTATGGCTGCAAATATATATTTTTTTCAATGGTTAATGATACAGACAATTCGGCAAAAATTATCTTAAAAACAAAATTATTACAAAAACATGCTATTTTTGCTACCCGAAATTTGTAAAGAATGAAAAAACATCTTACGATACTCTTTTTTTTATTACCTTTTTTAGCGTTTTCGCAAAAGGTTGTTACATTGGAAGAATGTCAACAATGGGCAGTTCAACAATCTTCCGCCAATGTGCAAAAGGAATTGAATGCGCAATTGCTTAAAGTAAAGTTAGATGATGCAGCTTCGCACATGTTCCCGAGTCTGGAAATTAACGGGCATATCAGCTATCAATCGCAAGTGCCACAGTTGCCTTTGTCGCTGGGCGTGGATAAACTTTCAAGAGATCACTATGGCATTTATTTAGATTTTCAGCAACTACTCTATGCAGGCAACAAACTTCAACATGGTCGTAGGTATGAACGAATGATGAATAGCTCAGAGATTGACAGGTTAAACCTTTCTATTAATGAATTGAAAGAAAAAATCATTTCCATGTATCTGAATTTGTTGATTTTAGACAAACAAATTTTATTGCTTTCAAGTGTTGAAAATACAATAAACGAGCAATTGGATCAACTCAAAAAACTTTTGGAAAGCGGTGTTGTATATGGAAATACTGTAGCGCACTTAGAATTAGAAGCACTTAAAATTAAGCAACAAAAAGGAGAATTGACTTCCACAAAAGAATCTTTAATTGCTTCTTTGTCAATCATTACCGGAAAAGAATTACACAAAGCCATTTTTGAAGTACCGGAAGCGCCTGCCATTCAAAGAAACAGCGCTTCATCCCGTTTAGAATTTTCTATATTCGAATACAGCAAAAAAGGATTGGAGTACCAGCGTAAATTCTTCTTTGCCAATAGTTTACCAAATTTCACTTTTTTTGCTTCCGGTGGTTATGGAAGACCTTCGTTTAACTTTTTTTCAAATAAATTTGCATGGAATTATATTGCCGGCATAAAATTCAATGTTCCTATAATTGCATGGGTAAAAACTGTGGGAATAGGAAATATTATTAACCTGCAAAAAGAAATCTTAGAAGCTCAAGAGCGTGACTTTGAAAAATCGAACCAAATTGCAATTGAAGAAAAATGGAATGAAATTCAAAAAATTGAAAATCTGATTGTATTAGATAAACAAATTACAGAGAAACATAAAAGTATTACAGAAACATCTAAAATACAACTACTTAATGGGATAATTACAGCTTACGATTTCATTAAGCAACAAAACGATGAATTACAATCGTTGATCAGTCAAGAAGTTCATTTAATGCAATTGTTAAAAGCAAAATTCGAGTTTTTAGCGTTGAAAGGAGAACTCTGATGAAACGTTTTGTTTTTCTTTTTTGCCTCTTTTTTCTTTTTGTAACGGGAAATGCACAACAAAAATATCCTAATGTGCAGTATAATGAGCATTTGCAGCAGCTTTTTATTTTTTTAGAGAAAAAGCCGGTAGTAAAAATAAATGCACGAGCTTTTGCTTTTCATCCGGAATTGATTGTGGCGCAAGATGCTTCGGTGGTTATCTATTTGGAAACAGAATCAGATATAGATTCTATCTATCACTCTTGCGCCGACTTTAGTTATAATCCTACTACTGCGGAACTTTGGGTATCGAGAGCCACTCACGGAGTGGGCAGAGCGCCTTTTTTCAACTCTTATCATAAATTGGAAATCAAAACTGATGCCATTTTCTGGAAAATGAATACACCTACGCTCGAATTTCGGCAAAGATTGTTTCAAAGACCACATAAACCCGCTTTTTTTCAATCGCAAGATTTCTTCGATCCTGAAATCATGCGTCGCAATAAAGGATATAACGATAAATCTCCGATGCTACAACTGTGGGAACTATTTAAAACTCATGAATTTCAACCCATTTCATTGCGCCACGTAGTCAATTCGTTTCGCAGCTCACATGCCGATATGAGATCTTTGTTGATTGATTATGCCGTGCAAGGATTTATAGATTACGACCTGCAACACGATGTGATTCAATATAGAAGTAAATTGGCACATTATTTGAATAATGAATCGAAACGACGTGATTATGATAATTTGTATTGGGAATCGAAATCACATTTTGCCGTTCTAAACATGCGCACTTTCGATTTAATTATTTATGATTGCGAGTTTTTTGTGTTAAGCGACACACGTATCGTAAATGTTTATCCTGCCAATGAAATAGTTACAGTGAAGAGAAACAGAGATTTACATTTTTCAGGACGCGTGATTGGCGGTTTGTTCGATTTTGTAGCAAGAGATTGTAGCTTCGATTATGACAAGTTTCAAGTTTATATGCCGCAAATTGATTCAATGATCATGTTTTCGGAAGACAAATCGAAACCAAAAGATATTTATGGAGAGTACCCGCTAAAAAAAGTTAAAAATGTGATAGAAGAGATTGCGGGAACTTTATTTATTGATGATTCCAAAAATAAAAGCGGTAATAAAGATATTCCCGATTATCCCATATTTGAAAGCCGTGAGGGTGGAAAAGTATTTTTCGACCAACCTTTTATCTTAAATGCAGAATATAAAAGAGATACATTCTATTACTTGATAGATTATTTTATTGTCAAAAACTTGGATGATTTTAATATTGCTGAGACAAAATTTCCGGGCAGATTGGTTTCGGGTGGCATTTTTCCCGATATTCATGAACCGCTCAAGCTACAACCCGATAATTCACTCGGTTTTATTCATTTAACCGACAGCACCGGATTGCCCATGTTTGGCGGAATTGCCCATTATTATAATGCTATTGATTTGACGAATAAAGGATTGCGTGGAAAAGGAAAAATCAACTACCTAACTTCTTCCATAGAAAGCGACAGCTTGGTCTTTTATTTGCAATCTGTTCGAGGAGAAATAAATACATTTCACATAAACCCACTGCTAGCTGGAATAGAATATCCCGAAGCATCAACTACACATGCACAACTCTTCTTCGAGCCCTATAAAGAAGAAATGCGTATTACTTCTCGAAAAGCACCCTTTGATATTTTTAATGAATGTACATTTAACGGCACATTGGCTTTATCGCCAAAAGCCTTAACAGGAAACGGGATTTTGAACTTTAAGCGCGCAGAATTACAATCGAAATTGATGACATTAAAACATCATACCGTAGAAGCAGAAAACGCTAACTTGCGCATCTTCGAAAATGAAAAGGAAAAAAGGTATGCTTTTACTACGGATAATTACACTGCTAAAATTAATTTTGATACACGCGTGGGTGAATTTGTCTCTGCCGGCGATTTTTCTGAAATACGATTTATTACTAACGGATTTAAAGCTAATGTACAAGCATTTACATGGAATACAATTGACCAGAATACGCTTCGTTTTCAGTGGGATGATCCGTACAAAAATGTTGTTATTAATACGACGCCGGGGCATGAATTGGTGAAAATGAACAGCAAAGAAAATCTTCTTTCCACAATTGGACAAGGTAGAGGAAGACTCAGTTTTAATCTTCAAGAATTAGATTTTGAATTTGAAAAACACGAACTTAAAGCAAGAGGCGTGCGTTACGTCCCGATAGGAGACGCCGCCATTATTCCTGATAATGGAGAAATTACCATTCATGAAGGCGCTACTTTTCCACGACTTGCCAACGCAAGAGTCTTAGCCTCTCGCGACAATATGTATCACGAACTTTATAATTGCTCCATACAAATTGAAAACGGCGATGATTTTAAAGGAAGTGGTTATTACGATTATGTGGATGCCTTCAATACTACACAAACGCTTCGTTTTGATACGGTTTGGTATTTTAGATCTACCAAAGGAACCGCATCTATCAAACCTGAAGCTGATTTTACGCTAAGTCCTCATTTCGGCTTCAGCGGAAGTGTGGAACTAAATAGTACACAAGAATTTTTGGCATTTTCGGGAGGAGTTTCCATGCTGCAAGATTGTAATACTGAAAAACCAATAGCGCTGAGAATTAATCAACCCATCAATCCGAACAATATTTTAATAGAAATTAACAACAAATCGCGTGATGTAAATGATCGAAGAGCTACCGTTGCTATTGCTTCTTCTAATAAAACCGGCACAATTTATACTGCTTTCGGCGCTGCAAAAGATCAGGCAAACGATTCGGAGTACATTACCTCTTCGGGCTTTATAACTTATAATACCGAAAAGCAAGCGTTTCAAGCAGCTTCGTTAGAAAAACTTAACAACCCTCAAAGCCCCGGAAATATCATCTCATTATACAATAAAAATTGCATTGCTGTTGGTGAAGGCGCCATTGATATGGGCGCAAAATTGGGACGAGTTAAGTTTAATACACACGGCCAAGTGATAAACTACATGCGCGCCGATTCTGCCGTGATGCACTTGACCACTTCTATTGACTTCTTTTTCAACGATGAAGCGATGAAAATCATGAACGAACATTTTGCCGAAGCCAAGGACGTAAAGTTTGTAGATCCACATTCAGATAGAAATTTCATCCAATCATTAATCAATATTTTGGGACAAGAGGAATATGAAAAATATGAAAAAGCGAGCCGGTCGGGCATACAATCAGGCAAATTGCCGCCGGAATTGGATGTACAATTTTTATTTTCAACATTACATTTTGTATGGTCGCAAGAAAACGCGGCGTTTGAATCACAAAAAACGCTTCCGGTGGTTATTTCCGGTGGTAAAACTATATATAAAGAGATTCCGGGAAGAATTGTCATTGAGAAAAAAGGTTCGCGAAATACCTTATACATTTATTTCGAATTAGGAAGACATTTTTTCTTTTTCCTATTTGAAAACAATAATTTATCTGCCTTTTCTTCCGATGAAAAATTTAACGACGCGATAATGAAAATAAAAGCCAAACAAAAAATGATAAGCGCTAAAGATGGCGAACCTGCATTTTCATATAAAATTGGCAATCGTGGGCAGAAGACGAGGTTTACGAGGAAGTATTTTCAGGATTGAAGGATTGAAGGATTGAAGGACTGAAGGATTGAGGGATTGAAGTATTGAATTATTTTATTTTGGTGTTTTTGCGGGCGGTGGAAACAATTTTAAGAATTTCAGTGGATTCAATCATGATAGGATTCAATTTTCCTTAAGCTTAAATGCTTCTCTAAATTCTATTTCTGAGTTAAAATTTTGCATAAAAATTTATTTTATTTCTTCACGCAAAACTAATAAATTTTCAATACACTCCCTCAATCCTTCAATCCCTCAATCCCTCAATCCTTCAGTCCTTCAATCCCTCAACCCTTCAATCCCTCAACTATCCCATAAAAAATAAATCCCGCTATCCCCGCAAACAACAACCCCCAAATAAACGCCGGAATACCTGTTGTTTTTTTCAACAACGTAGCATCGCCTGCTTTGTCTTTTTGTTTAATGGATAAAAATAAAACCGTTAATGCTGAAAAAACTGCATCTACTGCTATAAAAACTGCATATAATAATGCTGCAATATGTATGTAGTGTGCATTGTTTAAATAGATTAAATATCCATTTACAGCACAAAAAATAATGATCCATATCGCTCCGTAAATATTGCGCACCCAAAGCAATAGCATGAATAAAAAAAGTATGGAAATACCTATTAAAAATCCTTTTTCATATCCTACAGATAATAAGTAGAATATGAAATATGAAACTAAGGAAGAAAACGGATACCCGATAAAGGCAACCAAAAAGCTGCCGAATTTTGTTTTAGTGGAAGTGGTAGTCGTACCGGAAGCATCATTGAAAAGTTCAATTTTCTTAACATTACCTTCCAAAATCAGCGCCATGAGGGCGTGTCCCAATTCATGAATGGCCGTGTTAATGATATTGAACCATTTGCCAATAACAGGAATGCGGGGCAACACAAGTGCAAGCCCCGCAAACCAATAGATTAAAGGAATACTTAAAAAAGTCAAGTGTTATTTTTTAAGATTGTGTTTTTTTACAAAGTCACCAAGAATCTCTTCAAAATTCGGAGTGCCGATTTCTTGTAGTTCGTATCCGATTTTAACCACTGGTTGTTTAATGTTTACGAAACGCGGAAGGTCAATAGGCGTACCAATTACTACCACATCGCAAGGCGTGTTGGCAATTGTTTTTTCCAAGTCTTTCATTTGCGCTTCGCCGTAGCCCATAGCCGGAAGTAAAGCTCCGATGGTTGGGTAAGTAGCAAAAGTTTCTTTTAATGAACCTACGATATAAGGTCTTGGATCTATCATTTCTGCAGCGCCGTATTTCATAGCGGCAACCGTACCGGCGCCAAGTTTCATTTCACCGTGCGTTAAAGTTGGACCATCTTCTACTACCAATACGCGTTTCCCTTTAATGAGTTCAGGCTTATCTACCGTTAAAACAGAAGCAGCATCAACAATTATCGCTTTCGGGTTTATTCTTGCCAAGTTTTGACGCACTTGATTGATGTTTTCCAATGAAGCGGAGTCGATTTTATTGATTACAATAACATCAGACATACGCGCTACCACTTCGCCGGGATAGTAACCTATTTCGGCACCGGGACGTAATGGGTCGGCAACACCTACACACAAATCCGGAACGAAGAATGGAAAGTCGTTGTTTCCACCGTCCCAAAGTATAACGTCGCAACCATCGGGATCTTTTTCTGCTTCGCGAAGAATTGCTTCATAATCTACCCCTGCATATATTACATTTCTTTTTGTAACCACGTGAGGTTCATATTCTTCCATCTCTTCGATCGTACAGTTGTGTTTTTTCAAATCTTCAACGGTAGCAAATCTTTGTACTCTTTGTTTGTTCAAATCCGGATCGTATGGCATGGGGTGACGAACGGCAACCACTTTTAAGCCCATATCTACCAAATATTCAATGATTTTACGAGAAGTTTGCGATTTTCCGCAACCGGTACGGGTAGCGCCCACTGCAATAACCGGTTTCGTTGATTTGATCATTGTTTCTTTGGGTCCCATTAAAATGAAATTTGCACCGGCAGCATTTACAATTGCGCTCACGCCCATTACATATTCGTATGTTTTGTCGCTGTATGCAAAAACACAATCACTTACATCAAATTTCTTAATTAGTTCAGGAAGTTCGGATTCTTTGTAAATTGGAATACCGTTTGGATATAAATCACCTGCCAATTCTTTAGGATAAGGTCTTCCGTCAATTCCGGGAATTTGCTCTGCAGTAAAAGCTACCACATTGTAATTTGGATTATTCCGGAAGAATGTGTTAAAGTTGTGAAAGTCGCGCCCTGCCGCGCCGATGATAATTACATTTTTTTTCATAATGCTTTGATTTTAAGATTTATAAAAATAATTTTATTGATTTTCTAACAAACCCGCAAATATAGAATATTTATCCTAATTAATCCTCTTCAAATGAAAACTGAGCGAATCCGAAGTTTGAAGAGGTGGCTCGCTGGACGCTGAGCGAAGTCGAAGTGGAAGCGAGACGGGGTAGTTTACATTAAGACATTCACTTTTCCTGCAACAAAGCTTTCAACTCTGCAATCTTATTTTCCAAATCTTTAATATATTTCCCTTGTGTTTCAATCAAAGATTCCGGTATGGCGTAGATAGTATTGGTTCCCTGATAATTTACGGAAGTGTTATCATTACATATAAATACCTGATTCTCTTCCGGTTCATAAATTTCATTTAACGGCGTCTCTAAAATTCTTGCAAGTTTTTCCCATTCCGTAATATGAACTCTTACCTCTCCCGTTTCCCGTCTACTATAGCTCGAAAGAGACATGCAAAGTTTTTCTGCCATCTGACTTTGTGAAAACCCTTTAGATTTACGCGCCTCGAATAGTCTATTTTTTTCCATAACGTAGATTTTTTTTTGCAAAAGAAAGTGCAAAAATATGAAAAAAGTGCAATAAAAATCGATAGTGAAACTTTAAGATACTTCATTTCAAATTGTTTTAATTTGCAGAAAATCGCAATAAAAATGCAATAAAACTGCGTTGGGGCATTTTTTCGAAATCTATTTTTGCCGTACAAAAATTAATCAAAAATCTTTATGTACATGAAAAAAATTATCTTTCTTTTCTTTTTTGGCGCACTCTTTGTTGGAGGATATGCGCAAGGTTCACTTTCCAATCCCTGGAACATAACAGGAAATGCTAATACTTCAGATCGCAACTTTCTTGGCACTACCGATAATAGTCCTCTTATTTTCAAGACACAAGGTATAGAACGTATGCGTCTATTGTACGATAAATCGTTCTTAGGAATAGGGACCACAGAACCTCAGGCACCTTTACATTTGAACTTTCAAATAGACCCAATATTTTCCCTTGGAGATACAACCGATCCGAGAATGCCACCAGTACCGTTAATGAAGATAACCGGTCCGGGGATGAACAATGGATTTAATATAAATTGCTTTCCTTATACCGGGCGTATTGATCTTGTGCAAAAGGAACAAGGCGATTTATGTATTTTCGGATCTGCGAGCTCTTTACTCTTGACAAGTAGCGGCTCTGTTGAAGTGTCTTTGGCATCGCAAGCAATGTTTTATGTAGGAGGAGCATTTCATGCTGAGGGTTCGTTAAGCGCGCAAAGCGCAAATATCACGGGGAATACTTACCTGAATGGCTATGTTGGCATAGGCACAAATCTTCCCAATCAAAAATTACATATAGTAGATGGAAATATATTAATATCTAAAACCTCATCAGCCAAAGCGCCCGGTTCTACCAATGGGTCCATACTTTTTGGCGCTGATATTAATAGCAATACCATACCTGCTTGGGGAATTGAGTATCTAAATTCAGATGATCCTGTTAACGGAGGGTATGGTCTTAATTTTTGGAAACCCCACGGACCCGGGCAAGGTTTAATGAATCATGTTTTGTTTGTAGCCGATAACGGCAGAGTGGGAATAGGAAAAAATAACCCATTGGCAAAGTTAGATGTTGCAGGTTCATTTAGAGCTGAGAGCGTTAATATTACAGGTAATCTGACCGTTCAAAAAGCCAATATGGATACAATATCTGCGAAAATGCTGAGTGTTCAGGGAGCTACTTATTTGAACGGAAAATTAGGCGTGGGGACTAACAATCCTCTCGAACAAATGCAAATAGGCAGTATTTGGACATTTCATAACGGAGGGACAAAATATATAGGACGTAATGTAACTTACGCTTCATCAGAAAACGTAAGAATTGAGCAAGGGGCTGTAAGTTTACTTAGTTTCTCAGATGGAAGTATTTCATTAGAAACTGCCGAGAGCGGTCCGGCCGGTTCATCGGTTAACACCATAGAAAAAAACCTTACCCTTACTGCTATAGGAAATGTGGGAATAGGAACAAAAATTCCAAAGGCAAAGTTGGATGTAATAGGTTCGTTTAGAGCACAAAGTGCCAATATTACGGGAGCGCTTACTGTGCAAAAACTCAATGTTAATGATACCATATTCGTAAAAGTAGTGGATGCACAAAAGGCAAACTTAACCGGTTCATTAAACGCTCAAAGTGCAAATATCGCTGCCGGTCTCAATGCTCAAGATGCCTATATTGACAGATACCTCACTACGGAAAAACTTTACACTACAGACGCCACAATTTATAACAACCTTAATGCAGAAAGATTATACGCTTCAAGAGCCACTATTACCGGATTATTAGATGTTCAAAAGATGAGGATTGAGGAGGTCTTGTGTGTTAATGAAATACGTGTTAGAAATCCTTCTTGCTGGCCCGACTATGTGTTTGAGGAAGACTATAAACTGCTATCTCTGAGTGAAGTTGAGCAATATATCCAACAAAACAAGCGTTTGCCTGAAATACCATCTGCCAGAGAAGCAGAAGAAAACGGTATTGATCTTGGCGACATGCAAGTGAAGCTTTTATTGAAAATTGAAGAGCTTACTTTATATATCTTAGATTTGCAAAAACAAATAGATGAATTAAAAAAACGATAACTCATGAAAACAACCTTATACTTTATTCATCTAACGGTCTTGCAGTCTTATAATCTTATGGTCTTTATTCTTCTCGTGCTAACCATCCCCACATTAAATGCTCAAACCAATTACAATCCTTGGCAACATATTAGAGAACAGCGCATCCAAATCGGATTGAATCCTATGCCGGAATACTTGAGCGAGAATTGTGATACGGCAAAGAATGCTATAAAAGATTATATGGAAATAAGAAAATTGATGTCGGATGATTCTACTACTTATGGTGATATTTATTTATCGCTGAGATATCTCTCTTTCTTTCAATGTTCGGAGTCTTATGAATTCATAAAAAATCTGATATTAACAGATACTTCAGAAAAAATTAGATGCGATGCGATTAGATTATTAGGATGGATGAGGAGTGTTGAATCTATTACATTTTTAAAACGGCTTCTTAAAAAAGAAAAATTATCTACAAAAGAAAAATATCACATTATTTCTGCATTCTGTTTAATTGCCGTATATAATGAATGGCAAGATATTATTGACGAATTCGTTATATTATTGGATGAATTTTGTGGCTTTCAAAATGGTATGGTACGTGATTGCTCAGATGAAAACTGTTCGGAACTCTATTTTATGATTGGCGGAGAAACTGCGCTAAATTATTTCTCGTATTGTTTCGATACAGAAGAACTGAAAGTAGAAGCTGCGCTAAAATTGACTCAGTTAGGTGAATATGAAACAACATTTCCTATTTTTGCGGATGCGATAAATAGTGGAGATACAGATAATATGTTTATTGCTATGCAAGGACTGGCAACGATTGGCACCGAGGAAGCCTTGCAATTGATTAGAGAACAAGCTCAAAACGAAAAAGAAATTGTTGCCGTAATGGCGAACTGGATTTTAAAATATATGAATGAAAAGAAAGGAGATAAATTATGAAAAAATTAATTCTATTTTTAAGCGCAGCCGTATTACTGTTATGCACAACCACTTGTAGTTCCGAAGATGAAAACAAAGGTCGTTTTGCAAGAAATATTCCTACATGTATAAAAGAAATTATAAAAGATAGTCCTTCAATAACACGTTGTGGGGAATACTGTAGCACGGATGATACTAAAAAAATATATGAGTTAGTAGGACCTCCGGGCTTTGGCTCAACGGGGTTTGATGAAAATTGTAACCTTTTTTTAATACCGTCGGAAGAATTCCCTATAATAGTAACCAATCCTGATGATTGGGATTGGGCTTTCGTACTCCCCGATGGAACAATTAAATATAAAGAAGATATTTATCATTTTAAACGTGTTGTTTTTACACAAAAATAAAAATTGAAGAATATGAAAAAATTAATGTTAATTATAAGCTTACTGGGCGTTTTTATAATAGCAAACGCCCAAGTAGATAAAAATAAAATATTGGAAAGATTAAGGGCAGAATTACTACCTCAAACTAAAGATAAGGATTACAATCCGTACAAGTATAGCAGAGAAGAGTATATTATTAATTGTTTAGAAGTAGCTATGGATTATGAAAATAATGATTGTGAGAACGTAAACGAAATAATAACTAAATACCACGAAGCAGATACGACAGTTGGATATCGTGGAAGACCTAAAGAACAGTATTTTGTACAAATTGCCCGCTCGAAGTGCCGAGAATCTTATGAATTTTTGCAAAATCTAATACAAAATGACCCGAGAGAACTTGTTCGTCGTCAAGCTATTATGATCCTTGCAGACTGTTTGAATCCCGATTATTTTCATTGCATATTAGAGTATGCCGAAAAAGATACGCTTTCGGTAAAAGAAAAAGCGGCTATTGCTTACGCATTTATGGTTTATGGCATTTATCTGTCATATTCTGATTTAAAAGAACGAGCCATTCAACTTTTTGATGAAATATGCTATGAATTTTCCTCAGAGGAAATGACTCAAAGTTGCATTTGGAATTATTATAAGATAGGAGGAAGTTCTGCCATAAACTTTATGAAAGCATGGCGCGAGGGGTTAAATGAATATCGAAAAATTTTGGCAACTGAATTCATAGCAGAATTAGGTGAATATGAGGAAACTTTTCCAATATTTGAGGAGGCTATTCGTAGTGAAATTCCAAATCATATTTTTGCAGCTATTAGAGGTTTGAGAGTTATTGGTACGGAAGAAGCATTACGATTGATTGAAGAGCAAACTAAAAATAAAGATGAAAGAATTGTAAAACTAGCACAAGAAACATTAGAAAAATTTAATAGGAAAGGAGGGGAGAAATGAAAAGAACAGTAATCTTTGGAATTATGTTGATTATAGGTGTTAATCTAAACGCTCAAACATATAACCCTTTGAAAGCTGCAGAATATGCAAGTTATTGGTGTGATTGTCGAAATGTAAAGAGTTCGCCTAAATTTGACGACAAAAAATGGGGTGGTCCTTATATTAATTATGGTGCTACCGGTCTTGAACCCCAAAATTTGGGTGGTGATTGTGCAAATTTTGTTTCACAATGCTTAATTTATGGAGGTTTAAATCTCAGTGCAGGAACAAATGGCAATGGTAATGGAGTAAAACCTGAAGGAACTATTACAGGAGTGCAAAATTTAATTATTCATTTAACTAAGTATCAAAACACTAATGTAGATACTGTTTACGGTTACAATCCATCAATTAATCATGACATTGGAGATCCAATGTTTGAAATGGGGAAAACAGCAAGCGCTTCTCATTCTCAAATTTGCTCTTCATTAGATTCTGATGCGGATAGATTGTATAGTATGCACTCTAATGATCATTGTGATGTTTATACAAAAGCTTGGTATGATGATTGGGATAGGAATATCTTCTTCCACATCAAATCCACTTACCCCGACCATTGTTATGACTGCGATAAAAATCACGGTGAAAAAGAAATTAATTGCGGAGGACCGTGTCCGCCTTGCGATCGTGCTCCCGAATACAAAAATATTACAACAGCTACCAGCAACCTGCCTTCAGAAGTACGCGCCATTCGAAAAATTACCGCAGGAAATGCTGCTGTAAAAGTATTAAATGGGCAGGACGTAACTTTCATTACCGCAGGTTCTATTGATTTACTTCCCGGCTTCGAAGTGCAAGCAGGAGCTAAGTTTAATACAGTGCATAAAGGTAGTATCCTTGGTGTGACAAATGACTGTGGTGATTTTTTTTGTTGGCCGAAATATTATTTTCGTTTCCTTCGCTGGAGAGATCATTACACTTTTGATGATGTAACCAATATTGGAAGGATATATTATGAAATAATCATTCACAGACCCGGTATCAATGAGCCTGCCGGTATATTACATAGTGAAACAGTATATGTGACTAAAGACGGGAGAGTTGAGCTATGGGATTTAGTATCAGGAGTTCCTAACAGTCATTTAAAACCTGGCCGAAACCATAAATACGAAATATATATGGACATTTATTCTTGTAAAGGTCATTTTGTGGGTCGGCAGTGGCAGATATTTACGGTAGCTAATTCAGATAGTTGGAAAAACCAATCATCAAATGAGGATTCAGAATCTGAAGAAACTGAAAATCCTATTACTTTTTCGTCTCCAAATTTTAATAACATCATCCATCAAGATGAAAATGTCACCCAAACTTTCTCAATCATCCCCAACCCCAACCCCGGCACCTTCCAAATAGAATCTAATTTCTCCCTCACCGATATTGGCAATCTTAAAGTTCTAAACTCGTTGGGAACTACCATCTACGAAACTCAAGACCTCTCTTCAAATACCATTCAATTACCAACTTCTGCTTCGGGTACGTTTTTTGTGGTTATCATTCTGAAAGATGGCGCTGTACTAACACAAAAGATGGTGGTGCGGCGGTAGTATGAGCACATCCCATTAATAATCATTGCCGTTGGCTTCAGTGGCTGTTGCACAACAACACTCTTTTTCAATAATAAGTTTGTATTTTTTTCATGTTAACTGTTTGTATCCAAAGTTTA
>Ga0209737_10000341_pt1 | contig 40839 bp, 38 predicted proteins | sample TergutCu122P3_FD_187284 | JGI IMG/M metagenome (GOLD analysis project Ga0209737, IMG submission 187284) | Cubitermes ugandensis P3 segment gut microbial communities from Kakamega Forest, Kenya - Cu122 P3 (SPAdes) (version 2) | ecosystem: Host-associated > Arthropoda: Insects > Digestive system...
AAAAGTCAACGTATCTTTGCGGCAACTATCTTGAGCTTGATTGCGTTGACACCTACGATGCGATAATCCTCATCTACTGCGACTACGGAGCACTGACGCCGAACGAACGAGCCACACTGCAGCGGAACGTTTTTCGGGCACTCAAGCCAGGAGGCTTGTTCATACTGGATGTCTTCACGCATGCGTTTCATGAAGATAAGATCGAAGACAGCTCATGGGAGCTTTGCGAGACAGGTGGATATTGGAGTCAGAGGCCCTATCTGTGTCTTAAAGCCACGCGCCTCTACAACGAGGGGGCAACCGCTCTCGACCAGTATGTCATTGTCACCGATGACGATTCGAAAGAGTATTTGGTTTGGAACACCGTTTTCTCGAAAGAGGCATTAGAAGAAGAACTGAGTCCGTTGAGTTTGACGGCTATTCATGACACCGTTTGTGGCGACCCATACACCGGACAACGAGAGACCATGTGTCTCGTATTTGCGAAGGATTAACATAATGACACTAACAAACGACACCACTTCGAATATACTCAGTCGTCTTGGATTCAGTGATAGATTCGAGACAGAGTCGAAGAACTTTCCCAATCTTTATGTGGGACGCGTTATCGCACAGTACAACAAGATATATAAACTCATGAGTCAGCAGGGCGAGCTTAATGCTGAGGTTTCTGGCAAGTTCAGTTATGAGGCTGATGATTTATCGGCATATCCTGTTGTAGGTGATTTCGTCATGATCGACCGAATGAGCGACAAGGACGGTCATGCGATTATCAGCCAGGTACTGAGAAGAAAGAGCGTTCTCAGAAGAAAGTCTGCAGGCACCTCGGGTGAAGGTCAGATAATCGCAAGCAATGTCGATACGGTATTTATCTGCATGTCGGCAAACAATGACTTCAACATGCGTCGCGCTGAACGTTATCTTTCGATCGTGTGGGACAGTGGAGCAATCCCCGTTATCGTGATAACTAAATCCGATCTCGCAAACAATATAGAGGAAAAGCTGAGCGAGATGAGCTCTGTGGCTGTTGGAGTCGAAGTATTGGTGACCTCAGCAATTGAGGGAGATATCCATGATGCATTCCAAAGCTATCTGGTCGAAGGTCAGACCATTGCTCTTATTGGATCGTCAGGCGTAGGAAAATCAACACTCATTAATTGTTTGTTGGGTGCTCATGCGATAGCGACTCGAGATATTCGCAATGATGACAAAGGTAGACACACAACGACAAGGCGTGAACTTTTCATGCTCGATCAAGGCGGCATGCTTATTGACACACCCGGTATGAGAGAGATTGGAATAGACGACGCTGACTTTTCGAAATCATTTGCAGATATCGAGGGGCTTGCGATGCAATGCAGGTTTAATAATTGCTCTCATATGAATGAGCCTGGCTGTGCGGTCCAAAGCGCGCTTGAAAGCAGTGAGCTGTCAAGCGAGAGGTTGTCGAATTATCAGAAGCTGAAACGAGAGGCCGGATACGAAGGTCTCAATTCTCGTGAAATCGAGATGGCCAAGATCAATCAATGGTTTGACGGAATCGGAGAATTGAAGCAAGCACGACGCTTCTTCAAAGAACAAAACACAAAGCGAGGAAAAGGCTAGACGCAAACACTATGCGGTTGATGCGGGATATGTATAATATTTACGGTTAATCGTGCTTGTTGGAACCAGATCCTATAAGCGCACTAATACCAGATTCGCAAAAGTATTACATGTGTGGTACAATACTTCTATAACAAATCAATACAGAGGAGCACGGAATATGTCTACCATTAACACTTCGATTAGGATGAGCGAGGCGCTCTTCGGTCGAGCAAAAGAAGAAGCCAAGTTCAACGGTGTCTCGCTGAATGCCTTCATTGTTGAATTACTGGCAGAAAAGATTCAGGATCAGGAAGATTATCATGATGCAATGGCAGTGCTTAAAGAAAACAATAAGTCTCTCTCCAGAGAAGAGATGCTAGAGAAATATGCGTAGAGAGTATAGTTGGAGTTTTGATGCCAAAGCGGAGAAGCGGTTTTCAAAACTTGATAAACCTGTTCAAAAACGACTCCTCAAATGGCTGGAAACTAACATTCAAGGTTGTGAAAATCCTCGGCTTTTTGGCAAAGCACTAGAGGGAGAGTATGAAAACCTTTGGCGTTATCGAGTAGGGAAATACCGAATCATTGCAGATATCCAAGACAGGATTTTCAAGGTGCTCGTCGTAAAAGTTGGCAAGAGAGGTGATATCTATCAAAGATAGATAATTGCTGCAAAACCACCTATGTAATAATAAACGGGGTTCTTATGTAGCGAGGTTTGCCCCGCCATCCGATGAATCCTATAAACGCATCAATACCTCGTCAGTGTCGATACATGATTTGTATTCATCAGCCAAAGCTCACAGTTCTTTTGCTGACTACAGATCGAATATCATAGACCCAATCGTTGTCAATCCAAGATCGTCAGACGCGACTAGTTCAACTGATGTAGTTGTGTCGCTCAGATAGTAAGAAACTGCATTTGCGACCGTGCCATCCTTCTTGATAGTTTGCATCTGAGTATCAAGGAAAGAGATGTCAGGAAGCAAGCCGACAGAAAGGGTGTTAACTACGTTGGGATCATTGTCCTGTATGGCAGTCATGGTCTTAATCCATGCGATGTTCGGATTCAGATCATCATCGGTTAAGTTGGTTACGTTATACCAAAATGCGATGACTGGAGAATCACCATACTCGTTGCCTTTTTCACCCACCTGAAGCACCCGGTATTCGGTGATCTCTATTCTCATTTTCGGCGTTTCGAGTACTCCGTTAACAAATGTTTTGCTAACAGGAGTTTCGGCACTCGTTACGGTATTGTTTGGTACCGTAGTATTCATCTCTGGTTCTGGAGCGATATCGTCACTACACCCAGCAAGTGCAAGTACTAGCAGTATTGCCAGGAAAATTAATGACCATCTTCTCATTCCCCTACTCCTTCTTCCTCTATCGTTTTCATCTGATTACTCATGAAAGATGTCGTGAGCTTAGTATATCTTAAAATTGGATGCGTCCTTCGACTATTGTGTTCGGCGCGATTGCTGTTTGCGGTGTCAAGTGATTACCCAATTTGGTTGTCTTTTGCATAGTGCCATGCGGCTGAAGCGGGATATGTAACAATATTTGCAATTAATTGTGCTTGTGGGAGCCAGATCCTATAAGCGCACGAATACCAGCAAACTCAGCTCTTAAGGCATCCGATTGGTATTACTAACACGCCATCATCTCTTCGGTACCCATATTCTCCACCGGTAATAACAATTATTTGGGGCAATATACTGGATGAATGTGTTGGTTTATTCAAGCCCAATAGTTCTCCGGCACCATAGTTTTGATGACCCGTCAAAGTTGGACGTAATCCAAGTAAACGAATGGTTATGCCTGTGCCAAGTCGTCGTCTTCGGAAGAACGAGGTCCCTCAAACAGGTATTTTCTTATAGCAAACACAGCGGCGAGTGAGGCCACGCCCGCAATGAGTTCAATAAATGATGAGCTAGGTAACACCATCTTTCTTACAATGGCAAACAAAAGCACATCGGTAAGCGCTTCAACATTATGCTTTACCAATAATCGAATAAACTCAGCACCAATAACAAAATTGAAGACAATTATGAGTATATTTTCAAAATCGAGTGATAATAGTTGCGCATCAATTTGTAGTAAAACAAAAGAAAAGTCTATTATTTTCACTATAATTACGATGAATAGCAGTATGGCAATACCGATCTCAAAGTAATTTATTACCTTGTCGAACTTTTTCATGAGAGCTCCTGTAATCGTTTGTGGTCAATCATCACCTCTGGAGGGTACAGGGACTCGCCTCACTTTAGTTGATACCAATGACCTAGGTCGCAACCCCTTTCCCTCTCTCTAGTATATCTTCATAATCGCTGGGACTCAGATATTCAATCCTTTCCTTGCGCCTGCACCATCAAGGCACCCTTATAGGGATGCATAGTATTCGCACGCACTATTGCATGACATCATTATTCACACTCTTTCCTAGGGCACGGATTACGCGAGCATTGGATCGGCTCACGTGATGCCTGAGCGAAAGGAAGTCAGATGACTCGTAAAAGAGTTGATGATGGAATTATGGATCATAAGAAATTCGGATCGAGACTCAAGAGAGCGCGTATTCAAGAAGGATTCGCATCTGTCGAAGAGCTCTCGGCGCATCTCGCAGAAATCGGAATTGAGATTTCTGCACGGTCATTACGAAGATACGAACATGGTACCCACACACCATCGTGTGAACTTTTGGCCGCACTCATTAAGGCACTTCCAAAAGATCGAGGCTCGTTCTATATAAAGAGCATTACTAAAGATCTTTCGGAAAGATATGTATGCGCTAATCTAAGTAGTCTTTGTAACCCTTCCCCAAGGTCTTGACTACGTTGATTATCTCACTTGAATGTTCAAGTATAGATACAAGCCGATAAGCATCCTCAAGGGTTGATCCATGTGCAAACGGACCGTGCCCTCTCAAGACGGTGATTTCATTCGGGTCCTCATCGGCTGATAATGCTTCTGCAAGCAGTACTCCCGCATCTGAGGATCCGATTGTTGTTTTGGAGGTGACGACCTTTACTTTTGGAATAACCAAACGTGCTTCGGAATCAAGGGGCTCAATCACATCATCAAACATGGATCGTATCGTTGATGCCTGCGCATGGGCATGAACAATAGCACCTTCGGTCTCCCCCCACTTTTCTTCACGCGCCTGATAGATTGCGCGATGGACAACCAGTTCGCACGAAGCGTGTTCGTCATGATACGTCGGGGCACTCGCACTTACTTTGACAATATCTTCGTATGTAAGATGGCCGAGTTGCGATCCCGTACGTGTAATAAGGATATCATCGCCTCGACGAACGCTTAGATTTCCCCCGTGAGAAGAAATCAGGCGCGATACAAACAAATCGCGCCCGACAATTTCAAACTGCTCGAATAAAGAGAGCGTACCCACTAGAGCGAATAGTCTTTCTCACCCTTGAAGACGGCGAGCGCGTCCTCCGCGCTGAAGTCTCCCATTGTGATAGCACTGATTGCCTTGGTGAGAAGAACAGCCTCATCAAGAGAACGCTGATGGATGTTGCGACCAGTCGCATTACCCTTTGCGCCACCCACATGAATCTGCTCCCACAACTGAGTCAGGAACGTTTCCGCGTCAACGGTTGAGCCGCCCGCGCATACCAGACCGCAACGACCTGATGCCAGTGAGGCCTCCTTGAGCTTCTCGGCACTGGTCTCATCATCATCACCATTTGGCGGATTCACTTTAACGAAGTCTGCTCCCAGGCAGAGAGCTGCTCCCGCAGCACCTGCGATGAGATGCGCATCCTTTTCATCCGCGACTGCTTTGCCGCGTGGATATATCCAAAGAACGACAACCAGACCAGCCTGGTGAGCCTCAGCGATGAGTTCTCCCGCCTCAGCCATCATCTGTGACTCGTACTCGGAACCGAGGTAAATGGTGTATCCGATACCGACAACATTGACGCCGTTGTTGATGAGATCGATAACCGCTTGGAATGAATAGAGCTGTGGTGAATAGGGATCGTCTTGCGAAGTCTTTACCAGATGAGTTTTCGAGTTCATCTTAACCAGATAGTTTATATCGGGATAATCGTTCGCATAAGCAGCGACTAAACCACGCTGACCTGCCAACACTCCGCAGATGCCCTTACTGCCAATCTCAAAAAGATGGACCGGATCATTATCTGCCGGGTCAATTCCCTCACCATAGAAGTCATCATTGAGATGCTCGATCTTCTGGTCACATGCATACAGCATCAATCGACCTGAATTCTGTGTTGCTTTGAGGTAATTGTCGATGTAGGTCTCACGTGCCTGTGCAGGTACATCTGCGGGCACCAATACATCAGCACGAGCGATCTTTGGCATGGTTTCTCCTTTGTTCAAGCCAACAATACTATACGATATACCCCCATGTTAGCATAAGCACTTGCCATACTATTCACCATAACTAAACACACTCATAAGCCACAAACTGAATACGCACCTTTGACCGCACAATCGGCACTCCAGCTGGTAGCACCTCAGTCTTGGACCGCCTCGATTGCGCCGGTATTCGAGAGTGCTCTGTATTACTCGCCATGAGCGCGCTAGAAGCAACCGAGTGCGCAATTTTTTATACGCACCTCAGCAAGATCTGCGGCGGCTCCTACTACCTGGTAAGGAATACCCATCTCATCCGCAATTTTGCGAGCACCCGCACAAGTAAGCTCTCCTTCTGGCGCACGCTCCTGTATTGCCGCGTTGATCTCTGGAGTTACCGCATCGATCCATTTTTGATCACGTTCGCGTTTGGGACTCATGCCTATCCTCCTGCACTCTCGATATCTTCTTGCTCTGCCTCTTTTAGACGCTCAGCATGGGTGTAGACAATGGCCTTGCCTCCACGCACATAGCCTGTAAGCGTGATATTCAGCTCCTCGGCGATCTCGGTCGCAAGATCGGTCGCAGCGCTTCGGGATGCGACGAACGGTATCCTGCTTTTGGCCGCCTTTACAATCATCTCGTACGACACGCGCCCGCTTGATAGCAGCACAGCATTCGTCGTATCAATTCCTTCAAGCCATGCATGGCCAAGCAATTTGTCGACCGCATTGTGCCGCCCTATGTCTTCACGTACCAAAACAAGTTCACCGTTAACGACAAGTCCGCACGAATGGCATCCGCCTCGTTCACGATATTCCACACTGCGTGTGGCAAGTTCTGACATCCATGCGTGAAGATCGCTCACCTCGATTGAAAAATCATGCACGATAGGAGCAATACCGCGGGCATGACCGAGGCTGGAAAATGTAATGCCTTTGCCGCATCCACTGGTAACATAACGGGTATCGTGTATCAGACCAAGAGGAACCTCTTCTTGACTTGTGACGTACACCATTCCGCGCTTCGCATCGATATCAACGCCATCTAACAATGATCTATTGCGCACCAACCCTTCGGCAAGCAAGAATCCGATTGCCATATCTTCCGTATCGGTCGCAGTTGCCTGTACTGTCGCGACCTCGACCCCATTGAGATGAATCGTGACGGGGGTTTCGCTTGGCATCTTGCGTCCCGCCTCTTTCGCGGTCATTAGGCGTACTTGCCCTGACTTCTTCATCTGCAGCAAATCGATAGACTCGACCTCTTCGGTCTCAGCAATTTCCACTTTGCTGCTGACGCGCACTTTCGATTGTGCCTTTGCGAAATCAGCCTGTGTATTGATATTGAAAAATGAAGAGAGGCCCGGATCGATTTCCTCCAGATCACTTCGAGGAATCTCCTTTACCTTGAGCTCGTCAAACATTGCGACGATGCGTCGGCGTCCACTTGCGAGAACTGCGCGCCCCACCGGCTCGATCGCATCGACCCGATAAAGCGCAAGAAGCGGTTCGGGTCCTTGCGGGCCAACGGGAATGACGACATCTACTCCTTCGCGATACTGCTGAAGGTAGCTGACAACGGTTTCATTGACCCAGGGCATATCAGCTGCGCAAGACAATATCCACTCATTTTTTGCATGGGTACAAGCGGTAACCAGTCCACCCAAGGGGCCTTGATAGGCTATCTCATCGGTTGTGATAAGAACATCAGCGGGTAGCTGATCAACAGGTACCTCGTCAGGACGATTGGTCACCACGATGGTTTGATTCGCCAAAGGATGGACTGCCTCGACCGCACGAACAAGCAAGGGCTGACCGCCCAATACCATCTGGGTCTTGTCGACGCCCATACGCATGGAACGTCCACCAGCCAAAACAACGGCAGTTAGATTATGTAGTTCTTCTGATGTCATGTTCTGCCTTAAGGTTCAGACACTCTACTCATTGCATGAGTATAAGCATAAACGATTATGCTAAGAAACAATTATGCCGACTCAACTGCGCCTTCGATAACCGCATCAAGCAATCCTTCGAGAACGATTTCCTCGACACGTGGGTCACACATGCGACCCAAATCGGCCTCGTTGACCACCTTGAGGGTTCCGCCACAGTCTTCGCATGCATATACGCGATGCGCGGTATCACCTTCTGCGAAGAAGAATTCGAGTTCCTTTTGACGCTCATTGCCACATCGAACACACTTAATGCGTGGAAATGCCCACGTGTAGTCACAAAGCGCACACCAAAGTTCACGTGAGCCTCCATGCGCCTGACCTTCATTACGCAGTATCCCCATTGCTGCCGGTGCACCACATACAGGGCATTCGCCCGTCTCAAGCAAGGATTTATCAGGTGCTACTATATCTTTTGCCGCACGTGCTGCCTGAGGCTGAATAGCACTAACTACCGCAAGAGCAAGTTGGGCACCAAGCATACTGTTCGGATCGATGTCACATATAGCAATCAAATTATTGAGAAGATCCTCGACACCTTGTGCCGTGATAGGATCGATGTTTTCGAGAGAAAAATCATCAGCGAAAAGGGGCGTCGTCGCATCGCGAAACCCTTCGTGATACGTATCGAGAAATGTAATCGTGCTACGTAATGCACCCATCAAATCTTCGCCCTCGAAAGTATCCTGCAATGTCCAAAGACCGGTGAAGAACTCGACGAGCTCGTCACCCAATACTTCACGATATCCCTCAAGTGCTTTAATGCTTTGTGCGCGACTCATACCTTCTCCTTTTGCTTATACTTCATACTAGTCCAAACACATCATACTAGACCTTCGTTGGTTTTACAGGGAAGCGGGACTTACGTCCCGCTTCCCTATGTGTTTCACACGATGCATCCCTGTAGCTATATCGTGTGTTACATCTCCTTGACGTTCTCGCAAGATGCAAGTTCTTCGTCAGCCCAATGACCCCAGTGATACTTGGCATCATCGGCGCTTACGTATCCATCACCAAATACGAGACGAGGAGTTCCACGGTAGGGCTGAAAGACTCCAGCACCCAGATAAAGATGAATCACCATCAGGCAAGCCCAGCCAAAGAAGGCTACATCATGACCGAACTTGGAGAGTGCGAACAGCCACTCGGGAACGGTCGGCATGCCAATCCACATGATAATCCCTGAAATCATGAACACAAAGATCAACAGATACATCACCGCATCAGAAATACGTTGTCCTGATTTGATGAAATGCTGCTTTGGCATATGATGCTTTTTGGGATTAAAGAGATAAGGAAGAAACTTCTTCATGAACTCTTTATCATCTGCGTCCCACGGTGCAAAGATATTCTTGAAAGTATGCACGAAGTTCGAGGGACGAATGATCCAACTGATAATAGGTACCGCGACAAAAATTCCTCCCAGTACACGATGGATAATCATCTGTGCACGAAGAACCTCGGGCCCCACAAGCTGACCGAGCGAAGGGAAGAAGAGCAGTGCTCCACCAATACCGAGAAGCATACCTGCTACGGCAAACACCCAGTGATTGAGACGGGCAAGCGCGTCATGACGTTTGATATATTGAGCCATTATGCATCGCCCCCTTCTTCAACAAAGACTTCCTCGACAACTTCATCTACACCATCAGGATACGCGTGCTTCAAAGCCTCTTTCTGGTTGAAGCCACGTCCACCGATAAACGATGCAATTGCTACAGCAGATACGCCGAGCACACCGAAGATGGTGAGTGGACGGAGGAATCTTTCCGTCGTATTAAGGATGTTCGATGCCGGATTCTCAGGCATTCCATGCGCAGCCGCACCGTATGGCAGAACTTGAATAACCTGAAGACCATCCAGCTCCTTATCGCCATACACGATTGCATCCGGACGAATGCTTTTGATATCAGCAACGCGATCCTTTGCTTTGGCGACCATCTCTGTACGCTCGCCAAACTGCAACGCGCCGGTCGGACAGGTCGTTACACAAGCAGGACCGATTCCATTCTCAGTACGATCTTGACACATCCAGCACTTCCGTGAAAGGCCATCATTGTCATCGAACTTTGGAATGCTGAACGGACATGCTGGTGCGCAGAATTGACAACGGATACACTTATCCTCATCAAATGCGACAGCGCCTGACTCGGTGTGATAGTACGCCCCGGATGGACACACTCCCACACAAGCAGCGTCGGTACAATGCTGACATGCATCGCGTCCGAATGCCCAACCTACCTGACCGTTGTCCATCTCGACGTCCTGGAACAGTACGCGAAGCCATGTCGATCCACTATTGGATGAGGGACTTTCATAGCTTGACGTCCATTCCGTCTGCTCAAGTGGTGCGGGAAGTCGATTCCACTGCTTACAGTTGATTTGACACGCCTTACATGCGGTACATTTTGAGGCGTCGTAATAGATTGCATTAGCCATCTAGATCACCCCTTTTTCCTTATGTCGACAAGGAATGCTTTAAACTCCGGAATCGCAACGTTTGGTTCACCTGCATTAGGAGCAAGCTCATTAGCGGTTGCGCCCTTTGCAATTCCTTTGCGACCCCAGTGCCAAGGCATACCTACTTGGTGGACTACTTTGCCATCAAGATTGAACGGCTTGAAGCGTTTGGTCACCAACGCATTAGTGGTAAGGCTACCGCGATTGTTGAAGATCTCGATCTCATCTCCGTTTGCGATACCTTTTTCTGCAGCCAATTCCTCTGACATCTCAACAAAGTGATGAGGCATGGCTTCAGCCAACCAAGGACTGTTACGCGTGGTAACGCCGGTCTGCCAGTGCTCGACCAAACGATAGGTCGTGCAGGCGATCGGATATTGATCAGCCGTTCCAAAATCACTCGAGTCGAGCAGAATCGCGACCGGGTCGACCTGAACAGAACTGAACGCATTCTTGACAGGAGACTCTGCGGGCTCATAATGCTCAGGGAATGGTCCATCTGCCATACCTGCCGCAAAGAAACGACCGACAAGATCCGGGTTCATGAAGAATGCCGGACACTTGTCAGGTGGATTACCCTTGAAGACCGGATTGCCTTCAGCGTCGATCTCTTGCTTGCCTGTCTCGGGGTCCATGACAGCTGTCTGGAAGCCGAAGTCCGGCACATCGTTGCGATCCCAGTTACCCTTGCCTTCATTCCAATCGACAAGCATTCTTTCCGGATTACGAGCTCTTCCGCTCTCACCGAATGTAGAAGCGCGATTATAAACGATACGACGATTAACAGGCCACGAGAATGACCACTGTGGATATTGCTTCATGCCACCGGCACCACCGGAAACGGTTGCATCCTCACCATCGCGGCGACCGCAGGGCTGATCGGCAGGATTATCGGAGTCGTTGTTATTGAAATAACCACTGTAAATCCAACCCGCACATGCAGTCGTGCCGTCTGCTTGAAGAACCGTGAAGTTCGTTAGCAGTTTACCGTCGGCGACTGTATAGCCGTTCATCGACTTGGCTGCCTCGACTGCGCTGAAGTTGCCATTTGAATCATAGTATGGCCAATTGAGCTTAGTGATCGGATCAGGAAACGCTCCGCCTTCGCTCTCATAAAGACCCTTGATCTCCTCATACATACGACTCATGATCTCACCGTCGCGAAGCGCCTCGCCTGGTGGCTCGACTGCTTGATAGCGCCACTGGATCCAACGACCGGAATTGGTTACCGTTCCTTCTTTCTCAAGATGGGCTGCGGCGGGAAGTAAGAATACCTCAGTCTTAATGTCTTGAGGCGCGATCTCATTGTCCCAGTTATTGCCTGGCTCCCAAAATGCTGCGGTATCGGTCTCGCACAGGTCAGCTGCTACAAGCCAATCAAGGTTTGCAAGCGCCTTGTAAGCGAAGTTGCTGTTCGGTCCTCCAATAAGTGGGTTTTGTCCCCAACAGAACAGTCCCTTGACGTCGCCTGCAGTCATCGCCTCAAAGATCGCCATATAGCCGTAGTTCTTCGACTCGAGCTTTGGCAAATAATCATATGCGAAGTCATTGTCAAACGTCGAGCTCTTGCCCCAATACTCTTTAAGTTGAGAGATTAAGAATTTCGGCTTGTTGGTCCAATAGCCGGAGTGCGGAGTCTCTTTCGTGTTGTAGTCTGCCAGAGTCGGATGATTATCCTCATTCGGCGCACCAATATATCCGTTAAGGATATGGAAGAGCACTCCCCAGTCACAGGCGCCCTGTACGTTTGGCTCTCCACGCAGTGCATTGATGCCACCACCGGCGATACCGACGTTACCCAAAAGCATCTGATAGATCGCGAGACCACGAACAATCTGACCGGCCTTGGTATGCTGGGTCAGACCCATCGCATAGAGAACCGTTGCGGATTTATCATCTGCGCCAGTCGCACCGATGATGCTCGCAATTTCCTCGAATTGCTCTTTAGACATACCGACGACTTTCTCAACCATCTCAGGCGTATAGCGCTCATAGTGTTTTTTCATGAGCTGGAATACGCAATTGGGATCCTTGAGTGTCTTGTCCTTTTTGATGGTCGGAATCTTGGGTAGCTCGAAAGCGGGAACGCCTTCGGCCACTGCCCATGCGAATGGTCCTTCAGTATCCCATTCCTTGGTTCCCTCAACCTGATAAGCCCAAGTCTCCTTATCGTACGCACCTTGCCCATTCTCCTGCGTCGCCTCAAAACCGGTAAACAGACCGTCTTCGAATCCGAAGCCCTCATCGATGAGATACGAAGCGTTTGTATAACTGAGGATATACTCCTCGTTGTACAGATCGTTTTGGATAATGTAATTGATAAGCGCTCCCAAGAACGTGATATCAGAACCACTTCTAAGAGGAGCATAGATGTCGGAGACTGCCGCGGTACGAGTATAGCGCGGGTCGACGACGATAAGCTTTGCGCCTTTTTCACGTGCTGCCATGATATGGCGAATACTTGCGGGATGGTTTTCGGCAGGATTTGCGCCAAGAACCAAAAAGACATCAGTGTTTTCGAAATCGGTCCAGCCGTTCGTCATAACACCGCGCCCGAATGTGCTGCCCAGACCGGCAACAGTGGGAGCGTGTCAAAGACGGGCTTGGTGCTCAAGATACACCAAACCTAAAGAACGCATGAACTTCGATAGCGAATGACACTCTTCATTGTCAAGCGCCGCGCCACCTAAAGAAGCAATGGCTTGCGTACGGTTGACCGTAACCCCTTTATCGTTCTTTTCCTCGAACGTCTCATCACGTGTCTTTTTGACACGTTTGGCAATCTCTGCCATCGCCCAATCCCAAGACACCTCTTCCCACTCGGAAGAGCCGGGAGCGCGATATTTCGGTTTGGTCAAACGAGCAGGATTGGTCCTAAGTTCACCGTTCGCAGGATCGTAGATATTGACAACGTTGAACTGCGAAACGCCCTTAGAGCACATTCCACCTCTGTTGGACGGGTGATCAGGATCACCCTCAAAGTTTATTAGTTTCCCATCGACTACCGAACTGATCGATCCACAGCCAACACTACAGTAGCAGCAAATTGATGTAGTCTCAGTAGCTCCCTGGATGCGTAAAGCAGGTGTTTCGCTAGCTTCAGCAGCAAAGCCGACACTAGGATTCATCAATCCCGCGACAGAGCTCGCAGCGAAAGCGGCGCCCGAGATTTTTAGAAAATCTCGCCTCGAAACATCTCTCATTACTCACCTCTTTCTTTCATGAACGTGTACACATGATCTGGGCGAGCAACGACTCCTTCCTTGTAGACCTGTTTAGTACGAGCCCAACCGCACATAAACAATCGACATTTATCCAAGTTCAGAATATCAAGGGAGATACATGCTTTTGGGGGATGCCCATCAGCGGTCTAATTCGCTATGTCAATGGGGCCGATAAGTCGCTAACGGTCGGTTTCATCCTGTGGGCGGTAGGGTATGCGGTATATAACCTCCGTACCCTCTCCGATATTGCTGAAAAACTCCATTTCGGCATCAAGCCCATAATAGTGTTTGAGTCGCCCTCGAACGTTGCGCAAAGCAAGACCGAGCCCCTTTTCAGACTTCTCTCCAAGCAGAATCGACTCAACCTGTTTCGACGAAGCGCCCTGACCATCATCGATCACATTGATGTTGATGTGGGGGTTCTTGCCGGATTCATCCACCAGTTCCGCGTTTACCCAAATCGTCAAAGGAGAGCCATCGGGACGCATGCCATGTTTGATTGAATTCTCAACAAGCGGTTGTAGCATAAATCGCGGCATGCCCAGATCGAAAAGGGCATCGTCGATTTCGAGATGAAGGTGGAGTTTTTCCCCAAACCGGGCTTGCTCGAGATCGAAATAATGAAGCATCATATCGATTGAGTCCTGCAGTGTCTCTTCGTTCGTCTCATCTTCAAGGGTATATCGATAGAATTTCGCGAGATTGGAAACCATATCGCGTGCATTTTGCGGATCAGTCCTCGTAAGAGATGCGATGGTGTTAAGTGTATTAAAGAGAAAGTGAGGGTCGATCTGCGCCTGAAGCATTTTGAGCTCCATTTCACGCGCAAATGCTGCCTCTTTTTCAAGCTCATGTACTTCAAGCTGAACCGAAATCAGACCCGCGAGACCTTCTGCCATCACAATCTCATCATCTGTCAAATCAAGCGCATCGGTATAGTAGAACTTGAGGGTCCCTACCGCCTGATCATGCATTAGAAAAGGGACGATAATCGCACTCTTGAGCGGACAGCATGCATCGATGCACCCAACGCTCGATACAACTTGGGTGGTTTTATCTCGCAGGCAATCCTTGGTATACACCGATTTGATGAATCGCCATTGCTGATGATGAATGCAACCGGATCCGGCATATCCCAACACCCGTTTCGCATTAGTGAGTGCAACAGCCGTAACACTGGGAAGCTCGTTCAATATGATAGAACAGGCTTCTGTCGCAGTTTCCTCATTCAGCCCTTGATGCAATAATGCGGTGGTTTTGGTCGCGATAGCAATCATTCGATCCGATTGACGTGTGCGCAAAGGATCGGGTCGCTCCCTCATATACAGGATAAGCAGAATGAGCATGAATATCAAAAGTAGAAGTATGACGAGTACCCCTACGTTTTTAGGTCCCGGAACAAAAAACGACACAACTGAGACACTTATACCTATCAAAATCACCATGCAAAGAATGGCGTTGAATCGGTCAACGAACGCCGAGCCCTTCACGTCGCCCCTATAGATACTGTGCGGATACGTATCGTCTGTCTGGTAGGATTTGCGTGTGCTCATAGGGTTTCGTCTCAGAAGCCAACGAGTTGCTTGAATTCCACAACACGTCGTCGTGATACCGGAATTCTTGAGTGGCTGTCATTTTTCAGTGTGATAAGAAGCGAGCTTCCCGCAGTTGATTCGACTGATGAGATCCAGTCCAGATTTACAAGATATCGACGATGGGTGCGGAAAAATCCGTTCTCACTCAACCGCTCCTCAAACGAAGTCAATGAAGCAGTTGAAAGATAATGATCCTGCGCAGTATAGATGTAGCTGTAATCGTCTTTTGCCATGAAATAGGCAATCTCATCAGGGTTGAGCAAGAATTTTTTGTTCCCCTTCGATACGGCGACGCGTGCCTCACTTTCCACTTCGCGATCCGATGCGTCCCCGCTTTTCTCAAGAACTTTATTCAGGGCAATCTCAAGCCTGTCTACATCAACCGGTTTCATCAGATAGTCGACCGCATTCACATCAAAAGCGGCAAGCGCATGTTTTGAATGTGCCGTTACAAAAATAATAGCGGGTGGAGATGGGTGGGATTTGAGACTTTCGGCCAGCTGAATACCGCTGAACCCAGGCATATTGATATCAAGAAAGAGTACGTCGACAGGAATCGTCTTTATGAGTGTAACCGCTTCGAGAACATTACTTGCTTCGCCACAAACCTGTACCAAGTTCGTCTGATCAAGGAGATAGATCATCTCCTGACGAGCAGGAGCCTCATCGTCGATAACAAATGCACGTAACAGGATTATCCCCTAAGAACGATATCTTTTCGGAATCACGGCTATCACTCCTATGGTATCAATTATCCTCCTCCTCTTGTCGATAAATACGTATCACGTGTCAACGGTACGCATTTTCTGGTAAACGGTCCGAACGCCTTGCTTTGTGATTATGGTCGAATTATTACTATAATTAGGCATGAAGGAGACTGCTGACATGATCTATGCAAATAACGCTGCAACCTCATGGCCCAAACCTGAAACGATCAAAGGGGCTCTGCTGGAAGGACTCGAATGTGCCGGATCGGCTAATCGTGGCGAGGAACTTGGGACCCAAGATGCTGATACTTTGATGAATCGTGCACGCACAACGTGCGCGCATTTTCTGGGTGTATCGGATCCCAGCAATCTTATGTTTATCCCTAGCTCTACATATGGCCTCAACATGATTTTTCGGGGATTTCTGAAATCCGGGGATTCGGTCATCGTCGCACGCGGGGAACACAATTCGGTGCTCCGTCCTTTGTATGCTCTCCAAAAAATCGGAATCGATCTCGCGTGGACCCCTCTGACGGAAGACGGGTTCATCGATCTTGCTGAGCTTGAGTGTCTCTTGCAGGTCGGAACATCAGAAGGTCAGCCTTTCAGAGCTGTCATTTGCTGCCATGGCTCAAATGCCTCAGGGGCACTTCAGCCGATCGAGGATGTTGTAATGCTGGCTCATCAATATGGCGCGGCCTGTATCTCTGATGGCGCGCAGGTAGCGGGTCATGTCCCGATAGACCTTGAGCGTATCGGTGTCGATGCATGGGTGACCTCAGGACATAAAGGATTATTGGGGCCAAAAGGAGTCGGACTCATGTATCTGGCCCCTCATTTCGACCTCGACGTTACGATATGGGGTGGAACCGGTTTCGGAGATGCGGACGATCTTTGCGACGATCGTATCCGGCCATCCTGTTATGAGCCCGGCACTGAACCACTTCCTGCCATTCTGGGTGTTGAAGCAGGCATTAACTGGCTGAAAAACCATGCAGAGGCAATAGCACAGGCAGGCAGGCAGGGAACCGAACTTCGCGAAAGACTCTCGGCAATTCCGGGTATTCGCGTATTGGGACCGTCTATCGAGCAACCTCATCTGCCACTCGTTTCCCTAGTTGCTGAAAGTATACCGACAAAGATATTCGGCGCAACACTCGAGAAACACTATAACATCCTCACTCGAACGGGTATGCATTGCTCTCCCGATGCCAATAAGGTACTGGATTCTTATCCGGAAGGCTCGGTTAGGTTCAGTCTGGGACCGTTCAGTACTGCCGAAGATGTCGACGCGATCGTTGGAGCGGTCACCGAGATCGTATCCTCTGCGCAATAAGTGGCGGGAGACCAAAAACAAAAAAACCTCCGTCCGTCTTGACAAAGCTTTTCGAGGAGAGTAGAGTAGCCTAAACCGTTGAAGCGGAAGTAACGGCGACGGCGCACCATACAGAGAGCCTGGGTAGCTGAGATCCAGACAGGAAATGCGAATCGTCAAATGGGCCGCTGAGGGCATGGTCAAAAGCGAAAGCCGAGTATTCCATGACGTGAGGGCATACGTGAGTTGCCGGGAGTATGATGGTACTTCGCTAAGAGCACGAGCAATCGTGAACCAGGGTGGCACCGCGGATTTTGCGAATTCGTCCCTGACAGAGAATAGCTCTGTCGGGGATTTTTTATGTCTCCGACGAGCGGAAGGAGACGGACATGCAAAAAGGAAGGTTCGGAAAGTTCGGGGGGCAATACATCCCTGAGACTTTGATGAGCGCAATCGTAGAGCTCGATCAGGAGTATGAGCGATGGCGCAAGGATCCCGAATTCATTCATGAATTCACAGCGCTGCTCGCTGAGTATGCCGGACGCCCCTCACTTCTCTATTATGCAAAACGTATGACCGAGGATCTGGGCGGCGCAAAGATATATCTCAAACGTGAAGATCTGAACCATACGGGCTCGCATAAGATAAATAATGTGTTAGGACAAACGCTTTTAGCGAAAAGGATGGGCAAGACGCGCATCATCGCTGAAACCGGTGCAGGCCAACATGGTGTTGCCGTAGCAACCGCCTGTGCGCTCATGGGTATGGAATGCGAGATATTCATGGGTCGTGAGGACATGGAGCGTCAGGCACTTAACGTCTACCGCATGGAACTTCTCGGCGCGACGGTCACGAGTGTCACCACGGGAACGGAAACCCTTAAGGATGCCGTCAATGCAACGATGCGCGAATGGGCCAGTCGTATGGAGGATACACACTACTGTCTCGGCTCGGTCATGGGACCGCATCCGTTTCCCTTGATGGTGCGTGATTTTCAAAAAGTAATCGGAAACGAGATCAAGGAGCAGATGCTTTCTCGAGAAGAAGCCCTTCCCAACGCCATAATCGCATGTGTCGGAGGTGGCAGCAACGCCATCGGCTCGTTTTATGAATTCATCGATGATGCTGAAGTGGCATTAATTGGATGTGAAGCAGCGGGTCGTGGTATCGAGACACCCGAGAATGCCGCGACACTCACCACCGGTTCGGTCGGAGTATTCCATGGCATGAAGTCATACTTTTGCCAAGACGAATATGGGCAGATCGCGCCGGTATACTCGATCTCTGCAGGTCTCGATTATCCGGGCATCGGTCCTGAGCATGCGCATCTCTTCGAATGCGGACGCGCGCAATATGTACCTATTACCGATGATGAAGCAGTTGAAGCATTTGAGTACCTTACTCGAACAGAAGGCATTATTCCCGCAATCGAGAGTGCCCATGCCGTTGCCTATGCCATGAAGTATGCGCCCACATTAGATAAAGACAAGGTAGTCGTCGTCACATTATCCGGGCGCGGTGACAAAGACGTGGCAGCGATTGCCCGCTATAAGGGGGTGGCTCTCAATGAATAGGATTGCACAGGCGTTTCAGAACGGGACAGCTTTTATCCCTTTCATCACGGGAGGCGATCCTGACATAGAGATGACGGAGAGGCTGATACGCACTTTGGTTCGGGCAGGAGCAGATGCTATCGAGATTGGCGTACCGTTTTCCGACCCTATCGCAGAAGGCCCTGTCATCCAAGAAGCTACCGAGCGGGCTTTGCAGGCGGGTTGCACGGTAGATACCTTGCTCGATCTGGTATCACGCCTTCGAGTAGATATATCCATACCGATTCTATTCATGACTTATTACAATCCGGTATTCGTCTATGGTATCGAGCGATTCGTGAACAACTGTGCCAAGGGTGGAGTCGACGGGCTTATCGTTGTCGATCTTCCGTTCGAGGAGCGCGACGAGTTACTGGGTCCCTGCATCACGCATGGCATTGAGCTCATCTCGCTTATCGCGCCAACATCACAGGCACGTATCAAACGTATCGCTGAAAAATCGAGCGGATTTCTGTACTGCGTATCATCATTGGGTGTTACCGGAGAGCGGCATATTCTCGATAGCAGCGCGCAGCACATAGTAGAGCAGGTCAGGCAGGTAAGCGATCTGCCCTGCGCCGTGGGGTTCGGCATATCCACCCCTCAACAAGCACACGATATAGCACAATTTGCCGATGGCGTAATCATTGGGAGTGCCTTTGTTCGACTTATTGCCGAGCATGGTCACAACAGTGAAGAAGCCGTATTTCAATTTGCACAATCAATCAAGGAGAAATTATCATGTACAAAGAAATCTTAGAAAAAATCACCAGCAATCAAGAGTTGACTGAGTCAGAGGTATCCGATCTTATCGCAGGCATCAATGAGGGATCTGTCAGCGATGTTCAAATCGCGGGATTCCAAGTCGCTCTTCTTATGAAAGGCGCATCGCTGGCAGAGACTGCCTACATCGCGAAAGCCATGCGCGATAACTGCGTACCTCTGCGTCCCAATGTCACCGATGAGCTGATGGATACCTGCGGTACCGGTGGCGGACTCTCGACATTTAACATCTCGACCGCTACCGCACTCGTTGCAGCTGCCGCGGGTATTCCTATCGCCAAACACGGCAGCCGTTCGATTGCGAGCCTTTCGGGAAGTGCAGATGTGCTTGAGGCACTTGGTGTGCAAATCAATCTGGAGCCTCACCAGGTCGAGAAGATGATCGAGGATATAGGAATCGCATTTCTTTATGCTCCCCTCTTTCATCCAGTCATGGGTAAAGTGCTTCCTCCTGAGCAAGACCTCGGTATCAAGACTATCTTTTACTCACTTATCGGCCCCGTGATTAATCCTGCCCGCGCACAACGCCATCTCCTGGGTGTCTACAAGCTTGATATATTGGATATTGTCACCTATGTCGCAAAAGAGATGGGCTACACAAACGCCCTGTTCGTTCATGGGCTGGATGGCTTGGATGAGATCTCCTTGCTGGGAACCACCCGTATCAATCACCTCAAAGACGGTGAGATCACCACATTCGAAATTGCACCTGAGGACTTCGGTATGACACGATGCACACTCGAGGATATCAAGACCGGCACGCCGGAGAAAAATGCTCAGATAATCACAGACGTTCTCTCAGGAAAACTCACCGGACCGCATCGCGGCGCTATCGTCTTGAATGCAGCGGGAGCTCTTATTATCGGTGATAGGGCCGAGGATTTCGAGGACGGTATCCGCCTTGCGAATGAGCTCATCGACAGTGGCAAGGTGGCTGAAAAACTTGAACAGCTTAAGGAGATGTCGAACAGCTTTGGAGTATCCGCATGAGCGACAGATTCAGCGATGCCATAGCTTTGGAGAACAATCGCGGATATATCGCGGTCATACCGGATATAAAATGTATCTCTCCAAAGGTCGGTAATTTGCTGCAAGGGCGTGATCCTGCGGAAGTTGCACAGCGTTTTGTCGAGTATGGAGCACCGGTCTTATCTGTTGTGACAGAGCAAAGCGATTTTGGTGGAAGTCTTGGGTTGCTTCGTGGCATCACTCAAGCCGTAGGTGTACCAGTACTCCGAAAAGATTTTATTAAGAGCCTGAAGATGCTGGAGGAGACGGCAGAGTCAGGAGCGGCGGCTGTACTGCTTATCTGCGCTTGCATGGATGAGGATATGTTGCACACACTTTACGATGAGGCTCTCGCCCTTGGGCTTGAGCCTCTCGTTGAGGTTCATAATGAGCAGGAGTTGGCACTTGCTCGACAACTAGAGGCTCGTCTTATCGGCATAAACAATCGAAACATTGCAACGCTTGAATTGGATGAGGGTGGACCATCGCATACGGCTGCCCTCGCCTCGGGCATCCCAGAAGATGCGTTGCTCATAAGTGAAAGTGGCATTCTATCGCCGGAGGATGCGCACATCGCCTCCTCGGCAGGAGCCAACGCCATATTAGTAGGAACCGCATTGTGGCAAGCCGATGACATGAGGTCTTTCTATCAATCACTTCGCATCAAGAAGAAGGATAGCTTATGCGCCCTATCGTAAAAATCTGTGGAATTATGCGTAAGCAGGATGTACATATGTGCGCGAAGCATGGCGCTGATGTTTTAGGGTTTGTTGTCGAATATCCACATCCGGTTCCTTGGAATATGAGCATGAAAGCGGCAAAGGAGTTAATAGAGGCTGTTCCGAAAACAGTGAAGACGTGTGTGGTAACCGGCGGACCACGAGAAAAGATGCTCCGAATCGCGCATGAACTCAAGCCTGACTACATGCAGCTGCACGATAATGAATCGCTTGAGGATGTCGCGTATTTAGTCAGCGAGTTGGGTAAGCGTGATATCAAGATAATCAAGACGCTTTTTCCCAACACACCCGATCTGAAAAAAACAGCGCGGGACTTTGCTGCTACAGGCATATATGCATTGCTTTTGGATCCGCGCACACCTGAGAATGCAACCGAGAGCGGAGGTGTCGATTACGAGTTATTCGAAATGCTCAAACAGGCGATAGATTGCCCTGTCATTCTTGCGGGTGGCATCACTGCTGATAACATAGCGAAAATTACTGCGTCCGCATCACCGGTCATCATCGATGTCATGACCGGAGTGGAAAAATCATCCGGTGTCAAAGATGAGGCAAAGGTTGCTTCACTTCTTAAAAATCTCTCCTGCTAGGAATTTTTTGGGTGCTCTAGGTCTTTGCTCATGTGGGTATGGGGAATATGGGTCAACTGGCTAATATACTCGTCACCGAAAAACGAGTAGCCCTGGCTCAGATAGAAATCGTACGCTTCGCAACGAGCAGCGACTCCTGTCTTATCGATGCCCAGCTCCAATACACGCGTTTCCGCAACCTGCATCAATTTCGACCCAATCCCTTGACCTCGCAGAGCAGGATCGACGAGAACTTGACGCAGTCGACGTTCACCGGCACACTCCGGAGGAGTCGGATGACCAACGGAACCATCATCGGAGGGCATGATGCGCGTGGTGCCCAACAAGATACCGTCTTCGTCTCTCGCAATAAGAAACTCCCCGCCGTCGCCTGCGCTCAACCAGTCGATCTCATACGCAACTCCCCATGGTTTGTACAAATATTCGTACAGGAAATCCTTCACATCTTGAGGAATGTCTTGAGCTGAAACAGTATCGATACGCATGATTGGTTCCTAGAGAATGCCTGAATCCAAATCAGGCAACACCGCTGGTGGAGCAGCATACCGATGTTTGAATTGCGCTCTATTTATCATATCTTCAATCCGCTTGAGCGCATCACGATCGAAACCTTGCTTGATAATATCCTCGACATCTTTGCCCTGATCAATTTGATAGAGTATCGCATCGAGCTGCGCGTAGGGACCAAGCTCCGCTTCATCAGTTTGTCCTGATGCAAGTTCAGCACTCGGAGCCTTCGTCAAAATGTCTTCAGGGATAACCGGCTCATGCGCATTACGAAACTCCACCAACTCATACACCCATCCCTTATATAAGGGGGCAAGTGGCGCAAACGCTCCCACCATGTCTCCGTAAAGCGTCGTATACCCCACCATCGACTCGGACCGATTTCTGGTAGAAAGCACCAGCCAATTGAACTGGTTTGAGAATGCCATAAGGATATTTGCGCGAATACGCGCTTGCAGATTTTGGTGGGTCAGTGCCGTATCCATCCCGTACATGGGGGCTTCGAGCATCAATTCGTATTCGGCAAGTATCGAATCAATCGCTATCGTGAATGTCTCGATTCCCAGATTATGCGCAATCTCCAAAGCATCGTCCACACTTGTCTTGCCGGTAAAAGGTGAAGGCATAATAATGCCGTGAACGCGACCTGCGCCAAGTGCATCAGCAGCAAGAGCAGCAGTCAAAGCACTATCGATACCACCGGAAAGTCCGAATACCACATCAGTATGATGCGCCTGAGAAACCGCATCCTTCAACTGAGCGCTCAGAGAACTGTAAATCTGACCTGCATCAGCTCCTAATTTTGGGAGGGATGGGGAAATGCCGTGGCTCATCAGGCCTCTTTCCCATCGATTACTGTCCCGCTCGCAAAATCATAATCGACCAGTTCTCCGCGATTGTATCTATCATATGCGGGAAGATCCAGAAAGCCATGTCCACTCAAGTTGAACAGGATAACCCTGTCTTCGCCTGCTTCGGCTGCCGCACGCGCTTCTTGTACCGCCGCCGCAATCGCATGACTTGACTCAGGTGCCGGAAGCATTGCCTCGGCACGCGAGAAGATCATCGCCGCCTCAAAGCAATCGTTTTGATAAAGCGATACCGCTTCGATGTCACCACTTTTCACGAGTGCGGAGACGAGAGGTGAGTCGCCGTGATAGCGAAGTCCTCCGGCATGGATGCCTGCGGGGACGAAGTCATGACCCAGGGTATACATTTGCATTTGGGGAGTCAGTCCGGCCTCATCGCCAAAGTCATAGCGATACTCACCCGCTGTAAGTGTGGGGCAGGCTTTCGGTTCAGCAGCAACGATCCGTGCCTTCGTCTTACCGTCAAGGCGACGCTTGTAATACGGAAATCCGATACCTGCGAGATTCGTGCCTCCGCCACAACAGGCAATGACGACATCGGGCTCCACGCCTGCCATCTCCATTTGCAGAATCGCTTCCTGACCGATAACCGTCTGATGAAGGCAGACGTGGTTGAGCACGCTTCCTAAAGAATAATTGATGTCCGGATTTGCTGCGGCAACCTCTACTGCCTCAGAAATAGCGATACTCAAGGACCCCAGCGTATCAGGATCTTTAGCCAATACCTGGCGTCCCACCTCGGTCATCGTTGTCGGAGAACGATGAACCTTCGCGCCGAAACTTTCCATGAAAATACGACGGTAAGGTTTCTGATCATAGCTCACACCGACCATAAAGACATCGACATCGATTCCCAGCTGAGAGCCCGCCATAGCAATCGCGCTACCCCACTGCCCTGCTCCGGTCTCGGTAGTAAGCTTCGTGATTCCCGCTTGCTTGTTGTAGAAGGCTTGAGGAATCGCCGTATTCGCCTTGTGCGATCCGCTCGCATTGATACCCTCATATTTATAGTAGATCTGAATACCTTCGGGAAGTCCTAACGCTTTTTCGAACATCCGCGCCCGCGTCAGAGGAGTGGGGCGAAATGTCCGAATGACGTCAAGAACCTCACCGGGTATATCGATATAGCGTTCAGTCGAAACCTCCTGCTCGACAAGGGCCGGTGGAAAAATCGCAAGGAGTGCCTCTGCTCCGACGGGATTACCCTCTGCATCCAGCGGAGGACCAATCGGCACAGGAAGATCTGCCGCTACGTTGTACCATGCGGTCGGCATATCTTTCTCAGTAAGGTTGAATCGATATTGCTGGGTCATAGTCATTCTCCTTACGCAAAGCGTCGTTTCAGTTCTTTCGCTAGGTCATCGGGCGTTATATCCCATCGAGCACAAAGCACGAATATATGGTAAATCAAATCACACGTTTCATAGACAAGATGATCGTGAGCGGTCCCGTGTTCCGTCACACCCTCGACTCCCTCAAGTCGTGCTGCTTCACTGTCTTTGGCAGCCATAACGACTTCAGCCGTTTCTTCAGCGATTTTTTTGAGAAGCGTGTCTGGAGATCCAGCAAGAAGCTCTGCTGTGTAGCTCGTAGAGGAATTGCCCTCAGCCCTTCGGCTCTCTATCGTTTCCCAAAGCTCACGCATAACTGAGCCAAATTCATCGTTAGTCATTATCAACACCCCCTGCGATAGGGAGGTTGCGGTAAAAACATGAACGTTTACCCGTGTGACATGCGACTCCGTCGCCTTTGATCGAGCATATGATCAGCAAAGCATCACCGTCGCAGTCATAACGCACTTCTTTCGCATGAAGTGTATTGCCGCTCTCTTCACCCTTGCGCCAATAGCAATCTCTCGACCGAGAGTAGAACCAGACATCTCCCGTTTCGAGCGTACGTTTGAGTGCTTCGCGATCCATCCATGCAACCATGAGAACATCGCCATCTTCCTCATCCTGAATTATTGCCGAAATCAAACCGTCCGCATTATATTGCAGATCATCGATTGAAAGGTTGTCGGTTTCTCGGTTCATGTTTTTATCCTTACTTTCTTACTTACTGTGTGCCTGAGATGGTGTGTAAGCAGAAGCTGCAAAGTGACGCGTATCCTGCATACGCGAGCTGTGCAGCGGCGCACTTAGGCATCATCTCAGGCACACAGGGATTCCTGCTGCTGCCATTGCCCGCTTAACTTCATCAATACTAAAAGTTCCGAAATGAAATACCGATGCAGCCAATACCGCATCAGCTTCACCTTCAAGAATTGCTTCGACAAAGTGGTCGAGCTCACCCGCTCCCCCGCTCGCGATGACCGGTAGACCGGAGGCGCGTGCCATTGCCCGTATCAAAGCAATATCATATCCATCTTGAACTCCATCGCAATCCATGCTCGTCGGAAGGATAGTTCCCGCCCCAAGACGCGCAGCCTCGCGTGCCCACTCGATCGCATCGATTCCCGTGCTGTTTCGGCCTCCGGCCGTCATGACCTCCCATTTATCAGAGGTTGCGCCGGGAAATTTCCGAACATCGATAGCGACAATCAGATGCTCGGGAGCATACGCATCCCGTATCTGCTCAATCAATTTTGGATTATTGACAACCGCGGTATTGAGCGACACTTTATCAGCACCCGCCTCAATCATCGCACGCACATCTTCGAGAGTCCTCATCCCTCCACCTACCACAAACGGAACCGATACCTCGTTGCTTGTGCGCGATGCGACTTCAAGCATGACGGGACGATCATCACTTGTAGCAGTAATATCAAGAAAAACGATCTCATCCGCGCCAGCAGCATCATAGGCAGCTGCCATCTCAACGGGATCGCCTGCAACTTTTAGGTCAACGAAATTGATGCCCTTCACTACGCGCCCATCGGCTACATCAAGACACGGTATGACGCGTTTGTAGTCCATCAATTACCCACTCTCACCTAATACCGCAGTCGCCTCAGTCAGCGTGAAGTTGTTCTCATAAAGGGCACGCCCCACAATAACACCCTCGACCACATTCGGACCGAGCTTGCGCGCCGCAACAATATCATCAAGCGTAGTAACGCCCCCGCTTACGATAACGGGAAATCCTGCTGTCTCAGCAACCGTCTCATAAGCTTGCGCATGTATACCGGTTTGCGCGCCATCACGTGCGATATCGGTAAAGACCAAGTGGCGTAAACCTAAGTCGCGAAGTTCAGCCGCGAGCTCTGATGCCGGAACACCGCTGCCTTCGCGCCAACCTTCGATTGCGACCAACCCATCGCGTGCATCGATTCCCGCTACCAATCTTTCGGAGCCGAAGGACTCGATCATCTCACGGACAAGATCCTTGTTATTGACTAAAGCAGTCCCCAAGATGACACGGGCGACTCCTGCGTCGAGAAGTCTTTGTGCTGTCTCAAGCGTTCGAATTCCGCCTCCCACCTGAATGCGCAAGTCCGGGAAAGTTGCCGCAACATGGGCAATAGCGTCAATATTTACCGGCTCACCACTACGAGCCCCATCGAGATCCACCATATGAAGCCACTTGGCACACTGCGTGACCCACTGCTCTGCTTGAGCGACGACATCATCGTTATACACCGTCACCTGATTGTAGTCGCCTTGATACAGCCGAACTGCTTTGCCATCCAGCACATCTATCGCGGGAAAAATATACACTAGAGCGCCCCCTTTGTGCTGGGGACACCTGGAACCCGTGGATCGATGGCAAGTGCTTCGCGAAGCGCGCGCGCGACCGCCTTGAACACCGCCTCAACCAAATGGTGGGCGTTTGTTCCTTCAAAACTTCGAATATGGAGAGTGATTCCCGCCTCGCGTGCGAATGCGATGAAAAACTCATGGGCAAGAGACGAGTCAAACGTTCCGATCATCTCTATGGGAATATCAACAGCATAGTAGCACTGACCACGACCGCTTATATCTATTGCAGCAAGAACCAACGCCTCATCCATCGGCATGAACGAGTGTCCAAAACGTGTGAGACCTGTCTTGTCTTGAAGAATCTTTGCGAACGTCTGGCCCAACACGATACCGATATCCTCGACCGTGTGATGGGCATCCACCTCTATATCACCTGTCGCCTGCACCGTGATATTGAATCCCCCGTGACGACCAAAAGCATCCATCATGTGATCGAAGAAAGGGATACCGGTCGACATAGCGACAATCCCTGAGCCATCGATATCAAGCATAAGAATAACATCGGTCTCACCGGTTTTTCTGCGTGTCGTTGCCATTCTCATGATTCAAACCTCATTGTAACTGCCGCCTTATGTGCCCAGAGTCCCTCGGCCTCCGCTATGGTTTCAATAGCCAGACGATCGCGCTCGAGTCCTGTGGGGGTATATTTGATAATGCTCGATTTCTTTATAAAATCATCAGTAGATAGAGGCGAGCTGAAGCGTGCCGTCCCACCGGTAGGAAGCACATGATTGGGACCTGCGACATAATCGCCCACGCTCTCCGGCGTCCACGATCCGATAAAAATCGCGCCCGCATTACTGATGGTATCGGCAACAACGTCAGCATCTTCGGTCATGACCTCCAAGTGCTCGGCCGCAATCACATCGGAAACCATTATCGCATCTGCCATGTTCTTACACACGACAACAAGACCGTTATCCTCAAGCGACGCCCTCGTTATATCAGGACGCTCCGTTGCTTCCAACAATTGCGAAAGCTCTGATTCGACTTTCTCAGGAAGCGCCGCATCTGTCGTCACCAGATATGTGGCCGCCCGTTCGTCATGTTCTGCCTGCGCCATGAGATCAATTGCGACTAAGCGTGGATTTGCCGTTTCATCGGCAAGTATCAATACCTCGGATGGGCCTGCGATCATATCGATTCCCACATCACCGACAACATGTTTTTTGGCAGCGGCAACATACGCATTGCCAGGACCCACTATTTTATCGACCGCAGGAATAGTATCAGTGCCAAAAGCAAGGGCGCCGATTGCTTGTGCTCCACCGACTTTGTAAATCTCAGTTACGCCAGCTATATCTGCCGCCACGAGGGTAAACGGTGAGATGGTTCCGTCTTTTGCCGGGGGCGCGACCATAGCGATTTCCGAGACTCCCGCAACTTGAGCCGGAATCACATTCATAAGCACGCTCGAAGGATACTGGGCAGTACCACCGGGAACATATACTCCCACTCTTTGAATCGGAGTGATTTTTTGTCCCAAGATAACATCATCGGCATCATCGATAACCCAACTTTTTTGCGGGTAATGCGAGTGAAACATCCGTATACGCTGCATGGCATAACGCAACGAGGCGACAAGCTCTTCGGAAACCTTTTCGTACGCATACGCAATCTCTTCTTCGCTCACGCGAATATCATCGAGTAATACTCCATCGAAGCGTTGTGTGTATTCGGCAAGTGCCTCATCACCCCGGTGCCGCACGTCATCGACGATATCAGCTGCGATATTGATGATTTCACGCGAAAGCCCTCCACTTCGCGCAAGTAATTCCGAGGTGAATGGCTGGCCTGATTCGAGCTTAATGGTGCGTAACATGAGACAAAATCCTTATCACTAGTGCGGCACCAAGCGATGCCACAAACACTTAAGCACTATTATACTTATTACTTAGCGGAGATGGTCCGCAAGATCAAGAATACGTGGATTGAGTCGCGCACTTGCAGGGTTTGCGACAAACCAGGCACTCGAATCGAGAATCTCGTCTATGATGACAAGATTATTCTCCTTCAAGGTCGTTCCGGTTTCCGTAATGTCGACAATGACGTCGGCGATACCTACAAGAGGTGCGATCTCGACACTGCCATTGAGCTTGACAAGTTCGATCTGAATGCCACGCTTATCAAAGAATCGTTGTGTGATGCGAGGAAATGTCGTCGCAACCCGAACTACCCCTTGCTCAAGCGCACGCTGAGCAAGAGTTCGTGTATCGCTTGCGAGAGACGCAACAACAAAAGTGACCGCGCCGAAGCCAAGATCCACAAGCTCAAGGACATCATAATCCTCTTCGATCAAAATATCGATGCCCACGATACCGCAATCAACGGCACCTGTAGCCACATAGACCGGAACATCGTTCGATTTTGCGAGAACGAACACCGTTTCATCCGTTTCGAAATACAGCTGACGACCGGGGTTTTCCAGTACCGATGTGTCGAGTCCCGCACGCTCAAGAGCCGCCACACTTCCCTTGAACAATGTCGCTTTGGGAACGGCAACGCGTAACTTACGCGGCTCACCGTCATAGGACGCCTCAGCTGCAAGTGCTTCGACTATCTTTTGAAGATCAAGCGCGAATCCTGCAGCGGGAAGGTCGCGACCAAAGTCAGCAAGAACATTATCGTAACGACCACCGCCACCGATTGCCATTCCGACTCCCGGTACATAAACATCGAATACCATACCGGTATAGTAGGCATGTGTACGCTCGATAGTTTCATCGACTACGATATAAGATGCGTGTGCATCACCGAGCGCCTTCAAAATGTCTTGAAGTCGCGCAGACTCATCGGATACATGAATCTGGAATGTTGTGAGACCTGCAGTCCTGAGAGCATCTACCGCAAGCGCAAGAATCTCCACATCTGCCTCGACTCCCGCCTCGCCTATAAGCTCGATGCCCAGCTGGGTCTTGTGACGCGCTTGTCCTCGAAGTTGTTCCTGCTCGTTATAGATATCCGCGTTGTACCGCAAACGATAAGGTACGGGAATATCAGTAAAACGTGTCGCAACCATCCGAGCGACCGGCACTGTCAAATCACTTCTCAATGCAACGAGTCGTCCATCGATATCACAGAAGCGAAATGCCTCATCGGCAGAGCTATTGAGTCCTGCTTTGATTACATCAAGATTTTCAAGCACCGGTGTCTCAATGAGACCATATCCGGCACGCTCGAAAAGTTGTCCGATTGCATAGGTGAGTTGTTCGCGCTGGGTTGCTTCGGCAGGCAAGAAGTCCCTGAACCCGCGCGGAGCTCGTACTTCCATTAGGGGCTTACTCCTGACCCTGGACTGTAGAGAATATCATTGCCAAGGATTGGATTGAACGTCCAATTCGTGAACTCATGATCACCAATATGATAGGAGCGAGAGAACTCAATCCAGTCATTAGTATGTGTTGCGTCGGGACCACCACTATCCTTGAACGCATGACAGCGACCGCAGATATTCAATCGAAGATTATTCAGCCCCGTGCCCAGTTCAATAGGCTCAGTAATGGCTTCATTTTTATAAGGATCAGTACCATCGATAGTGAAATCACCGAGAAGTTTCGGAGCTCCTATACCGGTATGGGGGAAGTCTGAGTTTCTGCTATCATCAAGTCGAACTGCATCAACGGCATAATTCACATACCCATAGTGACACCGCGCGCATTTTGCCTTTTCCGGATCTGTGAACACATCTTGCTGTGCAGGAGACAGCTTATTCAACTCAGCTACATTAGCACTCCCGTCAGCACTCAAGCCTGCGCGATGACAACTGTAGCATTCCATCGAACCCGTATAGCCTGTATAGTCCTCCGTGAAAAGACCTTGCATCGGACTTGTATGCGCGACATTATCAGCATAGCCGTCAGCGAGGGAAACATCTATCCGCACATCGCCGGAACTATAAACCATACCGTGAACGCTATTAAAAAAGTCATTGGAAACGACGAACGTCTCCTCGTCGGAAAACCCACCGCCGGGGCCCTCTAGAGGAACTCGTCCGGGATTAAGCGCGGCATCATGACAATTCGCACACCAGACTGAAAGCGTAAACTGATTGACCGCGTTGAACTCGATCTCAGGATCATTGAAAATCCCTTGATAAAATCCTTCGGCTTCAGCTACCGTCTCGGGCACCTTCGCGTTGAAGGGATCGTCCGATTTACGAAATGCCGAGGATGGATTTGACCGTAGGAATTTGTAGCCGTATTCATTTGTTGGAAAGTCTCCGGCCTCATTGGGACCGAAAAGATCTGCAGGTTTCCATGCGCCTGTTGCTGATCCATGAACCACGTGACAGGTACTGCATTGCAAGGCAACGCTATACTCAGTTCCATCAAAAGCCCTTGACGCACGAACCCGAGCGTCAGGATTTCCTAAACCATGACCAGAGACATTCTTATCCGAATCATTAAAATCCGCACGCGTTGTTTTGCCACCCGATGCACGATACACGCGCACATGTTCGGTCGCTGGGTTGTAGCCATTGGGTGTTCCGTTGATTATTTCCTCATCGGGCGTCCCATTGGGAGCAGCCGGCGCACCTAATGTGTGGCAGTATGCGCATCCTGTCGCACTTCTGAGTATTGCAACATTGGAACCGACCGTATCGGCTACAGCGCCATGCACTGAGTGGCACGTAATGCATTTTGAGGAGGTTGTGTTGTATCCCCCATGAGGACCTCTTGGCTCATTCTTCTGTTCCCAATTGATATCATTTGCAAATGTCCCCGCAAAGTAGCCGCCACCCTCAAGGTAACGTAGGCTGACGGGATCATCCGCATATGCCAAAGACGCAGAGAGAAGGCAGGCCAACGCGCAAAAGGCGACGAGAGTTACTCGTACTGGGATACGAGTTTTATCGAAGAGGAGAATACTCACGCGATCCTATCTGCCGTATTCAAACACAACACGTACATGATACCCCACTCTCAGGCGTGGGACAACGTATTTCAGAGAAAAACTGTGCAATGTGCATGAAAGGTCGTTAATACTTCATTAACGACCAAAAAATTGGGAAATCAACTCGGAAGAGAGGTTTCTTCTTCATCTTCAGCAATGATTGAATCGACATATTGGATAAGCATCGTCACATCAATGACAGGTATACCCAACTCTTCTGCAACTGCATATAAGCGAGTAGTATCGTCGGCCACAAGTACACTCTTGCGCAATGAATACGCTGCCACAAGCGTATCGAAATCGAATGGTGATAAATCTGCGCGTAGCTCATCGAGTTTTTGCGCTTTTCGATCAGATATCGGAGCAGTCGCAACACGAGCGCCCTCACATACCTGTTGAGCAAAGGCTTCGATTCCAGGGGCCACATTTATATGCTCGACAACATCTGTGATGTGTGCGCCTTTCTCTCGCGCATCAATTCTTTCAATCGCATCCATACTAAAGAGCATTCGCGTCGATCGAATCCGTGCGAGCCAAGTCAAGCATCCCATCTCAATAAGAAGCAGCACCCCGACCAAGAGCCACAAAAGTTCAAGCGGAAAGTGTTGGCGTACCAACTGTGGCGTAGGAGGTGTCTCTTTCTGAGAAAATACCGATACGCGAGAGTTGCCCTGATCGACAACCCAAATCTGTTCATTCCCATACGCGATCGATGCGGGGTAGAGCAATTGTCCCTCTTTTGAGCCAGCCGTACCATACGCTGTGATGATTTTTCCTGTCTCGGCATCAAGTGTGACGATAGTCGCGCCCATTCCATCAAGAATGAAAAGACGTTCATCGCCATCGGTCGCAACGCTTACGGGAAGATCGAGCAGACGTGTCGTACCACGTGTACCCGAATCATCTTCGTCTGCAGGCCCACCATAAATCCATTGAAGATGAAGTCCATCTTTTGTGACATCGAAAGCCTGGATGCGATAATTGAAAGTATCGCAGATATAAATCGTCGTTGATGTTTCTGTGGAGAGTCCTACCAAATCGGTTGGGTTATTGAATTGGCCTTCTTCTTCTCCACGTGCGTAATAACCCCAGTCGAAATCACCATCCAGCGTTCCGCGCGTTATGCCCGAATAACTCACTACCCACAATTGCTCCGAACCGTCAGGAAGAGGTACTATCGCAACCGCTTTGGGAGGCTCTTCTTCAAAACTGACTGCTCGAACCGGCTCGTATGATTTATTGAAAATGATCAATCTTCTCAGTGCTGCATCGACAACATACACTTGCCCTGTTGAGGCAACAGCAATAGATGTGGGAAGCTCAAGAGCGAATTCTTCGTCTGAGCCACCGTCAAATGTGGACACTTTCTCCCCCAAAGCATTGAGCACGTTCACACGTGACCTGTGACTATCGGTTATATATACCAACTGGCGATTATTATCGAAAGCTATGCCTGAGGGCTGTTTGAGCAACTCACCAGCAGCCCCATACCATGACATCTGCAACTGAGTGCTATAGGGACCGACTTCGGCCGGCCCCTCAGTCGATGCGATAACTGATTGATATACCAAAAGCCACATCATGGCCAATGCAAGAATCACGGCAATAAGTACGCATCCCAGCGCAACCGTCAATTGTAATTGTCGCGTCTCGAACGGAAATCTAATGCGCAAAGCTTTGGAGGAGCCGTTCATTTCAGTATCTCTCCTAAATGCACACCGGTATTTTGATACGCCGCCCGCACACCTCGCTCGAATGCCTCTGGCACCCTCTCGCTTATGCCCTCAAGCTTATCCCATACTTCCTTTGAATCAGGATCGTATGCAAGCGCAGACGCGTAGGCTTCGGCCGCTTTCTCCCATTGAGCATCCGAATATGCAAGATTGGCCGCCTCGCTATAATATTCAGCCGACGCCGGTTGAATAGCGGCCGCTTTCATAAGCGCAGCAAATGCCGAGTCGGTTTCTCCTCGTTGGATAAACAATTGAGCCTGAAGATGCAAAACACCACGTAAAAGATCAGGCCAAGTCGATGGAGCCTGGTCGAGTAGCCTTGTGATGAGAGTTTGGGACTCATCGTACCGTTCATTTTCATACAATGCTCGGGCGTACCCATAGGCAATCCATAGATGATCGGGATATTGATTGTGAAGCTTTTCCGCATCCTTGAGGGCACGCTCTGTCTGTCCCGCATCAATTCGCGCGAGTATCAACTGCGCCTGAGCATCAGCATACGGCGCCGCGCCATCTGCAGTTCGTTCGGTCCCAAACTCCCGTTTTGCTTCGGTCACCGCATTTTGCGCAGCGATTATATTCCGTTCATATATATTGCGCGGCTCAGGAACCAACCAGTTGTTAGGAATGGCGAATATCAAAAAAAGAATGGAACCTATGAAAAGAGCAGTGACCAACAAAACCGCAGCCAAAAGAGTCTGTTGCATGCCTGAGAGGTTGTCTATATTGATATCGCGTTTACTCATCGTATTTCGTATCCGTCGACACCGAGAACGGTTGCGAGCTCAGCCTTGAGCCCCGCATCGGTCGCATCCACTTTTTCACCCATGAGGGCTATCATGGTGCGATCTCTCTTCGGATCATAGATGCTTAACTCGACCACATCGTTTCCCGGATATTGAATAAGGACGCGTTTGAGTTTTTCGGAAAACCGCATATCAGTAAGTTGCTCTTCCGAGGTCATAACCCTCACACGACGAGGAGGACGAGCAAACTCAGCTCCATCGAAAGGATGGAATTTGCTGACAATCAGTTTCGAGCCTCGGTCATCCATCTCGAATTTTGCATGAAGTCGTATCGTCGCATCATCGGTGATAAAATCGCGATATTGTTCCAGTACATTCGGAAATACGACACACTCGATCGTGCCACCCAAATCCTCCAGCTGAAGAAGTGCCATCATCGGACCGCGTTTCGTGGGACGAATATCGACCTTCGAAAGCATTCCGGCAAACCATCCGGTCTCGCCACCCTCGAATTCCTCTATCTGATCCAAAGTGTAATCCGCCACTTGGTCAAGCAAGGATTCGATCTCTTTCAGAGGATGGTCGGACGCATAGACACCCAGCAGCTCCTTTTCAAACGCAAGTTTGATTCGCTTGTCCCAATCGCAAGGTTCTGGGTCCGGAATCTCTTCGGAAAATCCGTGGTCCTCCTCATCAAAAAGGTCAAACATCGAAACCTGGCCACAGCATTTATCTTTATGCCGTTGCGCGGCTGCTTCGAAAACGCCACCTTCGGTCAGCAACATATAAAGCTGACGTCGTGGATATCCTGTCGAGTCGAATGCGCCTGCTTTGATGAGATTCTCGACAGTCTTGGCGCCAACGATGTGGGGATCGATACGCTCGATAAAGTCATGGAATGAAGCGAATTTACCCCCCTCTTTACGAACGCAAGTAATATGGTCGACGACACCTTCACCAATACCTCGAATACCCGTAAGTCCAAAACGTATTCCTTCACCCGGTACTGCCGTGAAGTCGCTATACGAAGCATTGATATCAGGTTGCATTACCTCAATGCCCGCTTTGCGGCATTCGTGGATATATTTGATAAGTCGATCGGTCTTTCCCATGTATGAACTAAGAACTGCAGCCATGGTCTCAGCAGGATAATGTGCCTTGAGATATGCGGTGCGCATGGTAATAACCCCGTAGCTTGCACTATGGGATTTATTGAACGCGTACTCTGCAAAAGGTAGGATGTCGCGCCACATATCTTTAGCGAGCTTTTCATCATACCCATTATTCTTGGCACCCTCGACCCAATCGGTCTCGAGCTCTTCGAGAACATGGAGAATCTTTTTACCCATCGCTTTACGAAGCTTGTCGGCCTTTGCCTCACTGAATCCGCTCATCTCCATCGAGACGCGCATGACCTGCTCTTGATATACGAACGTGCCGTATGTTTCTTCCAAGATAGACTTGAGGCGATCATCATAATATGTCACCGGTCTACGACCATGCTTACGTGCCACGAAGTCATCGACCATACCACTGCCGAGCGGGCCGGGGCGATAGAGCGCAAGTACCGCGATGACATCAGCGAAAGAGGTTGGGCGCAGTCGCTTCAAGAGAGCGCGCATGCCTTCGGACTCAACCTGAAACACTCCGGCAGTATCTCCGCGCGAAAGTAACTCGAACGTCTTGGGATCATCAAGAGGAATCTTACTCTCCTCAATGCGAATCCCATGATTGACCTCGATATTTTCAATGGCACGCTGAATGACTGAGAGATTGCGAAGCCCAAGAAAGTCCATTTTAAGCAATCCCAGATGAGCGACGGTGGGTCCATCATACTGTGTGATAACGCCACCCTCTTTAGTGTCGTATTTCGTGGGAACGAACCGTGAGACTCTTTCCGGCGCGATTACGACCGCGGCCGCATGCACTCCTTCGCCACGAATGATACCCTCGATCCTGAGTGCCTCGTCAGTAATTCGCTTGGTGTCCTGCTCTTCCCTATATGCCTTTGCGTAATCAGGATTTCCTTTGAGCGAGCTCCCCAGTGTCGCATCAAGTTCTTGCATGACCAGTTTTTGAGCGATGCGATCAGGGACATTGTAGGGATAGTCCATAATGCGACCGACATCGCGAATCGCCATTTTCGCTTTACACTTATTGAACGTGACGATCTGCGCGACCTTATCGTCGCCGTATTTATCGCGCACGTATTGGATAACCTCGCCACGGCGAAGATCGTCGAAGTCCATATCGATATCGGGCATCTCCGTACGTTCCGGATTGAGAAAGCGTTCGAAGAGGAGTCCGTACTCAAGGGGGTCGAGGTCTGTGATAGAAAGCGCGTACGCGATAATCGATCCCGCCGCACTTCCTCGTCCCGGGCCTACGCCGATACCTTGATTCTTCGCCCATTGGGTAAAGTCGGCAACAATGAGGAAGTACGCACCAATACCTTTGCTGGTTACAACTTCCAATTCCGTCTCAAGTCGCTCCATCACATTGTCAGGAATAGGATCGCCGTAACGTTCCTTCAATCCTTCGATACACATATCCCGAAGATGCTCATCCTGCGTTTTCCCTTGAGGCACATCGAATACCGGCATGATGATATTGTCGAATTCAAGCTCGACATCGCACTTTTCCGCAATCTCGAGCGTGTTGCTTATCGCCTCAGGATAATCCGCAAAGATCTCTTTCATCTCATCGGGAGTCTTGACGAAAAACTCCTGACAACTGAATTTCATACGGCCAGGATCATTTAGTGTCGTGCCGGTGCCAATGGTCAGCATAAGATCTTGCGTATGCGCATCGTCTTTCGTCAAATAATGAATATCATTGGTCGCAACCAGAGGAAGCCCTAGTTCTTTGCCCAATCCTGCAATTTCTGTAACCAGCTGCCTTTGCGAGATCCCCTCATCAGTTACGATACCTTGGTCCTGAACCTCAAGATAGAAATTTCCCGGCTCGAATGTGTTGGCAAAGATCTCCGCCCACCTTCGAGCTTCTGCAGGATTACCGCGCTCGAAATTCTTCGACACGATGCCTGTCATACAAGCTGAGGTTCCGATCAATCCTTTCGAGAATCGCTGGAGCAACTCAAGATCGACACGTGGTTTGTAGTAAAACCCGCCGATTGCGGCATGAGAGCATACCGACATCAGATTGTGATACCCCTCAAGATTTCGTGCGAGCAGAAGCAGGTGATGGAGTGTCGGTTTGCCATCCTTGTCACGACGAGAATCCGGGGTGAAATACACCTCGCACCCCAGAATGGGTTTGATTCCTTCTTTTAGAGCCGTTTCATAAAAATCAATCGCTCCGAACATATAGCCATGATCGGTAATTGCCATGGCTGGCATCTCAAGCTCTTTCGCACGCTGAAGAAGCGGTTTGACCCGAGCTACGCCATCAAGAAGCGAATACTCCGTATGAGTGTGCAGATGGACAAACGACATGTCTTACACGTATGTGAGCCAGTGCTTATAAGCCTCAGTCTTGCCGGTAACCGCATCGAAATACGCTTTTTGCAACTTGAGTGTGATAGGACCAGCTCCACCTTGTCCGATTTGAACGCCATCACAAGCGCGCACTGGAACAAGCTCTGCCGCCGTACCAGTCATAAAGAACTCGTCCGCTGTATAAATATCAGTGCGCACCATTGATTGCTCTACTACTTTGTATCCAAAATCACGTGCGATATCCATAACAGAATCGCGTGTTATGCCTACGAGGATGCCATCACTTACCAATGGCGTGTAAAGAACCTCGTCCTTGATTGCGAAGAGATTCTCGCCTGTGCCTTCTGCAACCTGACCAATCTCATTGAGCATAATTCCCTCGTTATATCCATGGCGATTCGCTTCCATGCGAGCAAACGAACTATTAAGATAGTTGCCAACCGCCTTGATTGCGGGAGGTGACGCGTTGTAGCTCCGTTGACGCCAACTGGATACTCCGACCTCGACACCTTTTGTCAGTGAATCCTCACCTAGATATGAACCCCATGGCCATACCGCGACAATGAATTCGACTGGTGCAGGCGTAGGGTCAAGACCCATGACACCATAGCCACGAAAGACCAGCGGTCTGATGTAGCATTCTTTCAGATTATTCGCCTTGATGGTATCGACAACGATTTGGCACAGCTCTTCAACAGTATAGTCAAGATCCATGAAGAGCATCTTTGCGGACTGCTTCAAGCGCGCCATATGCTCAGTAAGACGAAATACTGCCGGACCATCAGGTGTCTCATAGCAACGAATACCCTCGAAAACTCCGGAACCATAATGAAGAGCGTGGGTAAGGACATGCACGCGTGCGTCATCCCATTTGACTAGCTCGCCATTTTTCCAAATATACTCGACTGCTGGGAATGACATAACGGTCTCCTTCCGTCCTTGGTTTTGATGGAAGATTCAGTGTATCGTATCAGAGAGCGAAAATGACTCGCACCCACAAGAATGATATAAGAAAGTTGAAAAGAACTCCCACAGGGGAGCTCTTTTCTCTCAATAACAATTTCTTATTCAATCTAGTCGAGTTCCACTTCCTCGATCTCGATGATCTCGCTCACATCCACATCCGGTGTGGACGGGTTTATGTTTTCTGCGACAATATCGCCAATCATCTCAGCTTTGGCGCCTGCGCGTCTTTTGAACAGGTACGCAAGTACCGCTACCGCAACACCGAGTGCAAGGATAAGCATGATCCAGGCAAATGTGCCGAGATCGTTGTCATCTCCGGTAGAAGGAATGGACCCGTCACCGCCAGAAGGCACTTCATCTGTCGGGATAAATACCGCAATGTATCCCGCATCAGACCACAGACCGTTCTCGCCTGCCGGTGGGATGAGGTGTGCCTCAGTTGAGATGATCGCATCCATAGGATCTTCTAAAGACTCGAGCCAGTCAAGCCATGCCTCGAACTCCTCGTCTGAGGCAAAGGTGGAACCGATCCATCCGATGAAGTCATAGCCGGTATCAGCCACAGCAGTCGATCCGACAGGAGTACCTGTCGCAGGTATGATCTCTTCTTCGATACTTACGCTCCCGCCGTCAGTTGCGGCGTAGAATATCTCGACCATATCTGCTTGTGGAGTACTCCAGTGAGCATACAGTGTCATATCGTTATTGACCGGATCACCGAAGTTCCACTGAGTACCGCCCGCAGCTTGGGTCCACCAACCGGCAAAGACCTTGCCCTCAGGTGCTATAGGTACCGCAGGCGCAGCAATAGCGGTGCCTTGGACAACCGCCTCAACAAAGGGCTGCTCGACTCCGTTTTGAGGATCGAACGTCACATCGACATAGGTGGTGCGTTGCCAAAGGAAAATGTTGGCGAATCCGTTTGTCGGGGTATCGACAAGATTGGTAGACGTTGCCCAAAACGCGATCTTGGTACCATCTGCCGTTATCGAGGGATCTTGAACAAGACCACCGGCAGCTCCACCCTCTGCGCCGTTGCCCGATCCGACCGTAATCAGTTCGGTGATGCCTGTTGCTACATCAAGCAAAAGAAGATTAACCCTACCGTTTGTCGGGATGGCGGTAAGATCGGTGGCCCATGAGTTGAACACGATCTTGGATCCGTCAGGGGTTATCTGAGGACTGCCCGACCAATTGTTGCCTCCGTCACCCGATCCGGTTGTTATCAGTTTAGTGGTGCCTGTCCCCACATTGTAGAGAAAGATGTTGGAATTGCCATTGGTGGGGGTTGCCAAAAGATTGGTGGCACTTGAGGAAAACACGATCTTTGATCCGTCAGGGGTTATCTGGGGATTTTCTGACCAGCTGTTGCCGCCACTGCCCGATCCGGTCGTTATCAGTTCAGTGATACCTGTCCCGACATTGTAGAGAAAGATGTTGGAATTGCCATTGGTGGGGGTTGCCAAAAGATCGGTAGCGTATGAGCCGAACACGATCTTTGATCCATCAGGGGTTATCTGGGCATCAGATGACCAGATGTTGCCACCCATGCCCAAAGGACCGGTCGTTATCAGCTCGATAGTGCCTGACTCTACATCGTATAAGAAGATGTTGCCATTGCCATTGGTGGGGGTTGCCAAAAGATCGGTAGCATTTGAGTTGAATACGATCTTGGATCCATCAGGTGTTATCTGAGCACCGCCCGACCAATCGTTGCCACCCATGCCCAAAGGACCGGTCGTTATCAGCTCGATAGTGTCGGATGCCACATCGTATAAGAAGATGTTGCCATTGCCATTGGTGGGGGTTGCCAAGAGATCGGTAGCATTTGAGTTGAATACGATCTTGGATCCATCAGGTGTTATCTGAGCACCGGATGACCAATCGTTGCCACCCATGCCCAAAGGACCGGTCGTTATCAGCTCGATAGTGTCGGATGTCACATCGTAGAGGAAGATGCTGCCATTGCTATTGGTGGGGGTTGCTAAGAGATCGGTGGCAGATGAGTGGAACACGATCTTGGATCCGTCAGGGGTTATCTGGGGAGCGCCCGACCACTGGTCGCCCCCATTG
>Ga0209737_10000342_pt1 | contig 40785 bp, 38 predicted proteins | sample TergutCu122P3_FD_187284 | JGI IMG/M metagenome (GOLD analysis project Ga0209737, IMG submission 187284) | Cubitermes ugandensis P3 segment gut microbial communities from Kakamega Forest, Kenya - Cu122 P3 (SPAdes) (version 2) | ecosystem: Host-associated > Arthropoda: Insects > Digestive system...
TTTCGGATCGAATTCTTTTCTCATCACGGAATCCGCAGGCGACATCAGGGTGGCGCGAACGTTGTCGATGAGTTCGACCAGTTGGCGATCGGCGCTGGTTTCGACGGTTTGCCAGGCGGCGGCTGGCCTCGGCGCGTTCATCGCGACGGCCAGCGGGTGAACGGTGAGGTTGACCATGGCGACAAGGGCAACGGCGGCAGCAGTGCGAAAGACGTGCTGGCCGAAGAACATGGGGGAATGATTCAGTTTCATCGCTTGCTTCCGTTTTTCTATCATCTCTGAAAGTAAAAGAGGCTTCATTTTGTCTCACCCGCCAGCGACGACGCCTGATTCAGCATGAACTGTCCAACCAGTTTCTCCAGCACGATGGCCGATTGCGTTTTGCTGATCCGATGGCCGTCGGCCAGCATTTCTTCGTCGCCGCCGACATCCAGCCCGACATACACTTCGCCCAGCAGCCCGGAAGTGAGGATCGACGCGATCGTGTCTCTGGTGAACTCGTACTGCCTTTCGATGCGCAAGGTCGCCACCGCCTGATAGGTCACCGGATCGAGTGTAATACTCTCGACCCGCCCGACGGTCACGCCCGCCGCTTTGACCGGCGCCCGCGTTTTGAGTCCGCCGATGTTGTCGAAGGCCGCTTCCACCCGGTAGCCCGGCGCATTCGAGGTCGTCAGCAGGTTGCCCGCCTTCAGCGACAAAAACACCATCGCGCCCAAACCGATCGCAACGAAAATTCCTACCCATACATCAATGGTCGCACGGCTCATAAGTCTCACACTCCACGAAACATGAAGACAGTCAAAATAAAGTCCGCCGCCAGCACCGCCAGCGACGCTTCCACCACCGTTCGGGTGGTCGCTGCCGAAACGCCTTCGGCGGTCGGCTTGGTGTCGTACCCTTCAAAAACCGCGATCCAGGTCACGATGACGCCAAATACCGCGCTCTTGATGATGCCGTTGACGATGTCGAGCTGAAAATCGACCGCCGCCTGCATGTTGCTCCAGAAAGCACCGCTGTCCAGCCCGATCAATTGAACGCCGACCAGATAGCCGCCAAAAACACCGGACGCGGAAAACAGCGCCGCCAGAAACGGCATCGAAATCACGCCGCCCCAGAACTTCGGCGCTACCACCCGCGCCAGCGGATCGACCGCCATCATTTCCATCGCTTGCAACTGATCGGTCGTTTTCATCAAACCGATCTCAGCGGTGATCGCGCTGCCTGCACGACCGGCGAACAACAGCGCCGCAACCACCGGCCCCAACTCGCGCACCAACGACAGCGTGACCATCGTGCCGAGCGCCTCGCTGGAACCGTAACGGCTCAGGATATCGTAGCCCTGCAAACCGAGCACCATTCCGACAAACAGCCCCGACAATACAATAATCACCAGCGACAACACACCGGCGAAATAAATCTCGCGCAGCGTCAACGGCAAACGCAGAAACGCCGTCGGCGTGTGGCGCAACACCGCGATGAGAAAGCGTGAAGCGAATCCCAGGCGCGTCACCGCCTTGCGCGTCGCCGCGCCCAAACGTTCCAGCCCTCTGAGCAATCCGTTCACCATGTCAGACTCCCATCCGTCCCAGAAAGTCCTCGGCAAGTGGCGGCGCTTTCATGTGCAGCGGCACCGGCCCGTCGTCCTCGCCGTTGACGAACTGTTTGACGAACGGATCGGTGGACGCACGAATCGCCGCCGGCGTTCCCTCGGCAATGATGCCGCCCGCCGCCACAAAATAAATGTAATCGACGATATTGAGCGACTGATAAATATCGTGCGTCACCACAATCGACGTAATCCCCAGCGCGTCGTTCAGCCGCCGGATCAACTGGCTCACCACGCCCAGCGAAATCGGGTCGAGGCCGGTGAACGGTTCGTCGTACATCATCAGCAACGGATCGAGCGCGATCGCCCGCGCCAACGCCACCCGCCGCGCCATACCGCCGGACAATTCGTTCGTCCCCAGATGCGCCGCCCCGCGCAAACCGACCGCGTTGAGTTTCATCAACACCAGATCGCGGATCAGCGGCTCCGGCAAATCCGTGTGTTCGCGCAACGGAAACGCTACGTTCTCGAACACCGGCATGTCGGTGAACAACGCGCCGAATTGAAACAGAAATCCCAGCCGTCGCCGCAGCGTGTAAAGTTCTGCTTTTTTCAACTCCGGCACCGATTGACCGTTCACGACAACCCGTCCGGCGGAAGGTTTCACCTGTCCCGCCAGAAGCCGCAGAATCGTCGTTTTGCCGCACCCCGATCCGCCCATGATCGCCACGACCTTGCCGCGCGGAATCCGCATCGAGATGCCGGACAGTATGGGACGCGACGGCGTATAGCCGAACGTTACATCGGTCAACGACGCCGCTTCATCGGATAAAGAGGAAAGCGAAACCACCAGAAAACGCCTCAAAGGAAAGAAGGATTGTAGCCCTCTCATCCGTCTATAGCAAACGCGCTTTGTCGCTTCCAGACGACAACGTCTGAAGCCCGCCCATTCACCTCTCCCCTCTCCAGGTCATTTCCGCGGAGTAGAAATCCAGAATCGCGCGCAGCGAGCCTCGACACACGCCGAATCTCGGTTCTGTTGACAATAACCCCTCTACCAGCATGGTGATTCGCTTAAAAAAACGCCCCGGAATCGGGGCGTCTTTTGTTCAGCCTTTGACGAATCAGGCTTTCTGCTCGACAAAAACCGCTTCGCTTTCGCGCACTGTCGGCGTTTTCGACGCCAGCGCGATACGGATCGGTTTGATCGACGCAACGATCATCGCCACCACGACCAACATGAACATCGCGCACAAGGTTGCGTTGACGTAATTGTTGGTAATGATTTGTTGCATCTGTTCCATGCTCTTGGCCGGCGCCAACAGCACGCCCTGTTCAGCAGCAGTTGAAAACCTTCTGGCCTGCGCCAAAAAGCCGATCTTCCAATCGTCATGGAACAGCTTTTGCCAACCCGCCACCAATGTCGTGATCAACAACCAGCACATCGGCGCCAGCGGTATCCAGATATAGCGTTCCTTCTTCATCTTGATCAACACGCTGACAGCCAGAATCAACGCCATTCCGGCCAGCATCTGATTCGCAATGCCGAACAGCGGCCACAGGGTATTGATGCCGCCGAGCGGATCGACGACGCCTTGATAAAGGAAGTATCCCCAGGCGCTGACAGCGATGGTTGTTGCGGCGATATTGCCGGTCCACGAAGCGGAACGTCCCCACTGCGGTCTGACCGCCCCGAACATGTCCTGAATCAGGAAACGGCAAACGCGCGTACCGGCGTCAACCGTCGTCAGAATGAACAGCGCCTCAAACAGGATGGCGAAGTGGTACCAGAAAGCCATCATTTTATCGCCGCCCAGCACCGACGAGAAAATCTGCGCCATACCGACCGCCAACGTGGGCGCGCCGCCGGTGCGTGACAAGATCGACGCTTCGCCGATGCTGTGCGCCGTTTGCTGCAACACTTCCGGCGTCACAACGAAACCCCAGGACGAAATCACCTGCGCCGCGCTTTCCACCGTCGTTCCGATGACCGCGCTGGGCGCGTTCATCGCAAAATAAACACCCGGTTCCAGTACGCACGCTGCGATCATCGCCATCACGCCGACGAACGACTCCATCAACATCGAGCCGTAACCGATCGCGCGGATATGGCTCTCTTTCTCGACCAGCTTCGGCGTGGTTCCCGACGAGACCAGCGAATGAAAACCGGAAATGGCGCCGCAAGCGATGGTGATGAACAGGAACGGGAAAAGACTGCCGGCGAATACCGGACCGCTGCCGTCGATGAAGCGAGTCAATGCAGGCATCTTCAGATCGGGCGCCGACACCATGATCCCGATCGCCAAACCGACAATCGTACCGATCTTGAGGAATGTCGAAAGATAATCGCGCGGCGCCAGCAACAGCCACACCGGCAACACCGACGCGACAAAACCGTAAATGATCAGCGACCAGGCCAGCGTCTCGCCCTTGAGATCGAAATACACACCCCAACTGCTTTTGGCAACATCTTCGCCAAAAATCACGCTCAACATCAGCAACACAAAACCGATGACCGAAATCTCGCCGACCTTGCCGGGTCGAATGAAGCGCATGTAAACGCCCATGAAAAACGCGATCGGCAAGGTCATCGCAATCGTGAACGTTCCCCAGGGACTTCCCACCAGCGCCTTCACCACCACCAGCGCCAACACCGCCAGCAGAATGATCACGATCATGAAAATACCGATCATCGCAATGATGCCCGGAATATGCCCCATTTCGCTGCGAACGATCTCGCCCAGCGAACGACCGTCGCGCCGCATCGAAATGAACAGAATCATGAAATCCTGCACCGCGCCGGCGATCACCACCCCCACCAGCAACCACAGCGTACCCGGCAGAAAACCCATCTGCGCCGCCAGCACCGGGCCGACCAGCGGCCCCGCTCCGGCGATTGCCGCGAAATGGTGGCCGAATAATACATATCTATTCGTCGGCACATAATCGAGGCCGTCGTTGAGGCGACGCGCCGGCGTCAAACGCGCGTCGTTCAACTCCATCACCTTGCGGGCAATGAAAAGACTGTAAAACCGGTAAGCAATCAGATAAGTACAGACAGCGGCAGTGACCAGCCAGACGGCGCTGATCGTTTCCCCCCGGTTCAACGCAACCACTCCCAGGGACCACGCGCCAATCACCGCAATGATGCCCCAAACCAGCCATCGTTTGAGATTATTCACAAAGCACTCCTTATGGATCGAAACTAGCTGCCTTGCGGGCAACCCATACCGGAACATTCTGCGCCCGAGTTTTTATCGCCGTCAACATTTTTTGCAAAACAAACCGCAGAAAACAGCAGCCGCTGGTTGTGGACAAGGTTTCAAACCGTCGGCATAACGATGTCTGAGGTTGGGAATCAGCTCTCGCGGAAACGTATTGCATTTGTAAAGACAAACGTGTATATTGCCATCCATGAAGATTGCGGGATTCGACTGGGACAGCGGTAATTGGCCAAAGTGCGAAAAACATGGCGTCTCTCGTGAGGAAATTGAACAGGTGTTGTTGGGTGAGCCTGCCGTTATGGCGGATCCGCATCCCGACGAACCACGGATGCGAGCTATCGGCAAGACCTTCGCCGGACGCCATGTCTTTTTGGTATTCATTCTCCGCAACGTTGACGGCCAGACCAAACTCCGTCCCATCAGCGCCCGCTACATGCATCAAAAGGAGATCCATCACTATGAAGGCCAAATCTAAATCTATGCCGTCGTTGCACAGCGATGCTGCCGCTGAGCGATTCGTCGCCACAGCCGACTTGTCGGAATACGATTTGTCCGGTTTTAAGCCGATGCGCTTCGAGATCGAGCCAAAGGCAAGCGCGCTGAACATGCGTCTGCCCGTCTCATTGCTGAATGCGGTAAAAGCCAAGGCCAGGGCCAAAGGTATCCCGTACACACGCTATGTGCGGATGTTGCTGGAGTCCGATGTGGCGCGGTAAGTTCCACCTCTGATACCTTCTACCCTTCCGCTTCCTCCCGCCGATTGAAATCCCGCAAGCGGAATCCCAGACACCACAACACGGCGAAATACACCGCGCCGCCTCCCGCGATCACGATGAGCAGGCGCGTTATTTTTTCCCAAAGCGACGCATGCAGCCACAGTTCTGCGCCGCCCACAAAAAAATACAATGCTGCGCCGAACACCGCGAGCGCCGCCGCAATTTTCCCGATGAAACGCCACCAACCGTCGTGCGGCGTGTAAGCGCCTTTTTTGCGCAGTTGGTAAAACAGCAAACCGGCGTTGAAACACGCGCCGACGCTGATCGCCAGCGTCAGTCCGGCGTGGTCGATGTGAAACATCAACGAAACAGCCACGATCTGCGTCACCACGATGGAAAAAATGGCGATGCGCACCGGCGTTTTCATGTCCTGTCGCGCGTAAAAACCGGGCGCCAGAATTTTGATCAGAATCAGCGCCGGCAAACCAATGCTGTAACCCAGCAACGCCGCCCGCGTCTGCCACACATCCTGCACCGTAAATTGACCGTACTGGTACAGCGTCGAAATCAACGGCACCGCCAGCAAACACAAAGCCAGCGCCGCCGGCAGCGCCAACAGCAACGCCAGGCGCAATCCCCAATCGAGCAATTCCGAATAACGCTGCGAATCGGCATCGCTGTGACAGCGCGACAACGACGGCAGCAGCACCGTCCCCAACGCCACACCGAGCAACGCGCTGGGAAATTCCATCAAGCGGTCGGCGTAGGTAATCCACGAAATGCGCCCGTCGCCCAGCCATGCCGCAAGCTGCGTGCTGATCAAAATCGAAATCTGCGCCGCCGACACGCCAAGAATGGCCGGCAGCATCATTTTCAGAACGCGACCCACGCCCTCATCCTTGAAATCGAGAGAAGGCCGCACCAGCATCTTGAGCTTGAACAACGGATAAAGCTGCAACGCCAGTTGCGCAAGCCCGCCGAGCGCCACGCCCCAGGCCAGCGCCAGAATGGGCGGATCGACATAAGGCGACAGAAAAAGCGCCGCGCCGATGATCGACAGATTGAGCAACACCGGCGTCACCGCCGGAATCGCAAAACGGCGATAAACATTCAACACCGCGCCCGCCAGCGACACCAGCGACACGAAAAAAATATACGGAAACACGATGCGGATCAGCATCGCGGTCAGCTCGACCTTCCCCGGCGTCTTGGCAAAACCGCTGGCCAGCACATAGACGAGCCAGGGCGCCGCCAGCACGCCAAGCACCGAAATCACCAGCAACGCCAGCATCAGCAAACCGCTTGTTTTGCTCACCAGCCGCTGCGTCGCCTCAAGCCCGCGCTGCCGCTGGTACTCCGCCAACACCGGCACGAACGCCTGACTGAACGCCCCTTCTGCAAACAAACGCCGCAACAAATTGGGCAAACGAAAGGCCGCCTCGAACGCGTCCACCTGCGCCCCGGCGCCGAACAACACCGCCTTCAGCGTTTCGCGGGCAAGCCCGGTCACGCGCGACAAAAACGTCATCGCGCTGATCGTCGTCATGGCCTTAAGCAGATTCAATTTGCATTTCCTGATGGTTCGTTGTCGCAAGGATAACGCGCCGTCGCGCTTTCGTGGCGCATTATCATGCACTTGCGGCGTTATATCGTCTTTTTTCAGGATTTGCCCGCCCGTTGCCAGATTCCCGAACGGCATAATCGGAGCGCGACACTGTTTTGCCCTTCCACCGTGTTGAATTGCTGTTGCTTGAGCATGATTTTTCGCGTATCATTCGCGGTTACCGAAATTTTTACTTTCATCAGTTACAGGAAAAAAACTCATGGCAAATTCGGCGCAAGCACGCAAACGTGCCCGGCAGGCAGTAGCCACCCACCAACACAACGCCAGCCTGAAATCGGCGCTGCGTACAGCGATAAAGAAAGTCAAGAAGGCCATCGCTGGCGGAGACAAGACGGTGGCAGCGAAGCAATACCAGGAATCGCAGGCCATCATCGACCGTATCGCCGACAAGAAAGCGGTGCACAAGAATCTGGCATCGCGCACCAAGTCGCGTTTGTCGCAGGCGATCAAGGGAATGGCTGCAGCGTAAGTCAGAAATCAGAGATCAAATCTCGAAGGGGCGGGTTTCAAACCCGCCCTTTTTGTTTTAAACCACGAAAAGATACGAAAGCCCCTTCGCGGCTTCGCGTCTCCGCGTGAGGCTCGAAGTTCCTTCCCCTTCAAGGGGAAGGTCAGGATGGGGATGGGGTTGTCAGGAATCAGAGCGTAGGGGCGCGATTTATCGCGCCCTGTTTGTTCTCACACGGAGACGCGGAGAGCACGGAGAAAAATGGAGCGCGGGCGTCCCGCCCGCCATTTTGCCTCACGCGAAGCCGCGGAGAAGAAAAGCCCCCTTTTCAAAGGGGGTGCCCGCCGAAGGCGGGCGGGGGTTTGTTGAAAAAGATTCACCGCAAAGAACGCATAGAGCGCAAAAAAAGAAGCCGTCATTCTGCGCGAAGCGAAGCGGAGTCGCAGAATCCATAAACAAGCGTAGCCCGGATAAGCGAAGCGCCATCCGGGAATCAGGCATCAGAAATGCGTCATTGCGAAGATCGAAGTAACGAAACAAGCCAGCGTTTTTCGTTGCACACCTTTTCTGGATTGCTTCGCTTCGCTCGCAATGACGGGTTCTTCTTCGCGGCTTCGCGCCTTCGCGTGAGACCGACTACGGCTTTATAGCCTGCTTTCGCAGGCTTTGCTCCTCTTTGGGGCGGTTAGCTTGCTCTTTGTTCCACTCTATCGACTCCCGCAAGGGTCTGATATAACTGTAGCGCCAATCAGGACGTAACAACTCAGCCTTCCCGAGAGGCTTAAGCGCCTCGTCCCATTGCCCCTCTATAGCCAAGGCTTTCGCTTTAAAAAACAACGCACGAGCGTCAGACGGGCATACTTTTACCCTTTCGTCAGAAAAGTTGATGGCTTCTTTATACTTGCCTGCCTCAAAAAGCTCATCCACTTTTTTTCGGAAAGAATCGCCTCCACACAAAGAAGATTCCGCGCTTCGCATTGGCCAATAATCATCAGAAAGCGACGACGCTTCTCGTAGAGCATTGAAATACGCTACTGTTAGTCCCGCTACGATGAGCAGAACAATACCAATAATCGTATAACGAAATTTTTTAATTTCGCGAAGAAGCTGTGTTTCAAAATCGTTCACTTTTTTTATACTCCTTATTCTTAGTTCCCATCATTCCTCTTTCTTTTTCTTCGTTGACCGCCGTCTTCCGGTCGTCGCTCCCGGGCTGCTTTCTTTCGCGCTTCCCTGATCGGTATGGGTGTCCGCTTGTTTTGCCCGTTTCATCAGCAGCGCCGGCACAGGCCGTTGCTTCGACGCCAGTCCGCGCCCCAATGCCGCCAGGTGTTGGCGCATCAATGCTGCGTTCGGTTGCACGCCGCTTTTTGCCGGAGGTCGCGCCGGTTTTTTCGGCAACGGTTGGTCGGGGTTTTTGGCGTAGGCCGCTTCGCGCTCTTCCTGACGCGCTCGCCCCGTCTGTTCGGACGGTGGGTTGTCGCTCTTGCGCGTTAAGCGTTCGGTCAGCGGCGTGCCGCTCTTGCGTTCGGTCAACGGTGTGCCGCTCTTGCGGGTTGTACGCTCGGACGACGGACGGCCGCTTCTGCTTTCGTGCGACGCGGTGCGTCGCGGTGCTTCCAGCACGCCCGCTTCGATTTCGACGCGCTCGATTTTTTTGCGGATCAGTTTTTCGATTTCGGCGAGGTATTTTTCTTCGTCGGGCGAGACCAGCGAGATCGCTTCGCCCTCAGCACCGGCGCGACCGGTGCGTCCGATCCGGTGCACGTAGTCTTCGGGCACGTTCGGCATTTCGTAATTGATGACGACGGGCAATTCTTCGATGTCGAGGCCGCGCGCCGCCACGTCGGTCGCGACGAGGATTTGCGTTTTGCCTTCTTTGAATTTTTCCAGCGAGGCGATACGCGCCGATTGTGTTTTGTCGCCGTGGATCGCTTCTGCCGCCAGTCCGGCTTTTTCGAGCAGCCGCGCCAGCCGCGACGCGCCGTGCCGCGTGCGAACGAAGCACAGGGTTTGCCAGAGGCTGCGCGATTTGACGAGGTGTTCGAGCAGCGCGCGTTTTTGGTCGGACGGGCAGTGGTAGGCGCTTTGTTTGACGGTTTCGGCGGCCGCGTTGCGACGCGCCACTTCAATCAGTTTCGGCGCTTTCAGCATGCTTTCGGCGAGTTTTTTGATGTCCGCCGAGAAGGTCGCCGAGAACAGCAGGCTTTGCCGCTCTTTCGGCAGGTGTTTCATGATCCGCATGATGTCGGGGATAAACCCCATGTCGAGCATCCGGTCGGCCTCGTCGAGCACGAAATACGTGACTTGCGACAGCGACACGGTTTTCTGCTCGAGATGGTCGAGCAGACGCCCCGGGGTCGCCACCAGAACTTCGACGCCCGCTTTGACGATCGGAATCTGCTGCTTGATGTTGACGCCGCCGTAAACGACCGTCGAGCGCAACCCGGTGTATTTGGCGTAGGTCTGCACCGACGCCTCAACCTGTATCGCCAGTTCGCGGGTCGGCGTCAGCACCAGCGCCCGCACCGGATGCCGCGCCGGCGACGGGCTGGTGTTGGCGTGCGGCATCAGTTTGTTCAGCAGCGGCAGGGTGAAACCGGCTGTCTTGCCGGTACCGGTCTGCGCGCCGCCCATCACGTCATGCCCCGCCAAAACCACGGGAATCGCCTGCTGCTGGATCGGCGTCGGCGTCGTGTAGCCTGCCTCTTCAACGGCTCTCAATAGCTCCGGACACAAGCCCAGATCGGAAAAACGCATCTCGCTCAATGAAAACTCCTGTAAATCAATGACGTAACTATACCGGAAACCTTCAAGAAACTGAAAAAAGCTGACGCGATCCCGGAAAAAAATGATACATTTGCGACCTTTCCTGCGCTAAGACCACTTTTCAGGCGTTTCGGTGCCCCGTCTCCGGGTTCCCGCCCGCGGCGGCGCCCCGATTATTCGAATTAATTATATTTATGTCTTCCCGTCAGTTACGCAACATCGCCATCATCGCGCACGTCGATCACGGCAAAACCACACTGGTCGATAAACTGCTCGTCCAGTCCGGCACTTTCGCCAAACATCAGACCGTCAGCGAACGGGTGATGGACAGCAACGACATCGAACGCGAACGCGGCATCACGATCTTCTCAAAAAATTGCGCGATTCGCTACGGCGATGCGCGTATCAACATCGTCGATACGCCCGGCCACGCCGATTTCGGCGGCGAAGTCGAGCGCGTGCTGGGGATGGTCGATGGCGTGCTGTTGCTGGTGGACGCGGTTGAAGGGCCGATGCCGCAAACGCGCTTCGTCACGATGAAAGCGTTGCGCCAACATCTGTGCCCCATCGTCGTCGTCAACAAGGTGGATCGTCCCGGCGCACGTCCCGAATGGGTGGTCAATCAGACGTTCGATCTGTTCGACCGTCTCGGCGCGACCGAAGCGCAACTCGATTTTCCGATCATCTACGCTTCGGCGTTGAACGGCTGGGCGACCACCGACATTCAGGCCGTTTATTCCGGTGAAGCCGCGAAAGGCGACATGCGCCCGCTCTACGAAGCCGTTCTGGCGCATGTGCCGACCCCCGAAGGCGACCCCGACGGACCGCTGCAATTTCAGATCAGCGCACTGGATTACTCGTCGTACATCGGCAGGCTCGGCATCGGTCGTATTCGCCGTGGCCGTTTGCGCCCCAATCAGGAAGTGATCGCGTTGACGCCGAACGAGACGCCGGTACGCGCCAAAATTTCGCAACTGCTCGGCTTCTCCGGCCTCGACCGCGCACCGATCGACGAAGCCGAAGCGGGCGACATCGTGCTGGTCAGCGGCATCGACGACCTTTCGATCGGCACCACGCTGGCCGACACCGCCGAACCCGAAGCGTTGCCGCCCATTGCGATTGACGAACCGACACTGTCGATGCAGTTTCAAGTCAACACCTCACCGCTCGCAGGCCGCGAAGGAAAATATGTGACCTCGCGCAACCTCCGCGACCGTCTGCACAAAGAAATGCTGACCAACGTCGCGCTGCGCGTTGAGGACACCAAAGACACCGACGTGTTTCTGGTCTCGGGACGCGGCGAATTGCACCTGACCATCCTGATCGAAAACATGCGCCGCGAAGGCTATGAATTGGCCGTGTCGAGACCGCGCGTCGTTCTGCGCGAAATCGACGGCGCGACCTGCGAACCTTATGAATTCCTTTCCGTCGATGTCGAAGATTCACACCAGGGCGGCGTGATGGAAGCGCTCGGCCATCGCCGTGGCGAAATGGTGCACATGGAAGCCGATGGCCGTGGTCGCACCCGAATCGATTACCGGATTCCGGCGCGTGGTTTGATCGGCTTTCAAGGCGAATTCCTGAACCTGACGCGCGGCACCGGCATCATGAGCCATGTGTTCGACAGCTACGCGCCCGTCAAAGGCGACATTCCCGAACGTCGCAACGGCGTGCTGATCTCGCAGGAGGACGGCGACGCTGTCGCCTACGCGCTGTGGAATCTGCAAGAACGTGGCCGCATGTTTGTCTCGCCCGGCGATAAATTGTACGAAGGCATGGTGATCGGCATTCACAGCCGTGACAACGATCTGGTCGTCAACCCGATCAAAGGAAAAAAACTCACCAACGTTCGCGCTTCCGGCAAGGACGATGCGGTTCTGTTGACGCCGCCGATCAAACTCACGCTCGAATACGCCGTCGAATTCATCGCCGACGACGAACTGGCCGAAATCACGCCGCAATCCATCCGTATCCGCAAACGCCTCCTGAAAGAACACGAACGCAAACGCGCGTCCAGAGAAACGGCTGAGTAATTCGGCGCGTGAAAATGGAATAAGGGCGGGTTTCAGACCCGCCCTTATTCCATTTTCACGCCTTCGCGCGAGGTCATCTTTCGTGACCTTCGTGTTTTTCGTGGTTAAAAGATTTTCTTTGCGCTCTTTGTCGTTGACTCAATCCGTCGGCACCGCTTTCAATACTTCGTCGGTCGTCGTGACGCCTTCCAGCACTTTCAGCGCGCCGGACAAACGCAACGGTCGCAGGCCGTCTTTGTACGCCTGTTCGCGCAGCGTCGCGTCGTCGGAGTGCGCTTGTGTCAAGCGCCGCATGCCGGCGCTCATTTCCATGATCTCGTACAAGCCGATCCGCCCCAGATATCCGGTCATCCGGCAATCGAGACAACCGACCGCTCGATGAACATAGGCGGGTCGTTCCAGATCAAAGCCTTTGGTCAGCGCGTCCCATGCCACGTCGTCCATTTCGCCGTCGGCGGCTTTGCACTTCGGGCACAACGTGCGGATCAAGCGCTGCGCCATCACGCCGAGCAAGGTAGAGTTGATCAGATAGCCGGGAACGCCGAGATCGAGCAAGCGCGTCAACGCGCTCGGCGCGTCGTTGGTGTGCAGCGTTGACAACACCAGGTGTCCGGTCAGCGCCGCCTGCACGGCCATATCGGCGGTTTCCTTGTCGCGGATTTCGCCGACCATGATAATGTCCGGGTCTTGCCGCAACAGGGTGCGCACGCCGGAAGCGAAAGTGACGCCGATCGCATGATGCACTTGCATCTGATTGATCAGCGGTTCGATCATTTCGATCGGGTCTTCGATGGTGCAAACGTTGACTTCGGGTTTCGCCAACAAGCGCAACGTCGAATACAGCGTCGTCGTTTTTCCGGAGCCGGTCGGGCCGGTCACCAGAATGATACCGTTAGGCGCAGCGATGAATCTGTCCCAATACTCGCGATCTTCTTCGGAAAATCCCAGATCGGAAAAACTGCGCACCAGCACTTCCGGTGTGAAAATCCGCATCACGATTTTTTCGCCGAACGCGGTCGGCATCGTTGAAATACGCAAGTCGATTTCTTTGCCACCCGCAGAGGTCTTGATCCGGCCATCCTGTGGTCGCCGCTTCTCGACGATCTCCATCCGCGCCAGCAGTTTGATCCGCGATGTTGCCGCCGCCAATACCGGAATCGGCAAGTTGTACACGGAATGCAATACACCGTCGATCCGGAAACGAACGACCCCGACATCGCGTCGCGGCTCGATGTGAATGTCGGACGCACGTTGCTCGAACGCGTATTGCCAGAGCCAGTCAACGATGGTGACGATGTGGCGGTCGTTGGCGTCGAGGTGGCCGGTGTTGCCGAGCTCAACCAGTTGTTCAAAGTTGCTGGCCAGCGCGACGCTGCCCTTCGTATGTTCCTGCGCCTGCTTCATCGAGCGCGCCAGGTTGTAAAACTCGCCGATATAGCGGCGCACATCTCCCGGATTGGAAAAAACGATCTCGATCTCGCGTTTCAAAAGGCGGCTCAACTCGTCCACCCAATCCCGCACGAACGGTTCGCCGGTCGCCACGGTCAACTTGGTCGGCGTCAACATCACCGGCAGAATCCGGTAACGCTCCGCATAGGCGTTGGACATCGTTTGCGTCACCGCAAACATGTCGATCTTCAACGGGTCGATGTGAAAATAAGGAACGCCCAATTTGCCCGCCAGCCACTCAACCAACGCATCGACGGTCAACTCCCGATGCGGCGGCTGCAACGATTTCCATTGCTGCATCGCAATGCGCTCCAGCGGTTCGCCGAATCGCATCGCTTTGGTTCTGGCGAGTTTCCGCGCGTCGTCCATCTTGATCAGACCGTCGGCCACCATCAGTTTCAGGATGTCGTTGAGCCGCAAAAGACGGTCTTTGACCGGTCTTGCCGCCATCGGTGTCGGCGAAAGCGTTTGGGGATTGTTCATGGGTGGGGGTCCTTTTTCGTTAAGGCGGAAGCCTCATCAAACGTTTGAAACACGTCACGCAGATAATTGACGTAGTTCGGATCGTGATCCATCGCCTTCGATGGCGAATCGCTGATCTTCGCAACCGACTGACCGTTGCAGCGCGTCATCTTGATCACATTCTGCAACGCCGGATAGCCGAGATCGTTGGTGAGATTGGTGCCGATCCCGAATGAAATACCGACACGATGCTTGAAATGATGGAACAAGCGAATCGCCAGTTCGGGCGTCAGCGAATCGGAAAACACCATCGTTTTTCCGCGCGGATCGATACGCATTTTCTGATAATGCGCGATCAGCTTGTCGCCCCATTCGAACGGATCGCCCGAATCGTGACGAACACCATCGAACAATTTGCAGAAAAACAAATCGAAGTCGCGCAAAAACGCATCCATCCCGTACACGTCGGACAACGCGATTCCCAGGTCGCCACGGTATTCGCGCGCCCAGGTGTTGAACGCATACGATTGTGAATCGCGCAGCCTCGGCCCGACCGCCTGACACGCCTGCAAGTACTCGTGCGACATCGTGCCCAACGGCGTCAGCCCCAACTGTCGCGCAAAATGAACGTTGCTGGTGCCGACGAATTTGCCGGGGAGCGCCTGCTGCAACGCCCGCAACACTTCCTCTTGCCAGGCGTAAGAAAAGCGCCGGCGCGTCCCGTAATCGGCGAAGTGAAACCCGTCTTCGGTTGCGTCAAACTGCTTGATCTTGGCTGCCAACCGCGCCCGCCCCGTGCTGAAATCGGGCGACGACACGGTGTACCGGTAATACACCTCCGAAATAATCGCCAGCACCGGCACCTCGAAAAGAATCGTGTGCAACCAGGGCCCCTTGATCGTGATGTCCAAGCCATTTTCGTAGTCCGGTCCGCCCGAAATCTGAATGAAACGCTCGTCGAGCCTGAACAGCCCCAGCAAATCGACGAAATCGCTCTTGATGAAACGCAGGCCGCGCAAATACGCCAATTCTTCCGGCGTGAAACGAAGCTCACATAAGGCTTTGATCTGTCGGGTCACTTCGTCCGCCATCGGCGCCAGATCGACCCCGTCGCCGTTACGGCACTTGAACCGATACTCGACCTGAGCAGCCGGAAAATGATGCAACACCACTTGCATCATCGTGAATTTGTAAAGATCGGTATCGAGCAGTGAACGAATCATCATGAAAAAACAAGCCCCGGCCTTTCCTTGTCGAAGCGCTCAGGCAAGGAAACGCGACATAAAGAAGCAGATTATCATCCCTTCCACCCCTTTTGAAAGGTTTGCGGCGCCGTTCGTACCCTCGCCCGTCGTTTGCCGGTCACAACCGCCCTCAAATCAACGCTAATGGCATTGCCCGCGCCTTTGAGATCACCCTTGACGCATTCTTCAACCTAAAAACCTCAGTTGGGCGCGCTCGCCAGCGCTGCGCCCGCTGTGCCAGGCAAGGCGCGACGACGACGCGGGCTGCCACCCCGCGAGGAGGAGCAACGCAGCATCGGAAAGAAAAAAGCGGGCGAGCGTAGTGCTGGCGAGCGCGTAGCGCACTTACCCAAAGGGTGAATGGTGAAAAAGGCTCCAAAACAAGCTACCATGCGCTTTTTCATAAGTTCACAAGCGGTCAACTGAGGTTTTTTAGGTTCAATGGTTTCTTCTCGTTGCATTAAGTTCACTATCTATGACCGCTCATGTCCAGATTGACGCCTATTGTCACTTTGTTACTTCCCTATTGTGATCAAAAGGCTATTAATTGTTACACTAAAGCACCTCGACAGGATTTTCAGGATTATTTTGTCATGAATACTCCAGACCGCCATTACCGAATTTTAGTGATCGATGATGACCCGCGTTTGCGTGACCTTCTGCAACGCTACCTCACAGAAAACGGCTTGGAAACGATCACTTTGCCTGACAGCACGCAACTTGAAAAAACGTTGCAGCGTTTTCCGCCGCATCTGATCGTACTTGATCTGATGTTGCCGGGCGAAGACGGGCTGTCGATTTGCCGCAAACTGCGCGGCGCGCACAACGTCGAGTCGATTCCGATCATCATGCTGACGGCACGACGCGAAGAAGTCGATCGCATCATCGGTCTCGAAATGGGCGCCGACGACTATCTCGGCAAACCGTTCAATCCGCGCGAATTGCTGGCGCGCATTCATGCCGTGCTGCGCCGCGCGCCGAAACACGAATTGGCCGGAGCGCCGACCGAAGAAGGCACGATTCCGTTCGGCCCGTACACACTCGATCTGGCGGCGCGCACGCTGTGCAAAGATGGCGAAATCATCCACCTGAGCACCGCCGAATTTTCCCTGCTCAAGATCATGGGACAAAATCCGCGCCAACCGTTCACCCGCGAACGGCTGTCGCTTCTGGCGCGCGGCAAAGATCATGAGACTTTTGATCGCGCCATTGACATGCAGATCTCGCGGCTGCGCAAACTGGTCGAAACCGATCCGATCAACCCGCGTTACATTCAGACCGTGCGCGGTTTCGGATACATTTACGTCCCCGAGGACAGTAAAGCCGGCAAGGCCGCGGAAGAGCAAAAAGAAAGCAGCGTCGCCTGAGTACCTTGATCAAATTCTGGCCGGCTTCGCTGTTCGGGCGATTGCTGTGTTTTCTGGTCGCACTGATCGCCCTGGTGCTGATCATGATGGGCTTGCTGTTTCAGTACGACCGCGAAAACCTGCTGATCTACCAGTTCGGACACACCAAAGCAGTGCAATTGCAGGCACTGCGCGCCGCGCTTGAATCGAGCATTCCGACCGAGCGCGCCGATGTCCTGCGCCGCTTCGGCAACCAATACAACGCCCGCCTGTTTGAAGAACGTCGCCGACGCGCCACCAGCAAGGCATCAGCCGCCGTTCCATTCGACGTGCCGCTTAATACGGAACTGGAAATTCCGTCGCTCGATCAGGACGCCTCACCCAACCCCTTCCCGTTTCGCTCGAACCAGCCGGCGATACAGCCGCGGCAAACCGGGCAACTGCCGTCGGGCGCGTTCCTCGATCTCGAAAAATATTTGCAAAAAACGCTTGGCGCAGATACCCAGATTCGGTTGCAACCTGAACGACAACTGTTGTGGGTGCGGTTTTCCGCGAATAACCGCTACTATTGGGCCGGATTCCTTCTGCCCGATCGCCCGTTGGCGCAGGATGCGCCGTCGCGCGCAATCTTCCTGGCGCTGGTCATCGTGGCGATGCTGGTTCTCGCCGCCCTCGCCTTCGCCCGTTACCTGTCGCAGCCGCTCACCAAACTCGCCGAAGCCGTCAACCTGGTCGGTCGCGGCGAAGTGCCGCCGCCGTTGCCCGATGCTGGTCCCTCCGAAGTGGCGGCGCTCAATCGCGGCTTCAACGCCATGACAGCCCGCCTGCAACAAGTCGAACACGATCGCGCGTTGCTGCTTGCCGGTATTTCACACGATTTGCGCACACCGCTGACCCGCCTTCGCTTGAGCATCGAAATGAGTCACGATGATCCGCAAGAACGTGATTTGATGATCGACGATATCGAAGCCATCGACCGCATCATCGACCAGTTCTTCGATTTCGCGCGCAACGACGACGGCAAACCGCCGCATCTGCAAAATATCAACACGCTGATCACCTCCTGCGTCGAACGCTACCAGCGTTCACATTACGATGTGCGCTTCACGCCCAAACCGAAACTTCCCGACATCCCGCTGCGAACCACGGCGTTTGAGCGGCTGATCAACAACCTGATCAACAACGCCCTCACCCACGGCAAGCCTCCGATTGAAATCATCACGGGTTTCGACGCCCGTCGTGTGTGGCTCGAAGTCAGCGACCACGGCAGCGGTTTTCCCGAAGTGGAACGCGAGCGTCTCAAAGAACCGTTCCGCCGCGCATCCCAGGCGCGCTCGACGCCCGAAGGCAAACTTGGCGCCGGCCTGGGTCTCGCCATCGTCGAACGCATCGCGCGGCTGCACAACGGCAGCGTCGAATTACTGAGCGCGCCGCATGGCGGCGCGCTGGTCAAAGTCACCTTGCCGCGTCATCCTGATTGATCAGGCATCAAAGGCCAGCGTTGGCGCGCGAAAAAGCTTTAACCGAAAGACACGAAAAACGTGTAGCCCGGACAAGCGAAGCGCCGTCCGGGAACCCAAAGCGTCATCGCTCAGGCTGAGATGAAACAAAATGGAATCCCAGCCTCAAAAAACATCAATAGCCCGAATCTTCCAATATTTGAGCGGCGCTGATAACCATATTCACGCAGGTCGTCCCGTACAACTTCTCTTTAACTGCTTTTTCTCTTCCATCAAGCGTAAAAATATCGCAACCCAGAATAGCGCGACAAACAACATCACCGTTCTTCTCTTGGAAGCTTTTGATGAACGCTTCTGTTTTCAGATTACATGCGTCTTTGGAATCCCCGTACTTCAAACCTATCACCAACACCGCTCCCGAAACGGCTCCGCACAGCTCCGCGCACCGTGCGCCGCTGTTCAAGCCACACGATATCCTGAAAGCCGTTTCGCGTTCCATCCCGTATGTTTCACAAAAAGCACCTAAAATCGCCTGAGAACAATAAAACCCTTCAGCAAAAAACGCAGCCGCTTTTTTTGTCTTTTCGTTCATTGTTAATCCTTGACCTTGTGGTCGTTACACGGTGGCCTTATTCACCTTGGTTTCGAGGTCAACGCACGCTTGCAGCAATTCGTCAAAAGATAACGCTTCGCCCACCATCACTTCGTCAGCAAGCATGGCCGCATAGTCTTCGGCGAGCGCAGCATTGGCCTTGCCATCAGGGACGATTTTCAGATGTCCGGAGGTCGCCATTGCGTAGTCAATGATGCAACCGCTAGCGTCCTTTTCAACGAAGAAGCAGGATTTGTGTTGGGCAACAGCCGTTGCCACTTCCCGATCAGCAATGATTGCTGCAAAATAAGGGCTTCGCGCGATCGCTACCAAGTCGTACCAATGCCGCGCATAGCGCTCGTTGCGAATACGACCTTGTGCGCAAAACACATGAGCAGCCGTGGCCTTCTCCCAAAAAGTACGCGCGATACTCATGACCTGCGGTGAAGCAACGGGGAATGACACGTCAGCCAAATGCTTGGCTATGTCGCAAACCACCGGAAAAATTTGGTGCGGTTCGCCAGTAGCGCGAGCACCAAACTCCAGCGTGACAACAGGCGCCACATAGCCCGTCCCTTGTGTTTGAGCAGAATAATGCAAGGAAAGCCTGTCGTTCTTCTTGCCGCTGAGTTCCAGCCGTGCGTCCAGATGCTCATGCGTCAGCGCAGCTTGAATGACCGGCTGGACATTCTGCACAATCCAGTCTGGAAGGCGGTGTCGCACAGTCTGTGTCCATTTGTCGGCTTGGCTGCGCCTCACCGGTAACTCGCCTCCTTCGCCGACGAGATCCGGGATAAGCTTGCGAATATCGTATGTTAGATCAATGTCTTCGGAAAAGCGATCAATAACCTTATAAACTTTTGACAGCGACGTACCACCCTTAAAGGTCAGGTCAGGCGACAATGACGACTCGAACAAGGTGCGCAACACCCATACCACCCATACATCCTTTTCGAGCAGGTGAGCAGGACGACCTGTTTCAGCACGCCCGTATTCCAGCGCTTCGCGTTGATCCTTCTTGCTTAGATCAAAGAAGTATTCAGCCACGAGCAGCTTCCTTTCCGATAGCTTTCGCCATCCAATCGGGCAGTGTCGCGCGCACAGAAGTCAACACCAGCCATTCAGAATGGGGAAGGGTGCGACGCAAAGATGCCAGCGACTCGCCAACATGCATTGGTCCAATCCAGGCCAGCGCGCGCACGGCTGCACCGGCTGGTCGTGCGCCTAGCGCCAACATCCAGCGCGGCGCATGTTTCACCAACACTTCCGAGCGCCCGAGTTTTAGCTTGCGGGTACGACCAGAGGTCAGGTAGACCTCGCGAATAGGCACTTGCTGCGTTAGCCCCAAGGCATTGGCCGCGTTAGCGCCGTGAGGCACAACGATTTCGCCACTCTGTCCGGCCAATGCCACAACGACCTTCTCGGGGGAAGGAGGACGTAAACCAAACCGGCTGGAAACCGGAACAGCGTAAGTACCACGTGCCACGCGCAGCAGCGTACCTGCCTTCGCCAGCCGCGAGAATGCCTGATCTACCGCCAATCGGCTTCCCAAATGAAGAAACTCTTTGGGCGAGAGCACGCCTCCTTCAGGAAGGGAGCGCGCTTGTTGAAGGATAGCTTCTGACAACGTGTTCATGGGACGCCTTTTTGCGTAAGAAATGATACACCAGTTTCTGACATTCTGTGAATAACCCGACCCACCACCTCCATGTCAAGCGCCGGGATTGACGACTTCGTGAATAAATACTTGGTTGGCTGAACTGGAAGAACGCAATCTTCCCTACATCGTTGCCCTCAAGCTTCTCAGGTTCTAATGGAAAATCTGGGATAATTAGCGCAACGCGCCTATCTCGCCGCTCAGCGCATCAACCTCCACCCGATACCCCATCGCTCGGTAACCGCGCTGGCGCTTGTCCCACATCCGCAGCAAAGCCGGATGCCCGGCGTCCACAAAGTCAATGATATAAACTTCCGTTTTGTTGACATGTTCACGATGCAAGCGTCCAGCGTATTGTTGGAGCGTGCCTTTCCAGGAGATAGGCATAGCCAAAATCAGTGTGTCCAATGGCGGATGGTCGAAACCTTCACGCTAGAGCGTTTTCTGTTTAGTTACGCACACTTTCGCGTTGCGTTGTTTTGTTCCCTCCCCTTCAAGGGGAGGGTTAGGGTGGGGATGGGGTTGTGTTTGCTGTGCGCAATTAAACCAAAACCGCTCTAAGGCAAACCTCAACCTCTCTTTTTCAACACCGGCGGTTTCACTTCGCCGCTCTCCACCATCGCTTCGATCTGCGCCACGTCTTTGTCGCCGCGTCCTGAGAGGTTGACCAGCACGATCTTGTCGCCCGTCAGTGTCGGCGCCAGTCTGATGGCGTGCGCCAGCGCGTGCGACGATTCGAGTGCCGGGATGATTCCTTCCAACCCCGATAAGGTGAAAAAGGCGTCCAGGGCTTCCTGATCGCTGGCGTGCACGTATTGCGCCCGACCGCCGTCTTTCAACGCGCTGTGTTCGGGGCCGACGCCCGGATAATCGAGTCCCGCCGAAATCGAATACACCGGCTCGGCGTTGCCTTCGGCGTCTTGCAACAAATACGAACGGAACCCGTGCAGCACACCCGGCGTACCCAACGTCAATGTCGCCGCATGTTCGCCCCGCGTCAATCCGCGACCGGACGGCTCAACGCCGATCAACTGCACCGAAGCATCGTCGAGAAATCCCGCAAACAAACCGATCGCGTTGGAACCGCCGCCGACGCAAGCCATCGCATAGTCCGGCAGGCGTCCGCACAGTTCCAGCATTTGCGCTCGCGCTTCCCAACCGACCACCGACTGAAAATGGCGCACCATGCGCGGATACGGATGCGGCCCCACCGCAGAACCAAGCAAATAAAAAGTATCTTCAGCGTGCGTCACCCAATCGCCGATGGCTTCGTCAACCGCTTCTTTCAGCGTCCGCTGCCCGCTCTTCGCCGCAACGACTTCCGCGCCCATCATCTGCATCCGGAAAACATTGAGTTTCTGCCGCTCGATATCGACTTCGCCCATGTAAATGCAGCACTCCATGCCCATCAGCGCCGCCGTTGCCGCCGTCGCCACGCCATGCTGTCCGGCGCCGGTCTCGGCGATGATGCGCTTCTTGCCCATTCGCTTCGCCAGCAGAATCTGCCCGACCGTGTTGTTGATCTTGTGCGCGCCGAGATGGTTCAAGTCCTCCCGTTTCAGATAGACCTGCGCGCCGCCGAGATAACGGCTCAGATTCGCGCAATGAAACACCGGCGTCGGACGCCCCGAATAGTGTTTCAGCAGCGTCGTGAACTCACGGATGAATTCCGGATCGGCGCGATAGCGCTCAAAGGTTTCGGCCAATTCGTTGAGCGCCGGTTTCAACACATCGGGCACGAACTGCCCGCCGTATTCCCCGAAAAAACCGTCGGCAGCCGGCGGCGTGCGAGATAAAAATTGTTCGATGTTCGGCATAAATCCTCTGACAAAATGTTGGGTTTGAAACGGAAACGGGCACTGTAAAAAAACGCCATAGTTTACCACTGCGGGAGGCAGAGGCCAGAGGCCAGAAGTCAGGAATCAGATGTCAGATGTCAGAAAATCCTTGGCCTTTGGTACCTGGTTCCCCTCTCCCGCTTGCGGGAGAGGGGTGGGGGAGAGGGGAATCTGACCTCTGACCTCTGTCATCTGGCATCTGACATCTGACAGCGATGAATCGCCATCGGCCCATACGCCTGAGACACCGGCATCATCTGTATCGTGTTGATATTGACGTGCTCCGGCAGCGTGGCCGCCCAGAACACCGCTTCGGCAACGTCGTCCGCCGTCAACGGTTGCACCCCCTGATACACCGCCGCCGCCTTCTCCTCGTCGCAGTGAAAACGCACCTGCGAAAACTCCGTGCCGCCGCACATCCCCGGCTCGATACTGGTCACGCGCACCGGCGTGCCCAACAGATCCGCCCGAAGATTGTTGCTCAGTTGATGAACGAACGCCTTGGTCGCGCCATAAACATTCCCGCCCGGATACGGCCACTCGCCCGCCGTCGAGCCGATATTGATCACATGACCACGCCGACGCGCCACCATGCCGGGCAATAACGTGCGCGTGCAATACAACAACCCCTTGATATTGGTATCGACCATCCGCTCCCAATCGTCCACCGACGCCTTGTCAAAACCTTCCATTCCCAGCGCCAGCCCGGCGTTGTTGACCAGCACGTCGATGTCGCTGAACGCTGCGGGCAACGTCGATAACGCCTTCTCCACGCTCGCTCGCTGCCTCACATCGAGCGTCAACGGCAACAACGCCTCGCCCAATTCCTGGCGTAACGCTTCGAGCCTTTCAACCCGCCGCCCAAGAGCGACCACCTTGTGGCCTTCCCGAACAAACCGCCGGGCAATCGCCCAACCAAACCCCGCGCTCGCACCCGTCACCAGAACAATCATTCTCTTTCCTTCCCGCTGAAAATCATCGCCATGTTTAGAATTCGACCAACACTCAAACCGCCCTGATTTCTTTCAACAAATCAGGATGCCGCTCCAGCAACTTGAGCAATTTAACCAACGCCAAAGGCGGCTTGGTTTTACCGTTTTCGTAACGCGAAAAAGCATTGACACCACCGCCAAACAGTTCCGCCGCTTCGCGCTGGTCAAGATCGAGCTTTTTGCGCACCCTGGCGATATAGTTGGGATCAACGTAAGCGGCGTTCACTTGACGCTGAAACAACCCCACCAACTCACTGTAACGATCCCCATGTTCACGGTCCAAGATGATTTCCCCGCAAGCAGGGCAAAAGTCGCCCGTCACCGCTGGAATGGTCGTGTTTTCGCTCTTGTAGGTATAAGGCACGTCGCGCGTGTCGTGGATCAATTCCGCCGCGCCGCAGCATGGGCATTTCATTTCATAACTCCTTAAAAGACACGATTAACACATCTTCAACAACCGTCAGCTTCAAGTACACCTCTTTGCCGCTTGCTATCTTGGCGTGGTACACATCCTGCCAAACACGATGATCAGCAGCAGTCGTCATGCTCTTGTAGAAGTCACGAGGCGTAAGCGCCAAAACAACAGCACACATTTCGTCCAGATTGTTGATGCCAAGGCCACGCGCTCCGTTATAGGCGCTGGCAGTGGCTCTGACCTGACCTGCTTCTATCAACGTTTTAATAATCGACAACTTGCAGTGAGGCGTACGTTTTTCCATAGAAAGCAATAATAACCTAATTGGTAAATTTGTCAAATAGGTTAATTCCGTGCAGTAGCAAAAACAAAACAGGAGCGGGCTGGGAGAAGAGAGCAGGAATCAGCAAGCGTAGGGTGGATAAGCCGCGCAGCGGCGCAATCCACCATTGACACAATCCAATGTGAGACGCCGTATTCATTGCGTGGCTTGCTACGCTTCGCGCCCAAGAGATACGGTGGATTGCGGCCTCCGGCCTTATCCACCCTACGCTTGCTTCGCTTGCTGCTTTGTTCCTTCCCCTTCAAGGAGTGGGTTAGGGTGGGGATGGGGTTGTTTGCCGTGTCCAATTAACCAAAGCGCTCCAGCCTCACCCCCTGCCTTTTTCACCATCAGACATCAACAACGCAACCACATCAACCTCCAACACCTCCGCCACCTTGTGCAAAACCAGCAACGAAGGATTGCCGACCGCCCGCTCGATTTGACTGATATACGTCCGATCCACCTCCGCTTGCAACGCAAGCTGCTCCTGCGACAACCGCAAAGCCTTTCGCCGGGACACAATGTTCCGGGCCAGCCTTTGCTTGACGGCTATCAGTCCTTTTTCCATAAGACTGATAGCATCTATCGTTAAGAGACCATGAATCCACGGAATATAAACGACAGACTTCATAGAAATAATAATCTACTATCGCCCAGAAGATTTCTCTCCTAGCTTGAATAGTTCCTGCATTTAGATTTAATCTTTAAAAATCAAGGGGTAAGGATGCAACGCCCGGCAAAGCCCATTCCGAAGCTTTTGGTGCCGAAGGTTTATGTCGAAATAATAATTTCAGCCAATACTAGCCAAGGAGAAAGGCAGGAAGTTCAACGGCATGACGCTTTGCCGTAGAAAAATGATATGGAAAAAGAAAACACCCAGTACCCAAAAATTGCCTTCCTCTTGAAGGAGATGCGACCTTATACCATCTCTTTGAAAGAGAAAAATATTTTCGCTGTCGGTGCTCGCGGCCACTATGAAAACCCGATAACAGACTTATTAGCATTTTTTGCGGATACCGAAGAAAAGCATGGTCTAGGTTCTTTGATCGCAGAAGTATTTCTTTCCGCTTTTGATCATAAGGTGCCGATATCGACGGTCAAAGCGGAGCGTGAAGTTGTAACGGACGAAGGACTCCGCATTGACCTTTTGCTTGTTTCAGAGGCTTGGGTTCTTGTGGTCGAAAATAAGATTTTTCATGCTCTGGGCAACGATTTATCAAATTACAAAAGACATGCTGAAAAAAGGTATGTCGACAAGGAAATATTGTGTCTGGTACTCGCACCCGAGCGAAAAATCGTGGAAGAACCTTGGCGGTCTTTGACGTACAAAGAACTCATCGAAAATCTGGAGAAAAAATTCGACAAGGGACAACTCATCGGGGAAATATATACGCCGGACAAAAAGTGGAGTGTTTTTTTTCAGGATTTTATTTCTCACCTGAAGGATATTGCGATGGAAGATTGTAAAGAGAACAAGGCCAGAGACGAATTTGTGCAGAAAAACTTTATGAGCCTTCGGCAAGCCACTGATTTGCGAAACAGCTTCATTGATGACCTTTCAAGGCGACTTAGAATAGATATTGCAGCCGCAATGAATCAAAGCAGAGTCCTTACAAAGAGAGCCAATTGGGACAGCGGGCCTGCTTTGCACTACAGTCTTGAGCATTGGCACGAGCTTTCCGCCGTAACTGTTTTTTTGTCGGAGAAAGAAGGTTTGATTGAGATTGATCCACGAATCCGTGTCTATGCTTACACATCAAAAGATGAAAAAACTCAAGAAAAGGCAGAGGATTTTTTTGGAGCAAACAAGAAGGGAAGATTTGCGGAGAAGAAAGGCTCGTGGGTTGAAGTAAACGGTACTCTCATGGTCTGGGAGACTCTTTTTCCGGAGTATGACTACGAAAAAATCAAGAACAATTTATTGAGCAAAATGCACAAACTAAACGATTTCGAGAAAGTCGCAGCACGCGAAAACCGAAACGGCCAAGCCGAAAACCGAAAAGAGTAGGCGAACTCTTACGTAAGGAATTTTTATGGCTATTCTTAAAGAGGGACGACGTGGAATTAAAGTTAAGATTGTTACGTCCGCACCTGATCTCTGTGTTTATGTTACAGAAAATAAAACCGAGGCGAGAGACAGCGACTATATTTGGTACTTTGACAAATCTTCTGGAGAAGAAATTGAATTTGTAAAATCTTCAGCAGATCTGGAGGTGCAGTATGTCACTTCGAAAAGTGCCGCAGGATGGAAAAATCGCTCACACAAGCTCCAGGGAAGGATCGGCTAACAAAACTGAGGTTTGCCTCAGTGCCGGCTGGGATGGAACAAAGTGAAATCCTAGCGAGCAGAGCCCCATCCCCACCCAAACCCTCCCCTTGAAGGGGAGGGTTTAACAGGACAGTTCCCGCGTTGTTTTGTCGCGGTTCCCGCCACGCTTTGCTCGCGGCTAAAGGCCGCTCACCACGACCTACGAACTGTTTCGCCAATGGTAAACCATCGAAGAAGCACCGCAGTGCGTTTTGTTTTTTTCAACGCTTTTTCCAACACTGCATCCACCACAACCGCTGCTGCACGAAGCGCCAGCATCGACGGTCGCGTATCCAACCGTCACTTGCCCTTTTTGCACCCAATGCTCAAGCATGTTCTGCACAGCGCTTTCGGGAATATCGAAATGCCGCGCTACATCGCTCAGGCTGGCGGTGTGTTTTTCTTTCAGGTAATCGCGTAGTTTCATCAGAATCATTTTTCTTCCTCTCTTACGCCGCTCTTCCGCGAGGGGGGAGGGTGGTCAGGACAAACCCCCGCCGCCTTCGGCGGCACCCCCTTTGAAAAGGGGGCAAGCCGCAAAACAAAAAACAGAGCGACAAGCGTTGTCGCCAAACCAAGCAACCAGGCTCCGGCGCTGGCGGGCGAGCTTCCAAGCAAGGAGAGCTGGTAGAACCCTGTCGCGCAGATCCACGCGAGCGCAAACGACCAGCCCGCAGTCAGCGCCATCCATTTGGCGCCCGCTTCGCGGTAGATCGCGCCCAGCGCCGCGACGCACGGCGTATATAAAAGGACAAAAATCAGGAACGCCAGCGCCGCCGCTTTCGTGCCGAACGCAGCGTGTATCTGGCTGATGGCCGCTTGCTCTATTCCCTGATCTTCACTGATGGCGTCGAGATCGTCCAGCGTGGAAACCCTGCCGAACGGATCGACGATGCTTGTGACGGCGCTCTTGAGATTTTCGGGGATGGTGGCAAACGCTTCCTTGACGCCTTCCAGCGGGCGATAAGCGCTCTTTTCATTCGTGCCATCTGCTTCTTCATCCGGCGACGTGCCCCTCTGTGAATACAGGGCATTCAACGAGCCGATGATGACTTCTTTGGCGAAGAGACCGCTGAAGATGCCAACCGCCGCAGGCCAGTTTTCTTCTTCAATTCCCATTGGCGCAAAAGCGGGGGTCATGGTTCGACCGATATTGGAAAGCACGGATTTTTCGGTGTTTTCGTTGCCGAAGCTGCCGTCGGCGCCAAGCGAGTTAAGGAAACTCAGCACCATCACCATCAAGATGATCGCTTTGCCCGCGTGGATGATGAAGCCCTTCAACCGTTCCCAGGTCAGCATCAGCATGTTGCGCACGGTCGGCAAGCGGTACGGCGGCAATTCCATAATAAACGGCACGGCCACGCCCGGCAACAAGGTGTGTTTCAACACAAGCCCCGTCAAGACCGCAATGGCGACGCCGCCGAGGTAGAGCGCAAAAACGACGTTCTGCCCGTTCGTCGGAAAAAACACCGCCACGAGCAGCACATACACCGGCAAACGCGCGCCGCACGACATGAACGGAATCATCATGATGGACATCAAGCGATCACGCGAACTTTCCAGCGTGCGCGTGCTCATGATCGCCGGCACGTTGCAACCGAAGCCGACCAACATCGGCACAAACGCTTTACCCGGCAAGCCGATGACGCGCATGCCACGATCGACCACCATCGCCGCTCGCGCCAGATAGCCGGAATCTTCGAGGAACGACAGACAGAAAAACAGCGCCGCAATCACCGGCACGAAGGTCGCTACGGTCTGAATGCCGCCGCCCAAACCGTTCGACAGGATCACATTCAGCCAGTTCGGCACACCCATGTTTTCCAGAAGATGTTGGGAACCATCGACCAGAACCGCGCCGAACAAGATGTCGAAAAAATCAATGAATGCCGAACCCAGCCCGATGGCGAAAAGGAACATCAAATACATCGCCAGAAGAAAGAACGGGATACCGGTGAACCGCCCCAACGCCCAACGATCAATCGTCGCTGTTGTCGATGTGCTCGCCTGCCGTGGCCGCGCGATCACGTCACGACTGAGCGCGTCAATCACGTCGTAGCGCGCGCTGGCCAACGCGATATCGACTTCACCGCTGCACCAGCCCGCCAAATCCTGACGGGCGCGAGTCAACGCCTGTTCGCTGAACTCGTCCAGCGTTTCGGCTTCGTTCCCGGTTTTATGCTCCGTTTGGTAACCTCCCAACAGCGTGTCCAGCAACTGTCGGCGCGTCATCGTCCGCAACGGACTTTCCGGGAGCGTCGCTTCCAGCATCTTCGCCAGAACCGCTTCCTGCTTCTCACCCAATGTTGCCAATCTGGGCTGCGGCAGGGTTTTCTGCTGCATCATCGTGTCGATGGTTTGCAGCAACGCCTCGATGCCCTCACCGCGAGCGGCGGAAATGCCCACCACCGGACAGCCCAATTGCTCCTGCAAGCGCGCAATATCAATCACCTCGCCGCTGTTGCGCACCGCGTCGATCATGTTCAACACAACGATCATCGGACGATGCAGATCGAGCAGTTGAAAGGTCAGATAAAGATTGCGCTGAAGATTCGTCGCATCGACAATATTGACGATCAACGGAACGGGTTCATTCAGCACAAAATTCCGCGCGATCCATTCGTCCTGCGAAACACCGGCGGCGGAACTTTCAATCGCGTAAGTGCCGGGCAGATCAATCACATGCACCTTGTTGCCGTTGTGACGATAAGCGCCGGTTTTGCGTTCGACCGTCACCCCCGGCCAGTTGCCGACGCGCTGACGCGAACCGGTCAGCGCATTGAACAAAGTCGTTTTGCCGCAGTTGGGATTGCCGATCAGCGCAATCTGGCGCTCGTGCAAATGATGGTAATGGCTCATGAGGAGCACACCTCCACCGCAATCGTCGCGGCCTCCGAGCGGCGCAGGCACAAATGAAAACCGCGAATCTCGATTTCCATCGGATCGCCGAGCGGCGCAACGCGGATCACCCGCAGAGAACAACCGGGCGTGATCCCCATCGCCAGCAACTTGTGCCGAAACGGCGTCGCGCGCTCCGTCAAATGCGTGATGAGCGCCTGCTGGCCGAACGGCAGACAATCCAGCGTTGTTACGGGCATCGCAGAACTCCGGGCGCGTTGAGGGCGGTTTTAGAGCGGTGGAGGTTTGGCCGCCAGTTCCCCTCTCCCGCTTGCGGGAGAGGGGTGGGGGAGAGGGAAAAAAAAGAAGCCGTTTTCCCTATCAAATCAATAGGGCACAGCCCTCTCCCGCAAGCGGGAGAGGGGAACGAAAAGCCCAACCGCTCAGAACGAACTGTGCACATAAAATTATTCCGGACAGCAAGGCGCTTCCGCAGGAATGACGGGGAAAACGCGACCTTCTCCGGCGTCATCCCCGCGAAAGCGAGGATCCAGGAAAATTTACTCTTTTCACTTTTATTCGCGCTGTGCATGACCAAGCAAGAAACGCTCTAACTGGGATAAGATTATATTAACTGAGAATCATTCTCGTTTGCAACCGGTTTTTAGGGCGAACGAAGCATTGAGCCTAATCTGCATGATTGCATGATTGCACTATTGCATGAAAACTGATAGGCTGTTGAACAAACAGCCAGAAACCAACCATGAGGCAAAACCATGAGGCAAGCGAATACCCTCGATTTCAAAACAACCGTCAAGGTCATCGGCGCCAGCGGGCAGATTTCTTTGGGCAAACAATTTGCCGGAAGGCAGGTGCTGATTGAGGCGCAAGATGAAGGCGTATGGTTGATACGTACCGCGCAGGTTGTTCCCGACAATGAACGTTGGCTTCATGAAGAAGCGCTTCAAACCCGCCTCAAAAAATCGCTGGATTGGGCAAAATCCCATGCGCCGAAAGAAACGGAGAACCCGGTAGCCTATCTGGAGAAGCTGCAAGATGGAAGATCGCGTAAGACTTGATCTGAGCAGCCCCGGGTTTATTGAAGCCTTCCAGGAGGCTGAAAAAACGGTGCAGGAGCAGGTCAAAAAGGCGATTGAAAAGCTGTCGCAGATGTCCTGGACGCAGGTTTACAAAGACCGCGGCCTCAAGTGGGAAAAAATTTACAGCCTCACGCCTCCGCAAGGTGTCGATGCCCTTTACACGTTCAGGATCAGCCGATCCTGTCGAGCCGTCGCTTACAGAAAACAGGACTTTCTGGTCGTGCTGACCTTCGACCCCGACCACGATTCCGCCTACGGGAGGAAATAATCGCCCCTTTTCTGGCCATAGAAACAAAACCGCCGCCCATGCAACATTGTTCCAACAATCGATTCATCTGTTGTTAGAATAGCTACTTGAAGTGTCCCCTGACCGACCATGCTGAAGTACCCTTTCGCCCTACCACCCGCCCCCGGCGCCGTCCTGGAAGTCGCGCCGGATGTCCTGTGGCTGCGCATGCCGTTGCCGTTTGCGCTGGATCACATCAATCTGTGGTTGCTGCGGGATACCGATGGCTATGTGTTGGTTGACTGCGGCTACGGCAATAAAACGACACGCGCGCTATGGGAACAACACATCCGCACCACCCTGCGCGATCTGCCCATCACCCGCATTCTGGTGACCCACCACCACCCCGACCATCTGGGCAACGCCGACTGGCTCATGCAGCGTTTCGCCTGCCCGTTGTCGATGACCGCCCCTGAATTTCTGATGGCGCACGCCATCTTTCATTCCTGCCCGTCGTTTACTGCGGAGGCAAACATCGCGCTGTTTCGCGCTCACGGCACCGACCCCGCGCATCTCGACGCTTTCGCGGCGCAGGCCGGCTTCTATCAGGCCGGGATTTCCGGTCTGCCTGCCCGTTACCATCGGCTCAACAAAGATTTCGGCAGCACCATCGACATCGACACCATCCCCTGGCAAGTCATCATCGGTCACGGTCATACGCCGGAACATGTTTCGCTTTACACGCCGACGAAGCAAGTATTCATTTCCGGCGACATGTTGCTCCCCAAAATCAGCACACACATCAGCATCTGGGCGTTCGAACCGGAATCCGATCCGCTGGCGCATTTCCTCGATTCGCTGGACGCGATGGCTGCGTTGCCCGACAACACACTGGTGTTGCCGTCGCACGGCTTGCCGTTCTACGGGATCAGCGAGCGGATTGCGCAACTGCTCGAACATCACGAGGAACAGTTGAATGATTTGCGAGAGACTTTGCTTCTGGCGCCGCATCCGCTGTCTGCCGCCGAAGTCCTTCCCCAACTCTTTCGCCGCGAGCTTGACGTGCACCAGCGCTTCTTTGCGATCAGCGAAACCATCGCCCATCTGAATCATCTCTGGTTGCTCAACGAAGCGATTCGACACATCGACAGTCGCGGGACGATCCGTTTTTCGTTGGCGGAATAAGTTTCAGGGATCGGGTATCAGGGATCAGGAATCAGAAGCCGCGTTAGGATCAAACACAGTGAATGACTGGGGTTGGAAAGATTACCTGATTGCGCGGCGGCAGTTTGTACAGACGCGAGAGTACCGGGTATCTGCTATCGGTGTAGCGCTGGTATTCACCGCCACTTGTCTCGCGGGCTGGGGTGCCAGTGCCTTGCTACTGCATTGGGGACACATCACCGACATGGCGCTACGCTATGCGCTATCAGCTATTGTCGCGTATGCCGTCTTTTTTGCTGCCATGCGCGTGTGGGCAGAATTTCAACGTACGGAGCCAGCGGCACGATCCGACCTTGTTGACCTCGCTGACGCTGCCCATTTTCCGGTTGTTGACGGTGAAGGCTGCCTGATTGCGCTGGCAATGTTTTTAGCGGCGCTGTTCGGTGTTGTGCTACTGAGCGTCTTCGGTGGCTTTGCCGCTCTGCTGGAAGTTGCGTTTGAGGTGGCGTTTGCCGGCGTAGTGGTGCGCCGTGCATTTGGTCCCAACATCATCGTGGGTCGCTGGTGGCAGGTGTTGCTCCGACGCACTTGGTTGCCCGCGCTGTTGATTACTGTTCTGCTGGTGGTGCTGGCCGCGCAAGTGCAGACGCGATACCCGCAAAGCGATACACTGGGACAGGCGATGAACCAATGGCAAAGCAAGCGGCACAGCGCACAGTGAAAAAAAATGGAGCGCGGGCGTCTCGCCCGCACATTCACTCTGCGCGAAGTCGCAGAATCCAGAGACCCCCACCCAAACCCTTCCCTTGAAGGTATAGGTATCTACACAAGCAGGAAAGCAGCCCCGAAGGGGCGTGATATGAGTAACCGTCGGTGGAGCGAGCATCGCGAGCGAAACCGGCGGAAAGCGAACATCCAACACTCCCCCAGCCCTGCAAGGGCTGAATAATGTTTGTTCAGCCCTTGCAGGGCTGGACGAAAGTGCTGTCTGTCTCCGCCGGTTCCGCGCTCGCTACGCTCGCGCTCCACCGACGGTTATTCACGTTACGCGCCTGCGGCGCTTTTTGTACGCGAGAGGAGCAGGGCAAATGTCGCCATACTTGTGCAGACACCTATGCCTTGAAGGGGAGGGCTTTTTGTGCCCTCTCCCCCACCCCTTATCATGTACTGGATTCCCGCTTTCGCGGGAATGACGGGGAGAGGGGAATATTCTTCTTCGCGGCATCGCGCCTTCGCGTGAGACCAGACGTTGCGGTTCGCTACGTTCACCGCCAACCTACACGTTAAAAAAGGGCGGGTTTGAAACCCGCCCCTACGATACCTGCGTTCTTTGCGGTTAAATCGTTTTTTTGCTGGGATTCCCGCCACGCTTCGCTCGCGGCTAAAGGCCGCTCATCGCCAGCCTACGCACTCATTTCCACCTCAATACACCGCTTCCCAGCTTCGTCGCCACTTGCTCGGCAAACGCCGCGCCCAGTTGTCGCGCCAACCGCTCGGAGAAATCGGGGCGGTAGGTAAAGTCGTAGATGTTTTCGACGCCGATAACGTCGCGCGCGACGGAATTCACCGAGCCCAGACCATCGGCCAGTCCCAGCGTCACCGCCTCGTTGCCGTTCCAGATCAGTCCCGAAAACATTTCCGGCGTTTCGTTCAGTCGCGTTCCGCGACCGTTGCGCACGGCGGTGATGAACTGCTGATGAACGCTGTCGAGCAGTTTTTGCACATGCTCTTTTTGCGTTTCGTTGACCGGGCTGAAGGGATCCATGAACGCTTTGTTGTCGCCGGCGGTCATCGTGCGTTGTTCGATGCCGAGTTTTTGAATGGCTTCGGTGAAACCGAAGTTCATCATGATCACGCCGATGGAGCCCACCAGGCTCGCTTTATCGACGTAAATTTCGTCGGCCGCCGCCGCGACGTAGTAACCGCCCGATGCCGCCATTTCACCGACGACGGCGTAAAGCGGGATGTGCGGATGCGCCGCGCGCAGCCGTTTGATTTCATCGTAAATCTGACCGGCCTGCACCGGGCTGCCGCCGGGGCTGTTGATTTCGAGAACGACGCCGCGAACGTGCTTGGCGGTAAACGCTTCTTTCAATCCTGAAATAATGTTCTCGGCGCTGGCGTCGGCATCGAGCGCAATCGTGCCGTTCAATTGCACGAGCGCCGTGCATTCTTTCAGGCAATTGCTGCTGTATTTCTTGCCCATGAAACCGACGCTGATAAATAGAACGATGATCGCCAGCGTCGCCAGCCGGAAGAAGATGCGCCAGCGACGAGCGCGGCGTTGTTCGGCCAGAAACGCCATCGCCACTTTCTCAAGCGCTGCTGTTTGGCTATCGCCGCTTCCGGGAGGCCTCGGCGTCGCCGCTCTCGGTGGCGGCGCCGATTGTTCGAACACTTGCGCGCTCAGGATGGGTTCGTTGGGATCGTAATGACTCATTGTTGTGTTTCCTTTTCGGTGCTTTCCTTGCTTGCAACGGTTGGGGTTCTGTTGGGGTTCTGTTGGGGTTCGCTGCGCTCACCCCAACCTATATGGTTCGCCATTATCCGTGCGCAGCCAGCCAACTGTCCAGCGCCGCGACGGAATCGACGATGGCCAGCGGCTGGCTTTTGTGCAGATGGTCTCTGTCGTGCGCGCCGTAGGAAACCGCCAGCGCACAAGCGCGGGCATTCTTCGCCATCTGGATGTCGTGGGTGGTGTCGCCGATCATCAGCGTTTGTTCCGGTGTCACGCCCAGCCGATCCATCAGATACAGCAGCATTTCGGGATGCGGTTTCGAGAAACTCTCGTCGGCGCAGCGCGTCGCATGAAAACGCCGCATCAACCCTTTCTGCCGCAGCATTCGATCCAGTCCCATGCGCGATTTGCCGGTCGCCACCGCCAGAAAATAATCTTCCTGATCGAGTTTTTCCAGCAAGGCGCTTATTCCTTTGAACAACGGAATGGCGGCGTCGCTCTGCATGTAGTGGTAGCGGTAACGCTCCAGCAGCGCCGCCACATTTTCTTCCGGCAGCTCCGGCGAAAGGTGGAAAAACGCCGTGTCGAGTTTCAACCCGATGATGTAGCGCACCGCGTTTTCTTCAGGCGGCGTCAATCCCAGATCGCGGTACGCCGCCTGAACAGCGCCCACAATCGGCGCGGTCGAATCGACCACCGTACCGTCCCAATCAAACACCAGCAGGCGAAAACGCCGCTCTTGCATTTTCCTTTCCGGCATTTTCCATTCCGGCATTTTCCTTTCCGGCATTTTCCATTCCGGCATCAATCTTCTCCCGCATCGTTCAATTGATCGAGAAACGCCTGCAACGCTTCGGAAAGCGGCGCTTCGATCTCCAGCCATTCGCCGCTCGCCGGATGCGCAAATCCCAGCTTGCGCGCATGCAGAAACATCCGGCGCAGCCCCGTTTTCGCCAGCGTCCGGTTCCAGGCAAAATCGCCGTATTTATCGTCGCCGGCCAGCGGGTAGCCAAGATGCGTCAAGTGCACCCGTATCTGGTGGGTTCGGCCTGTGTGCAGTTCCGCTTCCAGCAGCGACAGCGGCGGCGCGAGGTTCGGCCACACTTGTTGCCGGTAAAACACGGTGGTCGCCGCCTGCCCGTCGTCATCGGCGCGCACGCGCCGTTCGCCTTCCGCCGTCAGGAAGCGGGTCAGCGGCGTTTGCACTTTCCGTTTGGCGTCCGGCCAACGTCCGCGAACCAGAACGTCATAACGCTTGTCCACCGCGCCGTCGCGCCAGGCGGCGTGCAACCCCGTCAAAGCCGACCGCTTTTTCGCCAGCAGCAGCACGCCCGACGTTTCCCGGTCGAGCCGATGCACCAATTCCAGAAATCGCAGTTCGGGACGCTGCGCCCGTAATTGTTCGACCGCCCCAAACGACACGCCGCTGCCGCCGTGCACGGCCAGTCCGGCGGGTTTGTTCACCGCCAGCAGCCAGTCGTCCTCGAACAGCACCGGCAAAGCGCAGGTGCTGCGCGGCGGCGCTGGACGGGGGTTTTCCGTCCGCGCCGGCAGCCGCAACGGCGGAATGCGGACAGAATCGCCCGCGGACAGGTGATCCGACGGCTTCGCCCGCCCGCCGTTGACCCGCACCTCACCCGAGCGCACGATCCGGTAGATGTGGCTTTGCGGGACGCCTTTCAGCGTTTTCATCAGGAAATTGTCGAGCCGCTGTCCGGCGGCGGTGTCGTCGATTTCCAGATGTTTCACAAATTTCTTGCTTAAGTCCTTCATTCCTTTATAATCATCGACTGACCCTGGCATCACAGGATGCGGCAAACAACGGCGGGATACAAACGTTTTTCCCCGCCCCTTTCCGGAAAAACCGGATCCGTCCGCCTTCGTCATGTCGAACGGTTGCGGTGGCGTCGCGCGCCGCGCATCCCGCTCCGGAAATTCCGGACGCCGGACGCGAAGTAGCGATCTTAAAGGAAGCCTCGGAGCAGTGCCAGTCGGTGCGTCAGGATTCTTTGCGAAACTCCGCGAATGCCGGAGTGGATGGGATGTCATAAGCCGGGTCATGCCGCAGATAGACGACACCAATGTGCCGTTGCCATGACCGCAGGAGCATAACCCCCGCAAAGCCCGCGCCGCCAATCTGCCTGAGAGGATTCCGGAAAAAGATTTAATACGCGCATTTTCGCGCCGAGGCTTCGGCCACAGCGAATCTGCGCGGCATGAGAGATACAAGGCTGCGATGCCGTTCGCGCTCGAAAGAGCCGCTGCCCACGAAGCTGTTGGTTGTAGCGCTATCGGTGGCATCGCCCGCGCATTCCGCTCTGCGGGGTGCTTGATGAACGAAAAGGACGCCGTCCCGTAAGGACGATGATCGGTGTTTTGACGATGATGTTGTTGACCGATTTGCCGCCTCTGTCGTCTGCCGAACGCGCTTTAGCGCAGTTTCGGCATCTTGTCTCGCCGTCCGGCATCGGTGTTACCCGTTGCCGGACGGCTGTGCCGCGCCTGATTCCACCGCCCGCTTACAAAACCGTAAGCGCGCTGTGAGTCTGTTGTCTGCCTGGGTGTGCGAAGCGCACTAAAGGAAAAACTATGAAAAGAATGTTATTCAACGCTACCCAGGCGGAAGAGCTGCGGGTGGCCATTGTCGATGGGCAAAAACTCATCGACCTCGACATCGAATCGGCCTCCAAAGAACAACGGAAATCGAATATTTACAAAGGTCTCGTCACCCGGGTCGAACCGTCGCTCGAAGCGTGCTTCGTCGATTACGGCGCCGAACGCCACGGCTTCCTGCCTTTCAAGGAAATCTCGCGGCAATCGCTCGGCGCGCATGAAGGCCGTATTCAAGACCTTCTGCGCGAAGGTCAGGAAATCATCATCCAGATCGATAAGGACGAGCGCGGCAACAAAGGCGCGGCGCTCACCACCTACATTTCGCTGGCCGGACGTTATCTCGTCCTGATGCCCAACAACCCGCGCGGCGGCGGTGTTTCGCGCCGTATCGAAGGCGAAGAGCGCAACGAACTGCGCGAAACCTTGAACCAACTCGATCTTCCGCGCGGCATGAGCACCATCGCCCGCACCGCCGGCATCGGCCGTTCGCAGGAAGAACTGCAATGGGACCTCAATTACCTGTTGCAACTGTGGACGGCTATCGAAGACGCCGCAAAATTGCAAAAAGGCGCTTACCTGATTTATCAGGAATCGTCGCTGGTGATCCGCGCCATCCGCGATTATTTTCATCCCGACATCGGCGAAATCCTGATCGATACCGAAACCGTTTTCGAGCAGGCGCAACAATTCATGAGCCACGTCATGCCCAACAACGTGCAGCGCGTGAAGCTCTACCGCGATGATGTGCCGTTGTTTTCGCGCTTCCAGATCGAACACCAGATCGAAACCGCTTACGGTCGGCAGGTGCCGCTGCCGTCAGGCGGCTCCATCGTGATCGACCACACCGAAGCGCTGGTCGCCGTTGACGTGAACTCCGCGCGCTCCACCCGCGGTTCCGACATCGAAGCCACCGCGTTTCAAACCAACCTCGAAGCGGTTGACGAAGTGGCGCGTCAATTGCGCTTGCGCGACCTCGGCGGTCTGGTCGTGATCGACTTCATCGATATGGAAAGCCCGAAGAACCAGCGCGCCGTCGAAGAGCGTTTGCACGAAGCGCTGCGCTATGACCGCGCCCGCGTGCAAATCAGCAAAATTTCGCGTTTCGGTCTGCTGGAGTTGTCGCGGCAACGGCTGCGTCCGGCGCTTGCCGAATCGGCGCACATGCCTTGCCCGCGTTGCCACGGCATCGGCCACATTCGCGGCACCGAATCGACGGCGTTGCACATCCTGCGCATCCTGCAAGAAGAAGCGATGAAAGACAACACCGCGCAAATCGTCGCGCAAGTGCCGGTCGAAGTCGCCACCTTCCTGCTCAACGAAAAACGCAACGATGTGTTCGCCATCGAATCGCGCTTCCACGTGAACGTGCTGCTGGTGCCGAACCGCCATCTCGAAACGCCGAACTTCTCCATCGAGCGACTGCGCCACGACGACCTGAATCAGGGCGACGTGTTGCTCGCGTCGTTCGAACTCGCCGAAAAACCCAAAGAACAGGATATCGCCAAAGAGAAAAAAGAAGAAGCCAAAGAAGTGCGTCAGGAAGCCGTTGTCAAAGGCATCACGCCGGCGATGTCGGCGCCGATGCCCAAAGAAGCGCCGCCTGAGCCTTCGTTGTTCTCGCGCATGCTCGCCTGGTTCAAAAAAGAACCGGAAGCGGCGCCTGCCAGAAACGTCAGCAAACGTCAGGAAAACCGCCGCCGCGATAGTGACCGCAGCGGCGACCGCGGAGGTGACCGCGGAGGTGACCGCAACCGTAACGACCGTCGCGGTGGACGCAACGACAGAGACGACCGCCAGAAACGTCAGAACGAGAACCGCGAGCGCACCGACAAAAACGAGCGCGGCAACAAAACCGAACGTTCGCAAGAACGCCGCCGCGACAATGATCGGCAAAGCGAGCGACAGAGTGAACGGCAGAGCGACGCGCGTCAGGAGCGCGCAACGACAACACAAGCACGCAAAGGCGGTCAGGAAAACGCGCCGCGTAACCGCGAGCGTGATGAGCCGCGGCAGAGTAGTCAGCAAGACAACGAACGTCGCCGCCAGCAGGAAGAACCACGCCGTCAGGAAGAACCGCGCCAGCAACAGCCCGTGCAACAGGAAATCGCGATAGAAGCCAACGTGCCTGCCGTCGTGATCGTCGGCTCCGCACTTGAAGCATTGCCTGCCGGAAAAAGCAACGCACAACGCGACAACAACAAACGACGCCGTGGCGGTCGTGGACGCGGACGCGGACGTCAGGAAAACGTCGGCGCCGAAGAAGCGGCGGAACCGTTCTTCGAGTTCATCATCGAACCCGAAGCGCCGCCGACCATACCCGCTTCATCGCTACCGGCCATCCCCACCACGGGCACCGCCTTGAAACCCATCAGCGAAATAAGCAGCACGAGCGAACACGCGCGCGATGTTGCCGCACAAAAAGCGACGATCACCGAAACACCGGCGCCGGAGAAAACCGCCGACGCTGCGAAACCCGCAAAGCCTGTTGCGCCAGTTGCATCGGCAGAACCGAAAACGCCGTCGGAAACACCACGGAAAACAGCGCCACCACCGGCGCCTTCTTTCGTCGCTCCCGACCTTGCCGGCGCCGGACTGGAACTGATCGAAACCCGCCACGCCGCGCCTGCCGTCGAACCGCAGGACACCGAAACGTCTCACCCGAAACGTGTGCGCCCACCGCGCACCGCCATTCAGGAAGAACCGTTGCAAATGGTGGAAACCGCGAACAAGGATTGAGTTTCTTTCTTCCGAACAAAAAGGCTGCCCGAGGGCAGCCTTTTTAGTAATTCCATTTCCACTTCAAGCGATAAATGATCGAGGTTCCCCGTCATTCCGCGCGTCGTCGCGGAATCCATGCAGCGTCTGGATTCTGCGTCCTGCGACTTCGCGCAGGATGACACGCTTCGCTACGCGCAGAATGACGATGAGCATTATTGTTGCTGTCTTGAAGTAACTCCCCTTCTCTACTTTCCCCTCTCCCGCAAGCGGGAGAGGGGCGGGGGAGAGGGCGCTTTTCTCCATCCCCTTCAAGGGCATAGGTATCCACACAAGTGTTTCGTCATGGCCTCTGTAACATGCGCTCTGCTTTTCTCTCACATCCCAAGCAGCGCCGCAGGCGCGCAACATGAGTAACCGTCGGTGGAGCGTGAGCGTAGCGAGCGCGGAACCGGCGGAGACAGACAGCACCATCGTCCAGCCCTGCAAGGGCTGAACAGAAGCGACATCCGCAGGGTGGATAAGCTGCGCAGCAGCGCCATCCACCCATTTTCTCCGCGCCTCCGCGTGAGAACAAACAGGGCGCGATAAATCGCGCCCCTACGCCCTCTCCCCCACCCCTTATCATGTACTGGATTCCCGCTTTCGCGGGAATGACAGGGAGAGGGGACTTGAAGCCCTCCCCTTCAAGGGCATAGGTATCCACACAAGTGTTTCGTCATGGCCTCTGTGGCATGCGCTCTGCTTTTCTCCCACATTCCAGGCAGCGCCGCAGGCGCGCCACATGAGTAACCGTCGGTGGAGCGTGAGCGTAGCGAGCGCGGAACCGGCGGAGACAGACAGCACCATCGTCCAGCCCTGCAAGGGCTGAACAGAAGCGACATCCGCAGGGTGGATAAGCCGCGCAGCAGCGCCATCCGCCCATTTTCTCCGCGCCTCCGCGTGAGAACAAACAGGGCGCGATAAATCGCGCCCCTACGCCCTCTCCCCCACCCCTTATCATGTACTGGATTCCCGCTTTCGCGGGAATGACAGGGAGAGGGGACTTGAAGCCCTCCCCTTCAAGGGGAGGGTTTGGGTGGGGATGGGTTACTCAAGCGCACACACGCCTCATACCTTGCGCCGCCGCCAGCCCACCAGCCCGGCCAACATCAACACCAGCAACCCCAGCCCCACCGGCGTCAGCACAGGAATACTTGCCGTCGGGCCTCCCGCAAAAG
>Ga0209737_10000343_pt1 | contig 40753 bp, 36 predicted proteins | sample TergutCu122P3_FD_187284 | JGI IMG/M metagenome (GOLD analysis project Ga0209737, IMG submission 187284) | Cubitermes ugandensis P3 segment gut microbial communities from Kakamega Forest, Kenya - Cu122 P3 (SPAdes) (version 2) | ecosystem: Host-associated > Arthropoda: Insects > Digestive system...
ACAAACTATAAAGAGATGGTGGCGATGGTGCTCACAGCGCTTGCAACCAACAAAACGCTGGGTGCGTGGGTGACAAGTTGCAGAGGCGATCGAAACATCATTAGTCACGGATATCTGTTGAAATAAGCAAAAGAAGCAAAGGAAACCCAACCCACACCGCCACGGTGGGCCACTTCAAAGGAGGTGGCTTGCCGTGGCGGTTTAACCCGTTTAGGCGCACGCCCTCTCCAGCATTTCCGCCCAATGGTGGAGGAGGAAAATATGCGCCTCCTGAATGCGTGGGGTGCTCATATGTGGGACGACAACGGCTTTGCCGACCAGGGCTTTGAGGGCGCCGCCGTCCCTGCCCAGAAGGCCCACGGTGGCCATGTCGGCGGCGTGGGCGGCTTCCACGGCTTTGAGTAAGTTGGCGGAGGCGCCGGAGGTGGAGATGCCGATGAAGACGTCCCCCTTGTTGCCAAGCCCCTCCACTTGCCGGGCAAAAACCTCCTCAAAGCCAAAGTCATTGCCAATGGCTGTCAGCTTGGAGGTGTCCACCGTCAGCGAGAGGGCGGGCAAGGCGCGCCTGTTGCGCTGGAAGCGTCCCACCAACTCGGCGGCGAAGTGTTGGGAGTCAGCGGCGGAGCCTCCGTTGCCGGCGACGAGGAGTTTGTTGCCGCGAAGCAAAGCCTCGCGCATAAGGCCCAGGGCAGCTTCAATGTCCGCCTCCAGCGCGGGGAGGGCGTTGAACAATGCCAGGTGGCTTGAGAGGGAGGAGTGAAAAATGGAAGCGTCCATGGGAGGGCCTCTTTCAGAAAGGTTGGTTAGAGTGGGTAACTTTTTTCAATGGTGTCCGCCAGCGTTTTCGCCAAGGCCATGGAGCTGGTAAAGCCCGGGGAAATGCTGTTGAGCAGGTGAAAGCTGTTGTCGTCCTGGACAGAGAAAAAGTCCATGACCATGCTCCATGTTTTTTTGTGGATGAGTTGAGGGCGAAGGCCCACCTTGGGGCAGCGGCGGATGTCGCTTTTGCCGAGGGTTTTGAGGAGGGCGCGAGCGTCCTTGAAGAAGAAGCGGGGGACATATTTGCGCGGCTCCTCCAGCGCCACCTTGCGAAAGCCGGGGTTTTTAAAAAACATGGCGGCCATGGCACTCAAAATAGAGAGCGCCTCGCCGGGCGAAACGCCCTGCAGCAGGCCGTAGTTGACGCGCCCCAGCGCCGGAATGGCTGTGGGGCCGACATAGACGTTGCCGCTGATGCCGCGCGTAAAATGCACCCCCAAAAAGGTATTGCGCGGGTCCGGCACGGGGTAAATGCTGCCGCGCACCTGGGCGGCATTGGGGGAGACGAATTGGTGATAAATGCCCTTGAAGGGGATGAGGGCATATTCCCTGCCCAGGTTAAAAGCGTGGGCGACTATGTCACTGTTTTGTCCTGCGGCGTTGATGAAGAGTTTGAAGGAGACAGGGCCCCCGGAGGTGTAGGCGGTGGTGCCTTTCACATGTTGAAAGCGTCTGCGGGTGAGGATTTGGATTTTGCCGGTGGCAGCAAGCTCAGCGGCCAGGGCATGCAGCACGGCCTTGGGCTCAACAACAGCGGTGTTGGGAGAATAAATAGCCCTGCCCCCGGCGGTGCGCGCCAACGGCTCAATGTCCGAAAGCTCCTTCTCGTCGACAAAGTGCACCGTCGCGCCGTTGGCCACAGCCTTGGAAAAGAGGGCCTCCATGGCCGGAAGCTCACTCTCCTGCCGGGCCACAATGACTTTGCCGTTTTTGTTATAGGGCAGGCCCCGCTGCTGGCAATAGGCGGCCATGAGGCGCGCGCCCTCGCCGCAGGTTTTGGCCCGTATGCTTTCAGGCGCATAATAAATGCCCGAATGCAACACGCCGCTGTTGCGCCCCGAGGCATGCAGGCCCACTTCCGCCTCGGCCTCCAGCAAGGTGATGCCCTCCACGCCTCGGGCATGAAGCTCCCTCGCCAGTGTCAACCCAATAACCCCCGCGCCGCAAATGAGAATGTTGGTTTGCATAAACTGTCCGTTCCGTTATCAGCCAGCGAAAAAGCTTAGGCTTTGGGTGCGCTTTGAATGGAGTTAGAGGGGCTGTTTTAGGTTTCTTTTGGAAAAAAACTCCAGAGAAAAGAGAGAGAGCAGTCCACACAACATGGCGAACCAGAGCGTGGACAAGCGTATGCCCACGGTGGCAAGCATAGCAACAGGGAGAGCAACTTCATGGGTGGAAAGCAAGGCAACAAGGGTGGCTTCAGTGGAGCCTACGCCACCAGGCAACATGGAGGCTGCCCCCGCAAGCATGGCGAGGGGGTAGGCCGCGATGCTGGAAGTGAAGGGCAATGCGATTTCCAGATGGTGCAGCAAGCATACAAAAGACAATGCCGTGAGCCCCCAAGCAGTGATGCCTAACCCAAGAGAAACCAGCGCATCGCGAGGGTTCAACCAAAGCCGGCAGCCCACAAGGCCATCTCTCAAGGTTTTTAATATGCGGGCCAAACGCTTGGCGCGCCATGCGCGTAAACAACCTAAAATGCGCGTCATCTGTCTTGGTTGAAAGACTGCGAAGGAGACGATGCCAAGGAATATGCAGACGAAACTGACTGCAAGGATGAAAAAATCCATTCGGCGAATGAAAAGAGAGGAGAGCAGCAAGACAGACAACAAGTCAAAGGCCCGTTCGTACACAAAGGCTCCCAAAACTTTCCAGGGCGGCACGCCATGAGGTGCGAAATAGCGAATTCGAAGGAGCTCTCCCACCTTGCCTGGCGTTGCCGTAAAAGTAAAGCCTGACAAATAAGCCACAAAGCCTTGAAAGGGCGGAAGTTTGTGGCCTGCTTTTTTTAAGAGCCAATACCAGCGCACATAACGAACGGCATACGACAGCAAAGAAGCGCCCAGCAAGAGAGGCATGATGGACAAGAGCCTGGGAATGCTGGCAAATACCTGGTTTTTAGAGTCTGCCCATATCAACGCTGTCCAATAGAGGGAGCCCATGAAGGCAAAGGCAAAAACAGCGCGCTTTGTTTTCATGGGCGGTTGCCTCAACGGAAAGACCAATGTTTATGAGCAAGGTAGCTGGTGAAGGCAGGGACAGCCATTCCTATGGTGTGCGCAATTTCAGGCACAAAAGCTTTCATTCCCACTGCAGGCAGCACATAATAGCCAAACAGCATGCTGACGAGCCAGGTTTGGAGCATAGCCAGCAGGTAGACGAAGACGAAGGAGAAGGCAGAGCGGTGCAGCGGCTGTTGGCTTTGGGTAAAGACGAAAAGCTTGGCGAGGATAAAAGCCGCCAGCATTCCCGTGAGGGATGCCAGGATGACGGCCGTAGAAAAACTTGTCCACAGGTTATAGAGAATTCTGCTGCCAAAGCTGACCACAGCAGCAGCTCCACCTGTCAACAAGAAGATGAAAAACTGCTTTGACATGAATTGTCGAATCATCCAGCCACCTTGGCCATTTTCCTGCCAAACTCAATGCTTTCCGAAATTCCGCGATCTTCCGGATAATAATAAGAAGTGTCAGCAACCCAGAGTCCTTGGATGGGCAAGGCAACGGGGGGAAGTTTGCTCAAATAACCTGGGCCGCAAATGGGTTGAGCATAGCGATAGCGGTGGGCGCGCAGCTCAATGAAGTCTTCATCAGAAAGCTTTGGGTTTATCTTTTGAAGGTAGCGCTTCACCTTGTCAAAAAAAGCCTCGTCAGGCTCTGCAAACTTTGGGTGCTCGCCGGGCATATAATAGGGCACATAGACAATGTGGTGCGGCAAGGGCCTCAAATTGCTATATTCCACCAATCCAGGGATGTCCATTTCTGAGTCGTTGGTGTTGAGCCAGAAGCTGTCGGACAAAGCCTTGCGCAGTTTAATGATGATACATACGACGGCGATGTTTTTGAGGGCTTGAAACTGGGAGAGCAGCTCTTGGGGCAAGTCGGGTATCAGCTGAGGTATATAGGGCAACGGCAGGGTGCTTATCACTTTGTCAAAGGATTCAAATTGACCATGGACTTCAATGCCACGCACTTTTCCGGATTCCAGAAATACTTTGCTCACCGGAGCGTTGAGTCTCACTGCGCCACCTTTGGCTTCAATGGCTATTTTCAGGGCGCAAAGCAGAGTGTTGGAGCCACCTTCCAGGTAACCTAGTTTTTCACGAAACAGGTTATAGCGTGAACGACCCAGGCGCCGAATGCGGCTCCAAATCCAAGCGGCAGACAGTTCTGTGGCATAGCCATAGAATTTATAGTCGAACAATTTACGCCACATCAGCTCATAGGTTTTGTTGCCCACCCAGCGTTTTATCCAGCCTGTGGCCTCGACATTGTCGAGAGGCTGCCAGTTTTCTTTTTTCCGCCTTGTCGAGAAAAAAGCGTGCAAGCCATAACGGGCTTTGGCGATGGGACCAAGACCTCGAAATTTGAGGAGTGCAAGGGGATTTCCCCAGGGTTGCAAACGGTTTTGGTACCAATAACTCATTTTGGTTTCGGTCCAATGCATTTTGTCTGCAAGGCCAAGCTCACCTAAAATCTTCAAGAAAGCGTCATCCGAAGTACAGTGGAAGTGATAGTAACGCTCAATGTCAAGGCCGCCAAAGTCAAACGATGCTGCCATTCCGCCCACACGGTCATCAGCTTCAAAGAGTATGGGGCGAAAGCCATCCATAGCGAGTTGATAGGCGGCAGCAAGGCCCATGGGGCCGGCACCGAGCACAGCAATTTTAGGTTGAGTTGCTGTCATGTTGAGAAGTCCAAAAATGATTTTGTAGGGTTCGGGGTGTTCAAGAAAACAAATGTCTAAATTCGCATTCTTCCAAAGATAAAATGAGGAATGTGACGGATAACCATCATCACCAGCTTCCATTTTATGGGAACATAGAGGACGGGTTTGCCTGCGGCGATTCCTTTGACAATGGCTTTGGCGACAGAAGACGCATCCGCGAGTTTGGCGCCCGCTTTTTTGAGCTCAGCAGTCATTTTGGTGTCCGTAGGGCCGGGTTTGATCAGAACGACTTTGATATTGCGGCCATAAAAACGGTGCTGCAAACCTTGGGCATAGCGTGTCACAAGACCTTTGGCTGCGCCATAGACATAGTTGGACTGTCTGCCGCGGTCTCCGGCAACGGAGCCGATGATGGCCAGCGTGCCCGCATCGGCTTTGTCCATATGTTGTGCAAAGGCCTCTGCAAACAACACAGGAGAGATGGCGTTGATTTCCATGGCGTTTTTGCAAACAGAAAGGTTATTTTGGCAAGTTTCTTGTTTCGGCAAAGAACCGTGAGCAATGAGCACAACATGTGGGCATCCTTGAGCACACATGCTGTCTGCCAGCTTTTGGATGCTTTCAGGTTCTTCAAAGTTGGCTGTATGCACCTCTACAAGGTTTTCTGGAGCACGCACTTTCAAGTCCTGAGCAATGTCATGGAGGCGGTCGAAATCTCTCCCCACAAGAAAAAGCTCCATGTCTTTTTGCTCTATCCACTCTCTGGCGCAAAGCTCCGCAAGGGTGGATGTGGCTCCCACAATAACAATCTTCTTTTTCATGCTTATGCACCCATGAGCCTACGTGACATAGCTGAAGAAATGCCCGCGTCGCGATAGGGCAAAAACTCCACAAGTCCAGGATAGCTTGTTTCAAAAAAATGGCGAGGCATTCGAGCGTCTTTGGCGAGATAAAGTCGGCCACCCGCTTCGTGGACAATGGCATCCAACCGTTGAAACAGTTTCAAGGTTTTTTCGCCTTTGTTCAAAAAATCTATAGCGAAAGTAACACCGGCAGGCTGCGAAAAGCTCAGCATACCCAAGGGTTTTTGGTTTTGGCCGAAGGTTTTGAGCACCGTGAGGAAGGAGCCTTCTTTGAAATGGGAAAGTTCGCGCAACATGGCATCAACAGCTTCTTTGCCGACTGCTCGAGGGAGAACACTTTGGTATTGATAAAAGCCCTGAGGGCCGTAGATTCGATTCCACTCCAGAATATTGTCGAGGGGATAGAAAAAAGACTCATAGTGCGTTACGGAACGTTTGGAGCGCCATTTGTTGAGATGGAAGTAGGCAATGTTGAATGGGCGCAAAGACAGTTTGTTGACGAGAGAAATGGGCGGAACAAACGGAACTGTGAGTGCACGCCCGGGCTTTGGGGGAGTTTTGTTTTGCTTTTGCGCATGGTTGCCGCGCATAAAAAGTCCCCGCCTCCTCCCTTTTGAGATGCAGTCTATCCAAGAAACAATATATTCCCACTGAGTTTCTGACGTATCCGCCAGCTGAAAAAACTCATCCAAATTTTCATAAGGGAGGGTTTCGGCATCCATCCAGGGACCGGTTATGGGGCGCAGCTGAATTTCTGCCGTCACAATCAACCCGGTTAACCCCAAACCTCCAACCGTGGCTTTGAACCATTCTGGGCGTTGCTCTTGGCTGCAGTCGATGAGTTCGCCGTTGGTACGCAGTAACGCAAGTTTCCTTACATAATCTCCAAACGAGTGATGACTTTTGCCGTGGACATCATTGGCAATGGCGCCGCCTACGGTAATCAGCTGAGTCCCAGGGGTGACAGGAAGCATCCAACCTCTGGGGACCATGAGTCTTTGAATGTCACGCAGCAAGACACCGGATTCGCACCACAGGCATCCTGTCTCTTTATCAAAACCGAGGAAACGGTTGAGGCCTGTCGTTTTCCAGAGGGTGCCACCTGGGTTGAGGCAGACATCGCCATAGCTACGCCCCATCCCATAAGCAAGACCTGGGCGATCAGCGCTCATGACTTGTGTTAGCTGGTATCGGTTATTCAAATATTCGACATGGTGTTCCCATGTTCCCAGTCTTCCCCAGGATGAAATGGCTACCATGGCCAACCCCATGCGCCGATGCCAACCACGGCGGCAAAAGCGGCGCCGGACAGTAAACTGGCCTTGTCTTTCACTGCAAAAACCAATGGATCGTCATGCATATTTCCGCGGTGTGCTTGTATCCACATCCAGCTAATCCAAAACAACATGATGGGGACTGTGCCCCAAATGAATTCTGGAGTTCGATAAAGTTTCAGGACGGCATCGCTGTTGAGATAGAGCGTCAAAACGATGATGGATGCATAGCCTGAACCAACCCCCAGCATTTGAATGAGGGGTGCGTCCGAGGCATAGTAACCTCGTCCATGGATTTTTTCACTGTCGTTGAGCAACTTCGTATTCAGCTCGGCGTAGCGTTTGACAAATGCCAATGATAAAAACAAAAACACAGAAAAAGCCAACAACCAAAAAGACACATCCATGTTGACGACGGCAGCTCCTGCGACGATGCGCAAAGTATAAAGCATTGCCAAGGCCAGACAATCCACCAATATTAGACGCTTGAGTAACCAAGAATAAACGGAAGTGAGAATGAAATAAAAAGCCAACCAAAAGAAAAAGCTTTTGCTGATGTACACTCCCAGAGCTGCGCTTGAGATGAGCAGCAAAGGCGCCAAAACGACTCCCAGCCAGGCGGGAACTTGACCAGACGCAAAGGGGCGTCCACGTTTGCGCGGGTGCAGGCGATCGCTTTCCAGATCTAAAAGGTCGTTCGTAATGTAAACGGAAGAAGCGCACAGGCTGAAAGACATGAATGCAAGAGCGAGGGTGAACCAAGCCTCAAGGTTGGTCAGTTGATGCGCAGCGAGCAAAGGGACAAAAAGCAATACATTTTTCATCCATTGGTGCGCGCGAAAAACACGCCACCATGTGTTGAACCCCGGTTTTTTTCTTGGAAAGACGTGCTCTATTTTGCAAAGCTTTTCAGTTTGGTGAATCAATCTATCTGAAGCATTTGCGATGATTGCTTGACGTGCGCGCTCCCAAACAGCCAAGTCTGCTTTTGAATTTCCAACATAGTCAAATCCGGCGCGGCCGAAACGTTGTTCCAAGGCTTCAGCTTTGCGTTTGCCAATCAGATTGCTTGCTCCGTCACTGGCAAGTACTTCATCAAAAATCCCTAAATGGTTTGCAATGGGCGTGGCGATAGACACATCCGATGCTGTGCAAAGGATAAGCTTTCTTCCCGAAGACTTCTGTTGCTTGAGCCATTCCAGCAATTCGAGATTATAAGGGAGAGATTGCGGATTCAAATCAGCTCGTAAAGCGAGGGATTGTTTGAGGGCGGCTTTGCCTTTGGATAGCCAAAATGGAATCCGAAAAGTGTCCAACGGGCTATTGCGAAGAACCTTCAGCGCGGATTCATGCAACATATCCGTGTTCACAAGCGTTCCATCTAAATCAACAACAAGTGGATGTAGGAGCATGGCTTTTGAGCTTTGTCCTTGTTGTTCCAAATCGTCCAAATAAACGGCAAGAGGAGATAACTTTACATGGGCAAGATGTCACTGTTTTTTTGAAATGGCCTTAGCGCCTGCACGCAGCCGCCGCCACAACCCACCGCGCCGCCTCATGGAGGGTGTCCGCCACATGGCTGGCCTGCGTCCCCTCTTTTTCCACCTTCGCCCCATAACCCGTACGCACCAGGACGGTTTGCAGCCCGGCACCTTTGCCCAGCAAAATGTCCGACTCTTTGTCCCCAATGACGAAGGAGGACTCCAGAGAAATTCCCAACTCGCAGGTGGCTTGCTCCAGCATACCGGGGGCGGGTTTGCGGCAGGGGCATGCTTCGTCCGGGGCGTGGGGGCAGAAATAGAGGGCGTCCAACGCAATGCCTTCTTCGGCAAGCAGGGCTTTCATTCTTTCATTGACGGCATGCATGGCCTCCACGGAATAATAGCCGCGCCCCACGCCGGCTTGGTTGGTGGCCACAATGAGGCCAAAGCCGTGCTGGCGCAAAAGCCCAAGGCCCTCAACAACGCCCGGCAATATTTCCACGCCCTCCGGGTTGTGCAGGTAGTTTTTCTCCACAATGAGGGTACCGTCCCTGTCGAGGAAGACGGCCTTCCTCGCGGCACTCTTTTTCCAGGCCGGCAAAAGTGTTTGCGCTTCGGCGTAGGTGGAAGGCAGCCCCATGTCCAAGAAAAACCCGTTGCACAGGGTGCCGACGAGGGCCCCTTCTTGTGCCAGGCGAGGGAAGAGTCCCGTTTCCAGGGAGGAAGGCCCCGGGGGCAAGGCCTCCAGCGCGGCAGGGGTGAGGAGGTAGACGCCGCCACTAATAAGGCCAGCGCCTGCCCGGCCTTTTTCATGAAAGCCGTGAATGCGGCCCTCTGAAAAGGCCACCGCGCCAAAGCGGCCGGCGTCTTCCACCTCGCGCAAAACAATGCCGGCTTTTGCCGCGCGCTCAGAGACGAGTTGCGCCAGCGGTTGAAACGCGCAGTCCAGCAGGGTGTCGCCATTGAGGACAAAAAAAGGCTCCTTCAGGTGGGCGGTGGCGAAGCGGACGGCCCCCCCCGTCCCCAGGGGGGAGTCTTCTTCTGCATAGCGAAGGCGGGCCCCGAGGGCTTTGCCGTCTTCCAGGCAGCGGCGAATGGCCTCGGCGCAATAGCCCGTGGAGAGGACAATGTCGCGAATGCCCCACCGGACGAGGTTCCCAATAACGTACTCCAGGAAGGGCACCCCCCCCACCGGAAGCAGGGGCTTAGGGGTGGCCTCCGTCAAAGCCCCCAGGCGGGTGCCTCTGCCCCCGGCGAGGATAACCGCTTTTGTGACATAGGGAGTGCTCATGGGTTTTCACCTGCCGCTGGACATGGCCTGCCTAGACATTACCATAGAGCGAATTCTTAATCATCACATAACCCTTCACCAATTCCTCGATGCCCATGTCGAGGGAGAAACGCGGCCTAAAGCCCGTGGCCTCCAGTTTGGCATTGGAGACAATATAGTCGCGCTGGTCCGGGTCTCTGCCCAAGGGGGCTTCGAGGAAGACAAAGGAGGGCAGGTGCTTTTGGATGCGCTCGCAGAGTTCTTTTTTGGAGACATTGGCATCGGAGAGGCCGACATTGTAGACTTGGCCTTTCATGGAAGCATAGTGGGCGATTGCATGCAGAAAAACGGCGCCAACATCGCGCACATGCACATAGTTGCGTTTGAAATGGCCCTCAAACAGCACCACAAAGCTGTCATGCACGGCGCGATAGACAAAGTCATTTACGAGCAAGTCTGTACGCATGCGCGGTGACATGCCGAACACAGTGGCCAGGCGAAAGCTGATGGCGCCGGGGTGTTGCATAAAGGCCTTTTCCACCTCCACTTTTTCCACGGCATACTGGGAGATGGGGTTGAGCGGCGACTCCTCCGTGCAGAAATTGTTTTCATCCCCCTTGCCGTAGGCGCTGTTGGTGGTAGGCATAAACAGCATTTGCTCTTTGCTGACCAGTTTCAGCATGAGGAAGACGGCGTCCCGGTTAACGGAGGTAGCGCCGAAGGGGTCCCTAGAGCAGAGGGGCGCCCCCACGAGGGCGGCGAGGGGGATGACAATGTCCGCCTTGGCGAGGAGGGGCCGCATGGTGGCTTCCGAGCGGATGTCCCCGCGCACAACGGAAAAGTGGGGGTGGGCGCAGACATGGGCCAAGCTGTTTTGTTTATAGAGGAAGTTATCGAGGACGGTGACTTTGTGTCCGGCGGCCAGAAGCTCAGGGACGAGAATGGAGCCGATGTAGCCGGCGCCGCCTGTGACGAGAATGTTGTGGGACATGGGGTTCCTTTAGTTTAAAAATCCTTGAATGTTGAGTGCTTTTTTTGTTCCTCCGCCAGATAGCACCGGAGGGAATTATTGAAAAAACTTGGCAGATGTGAAGTGAGGGCCGCCTTGGACTGTAGTTCCCCATAACCAACCGCATTCCGTATTTTTCTTTTGAGCATCGCCTTCAGCTTCCGAAACATATGTATTCTCCCAGTGCTTTGCTTGTGGCGTGAAAGCTCGACGCTTGGTTCAAGGAAAATAGCATCCTCATCCGCTGACATCCATCATTGGATTCATGGGGCGTGCATCTTCTGCAGACTGCGCTCATACGCCGGCAAAATGGTTTCCGGGGGTCCCTGGGCCACCCATGTGCCGTCTTCTAGCCAGACGACTTCGTCGCAGCCGGCGACGGTGCTGAGGCGGTGGGCGATAATGACGGTGGTAATTTTCCCCTTCAATTGGCTGATGGTTTCCATAATGGCCGCCTCCGTGCCCTGGTCCAAGGCACTCGTGGCTTCGTCTAAAATGAGGAGCTCCGGGTCCGCATAAAGCACCCGGGCGATGGAGACGCGTTGCACTTGGCCCCCGGAGAGGCCCGCTCCCCTGTCGCCCAGGGGAATTAAAATGCCTTTTTCATGTGTTTCCACAATGTCCAGCGCGGCCATGCGGCAGGCCGCCTTTACCTTCTGCTCCTCCCAGGGTTTGCCCCACTGGCTGAAGGCCACATTTTCTGCAACGGTGCCGGCCATAACATAGGGAGTTTGAGGCACATAGCCCACCTTTGTTGTGTAGGCGGACATTCCCTCCGGGGAGAGGTGCTTTCCATCCACCTTCAACTGGCCGGAGGTGGGTTGCATGAGTCCGCTGAAAATGCCGGCCAGCGTGCTTTTGCCGGCGCCCGAGGGGCCTATAATGCCAATTTGGGAGCCTTTGGGGATGCGCAAGGAGAAGTCGCGCAAAACCTCCTGGGCGGCATTGGGGTAGCGGAAGGAGACATTCTCCAAACAAATGGCCTCTTCAAAGCGGTAGTCCGGGTCCGGTGGTGGAGGCGGAGAAACCGGGTGAAGGTTGACTTGCTCCAGGCGCTCTAGGCAAAAGGTTGCCATAGGGCGGATGCCGCGTGCGCTGATGATGCAGGAGAGGGAGCGGTTGAAGAGGGGAAGGACGCGCCAGGAGGTGAGCATGATCATAACGAGCACCCCGGCGATTTCGGACATGGGGGCGTCATAAAGCCGCATCATCGTCCACAAGGTGACGGGGATGACGGCAAAGCCGAAGACTTCCAGCACCCCCGGGGGAATGGTGGGGGCGACGGAGAGGAAGGCGCGGCTTTTGGTGCCCCCCAGGCAAGCTTCGGAGAATTTCTGAAAAAACACGGGCTGCTGGCGATAAATAAGCACTTCGCGAATGCCGTTGACGGCATTCAGCGTTGCTTTGGTTTCTTCCGCCCCGCACTGGGCCGTAGTGCTGCCGGCCTTGTCAATGGAATTTTTAATGGCGCGGTAGAGGCTGAAAGCCAAGAAGCCGACGACAAGCAGCGTCCCGAGAATGACGCCCGGGGTTGCCTGAATGAGGATGACAAACAGCGCAATGGAGGTAATGCCATAGGTGTAGACATTCATCAGCTGAATGACGGTATGGCCCAGGTGTGAGCGCCAGCCGATGGCCTGGAACATGGAGGCGCTGTCCCCGGAGAGGTGGGCAATATAAGGGCTATAGAGGTATTGGTGGAGGATGCGCTGTCCGCCCTCCAGGCTGATGTGCTCGCCCAGGCGGCTGGTGACGATGCCGACAAAGGCGGCCATGGTGTTTTTGCAGAGGGTTAAAATGACGACGCTGATGGAAGCGACGAGGGTTATGTTGCGCACGTCATGGAAGTATTCGCGCAAAAAGGGCGCCAGTTTGAGGAGGACGCGGCCCGGGGGCGAGGCCAGCACGCCCTCGGGCGCGCCCACACTCATTGCGAGGAAGGAGAGCGAGAGGATGCTGAGCACTTCGAGGACGGCCAGTACAAACATGAGCCCGAAGACGGCAGTAATGCGTGCGCGAAGCCGCCTTGACATGAGGCGGTAAATGCGAAGCAAGTCCGCCACAAATATATTATAGAAGCCTTTCAGCATGGGTTGGCTCCGTTGCCTTCCGCCGGGCCGGCCTGGCCGAAGAGGGTTTGCGCCAGCAAGGTTGGACTAAAACGCCAGGCATTCGACAAGAGGTATTTTGCAATGGCCTCCGAGAAAGCGGCCTGCGCCTGTGCAATGCGCTCCACTGCAGCCGGCACCTCGCCCAGGGTTTCCACGCACAGGCCTATGTGAAGGCCTTCTGTTGCGGCCTGGCAAATGAGTTTCCCCATCCATGTCCCCGCAAACACAATGGAGGGGACACCCAGGTGGAGGGCTTCCACGAAAATGCCGGAGGAGCTGGCGGCGTATTTGGGGGAGGCATGCAAAGCCAAGGCGCAGTCCAACGTGGCGAAGCAAGAGGCGTAGGCCTTGGCGTCCAGGGGGCCAGGCAAGAGGCAAAGCTTCAAAGCCTCCGGGGAGGGGGTGTTTTGGGCATAGGCCTCCAACATGGCCATGGCCGCACGCACTTCTGCACTTCCCCCGCTGGCCTCGGTTTGGACAAGCAACTCCAAGGGGCGCTCCCCCGCCTTCGCCGGCAAAATGCCAAGCAATGTTGGAAGGAAGCCGAAACCTTTTTCCATACGTGGGGGGCCCAGCATACCCAGGCGGAAAGTGCCAGGGTGCCTTTGGGGGGGAAGTTGTGGAATGAGGAAGGGCACCGGGAGGGTTTTGAATTGTCCAGGCAGCTGGACGAGGGCGTGGAAGGCGGCGGACAAGGCCTCGGTGTCCGTATACATGTGTACATAGGGGAGGGTGCCCTGCTGTTGCAGCATATGGGCCAGGCGCGCCAAGGTGGCCACGCGCGCGCAAGTCCTCTGGGGGGCATGGCGGAAGAGCAGGTGCACCCGGAAGGTATGGGCGTGGGCCTTGAGGAGGCGGTGCAAGCTTTCCAAGCAGAAGAGCTCCTCCATGCCGGCATTCTGAAAGAGGAGGTGTAACTCTCGGGTGTGCGGGAGGCGGGCCTTCACCAGCCTGCGTAGGCAGAAGGACAAGTCCAAGGCGCGCAAGCGCTTGGCAAGGAGAAAGGGCAGTTGTGTTGGCGCCCAGGCGTCTTTGGCTGAAAAACGAAAGTCGAGAGGGGCAGCAAAAGTGGGGGGGCGCTTGAGTTTTCCAAGCCAAGGGCCCAACCGGGCCTGGAGGTTATGCAGGCGCAAGCCGTTGAGGGAGGCATGCCAGGAGACATGTGGCTGGGCATGTGGCTGGGCGCAGGTTTTGGCGCGAAACCCTTTGTCGGCAAAAATTTCAACGCGTGAGAAGGAGGTGGCCAGCCGCGCTAAAAGCAAGTTATAGGCGAGGGAATGCCCACCCTCTCCTGTCAACGTGGGGTCTACAATGCATAGGGTGCGCTCTGTGCGCTGAATGTCTGCAGGGCTGCAGCTGGCAGAAAGCATGCTTTATTTCATTTCATGTATAAAGCGCAGCACCGTGCTTCTCGAGTCCGGGAGGCGAAGGTGCTGGCTGACTTTGTCCGTTGACACCTCATAGCGTACAAGGCGGCTGTCGGGTTGCACGGTGCAGGCGCGGCCTGCCACCTCCAGCGCCTCTTGCAGCTTCACCACCCCCTGGCCGCAGACATTGAAGACGGTGTTGGCCACCTTCTGCTCATAGAGCGACCAAATGAGCCGCGCCGAATCATCCGTATGCAAAAATTGCAATTCGCTTTCCGGGTTTAGCCACAGCGGCCCGCCGCTCAACATGTCAAAAATGGCATTTTTTTTAAGCCCCGGGCCGACAAAGCCGCCCTGGCGAATAATGAGCCAGTTTTTGCAGGCATGTTGGATGCACTGCTCCGCCAGGAGTTTGTGGAAGCCATAAGGGGACTGACGGTGGAGCTCCATGGGTAGCTCTTCCCGGGTTGTCAGAGGAGAGGAGCAGTCCGCGTAGACGTCACAGGAGGAGAGGTGGATATAGAAACCGGCCCTAAAGTCTTCAAGGGTGGCCCTCGTGGTGCGTACATTGGCTTCAAAGTCCTTGAGCGGCTCCCGGCTGGCCAGCACTTTGCTGGAATTGCCGTTGGCGTTAATGAACACTTCGCAGGAGGTGCCGACAAACTCCGAGTAGTTGGCCCTCGTCAGCACCTGGTGCTCCAAACCCAGCTTCTGAAACAGGCGGACAAAGCCGGAGCCGACAAAGCCGTTTCCTCCGAGGATATAGAACATGGCCCTCTCCTTGTGAATGTAGCCTTAAAACATAGCCTTATAGACGTAAACCGTCGCTGCGGGACGCATAATGGGCCTTAAACCAGGCGATGGTTTTGGCCAAGCCCTCGGCCAAGGAGGTGGGGCAAGAAAGCCCCAGGCTGCGCAGGCGGGAGATGTCAAAAATTTTCACCCTTTGGCCGTCGGGCTTTTGGGTATCCCATTGAATGTCTCCCTCAAAGCCCATGGTGGATTTGAGGGTGTCGGCGAGCTCCTTAATGGAGATGGCCGTTCCGGAAGAGAGGTTGACGGGCTCCACCGAGTCATATTCCTCGATGAAATAGGGGATGAGAGCGGCGACATCCCCCGCGTAGACAAAGTCTCTCTGGGGGGCTCCTGTCCCCCACATGACGATGGTTTTGGCCCCGGATTGTTTTTCTTCATAATAGCGGCGGATGAAGGCGGGGACGACGTGGGACTCGCTGTTGCGGAAGTTGTCATATTCGCCGTACATATTGCCGGGGATAATGACGGAGGTTTTGAGGCCATGCTGGGTGCGGTAGCTGCGGGAGGCCACAATGCCCATTTTTTTGGCAGCGGAGTAGCCCGCGCTTTCGTCCTGCGGGTAGCCTTGCCACATTTGGCCCTCGTCTATGGGGGAAGTGGCCGTGGCCGGATAGCTGCACCCTCCCATGGGGTAGACGAGTTTTTTGAGTTTGCCATAGAGGGCGGCCTCTTCAAAAACCAGGGCCTGCATGAGGATGTTGATGAAATAAAAATCCGCCGGTTTTGTACGGTTGATGCCGATGCCACCGGAATAGGCGGCCAGGTGCACGAGGACATCTGGCTGGGTTTGCGCAAACATTTGGCGGACTTGGGCGCGGTCCAGCAAGTCATAGTCTTTGGAAGAAAGCGCCAGCACGTTTTGGGCACCATAGCGCGCGTGCAACACCGGAATTGTGTGGCGGCCTAAAAAACCGCTGGCGCCGGTGATGAGGATTTTCATTTTTGGCTCCTGTTTTTGTTCATTCTACGTGCTCGGATGGAAGGTTTTTCGAAGTTTTTCGACCAGGCTGTCAAAGTTCGGCACTGCTCTGTTGATGGCCAAGAGGTCAGTTTGCTCATAGGCATTGTTGGCGGAGACTTGAGCAAAAAATCGATGGATCCGTTCTTCGTTTTCGAGAGGCAATTCCTGCATCACAGGAGCTCTTTTTTGGGCTTTGCCGATTTCAATATCCCAGCCGGTTTCAACGTCCCAAAGATTGTATAGGGCAAAATTATTCTGATGCAGCAAAGTGAGAGGGCGCATATAATCCACATTCCTCGCCCGCATTGTGCCGATGGAATATTCAAAAACCACCATGGCGACACGGCCTGTGGAAAGAGTGTTGCTTAAACCTAAAATGACATCTGCATCATGACCTTCGACATCGATTTTGATGACCAAATGGTTTGAGTTGTTTTTGTATTTCAAATCCGCAAGAAAAGTATCCAGACGGCAAGACGGCACAAGGTTTGCGATGAGCGGTTCAGTGGGGTTGACTGGGTTGGTGAGGACTCTCGCGCCCTCGGCATGACAAGAATATACATAAAAAGGCAAATAGCTATCCATGTCGCAGACAGCTTTATGTATTGCAGTCACCTGATTTTCCAATCCGTTCACTTTGATGTTGGCCTTCAGCAGATTTATCGCCCCCGGCTCAAAAGAGAAAACCCGTGCCTCTTCCATGCGCGAATGTTTCATGAAAGCAGCAACAGGGACAGAAACAGTGCCGAGGCTAGCGCCGACATCAAAGAAGTCCGCCTTGAAGCCTTGCTCTCCCAGGTGCTGAAGACAAGTTATCACCATTGAAACTGGGAAGTCTGCCTTCTCGAGCAACACGTTTTCAACTGGGGCAATCTCCCGTGCGGATTTATAGCGATCGCTTTCCGGAATAGAGTCATAAAGATATTTCTCGTTGGTATAACAATAATAATAAAATTGACCTTTCCGGACCAAATCCACAGGGCGTTGGACAGCATAACGAATTATTTGCTGCAAGTCTGCGCAGGGTCCGCAGCTCTCACAGGTCCGTGCAGGTTGCTCGTCAAGAACTTGCTTTATCACTGGTCTGAGGAGACGGACAAGAATCGCTTTAATCCATTGTTTTATTTTGTTCATACTGTTTTAGTTGCCTCTGACAGGGGCTTAAAATATAGCCATTCATTTTGGCCTCTCTTTCTTGGTGAACCAAAAGGAGCCACCTCCGCGCCAGAGGCTAAGCTCCTTCAACTCATTGCAATCTATAAAAGGGGTTTGAAAATGCTCTTCAAATAAAGGGCTACGGCAGACGAAAGCAGTTGGAAACAAAGGTACAACAACTTCCTGGGCAGCTAACAGATAAACAGCTAATAGGTATTGCTCGTTCCAATACCAGTTCAAAAACATATCGTGATAGTCCCACGGAAGGCTGATGTCATGAATATGAATAATTACACCTGGTTTTATCCTGGGAAGTATGTCTATGAAAAAAACTGTGACGTCTGAATTTGTGAAAGAACGATGGCTGCCATCGATATAACAAATATCCCCAGCTTCAAGCTGGTCGAAATAGCTGACGTCCATCGTCTCCAGGCTCTTGCGATAAATCTCGTCACAAAAAGCATCAATCGCTGAACCTGAACGCGGTTCCGGATCTATGGAAACCACTCTCGTCGGCAACTTAAAGTCAGTTATTGCCTGGCGAGCAAAACAAGTGCTGATGCCGGAACCGACTTCAAAAAAACGAGCGGGCTTATATTTGCCCACCAAGCCATATAACGCTAATTCGTCAAAAGGACTCATGGCTCCCCCCAACCAAGCGGGTTGCCTGGCTTGCATAATCGCGGGAGTGAGGACCGGCGCGATATGATTTGGATTCAAACTGCGGAGATAACTAAGTAATTCTTTATAGTCTTTTTGATATCGTGTAAAAAAAGCCGTCAACGCTTCTATGGGCGGGTGGCTATAACCCCATCTTGGCTTGAATTCACGGGATGGAAGGTAGTCAATAGGCAGCGCAAACTTGGCATATTCTGAGCCCGGCAATATCTCATAAAGAGATGGCGTGGAAGCACGGATGGTGTTGATGACTTCGTTGTCAGAACTGCGGATGGTGTTGATGACTTCGTTGTCAGAACTGCGGATGGTGTTGATGACTTCGTTGTTAGAACTTCGGATAGTGTCAATGACTTCGTTGAAGCCAAGCATGCTTCGGGCCCGGCTCTTTATGTATTTTTTTATTTTTTGAAACATGGTTTTAAGTTCCTTGAAAGGCAATGGAGACGTAGCCTAATCACTTAAAATATATTTATAGTTGAAGGTCCAAAAATTTTTGCACTTTGCTTCTGCGGCTTCAAATCTATTCCCAATTGTATTTAGCTTTAGACATTGCCCTCCCGTCAGCATGCCAACCAGATGTAAAAGCATTAGATATCGCGGATGGAAAAAATCTAGGGAGATCAGGGATGTCGTTGGGATGTGCGGCATAGGTTAAAGGAGGAATGCCATTACTTTTCTTGGTTACGATGCATGATATATTGTAGTCATATTGACGAACACACGCTTCAGAGCAGTCGAACCCAGCAAGTATTAAATGGTATATGAGATGTAGACTGGTAAAGGTGATACAGTGTCCAAGCATGAGCGTGGTTGGATTTTCAGGGACTGTAATCGCAAGGACTCCTCCTTCCTTTAAATCACTAAATAACTTTTCGCAAAATTTTCCTATATGTCTTTGATGTTCTAAAACATGGCTACACCAAATGGCATCAAAAGGTTGTTCAAATTTAGCATCTAGATAATCCATATTGTACTGCGCTTCAAATCCTTCAGCAATTTCAACAGTCGTGATGTTTTTTCCAGCAAAAGCGAAAGCCCTTGCAGCACACCCGTTTCTGGAGCCAATTTCAAGAATATTCTCAAATTTATATTCAGTTAATAGTTTACCGAGGGCTAAATGAGAACAGTAAAGATGTTCATCAAACATTGCGCCTTTGTCGTTCGCAATGGTGAATCTGGTAAAAGGATAATCCTTGTCAGGATATATTTGAACATGAAGTCCATTGCCGACAAAGCTGGCTTTGCGTTCGTCGCAAATCTGACTTATATGAAAGGCAGCTATGACTTCGTTACTGGTAACGCGGATAGTGTCTATAACTTCGTTGCCGGAACTGCGGATGGTGTTGATGACTTCGTTGTTAGAACTGCAGATGGTGTCAATGACTTCGTTGAAACCAAGCATGCTTCGGGCCCGGCTCTTTATCCAATTTTTTATTTGCTTGAACATACTTTATACCTTTAAAAATGCTTCACACAAAGGTTGGGATTTATATCATTAACTTCCAAAAGAGGTGAGCATGTACCGAAAAAGACGTTGAACTCAATCTGTTGAAGCATCATTTTCATGGCTTTCTTGAAGTCTGGCCTCCTCTGGCTCTGAATCAATGCGCTTAAAAATGGACATTTCACGTGTTACATCCCCCATTTTTCCAAGCTCCTGCTCATAGCGATAAACGGGCTTGTAATCCGGATGCGCAAATGCCCCCAATGCTCCCTTATATGCCATGACATATTTGTATTTTTTAAAATCAATGCTGTTGATGTCTGTTCCATTTCTTAGGCTGACAAGTGAAGTATTGGCAGCTTGCCTATCTTTAATGAGCGGATACAAAAATGGAGCATCGTTGCCTTGATGATAGCCAATAAACAAAAGTGAATCATCAAGTTGAATATTGTCTTGCATATAATCATAGATATGCTGATAGCCGGACCAATTTATAAACCGTAACCTGTCGCGATTAAAAAAATCAGGCCAAATTGTGGATGGATAAAACGTATGTTGACCATCCCAGCTAAGCTGTGGAAGAGGCAGGGAGAGACGTTCCCGAGGTAAAAATACCCCCATAAAGGTTGACACGACTAAACATATGACAGCAACATGTTTATAAAATGGAGGAATCGTTGTTGATGTGAAAAAATGCATTGCTGCCGGTAAAAATATGAAATATATTGACAGAAAATATCGATCAGAAACAGGAAAATAGCCGAAATGCATTAACATAAATATTAAAGCAGCTATACCCAAACCAAATGACAACCGATAAATGACTGGACAATTTTTACGCAAACAGCCTAACAGAGCAAATGCAATAATTAGAAGCGGCAATATGCCAAAGGGTGTGTAGCCCTCAGCGCCAACCAAAGACGGATAATAGCCCACTGTCTTTAAGCCTATAGAGGAATAAATAGCCTCTATGTTGCCGTCCCCGCCTTTGAAAAGCCACGACCAGAGATACAAAAGTTTATCAAACTCCTTTTGAAAACAAGCTATTATAAATAAGATAGAGTTTTTAAAAAAAGGTGTGCTCTGGTCAATCCAGTCAAATCGAATGACTGGAGAACCGTATATTTTATAATTATTAAAATATACATTGGCCGATGAGGCGAACAAATAAAAAGGGACCATCAAAAAACTGATGGCAAACGACAAAGCGCGCGGGAAAGATTGCTTATAAAAACTAAACGCCATTAAAATAAACAATAACCCTGCCAAAGGAATGCCTGTCCACTTTGTTCCAGTCAAAGCAGCCATTAAAAGCAGCATTGAAGGCATATACCATGTGCGCTCATAGAAATTTTTAGTGAGCAGGATACCCCAATAAAACAGTAAGCCCAAAATTAAATCGTTTTTTTGCCCACCCGCCTGTACCCATACGGGGACGGCAATAAACATTAATAATAACGACACCATCGCCTGGCGAGTCGAGTATAACATTATCACCAAAAAAATCGTGAATGCAAAGAAAAGAAAATTTGGCAAGAATTCAAAATATCCGATTTTCAGGAATGGAGCGTGCAAGTAGTCGTGAAATTTTGGAAAAACAGCCTGAAATTCAACAGTCCCTGTTCTCTCGAGTGGCCCGAATTCCTCATATTTGATTCTGCTGAGATAAAATGCATTCGCATCCCAACATGAGCTTGGTAGCCAAACAACCATGATAAACAGCCAGGCTAAACAAAAAATAATAAAATAGAATAGCCACTTCGGAGTTTCCTGTTTGATTGCAATGAATTTGTTGATAATGTCAGACATCAACAACTCCTACTTTTATAATTGAAAGCTTTCATCGCACTGACCTCCAAAGCCATGAATGTTGCTCGTAACGGTTGTCGTTAAACAGTGCGTAATTCAATTTCTCTTGGCAGTCGAGCAAGGCCGCATGCCGTTTTTGAAGCTCCTTGGCCTCTTTCGAAAATGCCTTCTGTTTCCACAAAGAGCTCCTGCCGGTGCAGACTTCGAGGGTAATCAGCATCTCCCTCAATCGGGTTAAGTCCGCAACCATGGGAGCCCAGAAGCTGCTTTCTCCTCTTTCTTGGCCATGCAGCGCCAAGGCAAGGGCATAGTCAAAATCCGTGCTGGTGTGGCCGCAATAGGACTTGCGATAGCCCAAGGCGCGGCAAAACTGCTCTCGAAGCTCATTCTCGGAACGCTGCTCAAAGGCATAGCGAACGCCGCCCAAACTGCGGTGAATATACCAGGCCCGCGTGTCTTCAATTTCTGCCATGGGTGAGGCGGTGGTCCGTTCTTCAGGGTAGTTGAAAAACAGCCCCAGCGTTTTTTGCAGAAATTTGACCTTCAGCCTGGGCAAAACGCGATTTTTAAATTCGGTATCGCCAGCACCCCGGAAGCTTTCGTCATAATGGCCGAAGCGGTCGTGGATGTTTCGGCGGTACATGCCGCCCACCCAGCCCAAATAGCATGTTTCCAGGTAGACATGATCTTTGGTCCCCCCCTGGCGGTTATAGCTCATAACGTCTTTATCCAGAGTGCCGCGTGCATCCGTCTCCATGACAACGCTGTTGGCCATCACCCAATCGACACCAGAATCCTTTTCCAATTCGCCCGCCATCAACTCCAGGGCTTCTGGATAGAGTCCTTCGTCCACCCCCAAAAATACCAGATGGGGGGCCCTCGCCAACCCTATCCCCCTGTTCCAGGCCTCTTGGATGGTTTCGCGCGTCGGCGAGCGGGCGTAGGCCACCTGCATAGATGGATTGGCGGCCAGAAAACGTTGCAAAACGCCTCGCTCGTTCTGCGGTGAGGCACTGTCCTGAATGATGAGCTCCACCCGGCCAGCCCGCACCAGAGTCTGCTGGGCCAAGGCAGTCAAGAAAAATTCTAACTTGGCCTCGGCTTGATAAACGGAAACGATGACAGAAACCAAAGGGGAGAAGCCTCCACGCCGGGCATCCTCTAATATTTCATAAGGCTTTTCAGCTTTGAGCAAGTGGTGTTCTCTGGCCTTTGTCAAAAAGTCATAGACGGCATCGGCTGAGCCTTCGGTTGACTGGGCATAGAGGGCGCGGGCAGCGGAGGCTGTTTCCGAAAACCCCAAGTGCTCCAACGAGGCGGCGCAGCTTTCCAGCAAAGAGAAACGGTTGTCTCCTACGGCCCGCAAAACGCGTAGTTTATAGGTGGCGGAGAAGAGGTGGTTTTCGCGCAAATCCTCCAGGCGGGCCAGCTCTCGCCAGAACAAAACCCGTGACAGGGGTGTGGCCTCAGCCAGAGAGTAAAGATGGCGCAGCTTATTTTCCAGATTCTGGGCCGAATCTTCAGGAAGATTTGCGTATCGCACAATGTTCGCCGGTTTAAACCACGCTCGAAGAAGCTGTGCCTTGCGGCGGGAAACAGCATTCCATAGCCCTCGCCAGCGAAGTGTGGACAAAGCCCACTGGCCTGTTTTTTTGACTGCATTTTTGACAAAGGCGGGGGCCAACCGACGCACAGCCGCTTTAGGGGCTAAACGGCGGGAGAGGGTGGGCAAAGTCGCAGCATCTCCGGCGACTGGAGAGTCCAGAAACTTCTGGTAAATGGTGGCCATATTCAGGGGTGGCAAATTCACTGGGTGAGCGGCCAAATATGCGTTTAGCCCAGCTCGGTAAGTCTCGTAGTTGCTCAAAACCTGCCGTAGCTCGCCCAGGCAGCCATAAACGTTGTCCATGTCAATTTTGACGTATGGCAACCCCGGCCATTCTTCATCCAAAAATTTACAGACTCCAGCCCGGCTGGAAACGGCTGTGGGGCAACCGTGGAAAAGAGCTTCTAAGGCCACCAGATTCAAAGTATCGTAGCGAACCGGCAAAATGGCCATGGTTTTGCCGCCATAGAGTTCGGCCATCTGCGCCATCGTCATGCTGCCCAAATATTGAGCACGGTGCAAACCACGTCGGCTGGCTTGTTCTGCCAAAATCTGGCTTGCTGGTCCGCCAAAGGGGGGCACCCACTCTTCGCCCCCAATGTGAAGCAGGCGATGATAAAGCTCATCAGGCAGCCAGCGGGCCAATTCTTGAAAAATATCATTACCTTTCAATTTTTCAAGCCTACCCACGCAGCAAAGGTCTGCTGGGTGGTTTTCTTTGCCAGCAGCATAAGGGGGCGGCCCCGAAGGACGAATAACAAAATGGAGGGGGTTGACATATTCCACCTCCCGGTCCCAGCGCGTTTGCCACTCCTTCATATATGAGCGGGACAAGCTGTAAACTCCGTCGGCCTCGCGGAACTGCCGCGCTTCCATGTCTTCCAGATGTCGGGTTCCGACGGGCTTCCAGTTCAGCTTGATGCTGGTGGAAATGTTGCCGTGCATGGACAGCACCACCCGCTTCCAGCGAACGCGGAAGTGGGCAAAAACTTGTTTCAGGCAAGCGCCGAAAGGTTCATAGTCAGGCGATTCAATAACCTCAAAGCTTTGTCCAGCTACAGCCGAGGCGTATACCGCCGCCATGTTCAGTGAGTAGCGCCACTGAGGTGGGCGAAGGGGCTCGCTTTTTTCATAGAGCGCCCAAGGGAAAGCTGGCTGTTGAATGGCATGAGCATTGGCAGGGCGAGGGTTTTTGGCAGGCTCCCGGTGGAGGAAATAATAGAATTCCGCCTCCGGCGTGTTTTCAATGATTCGACGGTAGACTGACTGGCCCCCGCCAACTGTTTTGAATAAGTCACAACAGAGCAACAGTATTTTCATGCTTGGATTCCGCCTCTTTACCCGCGATAATAAACCACCTGGCTACCGCCACTTTCAAACCTGAAGGGAACATGAATTAGGTTCGAAAGCGCACCGCGCACAGCGGCCTGCCTTTCTGGCTGTACAAAGAGGAGCAGAAAGCCGCCTCCGCCTGCGCCCAGCAGCTTGCCGCCAATGGCCCCAGAAGCCCGTGCGGCTTCATAAATGTCGTCTATATGCGAAGTGCTCACGCTTTCAGAGAGCGAGCGTTTGTACAGCCAGGCCTGGTGCAAAAGCTCCCCGAAGGCTGCAAGTGCCTGCCCGGAGGCGAGAATTTCCACAGCCTCATCCACCATCGCACGCATGGCATGGAGCTGCTTTTCCTTGGCGGAGAAGTTGGCCACCTTGGACTTGGCCACCTCGGAGGCGATGCGGGAGAAGCCGGTGAAGAAGAGCATGAGGTGGGAGCCGAATTCTCTTTTGCGCTCTGCGGGCAAAATCAGCGGCTCCACTGTGAAATTCCCGTCTTTTTTGAAGTGCAAAATGTTGAGCCCGCCATAGGCCGCCGCTATCTGGTCCTGGTAGCCCACGGTTTCGCCGAGCACTTGTTGCTCATAGCGGGTGCTTTCTTCGGCCAGCCACTTGGGCGTCACCCGGCGCCCACGCAAACCTTCCATCGCGTGAAGCAGCCCGACGACGAAGGAGGAGCTGGAGCCCAAACCAGAGCGCGCAGGCAAGTCCGCATCACAGTGAATTTCCAAGCCATTTCCGTCCTGATAGGCCCTGAGCACTTCGCGTATGGCCGGATGCTCTATCTCGTCCACCGCCGTGACATGCTCAAGGCGTGAATAAACAATGCGGTATTTATGGTCAAAAAAGGGCGGCAGATGGCGGCATGAAACATAGCAGTATTTGTCAATGCTGGTAGAAAGCACCGCGCCACCGTATTTTTCCACCCACGTTGGATAGTCCGTGCCGCCGCCGAAAAAAGACACCCGGAAAGGTGTGCGCGAGATGATCATTCTGAAGCCTCACAAGTCATGGATATTTCCAGAACGCCCATAGGTTTTCCGCTGTTGTCCACAGCTCTGACGCAGCCTGGCAGGCATGGGGAACATTGTCGAAGAGCACGTCGAAGGGCACGTCGGCCCTATGGGGCGAAACATGCCATTCGCAACATGTTGGCCGATGTGGATGTTTGCTGGCATTATTGCGTTTTTGCTGGTGTTTTTCTTGTTGGGCCCACACAACATGAGGCACCCTTTAAACGCAATCTCATAAAAATACAAGAGCTATTGCTGCAAATGGCTTTGGGTGTTAGCGCCATTGTGAATGTCCGCTTTCTTGAATGAGCTGGCGGGCTTCTCCTCCCCGTTTGTTTTCTTCGAAATGAAGGGAGTGGCCCACATGAATTGTCGATTGCGTTAGAGGGTTTGTATCATGACAGAGCCCACCCTCCCTTGTCCAAATTGCAAGACAGAAATTCGTCTCACAGAGTCTCTGGCGGCGCCGCTGGTGGCTGCCACGCGCCAGCAATTTGAAAAGAAGCTTGCCCAGCAAGAAGAAGAGATGTTGTTGCGGGAGCAAAGCATGCTGGAGAAAGAGAAGCAGCTGGCCAAGGCCAGGCACAGCCTAGAGGAGCAGGTGCTGTTGCGCCTGGAGGAAGCGCGTACACAGCTGGTGGCAGAAGCGTCCCAGAAAGCCAAACACGTATGGGCGGCGGAGTTTGAAAAAAAGAAGCAAGAGGTGGAGGGGCTGCAAGCGGTGTTGAATGTGCAGAATGAAAAGCTGGCGGAGGCACAAAAGACGCAGGCGGAGTTTATAAAGAAGCAGCGGGAGTTGGATGATGCGCGAAGGGAAGTGGAGCTGACGGTTGAAAAGCGTATTGCAGCGGAGCTGGAGAAGGTGCGCGCGTTGGCGCAAAAGGAGACGGAAGAGAGTTTCAAGCTAAAAGCGATGGAGAGGGATCAACTCATTGTTTCGATGCAAAGGAAGATAGAGGAGTTGAAGCAAAAGGCGGAACAAGGCTCCCAGCAGTTGCAAGGCGAAGTCCAAGAGTTGGAGCTTGAGAAGTTGCTGAAGGAAGCCTTTCCTTGGGACACCATTCAAGCTGTCCCCAAGGGCGAGTTTGGCGGAGACCTGCTGCAAGGTGTTTTAAGTCAAAGTGGCCAGGCTTGCGGCACCATTCTTTGGGAAACCAAACGTACAAAGCATTGGCATGAGGCCTGGCTTTCCAAGTTGCGTGAAGACCAGCGCGCAGCCAAAGCAGAAGCAGCGGTGCTTGTCAGCCAAGTCCTTCCGAGGGGCATAGAGGTTTTTGGCTTTGTCGACGGCATATGGGTTGCAACGCCGCGCGTAGCGCTTCCTTTGGCCACCAGCCTTCGCCATGCCTTGCTTCAAGTGGGCATGGCTCAGCAAGCGGCTGTGGGGCAGCAGACGAAGACAGAAATGGTTTACCAATACCTCACAGGCGCTGGCTTTCGTCAGCGCATAGAAGCCATTGTCGAAGCCTTCTCTTTAATGCAGGAGGATTTGGACAAGGAGCGCAAAGCGATGGTGAAACAATGGGCGAAGCGGGAGGCACAAATTAACAAAGTGATGGAAGCCACCCTGGGGATGTATGGAGACTTGCAAGGCATAGCCGGCAAGTCCATGCAAGAGATAGAGGGCCTGGAGTTTCCGGCCTTAGAGGAAGGCGCTTAAGCCCATCTGTTCAATCTATTCCAACAAGCTGCGCAGCATCCACGCTGTCTTCTCATGAAATTGCATGCGCTGTGTCAGCAAGTCACACGTCGCCTGGTTGCCGGCGAGAAGTCGAAGTGCTTTTGTTGCGGCTTTGTCACCCAAACGTCACAGCTGAGGTATAACGCAAAGCGAAAATGGCTCACATATTGCTGATTGAAGACGAAGCGGATTTGCAGAAAATTCTGGAATTCAATTTGCGCCAGGCTGGCCATGAAGTTTCCTCTTCTCTGCGTGGGCGTCAGGGGCTCCAGTTGGCGAGGGAGCGTTTGCCGGAGTTGATTGTTTTGGATTTGATGTTGCCTGACATGGCAGGCACGGAAGTGTGCAAGCTGCTCAAGAAAGACGCGGTGACGCAGGCCATTCCCATTTTAATATTGACGGCGAAGGGAGAGGAGATTGACAGAATCCTCGGGTTTGAGTTGGGGGCGGACGACTACCTCACCAAGCCCTTCAGTGTCCGTGAGTTGTTGCTCCGCATAGACGTCATTTTGCGAAGGGCGCGAGGGGAGAGTGCTGCGCAACAGCCCATTCGGTTTGGGAGGCTGCGCCTAGAGCGGGAGGCGCACAGAGTTTTTGTAGACGAAGAAGAGGTGGAACTTACAGCCATTGAGTTTAGGCTGCTGACAACGCTGTATGAGCGCAAAAACCGTGTGCAAAGCCGCACTTCTCTTTTGGACAATGTGTGGGGGATAGATGCGGACATTACAACGAGGACAGTGGACACGCATGTCAAGCGGCTGCGCGAGAAGATGGGGCCTGCAGGGGAATACATAGAAACCATTCGTGGCGTTGGCTATCGCTTTGCAGAAGTGCCCAAAGAGGACGCTTTGTGAGGCTGGGCATACACTCCAAGCTGTTTCTCACCCTCGCCGGCCTGATGCTTATTTCATCGCTTGTTGCAAACGCCTACCTCTCTCGAGTGCTGGATGCGGATTTGACGACACAAACCCGCAGCGACTTGTTGGTCCGCTTAAGTTTTCTGGAGAAAGAAGCCTCCGCTTTTGAAGCAGGCATAGAAGAGCGGAAGAAGTGGAAGTCCCTAGCGGATGATTTGAGTTACCGAGGAGGAGGCCAAATAACCCTCCTTTTGAGGGACGGAAGCCTCCTAGGCGACTCTGAAATGGGCACAGGAGGCATTGCGCGCATAGAGAACCTTGCTGACCGTCCGGAGGTGAAACAGGCTTTTGCGCAGGGGCATGGCTCCGACATACGGTGGAGCAGTGTTTTGAAGCAGCGGGTAATGTATGTAGCCATTCCATTCCACCCCTTCCAAAAAGAAGGCACTGTGGAAGGGGCCATTCGTTTTTCAAAACCACTTTCTGAAATTGAGTCTGCTGTGCAGCGCATGCGAAAGTCTGTTTGGAGTGCTGCCGGCATTGCTCTTTTGGTGTCGGTTGTGTTGGTGGTGGTGTTGTCCCTTGGAATGTCAAAAAACATTCGAGGTTTAATTGTTTCTGCGCGGAAGATGGCCTCAGGAGATTTGGGCGAGCGTACGCATATAGAGAGTGGAGATGAGCTTGCTGAACTTGGTCGCGTGCTCAACCAGCTTGCAAGCGAGCTGCAAAATGCACTGGGGGCGTTGAGGAAGGAGAGGGACTTAATGAACCGAGTTTTGGAAGGGATGCAAGAGGGTGTTTTGCTGCTTGGCAACGAGGGGCACGTCGTATTTGCAAATGAGGCATTGCGTCGTTTGCTGAGGTTGAGAGTGGATGTGACAGGGAAGACGCAGCTGGAGCTTATCCGCAATGCCACATTGAAGCGCATTATTGACGAAGCCAAATTTTCAATGGAGCCGGTTTCTGCTGAATTTAACATTAACAACGAGCTGGGCTCCCGACGCTTGTTGGTGCATGCGTCTGCCTTCAAAAGTGCGCCACAGGGAATGCTGGCTGTCTTCGTGGATGTGACCGACTTACGCCGCCTTGAAACTTTGCGCAGAGACTTTGTTGCCAATGTTTCGCACGAGCTGCGCACGCCCATTGCTGCGGTGCGCTCCGCAGCAGAAACGCTGCGCAGAACCATGGAAGTCCAACCGGAACTCTCGGATGAGTTTGTTAGCATTATTGAGCGCAACACAGAGCGCCTGCACCAGCTTGTGGAGGACTTGCTCGCCTTCTCTCACATTGAGTCCAAAGAGTTTAAATTGACGCTGGAGAATGTGGATTTGCAAGACAGCATTGCACAGGTGCTGTTGATGTTTCAAAAACAAGCCGAAGCGAAGAAGCTGCGTTTTGCCACACGCATTCCAGAAGGCACGCCGCTTGTCCGTGCAGACAGAAGGAGGCTGGAGCAGGTGCTTTCCAACCTTTTGGACAATGCGATGAAATATAGCTCCGAGAACACGCTCGTCCAAATTGAGGTTGAGCCACTCAATGAGTTTGTGCGCATAGCCGTGAGGGATGCAGGGCAGGGCATTGAGGCCAAACATTTTTCTCGCCTGTTTGAGCGCTTCTACCGAGTGGATGCCGGACGCTCGCGCGAAGTGGGCGGCACAGGGCTTGGCCTGTCCATTGTCAAACACCTTGTGGAAGCCATGCACGGGTGGGTTTCCGTGGAGAGCACGCTGGGCAAAGGCTCTGTTTTTTATTTTACCTTGCCGGTTGCATAAAGCGTTGCCGCGAAGACTTTGCTTTTCTGTCACCGCATTGCCACACACCCAAGTGCATATGTCCCTCGTCCAAGAAATGAGGAAGAGATGCGAAACGGGAGAAGAAGGACTGGCATTGTGGCGATGTTTGTTGTGTGCAACGTAGCGATGGCCAGCAGTTTGCAAGACAGCGAGGAAGAGGCGGCAGATGAAAGCAAAGGGGAACCAAGGCACATGCGCATTGGAACGGAAGGGTTTTTTCGCCCAAGCGCTTTGTTGCAGGGTTGGTTTTTTGCACAGCAAGCGGAGAAGACGGCAACCACATTCCGCATACGTCGTGCGGAGCTCCGCGGCAGAGGAGAGATTGTGCCCGGCTGGGTGGATTATGCGGCGATGATAGACCCAGCCAGACGAGGGCGAGGTGCCGCGTCCGTTTTGCAGGACTTGTTTATTACGGTGAAGAGCCCCTATGCCAATGTTTCCCTCGGGCAATTTAAAACGCCCGTAAGTTGGGAGGGCTACAATTCCTCGGCAAGGCTTCTCTTCCCGGAGCGGGCTTTGGTTTCACTGGACTTCGGAAACTGGAGAGACATGGGCGTGCGGGTTGCAAAGGAGTTCCCCTATTTTGGTTATTCCGCGGGGATTTTCAACGGCTCTGGAACGGACGCTTTGGATGTAGACAACGGCAAAGACGTGGCCTTGAGGCTTGAAGCCTACCCCATAGAAGGACTTGTCCTCGGAGGCGTGGCCTACGCGACCGTTGGAAACCGAAGGGTTTCTGCCAAGGACAGATATGAAGTGGACCTGCGTTTTGAGAGAGGTCCGTTTTTATTCCAATCGGAATACATTTATGCGCGTGACAGGGAGGACTCAGCCCCAGCCGTGCATGGGCAGGGGTTTTATGGTGCTGTGGCGTGGACATTCTGGGAGGTGTTGCAACCTGCCTTTCGCGTTGGCTATAGGGACCCGAGCATTCGCGTCAAGGCGGCTTCAGGAGAGAGCCACAGAGTGTGGCACATGGATGCAGGGCTGAATTATTATGTGAGAAAAAACGAGATGAAGTTTCAACTTGCCTATAGCCGTTTTCAACACAAAACGCTCAAGCCAAGCCATGAGCTTATTTTGGTAGGGCAAGTTGCTTTTTGAGAGGGTGCCACGTCAATTTTGTGGCGCCGTCATCAAAATGTCACATACCTTAAATAGCGTGCGCCCGACATGAACAAAACGATGCGAAGAGTGGGGTATATGGCGCTTGTGTTGGCGCTTTTCCTGGGCTGCAAGCCCTCGGCCTCGACGGCTGACAAAAACTCAAACAAAAGACAGAAGAGAATAGAGCTCCAAGGAGCGGGGGCCTCCTTCCCTTATCCGCTCTATTCCAAGTGGATGTTTGAATACCAAAAAATGAACCCTCACATCCACATCAACTACCAATCCGTTGGCTCCGGCGGAGGGATTCGTCAAATTACAGAGAGGATAGTTGACTTCGGCGCAAGCGATGCTCCCTTGACAGCAGAAGAGTTGGCCAAGGTTTCGGGGAACCTCCTTCACATTCCCACGACGCTAGGAGCGGTGGTGCTGGCATATAACCTGGAGGGCGTTTCCAAGCTGAACCTTTCTCCCGAGGTGATAGCGGGCATTTTCCTCGGGGAGGTGAGGAGTTGGGACGACGCAGCCATTGCCCAGCTGAATGAGGGTGTTGCATTGCCAAACCGCCCCATTGCGGTTGTCTACAGAACGGATGGTAGCGGAACGACAGCTGTGTTTACCGAATACCTTGCCAAAGTGAATGCCGCCTGGAGAGAAAAAGTAGGCGTCGGAAAAAGCGTCAGGTTCCCCGTGGGCTTGGGCGCCAAGGGCAACGAAGGTGTTGCTGGGCAAATGAAAATGACACCTGGAAGCATTGGCTATGTTGAGTTGGCCTATGCCAAGCAGTCAAAACTTTCCTATGCTGCAGTCCAAAACGCGGCCAAGCAATTTGTCGAGCCTTCGCTTGAAAGCATCACCGCTGCCGCAGGAAGCATAGAGATGCCTGAGGATTTAAAGGCGTCCATTGTGGATGCTCCAGGAGAGCTCGCCTACCCCATTTCCGCTTTCTCTTATATCCTCGTCTATGAAGAGCAGACCGACGCAACAAAAGGAAAAGCGCTGGCTCAATTTTTATGGTGGGCCATTCATGATGGCCAACGCTATGGTGCAGCACTTCACTATGCGCCGCTGCCTGGTGAAGTGGTCAGCACCCTAGAAGCCAAGCTCCGTGAAATGAAGTCAGGCCAACACATGTTGCTTCCGGAAAAAAACTAAAGAGAGACTCAAAACGTGCATTCAACACATTCCCAGCATGTGCCCTCTGGTGAAAAAAAGCCTTCCTGCGCAGAAGGCGTCAGAAACTGGGGGGACAAAGTTTTCAAGTGGCTGACCGCCGCGTTTGCGGCCTTAGCTGTTTTTGTATTGGCGGCGATGGTGATTCAGATGACGCAGGCTTCTGCGTTGGCCATCCAGCGTTTTGGTTTTGCTTTCATAACCGGGAGAGAGTGGGACCCTGTCCATGGCATTTTTGGTGCCCTCCCGTTTATTTTTGGAACGGTTGTTTCCTCTGTCATCGCCTTGGTGCTGGTGGTGCCCATTGCTTTGGGTGTAGCTATTTTTCTTTCGGAGCTTGCGCCAAGTTGGCTGACAAAGCCTTTGAATCTCATTGTCGAGTTGTTGGCAGCCATTCCAAGCATCGTCTATGGGCTGTGGGGCATGTTTGTATTGGCCCCCTGGCTGATTGAATCCGTATACCCTCTGCTGGCAAAGACGCTGGGCTTTCTTCCTCTCTTTCAAGGCGAGTTGCAAGGCTCCGGACGCTCCATGCTGGCTGCAGGGATTGTCCTTGCCATTATGATTTTGCCAACCGTAGCCTCTGTCAGCAGAGATGTGATGGCTTCAGTGCCCAAAGGCTATCGCGAAGGTGTGCTTGCTTTGGGAGCGACTCGATGGGAAACCATACGCGTTGCTGTGTTGCCCAATGTGACTTCGGGCATTGTGGGCGCCATTGTGTTGGGGTTTGGTCGCGCACTGGGCGAGACGATGGCGGTGACCATGTTGATTGGCAACAGAGCGGACATTTCTGCTTCGCTGTTTGCTCCAGCAGCGACCATAGCCAGTATGATAGCCAATGAATATGCCGGGACTTCGGAAGACCTCTACCTGTCCGTTTTAACAAAGTTAGGCCTTGTGTTGTTTGCCGTCACCTTGCTTCTCAACATTGTTTCAAAGTTGCTTGTTTGGCGTGTTGGACGCATTCCAGGCGGCGAGCGGAGCTTATGACATGAGAAATGCTCAAACGAGGGTTTACCAAAAGAGGAAGTGGGTGGATTGGGTGATGCGCTCATGGTGCATTGCGGCAACCTTGTTGGCCGTCATCCCCTTATTCAGCGTACTCACCTATGTTCTCGTCAAAGGCATTGGCGGATTAAGCTGGAATTTTTTTGTGGAGCTGCCAAGGCCCGTGGGTGAGCTTGGAGGAGGCGTCGGCAACGCCATTGTTGGAAGCTTCGTCCTTTTGGGGATAGCCAGTGCATTTGGAATTCCCGTGGGGGTGCTAGGAGGCGTCTACCTTTCGGAGTTTGGCTCCAACCGTTTTGGGAAAGCCGTACGTTTTTGTGCAGAGGTGATGGCGGGAATTCCCTCTATCCTCATTGGCATTTTTATTTACACCTGGGTGGTGTTGTCCATGGGCAGCCCTTCTGCGCTTGCAGGTGGCATGGCGTTGAGCATTTTAATGTTGCCAACCATTATTCGCACAACGGAGGAGTTGATAAAACTCGTTCCCAATTCTCTGCGAGAGGCGGGTCTTGCCTTGGGGATGGCGAGGTGGCGTGTCATTTTAAGAGTGGTGTTGCCTGCAGGCATGTCCGGAATTGCCACAGGCGTTATGCTTGCCATAGCGAGGGCTTTTGGAGAAACGGCACCGCTTTTGTTTACAGCGGGCTATAACCGTTTCTGGTCAGTGAGTTTGGACAAGCGCATCAGCTCCTTGCCCGTGCAAATTTATGAATACGCAAGCTCCCCCTATGAGGAATGGCACCAGCAGGCATGGACAGCCGCGCTGATTCTTGTGTTGATAGTTCTCATTCTGAATATTGCGGCCAAGCTGCTTACCGGCTCAAGGAGTCATACGCGATGATGACAGCCAAACAAATGTTTCAGCTTGGAAATGCAGAAATGTCGCGCAGTGTTTCCGAAGAAAAAACGCCATTAAGCAAAGAGAATATGCTGCATAACTCGAGAGAAGACATGAAGGCTGTTGGAAAAATGCAGGTTGAAAACCTGCAGGCATGGTTTGGCAAAACGGAAATTATTAAGGGCGTATCTTTGTCGGTGGCGGAGCAAAAAGTGACGGCCATTATTGGCCCGTCGGGGTGCGGGAAGTCCACGTTCATTCGGTGTCTCAACCGCATGCATGAGGTGGTGCCCAAGGCCTATGTTTCCGGGAAAGTGTTTTTGGATGGCGTCGACATTTATGACAGGCAGATAGACCCCGTCAAAATCCGAAGCCGGGTTGGAATGGTTTTTCAAAGGCCAAACCCCTTTCCGACAATGTCCATTAAGGAGAATGTGCTGGCGGGTTTGAAACTCAATGGCGTCAAAGTCCCGCGCCCGGATGAGCTGGTGGAGAAGGTGCTGGAGCAAGCCGCCTTGTGGAGTGAGGTGAAGGACATTCTCAACCGCTCCGGTGCGAGTTTGTCCGGAGGGCAGCAACAGCGCCTTTGCATTGCAAGGGCGTTGGCGCTTGAGCCGGAAATTTTATTAATGGATGAGCCATGCTCCGCGTTGGACCCCATTGCGACTTCACGCATTGAAGAGCTCATTCACAGCATTGGCAAAATCTGCACCATTGTCATTGTGACGCACAACATGCAGCAAGCCGCCCGAGTCTCTCACTACACAGCATTCTTTTATATGGGCGAGTTGGTGGAGTTCAATGACACCGACATTCTTTTTACAAAACCAGGCAACCAACAGACAGAAGACTATATTACGGGCCGCTTTGGATGAGGCACATGAGCAATGACATTCAAACACACAGCACAAGAGTATGATGGCGAGCTTCGAAAAATCCGCGAGCAGTTGCTCCTCATGGGAGCAAAAGTGGAGGAGATGATTGTTGGAAGCGTCAAGTCCCTGCTTGAGAGAGACAGTGAGTTGGCACACCGGATGATTGAGCTGGACAATGAGGTGAACAAGCTTGAGCTTGACATTGACGAGCGTTGTTTGAGGGTTTTGGCAAAAAGGCAACCTGTTGCCTCGGATTTGCGCGCCATCACCACGGTGATGAAGATGGTGACAGACCTTGAGCGCATTGGGGATTTGTGCGTCAACATTTGTGAGCGCTCCATTGAACTCAACATGGTGCCGCCCTTAAAACCCTATGTGGATTTGCCGCATATGGCGGAGATTGCGCAGGAGATGGTGCGCAGCGCCTTGGATGCTTTTGTCAACCGCGATGCGGAGCAAGCAGAACAAGTCATTGAAAAAGACCAGCCCTTGGATTTTTATTATGGCCAAATTTTCCGCGAAATCCTGACGTATATGATGGAGGATGCTCGAAACATTTATAGGGCAACGAAGGTACAATCCATTGCGAAATACCTTGAGCGCATTGGGGACCATGCCACCAATTTGGCAGAGATGGTGGTGTTTATGGTGCGAGCGACAGACATTCGGCACGCCGGTCGCCTTGGAAACGCAAATGAGCCGCGCATTCCCCGAGGCGTTCTCTTTGTTTGTGTCGAAAACTCCGTGCAGAGCCAAATGGCAGAAGGTTTGGCCCGCAAGCTGTTGCCCTCTTCAGTCCGCATTTTGAGTGCAGGATTGAGCCCCTCCAATGTGGTACATCCGCTGGCCATTGAGGTGATGAAAGAAATTGGAATTGATATTTCTGCCCAACGGACCAAAGGGTTTTCGGACATACCTCTGGGGGATGTGGACACCGTGGTGAGGCTGTGCTCCAAGGATGAGTGCTCCCTGCCTGGAAATATTTCACGCAGAATGGCTTGGCCCCTGATGAACCCTGCACACATGGTGGGCTCTGAAGAAGAAAGGCTTGCTGCGTTTCGGGATATTCGGGATGAGTTGCGCAAGCAAATTGGGAATTTTAAGACACTTTGAAAATGCCACCTCCACCCAAGGGAAAAAAGAGCCAAAAGTTGCCGGCAACCGTTGTTGGCCTTGGGCTGGTGAGTTTTTTGACGGATATTTCGAGCGAAGCCATTTTCCCGCTGCTTCCGGTATTTCTTTCAACGCTGGGTGCAAGCAACGCATTCATTGGGTTGGTGGAAGGCGCCGCCAATTTTGTTGCCAACGTTTTGAAATATTTCACCGGCGTCATTTCAGATAGACGCGCGCGCCTAAAGCCCCTCGTCCTTTGGGGTTATGGACTTTCCACCTTTGTCCGCCCTCTGGTTGCCTTTGCTTTTGCGCCTTGGCATGTGCTTTTTGTTCGCGTTTGCGACAGAATTGGCAAAGGCATTAGGACGACGCCCAGAGATGCGTTGATTGCCGATGCCACCACGCCTTCCATTCGCGCGCGCGCCTATGGTTTTCACCGCGCCATGGACCATGCAGGTGCTGCTGTTGGCACTTTGCTCAGCATCGGCTTGTTGTGGTTGCTGGGCGCGACGACGGCGGAGGCTGCCAGCGCAGAGCAGATGCGCACCGTTTTTTTGTGGGCGGCTGTCCCGGGTGTGCTTGCCATGGTAGCGTTGGTGTTGACGAAGGAGCCGACAAGACAACTGCCGCCTCCTTCTGAAACCAAGGTGTCTCCAGCCTTGCCCAGGCCTTTGAAGCGAGCACTTCTGCCCATAACGCTTTTCGCTTTTGCAAATGTCACCGATGTTTTTATTCTTGTGAAGGCCATGGCATTGGGCGCATCGCCCATGGTGTTGCCGCTGCTTTGGCTCGTCATCCATTTGATGAAGGCAAGCACCGCCACGGCAGGAGGGCGCCTTGCGGACCGCTATGGAAAGAGAAACATTTTGGCCCTGGGGTGGGCTGTTTATGCCGTAACATGGTCGGCGATGGGGTTGACGCAGACGCTCCCCTTGCTGTGGGCATTTGCCGTCATTTATGGAATGTCCAACGGCCTTGTGGAGGGAGCTGAGAAAGCACTGGTTGCGGAATTGGCCAGCGGAAATGCCAAGGGGAAAGCCTTCGGCGCCTATAACATGTTGATAGGGTTTGCCGCACTGCTTGCAAGCACAAGCTTTGGCTTGGTTTGGGACAAGCTGGGAGGGGCGGTAGCCTTTGTGGGCTCCGGTGTTTTGGCCTTGGTTGCAGCTGTTGTGTTGTTGGTGAGAGTGCCAGCTCAACAGGCTTGAGGGGGCTTCTTCACATGGAAACAAAGGCTTCCACAAAGTCCGACTTCGGGTTTTTTGAAAGCTCCTCCCAGGTGCCGGTTTGCGTTATTTTTCCGGCCTCGAGGATGGCGATGCGTTGTCCGAGAATGCGCGCATCGAAAGCGTCATGCGTCACAACAATGCTGGGCAAAGAAAGGTTTTTGAGGGTAGCAGAGAGGAATTCGCGTATCGACTTTCGGGAGTGGATGTCCAAAGCAGCCAGGGGCTCATCCAGAAGCAAGGCATGGGGCTGGGTGGACAAAGCCCGCGCAAGTGCAACGCGTTGTTTTTCTCCGCCGGAGAGGGTTTGTGTTTTGTGGTTGGCGAGGGCGGATATGTTGAAGTTTTCGAGCGCAGCATGAAGGTGCTGCTCCACCTCACGCGGTTTTTTTTGGGGAGAGCGGCAACGCAGCGCAAACGCCACATTCTCGCGGACGCTTAAATGTGGAAACAAAGCATAGTCCTGAGGGACATAGCCCAAGCGCCTGTCTTCCGTCGGAACGTTGATTTTCAACTCTGTGTCCAAGACAACTTTTTCACCCATGTGAATGTGGGCTTTTTTGCAAGGAAGCGCGCCGAGAATCAGCAGAAGGAGGGTTGTTTTCCCTGCGCCATTGGGCCCAACAAGCACCAAAGTTTCATTGCCAATTTCAAGCTCAACGTCCACCACCAAAGAGCCGACTTGGGCCAGAATTTTTATTTGCAATTCACACACTTTTTTCATGGCATGCCATGGAATTTTCTCTCTGCTTGGTTCATCAAAACCTTCATGAGCAACAGAAGCGAAAAAGCGACGAGGACAAGGAGGATGGAGAGGGCCTGCGCAGCATGCGTGTCCGAGGCATTCACCGTATAAATAGCCAACGGCAAAGTTTGGGTTTTCCCCTCCATGTTGCCTGCAAACATGAGGGTGGCCCCAAATTCCCCCAAGGCCCTGGCCCAGCTGATGGCTGCTCCGGCGGCAATGCCGGGAAACGCCATGGGAAGTGCAAGGCGAAGAAATATCCGAAACGGGGAGGCTCCAAAGGTTTGAGCGACGACAATCAGCTTTGAGTCTATTCGTCGAAAAGCGCTGCTGGCGGATTGTACAAACAAAGGCGCGGACACAAACACTTGGGCAATAATAACCGCTGTTGTTGTGGAGGTGAAAACCCAGGAGCCATGCAGAAGGGAGCTCAGCAAGCCGGGGCTTCCGAAGGCAAGCAGCATGGCAATGCCGGCAACGGAAGGCGGAATGACAATGGGAAGTTGCAAAAGGGTTTCCAGAGTGCGCACGCTTTTTCGGTTGGATTGGGCGAGGGACCAGGCCAAAGGTGTCCCCAAAACAACGACGACAATGAGCGTCGCGGTTGTCGTAAAAATGCTTAGGCGGAGCGCTGGCCAAACAAGAGGGTGCCCAAGCCCGGAGAGCACCTCTTGAGGTGCAGAAGCGGTGAACAAGGCAAGAAGGGGGAACACCAAAAATGCGGCCAGGAAAAAACCAAGCACGTGAAGGACGAATTTTTCGAATGAGAGACGCACGCTTCAGTGTCCAGAGGTGAAAGGCATAAACCCAGCATTCCTTAATATGTGTTGCCCCACATCCGAAAGCACAAAGTCAACCCACTTGCGTGCAAGTTGAGGATTGCGAGCTTTGCTTGGAACGGCCATGAGGTATTTGGCCGTTGCATTTATTTCCTCAGGAATGTGCACAACGGCCAATTCCGGCGCAGACAAAGCATCCGTTTGGTAGACGAAACCTGCTTGCGCTGCGCCCAAGCGCACCTTGGCCAAAATCTGCCTGGAGTCAAATTCTCTGGAGACGACTTTGGCCTCTATGCGTGTTTGAAAGTCAGGCATGCTTGAGGTTGCCTGCTGGAGAATGTGGAGCGTATATTGGCCAACAGGCACTTCAGGGACACCCACCACAATGCGAGAAGCAGACGGCACGTCAGTCAGGTTTTGAATAGGTGGTGCCAAGTTTTTGGCCACCACAACAACAAGCTTGTTGTGAGCAAAGGTGATGGGAGGCTGAACAAGGCCTTTTTGAGCAAGCATATCCATGTGCCGCACATCCGCAGAGGCAAACACATCCGCGGATGCGCCATGCTCCATTTGCGCTCGGAGCTCTTGAGTCCCGGCAAAGTTAAAGGTTAATTTAACGTCCGGGTGCATGCGCCCAAATGGCTCTCCCAGGGCGTAGAAGGCGTCACGCAGCGAAGCTGCCGCGAAGATGACAAGCTTGTCTTGTGGAGAGGGTTTTGGGCAAGGGCAGCTGCTTCCAACGAGCAAGGCGGCGCATAGGCTGAGTTTGCGGATGTAGCCAGCGAGCACAGGAGGGTTCGGATGCATGGTTGTTGACAACATGTATTCACAAAAAGCCTTTCCTCGATATAAGAGAATTCCCCATCCGTCAAAACGGGGAAGGAGATTGGAGGCCTTGTGTGAAAAATTCATTGCCTTTGGGCAGGCGCTGGAGGAGCGCTATGCCTGCGTCAGCTGTTGGGAGGCTGGCGACATTGCTGGGCGTTGTCTTTTGGGGGTGTGCTGTTGGCCCCAATTACCGAAAGCCGGACTTAAGCACTCCGGAGCAGTGGAAGGGGCTTGAGGGTGCTGCCTACACAGAGAAGACGGAGGACTTGCGTCAGTGGTGGCTGAAACTGGAGGAGCCCTTGCTGTCGGAGCTGATAGACGAGGCACTCCAAGCCAATTTGGACTTGCGAAAAGCGCAAGCCCGCTTGCGAGAGGCGCGTGCCCGCAGGGCGGTGGCTGCTTCTGCCTATTACCCAGGCCTGTCGGCTTCAGGCTCCGCAAGCCGAAGGCAGTCCACCAAAAGCGCAGGAATGAATTCAGGCGGCAGCGTCAGCAACCAGTTTGGCATAAGTTTTGATGCAAGCTGGGAAGCCGACATTTTTGGCGGCGTACGCCGAAGTGTTGAGGCCGCGGACGCAGACCAAGAGTCTGTGGAAGTGAGTTTGGATGACACGCGGGTTTCTCTGACAGCGGAGGTGGCGCGAAATTATTTTGAAGTGCGCTCGTTTCAAATACGCCTGGCCATTGCCCGCAGCAACCTGCAAAGCCAGACGGAAACACTTCAGCTGACGGAATTTCGCTCCCAGGCCGGCCTAGTTAGTGCCCAGGATGTGGAACAAGCCAGAAGCGTCCGAGAGCAGACACTGGCCCAATTGCCCAGCCTTGAAAGCAGCTTGGCCTCCTCCATGCACGGCCTGGACATTCTTTTGGGAAAAGGGCCCGGAAGCTTGCATGCACGCTTGTCTTCTGGAGGCAAGCTTCCGGAAATGCCGTCGCAAATTGCAGTTGGAATTCCGGCAGACACGTTGCGCCAACGCCCGGACATACGTGTGGCAGAAAGAAGGCTTGCGGCAGAAACCGCTCGCGTAGGTGTTGCGACGGCCGCCCTCTATCCCTCCTTCAAACTTTCGGGCTCCGTGGGCCTTGAAGCCCTCACCCAGGCCTTGGCGGGCAATGGCCTGGGCTTCTTCTATTCTCTGCTTGCTGGCGTGACAGCGCCCATTTTCCAGGGCGGCCGCCTCCGCGCGCAACTGGAAGCACAGGACGCCATTCGAGAGCAGGCACTCTTCAGTTATGAGCAGACAGTGCTTTCGGCCTTGCGAGAGGTGGAGGATGTGTTGGTGGCCCTCGTCCGCAACCGAGAGCGCGCCGAAGCCTTGGAGCGCGCAGTTGAAGCCGCCAAAAACGCTGCCATGCTTGCGCGTCAACGTTATGGCGCCGGTGTCATTGACTTCCAGTCCGTCGTAGACACCGAGCGCAGCGTGCTGTCGCTGGAAGACAGCCTTGCGAGCACGCGTGCAGAGGGCGTGTTTGCCATCATCCGTTTATATAAAGCCATGGGAGGTGGCTGGTCGCCAAAGGCGGAGTCCTCTCAAGATAGAAAGGAAAGCCCATGAAAGCCGACAAAACCTCGGGTGGCAACCAAGACACCGCGCTGGAAAAACTTCTTCACAAAGAAAAAAGCGGTTTTTTTGCTCGCAAGAAAGGGTGGATTTTGGCCGGTGTTTTGGTGGTGGCCGTGGGGCTTTTTTTGTTTTTTCGCTCCGACGGAAAGACGGAGGGCCCGCGCTATAAAACGGAGCCTGTGGCACAAGGAAAGCTCGTCGTCAAGGTGTCGGCCACCGGCAATTTGCAGCCGATGAACAGGGTGGATGTTGGCAGTGAGGTGTCCGGCATTGTC
>Ga0209737_10000344_pt1 | contig 40666 bp, 38 predicted proteins | sample TergutCu122P3_FD_187284 | JGI IMG/M metagenome (GOLD analysis project Ga0209737, IMG submission 187284) | Cubitermes ugandensis P3 segment gut microbial communities from Kakamega Forest, Kenya - Cu122 P3 (SPAdes) (version 2) | ecosystem: Host-associated > Arthropoda: Insects > Digestive system...
TCCGCGGAAGCCGATAAACACTGACCAGTTGTGCCCCACAACCGTAAAAAACCCGACCGCCATCTGTTGCCAGACTTCCATGCCCATCCAATAGGCAATAAAAAAAGCTAGAGTTCCCTTTCCCATATCAAAAAGACCGACAATAACCGCAAGCCATTTTGATGTTGTCCTGGCAACATTTGAAGAACCTACGTTGCCTGTCCCAATTTTTCTGATGTCAGCGCCACTAAACCACTTGACGCAAATATAAGCCGCAGGAATTGCTCCCAGCAAATAAGACATGCAAATTAACACTGCGAACTTCAACCAATCATCCACCCTGATAACCCCTTTGTTTGTCCCGTTCTTTTTTCAACCTCACTAAGTTGTCAACACATTCAATAGGTACAGAAGCTTCCCCAAGCATTACCTCTGTTGCCATGTCAATTCCGTGGTAGTCACTGCCACCAGTGGGAATCAAATCGAATCGCTTAGCGATTGAGACCAACTCTTGTCTTTGAAGAGCAGAATAGTCTTTATAGTAGCACTCTATTCCTGAAAGACCACACATCACCAAGCGCATAACAACCGACTCAATACCTGCAACAGTTGTCGGATGCGCCAAAACAGGCAGCCCCCCGCTACGCAGAACCAGCTCAACGGCGTCTTCAGGAGAAATCTTGACTCGCTCAACATATGCCGGACATCCTTGCCCCAAATATCGCATAAACACTTCTTGAAAAGAGGCAACATACCCCTTTTCCAATAGTACTTGAGCAATGTGCGGGCGCCCAATACTCCCCCCTTTGGCAATTTGATGCACCCTTTCTATACTTATGTCCAATCCCAAACCATTTAGCTTTTCAATTATTGCTTTGGCTCGATTCTGGCGAGCTTCGCTGAGTGCCGCCATCTGCTGTAAAAATTCGGCGTTGGTGGTATCCACAAAATACCCAAGAATATGCACTTCACTGCCCGGAGCATGCGAGCTGATTTCGACACCGGAGATAATAGAAAGGGATAAACATTCCGAGGCTACTCTTCTTGCTCCCTCCACCCCAGCAACCGTGTCGTGGTCAGTAATAGCCAAAAAAGACAACCCTCTGCTAATCGCTAATCGAGTTAACTCTGCGGGCGAATGCTTTCCGTCGGACGCATTGGTATGCACATGCAAGTCAACTTTACCATTCATACATCCACCACCCGCCTAATTCTCTCTATGGAAATGGCACGCAGGGTTTTTTCGTCAAAGGCAACCAAAACTGCGTTGAAATCAACACAACGCCCATCAGCGACAACCATCCTATTGGGAATCTGGGTAAGAAATCGTTGCAACACAACCTGAATATCATCGCCGATAATAGAATCAATCGGACCTGTCATGCCGATATCTGTCACAAAAGCCGTGCCACCAGGCAGTATTTGAGCATCAATTGTCCCAACATGAGTGTGCGTCCCCATAACCGCTCCGACACGCCCATCCAAATATCGCCCCATAGCCATCTTCTCCGAAGTAGCCTCAGCATGGAAATCAACAACAACAATCTTGTTCTCAACATCAGGACTCTCCAGCAGCACATCAATGGCACGAAAAGGATCATCATAACTTGCGGCAAAAAAAGTCCGACCGATTAGATTCACCACCAAAACATTGCCAATTGACATGTGGCCACTACCTGGCACACCAAAAGGGTAGTTTAGAGGCCGAATAATGGGAAGCCTCCCATCAAGGCAAGGCAGAATCTCTTTTTGCGACCAAACGTGATTTCCTGAAGTAATAATATCAACGCCACTTATAAGCAAGTCTTCAGCTGTCGCCGGAGTAATCCCAAGCCCTCCGGCAATATTCTCCCCATTAGCAACGACCAAATCCACCATCAGCTCGCGCTTAACAATTGGCAACATCGTGTTTATGGCAACCCGGCCGGGCTTGCCAATAATATCACCGATAAAAAGAATTCGCATAAGAAACCTTGTTATTTGGCGATATCAGTAGCGCGCGTCTCACGAATTACGGTAACCTTTATCTGTCCGGGGTAAGTGAGACTATCCTCAATCTTCTTAACAATATCACGAGCCAATCTCATTGCTAACAAGTCATCTACCTCTTCGGGCTTGACCAAAATGCGCACTTCGCGCCCGGCTTGAATGGCATATGATTTCTCAACACCTTTAAAGCCATCGGCAATCTCTTCCAAAGACTTCAGACGCTTGAGATAGTTCTCCATGCTCTCGCGTCGTGCACCGGGACGTGCGCTGGAAATGGCATCCGCAGCTGATACAATAAAGCCCCACAGGCTTACCTCTACCACATCCATATGATGCTCGGAAACACCACGTGCCACATCTTTGCTTTTCTCCCACTGCTTGACCAAATCCGCCCCAATACTCGCATGAGTCCCTTCTACCTCTCGATCAACAGCTTTGCCAATATCATGTAGCAAACCAGCCTTCTTCGCCACGCTTACGTTTGCCCCAATCTCTGACGCGATCATGCCACATACGCTTGCCACCTCAATAGAATGGGTAAGCACATTCTGGCTATAGCTTGTTCTATATTTCAAGCGTCCTAACAACTTTATCAACTCAGGATGCAAACCATGGACACCGGCGATAATGGTAGCCTGCTCTCCGGCTGCCTGCATTGTGGCTTCTACCTCTTCCCGAGCTTTAGCCACCAACTCTTCAATGCGACTGGGGTGAATACGTCCGTCGAGAATAAGCTTAGTTAGAGCCTGCCGGGCGACCTCGCGGCGAACAGGATCAAAGCTAGAGAGAGTAACGGCCTCTGGCGTATCATCAATAACCAAATCAACACCTGTGGCTTGTTCCAGTGCTCGGATATTACGCCCCTCGCGCCCAATTAATCGACCTTTCATCTCATCATTCGGCAATGGCACTGTTGTAACCGTTGTCTCTGTCACTATTTCTGAAGCGTATCGCTGAATAACAGATGATAAAATCCCACGCGCCCGCTCTCCGGCTTCATCTTTGAGTTTCTGCTCCCATTCTCTCAAACGTCGGGATGCCTCGGTTACCATTTCTGACTCAAGTTGATTCATTAGGATTTTATTGGCTTCCTCACAGGAGAGCTTGGCTACTAACTCTAATTCGTGAAGCTTTCTTTCTTTAAGTTCCTTGATCTCTGTGCGTATGACCTCCAGTTCCTTTTCCCTGGTGTCAAATTGCTTATGGCGAGCCTCAATCTCTTCAACCTTATGGTCCAAGCTGGCTTCCTTCTGCGTAAGACGATTTTCTTGGCGTTGAATCTCAGAACGACGCTCCCGAATCTCATTTTCAGCAAGAGTACGAATTTTATCTAATTCCGCCCGCCCGTCAGCAACAATACTCTTAAACTCATTTCGTGCCTCTGCCACAATACGAGCAGCACGCTTCTGCCCCGCGCGAATTTTGCGATTGGCGTAGAAACCGCGCGAACCCAAGATAAAAATCGCCCCAGCGACACAACCGATAACTAATGCAGCCAAAATGGCGGCAAGAGCAACTCCCAGTTCCATATATTCCCCTTTCTTTTACTTCCAAATAATCTTATTATTAGACAACAAGTTTGTCTTATTTTTTATTGACCCAGTTCTTCCTGAACAGTTTCTTGCCACAAACGCGTAATCGTGGACCGAATCGTACTGTAATCATAACCACGTCGTTGCAAATAATCACCAAGTTTACGATTAAACTCCTGCCGGCTAAGACTTTTGATTAAACGCGCCTTCTTCGCTCCAACCACATAGGCACTTTCAGCGTCATCTAATTCAGCGATTGCCTCCTTGGCGACATCAAGGGCAACGCCCTTTCGTCTCAATTCAGATTGCACCAAATTTCTGCTACGAGGACGAAAAGACGAACGATTCTCCGTCCAGTACCTCGCAAAAGCAACATCATCTGCCAAACCTCTTTGAGTTAATTCTACTATAGCTTTCTCAACACTTTCCTCATCAAAGCTTTTCATCAACAATCTCTGCCGTAACTCTGCCTCACTACGCGGGCGCTGAGCAATCAGACTTTCTGCTGCTGCCATACATTTCCACAGGTTATTGGCCTGCAGTAACTGCTGGGCTTGATCCTCTGGCAAATCACTTTGAGGTTTTAGATTTGCTTTTAGGGCAACAGCCGGTTCAAGGCTAAAGGAATACTGCCCGTCAAGATAAACCTTTACCACAGGATATCGCCCTTTGCTGGCGACCAAACGTGTTATTAACGCCATCCACCCTCCGAAAACAAAGCAAGCTGAGACACAATAGCCTCAGCTTTTCACAACAACTTGTTTCACTCACCATTAAGCACTTAGCTTAATCATGACCGGTTATTCTTCTTCGGCAAAACCAACATTGCTGGAAGCGGAGGCTGCCGCTCTTACCTTCTGATCAATTTCCCGAGCAACCTCAGGATTCTGCTTCAGGTAATTCTTAGAGTTCTCTCTGCCTTGACCCAGACGAACATCACCATAAGAGAAAAACGCCCCTGCCTTCTTGATGATATCAAATTTTACGCCCAACTCCATTAAATCACCTTCGTAACTTATGCCGCTGGCAAACATGATATCAAATTCGGCGAGCCGAAAAGGAGGAGCTACCTTGTTCTTGACAATTTTAGCCTTAACACGCGTCCCGACTATTTTGTCATCTTGTTTTATTGTATCGATTCTACGCAAATCAATACGCACCGAGCTGTAAAACTTTAGAGCTCGCCCGCCAGGAGTTACCTCTGGATTCCCATACGAATTGCCGACTTTTTCTCTCAGTTGATTAATGAAAACAACCGCCGTTCCTGTTCTTCCCACAATCCCAGTCAGTTTTCTCAATGCTTGAGACATCAATCGTGCTTGCAACCCGACATGTGCGTCACCCATCTCGCCCTCTATTTCAGCGCGAGGCACAAGTGCGGCAACACTGTCAACAACTACAACATCGACAGCATTCGAACGCACCAACGCTTCACAAATCTCAAGAGCTTCCTCTCCGGTATCAGGTTGCGAAATCAGCAATTCATTTAGATTGATTCCACAAGTCTTAGCATAGCTAGGATCAATGGCATGTTCCACATCGATATAAGCAACCTTGCCACCCAACTCCTGAGACTTCGCAATTATGTGCTGAGCCAAAGTTGTCTTTCCTGAGCTTTCAGGACCAAATATCTCGGTGATGCGACCGCGCGGAATCCCGCCCACACCCAAAGCAACATCTAGCGCAATAGAGCCACTGGGGATAACAGCGATTTTAGCCAAAGCTTCAGCGTCGCCAAAGCGCATAATCGCCCCTCGACCAAATTGCTTCTCAATTTGACCAATCGCCAGTTCTAGTGCTTTTTCTTTTTCTATGGTCATTTTCGCCTGTCGTAATAATACCACAGCATACTCAATTGATACAAGAAATTGCATTGGTATGGATAGGATGGTAAACTAGCACAAGCTTTCGCTCACCAGATGAGTACTGCGCCAATTCTTCGGCGCGAGGATGGTGAGTCCAATGAATAGGCAACATCGGCACTTCTTGTCTATAACAGTTAGGGAACAGTAAAGTGTTAGTCATCCCTTGTTTCCTGATGCTGTAAGTGTCGTAACTGGAAACGGAGGTTATAAATGAGGATATTTTATAAGCTTTTGCCGTTGTTTCTTTCAATGCTTTTATTAATTGGCATGGTTGCTGGATGTGGTAATTTTGAGCGTAAGTCGATAGATACACATTCAGGTTTCGGTTATATGATAAGGAGTAAGAGAACTTCACTTAATATAAATGATGTAACCATGGATTTTTACTATGCTTTTCTGGGAGGTCAAGGCTCCGTTAAATCACAAAAGGGGCTAATCCACGATGGCGGAATTGGTAATTATGAGCTTATTTGTTACGTCTTATATTTTTATGAAGGGCAATACCACTCACAAACTACATTTTACGGACCAAGCGAAGAGGGATACAACGTATTTGGCGACTATCGCAACGTTGATAATTACTTTTTCGTTCGGGAATTGCCAGGGGATGAGATGAATTCTGGAAAATACAGTGGATTTCTTGAGTTTCCTAGCTGCGAGTACTCCATTAATCATTATGAGAGTTTAACAGTTCCAAAGGAGGTGTTCGAAAGAAAAGCAGGCACTTTTGTTTTCTCGGTTGCAGGAATAAATTATTCCAAGCGTGACGATGGCTATTGCATAAACAGGATTGGATATATCCATCTCAATTATGAGTACTTAGATGAGCATACTATTCTTTTGTTGAAACCTAGAGATCCTCTACCATACTAAAAATACTGAATTGGAGATAATTTTGGTGGAAGAACGGAATGATTAGTGACTTTAACAAAAGTCTAGAATGATACTAGGATGTTATTTGGCTATCCAAACGCGACCAAAATACTTTTATCCATAAGCACATGTTTTCCCTTGAACGAGAACTTGAATACATTTAAGTTCTCGTTAATAGCTGATAACAATAGTGAAAAATGGACCAAAAAATGACTGTCATTGGTGGAAAAAAACTCTATTGGGGACAACGCACCTACCTAATGGGCATAATAAACCTTAGTACGGATTCCTTCTCTGGGGACGGAAACGCATGCGCTGAGGTAGCACTTAATCAAGCCCAGAACTTTGTCAAACACGGCGCAACAATTATTGACGTAGGAGGGGAATCAACCAAACCAGATGCCACTCCTATTGCAATGGAAAGAGAAATCTCTTTATTAGCTCCTGCAATTCGCCTATTATGTCAACAGGTCGATGCTCCTATCTGCATAGATAGCTATAAATACGAAGTGGTAAAAACATGCCTCGACGCCGGCGCTAATATGATAAATGACATATGGGGATTACAATATGACATACGGCTGGCCTTACTTGCTGCTGAGTATGGCGTACCCATTATTCTCACTTCCAATCAACGCAGGAATAAAGCACCTGAGAATATTTTGACCGCCATAATCACTGACCTACAGCGAGCAATTGAGACCTGCCAAAAAGCCAAAGTCCCAGACGAAAACATAATTATTGACCCAGGCATTGGGTTTGGCAAAACTATTGAACAAAACTTAGAAATACTAGGCAACCTAAAAATTTTTCGAACACTAGGCTATCCAATCATGATAGGAACTTCCCGCAAGAGTATGATAGGTGCTATTCTTGAACAGCCAGAGAATGAAAGACTAGCTGGTACAGCGGCAACTTGCGCTATAGGTATAGCAAACGGAGCTGATATTATTCGCGTTCATGACGTACAATTCATGTCACAGCTGGCTAAAATGAGCGATGCTATCGTAAGGAGAAACCAACAATGAACAATGATATCGTGTCGGTATTTCTTGGGCTCGGCTCTAATGTCGGTGATTTAAAGCACAATCTTGATACAGCACTACAGTTTATCAGCCAAAGAATGAAAATTGAACAGGTTTCTTCTCTATACGACACTTCGCCGGAGGTTAACACTAACCAACCGCGCTTCTTAAATATGATAATTCGTGCTTCGACATCCATTGAGCCACAACCACTGCTAACAATGCTTAAGGGAATTGAATCCAAGCTGGGAAGAGTCACCACCACCCGTTACAGTCCGCGCCCAATTGATATTGATATTCTATTTTATGGGAATAGCATAATAGACACTCCCGATCTTGTAATTCCTCATCCGCATATGCATGAGAGGGCATTTGTACTCGTACCGCTTGCTGAAATAGCACCAAATTTTATTCATCCGAAAAACGGCAAAACAATAAGCAAGATGCTTTCGGAACTAAAAAAGGGAATTCAGGGAGTTTTCAGGCTGGAACCAGGTTTGTCATGAAAGGAAACTTTGGTGTTTGAATTAACTGTTAAGCAACACTTTGACGCTGCCCATGCGTTGCGAGGATATCAAGGTCAATGTGAGAACGTGCACGGACACCGCTTTACCGTAGTCATTCGCATTCAGGCTTCCCACCTAAACGATATCGGAATCGCATATGATTTTAGGATCATAAAGAAAAACTTAAAGATAGTGCTGGACAGATTCGACCATACCAATCTAAATGAAATCCCACCATTTGATAACATTAACCCTTCTTCGGAAAATCTAGCCTACATCGTCTATAATGAACTCCTGCCTCTTCTCGACGGCAATAAACTAGTTTCCGTTCAAGTTTGGGAATCACCTGAAAGCGCAGCGGAATACCATCCCTCCTAGTTAGAATGAAAAATGATTTTTTCGGATTGACCACACCACCAAGATAACTGCAACTTGCACAAAATTTGCCCGTTACGCCCGCAGGGTGTATTATTAAACGCTATTGACCATACATAGCATCATTGCTATAATTACCTTTTGTCAAGCGGAGGTGTTACTATTTACGCAATAATTGAAACTGGTGGGAAGCAGTACAAAGTTACTCCCGGAAAAAATATTAAGGTTGAGGCTCTTGATTTTGAAGAAGGTGCCGATGTTGTTTTTGATCGCGTTTTAGCCATCGGCGACACAGGGAAGCTAGTTCTTGGCAATCCAGTAATTGCTGGAGCCAAAGTTAACGCCACTTCCAACGGAAACTGGCTTGGAACCAAAGTGTACGGAATGAAGTATAAAGCTAAAACACGCTACAACCGTCGATTCGGACATAGACAAGTTTATACCGAACTTACAATTAAAAGTATCAGCGGCTTGGGAGTTGTAGATGAAGCACTAGCGACAGACACCCCAAAAACCGCAGAGGACAAAGAGGTAACCAAAAATGGCTCATAAAAAAGGGGCGGGATCTTCTCGCAACGGACGTGATAGCAAACCAAAAATGCTGGGGGTTAAGCGCTTTGGCGGAGAAAAGGTCTTATCTGGGACAATTTTAGTGCGCCAAATGGGTACGCACGTTAAACCCGGTAACAATGTGGGAATTGGTCGAGACCATACCCTTTATGCCACAATTGATGGTGCAGTGAAATTCGAACCGGCAGGCAAAAATCGCAGAAAGGTCAGCGTCTACGGCGCTGAGAATTAAGACGTGAAAGAAAAAATTCATCCTAAGTTTTATCAAGATACACTAGTTACTTGCTCGTGCGGAGCTTCTTTCACTACCGGCTCCACAAAAAAGGAATTGCGCGTGGAGCTTTGCAGTGCGTGCCATCCCTTTTACACTGGAACAAAACGTATTGTTGATACCGCCGGTCGCGTTGAACGCTTCAAACAACGCTACGCCAAAAAGTAGAAATTTCAGAAGTGATTTAAAGGGAGTGGGAAAACAACCACTCCCTTTAATTGTATAATAAGTTATATGACAAAAAGAATCAGATACGGCGGACAAGCAGTTATGGAAGGAGTCATGATGCGAGGAGCAAAAGCTCTTTCCGTCGTTGTGCGATGCCCAAACGGCTCCTTAGCTACGAATACCCGCAAACTTCATTCAGTATACACCGGAAAATGGCGCAGGATACCTTTCTGTCGCGGCGTCATCGCTTTGCTGGAAGCCATGATATTGGGGATGCAATCAATAATGTTCTCAACCAATGTCGCACTGGAAAACATTGACCCTGCAAAAGATGATACAGTCACAAAAAAAGATACATCTTCTCTTAAGAATCCCGGCTTGTGGATTATGCTAGTTCTTTCAATGGTCATTGCAGTTGGGTTGTTTTCCATCTTGCCGCTGTTCTTATCAGGATTGGTGTTGCCAGGGCAACAAGGGAGTATTCAATTCAACCTTCTGGAAGGAATCATCCGTCTTTTAATCTTTATCGCTTATCTATTCGCTGTCAGTTTTTTGCCTGATATTCGCCGGGTATTTGCCTACCACGGGGCCGAGCACAAAACAATTAACGCCTTTGAAGCCGGTGACGAACTGACCCTTGAAAACGTACAGAAACACTCTATTTGTCATACAAGATGTGGAACAGCGTTCTTGCTGGCGGTCATGATTATAGCTATTTTTGTCTTTAGTCTAGTTGGGAAGCAAACACTGTGGTTGCTTGTCTCATCACGTACTTTGCTTATGCCCGTAATAGCCAGTATTGCCTTTGAGGCGACACAACTCATGGCACGCAACATGAACAATATTTTTGTAAGAGTATTGGCTACCCCAGGACTGCTACTTCAAAAACTCACCACTCGCCAGCCCGATGCACAAATGCTAGAAGTAGCCATCGCCGCATTAAAAGAAGTGCTTAATTTTGACAAAGCCGCCGAGGAAACAACACCAACGCTTAACCACGAAATACCTCAACAACCAGTCTGCCAGTAAATGGCAGGGTAGACGTTTAAACATCGCCGGTTTTGAAACTACGATAAAAACAGCTTCGCTCACCGGTATGACAAGTGGGACCAATAGGTCTCGCCACCACTAAAACAGCATCAATATCGCAGTCGTATCTTACTTCTGTAACTACCAAAAAATTACCGGATGTTGCCCCTTTGTGCCACAACTCCTGACGACTACGACTCCAAAACCATGCATGCCCACTCTCAAGAGTTTGCTTAAGTGCCTCAGCATTCATATATCCAAGCATCAACACATCTTTTGACAATTCGTCCTGTATGATTGCCGGAATCAAACCTTCTTTATCCCACTTTATATTAATCATCTTGCCTCCATTTTTCAGAAAACCACCCGTCAAGACATATGAGAATTATTTTGCTTACTTCTGATAACCAAAAGGGCTTTTTCTAAATCCAAATCCCCGGTATAAAGAGCGCGCCCCACAATTGCTCCCTCTGCGCCTATCATTTTCAATATCTTTAGATGAGTGACGGAAGAAACACCACCAGAGGCAATCACAGAAACTTTACAAAAATCCAACAGGTCCAGAGTTGCTGAAAAATTTGGCTCGGTTAGCGTTCCATCACGCCCAATATCGGTATAAACAAAGCGCTTCACCCCCTTGTCCATCGCCATGCGAGCAAAGTCAAAAACAGTCATACTCGTGGTTTCTTGCCAACCATGAGTAGCAACAAAACCTTTTTTAGCATCAATAGAAACAATAATCGAGTCACCAAATCTGGCGCATGCCTCAACTACAACCTCTTGGTTGTTCACTGCCGATGTGCCCAGCACCACACGATCAGCGCCAATTCCTATGTATCGTTCGATGGAGCGCATTGTGCGAATGCCCCCTCCGATTTGAACCGGCACCTTTACGGTAGCAATGAGGCGTCTCACTATATCAAAATTGCACTCGTCGCCAGTGGCAGCTCCATCCAAATCAACTATATGCAAGCGCTCCGCACCCATGGATTGCCAGCGCACAGCCATCTCCACAGGATCATTGGCAAAAACTGTCTCCTTATTGAAATCTCCTTGGTACAATCGGACACATTTTCCGCCACGAATATCTATAGCAGGTATTATTTCTATTTGGCTCACCTCATACTAAAGTGAGCCATTATAGCATTAGGCTAACCATTCTGCCATAAAAAAGCTGACGACGCGAGCATCAAGCAAAGTTACTCTCCTATTCCAAAATGCCATTGCCAAGGACATAATCCTATGACTATAATAATTTTATTGGAGACAAAACAATGAAACTCAGCAATGAAAAGATAGAACACTTAGCCTCGCTGGCGAGAATTGGAATGTCAGGTGATGAGACTTCAAATTTTGGCAAGCAATTGTCAGACATTCTTGATTATTTAGAAATACTGGATGCTGTGGATGCAACTAATACACCGCCTACAATTCAACCAATTGCCCTTATCAACGTATTACAAGAAGATATTATCCAGCCTTCAATGACTCTTTCTGAGGTATTGGTCAACGCTCCGGAACGAGAAGAAGACTATTTCCGCGTCAGAGCGATACACGAATAGAAAGGAGCCAACTTTGAAGAATCCAATTCAACTGCAGACCATTCATGAAACACATGGACTGCTCAAAACAAAACAGTTTTCATCGGTTGAGTTAACCCAATCAGCGTTATCACACATCCAAAACGTTGAGCCACACTTACACGCGCTGGTAACTGTTACCGAAACACTGGCGCTTGAGCAAGCCGCGCAAGCAGACAAAAGAATCGCTCGCGGTGACTGCCAGCCTCTTACAGGCATACCCGCGATAATAAAAGACCTCTTTTGCACCAAAGGAATACGTACTACCTGTTCATCGAAAATGCTCGAGAATTTTATCCCTCCATACAATGCCACAGCTGTTGAGAAGCTTTATGCAAATGGAATGGTTTTAGTTGGCAAGTCCAACATGGATGAATTTGCTATGGGGTCATCTACCAAAACTTCAGCTTTCTTCCCCACTCATAATCCATGGGACTTAAGCAGAGTTCCAGGAGGATCCTCTGGTGGCTCAGCAGCAGCTGTTGCCGCAAAAGAAGGACTTTATTCTTTGGGCTCAGATTCCGGTGGAAGCATTAGGCAACCGGCAAGTTTTTGCTCCGTTGTGGGGCTCAAGCCAACTTACGGACGAGTCAGTCGCTACGGAGCAGTCCCTTTCGCCTCTTCTCTAGACCATATAGGACCGCTGACACAAGACGTTGAAGACACCGCTATTGTCATGAACGCCATATCCGGTCTTGACGAACGAGATTCCACTTCTCTTCCAAACAATGTTCCTGATTTCACTCAGTCACTTGGAAAAGACATCAAAGAAATGCGCATAGGCGTGCCTCGCCAGTATTTCGTTGACGGAATAGAGCATGAAGTAGAATCTACCATCAGAGCCGCCATTCTTAAGCTGGAAGAACTAGGTGCAAATGTTGACTGGGAGGTAACCCTTCCTCATACAGAATACGCCGTTGCCGCATACTATATCATCGCTCCCGCTGAAGCTTCCGCTAATCTTTCGCGTTATGATGGCATAAAGTATGGGTTTTCGTATGGCGATACCGAAAACATGTGGAGCGCCATAGAGAAAACGCGACAATACGGCTTTGGCGATGAGGTAAAACGCCGCATTATGCTTGGAACGCATGTTCTTAGTTCCGGTTGCTATGAAAAATACTTTCTCAAAGCTCAAAAAGTGCGTACTCTTATTTCGCAAGAGTTTGAAAGAGCATTCACAAAATATGATGTTCTGGTAACACCGGCATCTCCATATGTTCCTTTTAAAGCCAATGAGGAATCAAGCGGTATTACATCGTTATATCAGTCATGCGTATGCACAGTTCCGGCAAACCTTGCCGGCATACCGGCGATTTCAGTCCCCGCCGGCTTCGTTAATAACCTACCTGTTGGGATGCAAATCATGGCTAAACCCTTTGCCGAGGACACACTTATACGTGTGGCACATGCCTATGAGCAAGCCACTGAGTGGCATAAACGTTTACCAGTTATTGCCTAGCAATCAGAAGGAAAGACATGCAAGAAGAAACACCTAAACCAACCATTTGGTATGACAACCTTGAAGCATCCTGCGCAACAATCAAACACCTTCTCAAAGAAGAGGCTCGCGACTACAGCCTTAATCGCTTCCTAAGAATTGCCCGACGCGTTGATGAGTATGCTAACTCCTGTCCGCATTGCCGGGAGTCACAGCTCCAAATGGAATCTCTGCTTAATGAAATAAGCGCAAATATAGACCAACTTTCGAAAGACCACAAGCGCTCATTCATTGTCGGCATGAATCTCGTTCTTTCTCACCTTAGGAAATCCCATAAACTAATCAGCGACGGGCAGAATACGGCTGCTTGGATGGCAATAGGAACCGGAATAGGAATTGCCATTGGAATAATCCTCAAGAATCCAATAGTCGGAATAACATTAGGCATGACGCTGGGGCTTATTATCGGAATTGTCATTGACAGACAAGCTCGTAATAAAGGGAGAGTGATTTAACTCTTAGCAAATCTGACAGACGAGGCAAACTCTTCTCCGGCACGCGAAGCCGCAGATAGAGCTTCTTTATTCTCAATGATTTGCGCTTTTCGTTCCACTCCTGAGAACGCCACGTTTCCATTGTACTTTATTTCTAAACATGTAAAAAAAGCTTTTATGGTAGACTCAGCGGCACATGCCGTCTGCCCATCAGTACGCCCACAAACCGAGACAAAGAGTCCTCTACGCTGAATGCTTCCGGACAAAGGTTGCTGACGAAGCAGATATTTCTTGCACCACAATGGTTGAGCGCGATCAATTAACGCCTTCAGTTGCGACGGAATCCCCATAAAGTATATCGGCGAGGCAATAACAATTCCGTCCGCCTGTTCAATCTCATGGAATACCTGCTTGGCATCATCCGTTATGAAGCACTCACCAGTACCGGCGCAGGCATCGCAATGGATACAAGGAAAGATTTTCATGCCGCATATATGAATTACTTTGGTGAGGGCGCCATGCTTTTTCGCACCGCAAAGTACATTTTCCAAAGCAATTTCACTATTACTCCCATGACGTGGGCTCCCGGCAATGCCCAAAATTCTCACGGTATCCTACACTCCAGTTGAGTCAATATCTCTTTCTCGCGCATGCGCATAGCGTGCTCTTTATGTGAATCATCATGGTCATACCCAAGCAGGTGCAGCACTCCGTGTATCAATAAAACAGTAACCTCTTTTTGAACAGAATGGTTATTCTCCGCTGCTTGTAGCTCCGCTTGAGGATATGAAATGACTACTTCTCCCAAGTGCTTCACGCTGTCCTCAGGAACAACAAAAGCTGGGGCATTTTCAACTTGTTCGTTCATTGCGAACGACAGTACATCCGTCGGGGAATCATTTTCCATGTAGTCGCGGTGAAGCCGGCGAATCTGTTCTTGCCCGGTAATTAACACACCCATTTCTGAATCAGTACAACGCTCTTCCTCAAGCACAACCCGAGCGATGCCTTGAATCCATTTTTTCTTTACGGCGCGTTTATACTCATCATCAATAAGAACATTGATTTCCATATTTTCATCAATCCTATTTGCAAATCTTAACAAAGACCTGATGAGAAGGCAAAGAAAAACCTACCAAAAGCACGGCACAGAAGCCCAAATTAGTTTGCAGAATAAGGTAATAAAGAGTATTATTCGTACGCAGTAAAAAACGGGGTTCGATATGAAATCTGTTGTCCAAAAACAAAAGCGCATTTTGGCAATACACGATATTTCGTGTGTTGGCAGGTGTTCACTAACAGTTGCTCAGCCGATTATTTCGGCGGCAGGTATTGAGACAAGCGTAATCCCAACCGCAATTCTCTCGACGCATACAGGTGGGTTTGTCGGCTATACATACCGTGACCTTACTGATGATATTCTTCCGATCGTCAAGCACTGGCAGTCGCTGGACATACATTTTGACGCTATTTACACCGGCTTTCTCGGATCCATACGTCAAATAGCCCTCATTGCTGAAATTATCTCAAAACTGAGAACCCCTACAACGCAGGTTATCGTTGACCCTGTAATGGCGGATAACGGCTCTCTGTATTCAATCTTTCCTTCAGACTATCCTACCCATATGCGTAAGCTGGTTGAAATAGCAGATGTGGTAATCCCAAACATTACAGAAGCAACCTTACTGACACAAGAAAAATACTCTCCCGGTCCATATTCGGTCGATACAATAAACGGTATCATGCAAAAACTTGCCGCGCTTGGACCAAAATCAGTGGTTTTGACCGGAGTTTTTTTCGATAACAATAGATTGGGCACCGCAAGTCTTGCTTCTGCAGAAGGAAAAATCGACTTCACTATGAAGGAATATGTTCCAACGTCAATACACGGTACCGGAGACGTTTTCGGCTCAGCTTTAGTCGCCGCTCTTGTGCATGGCTTTACGCTACAAAAAAGCTGCGATGTCGCCGCGGATTTTACCGTCGATTGTATAAAACGCACCTTTTCTGCCGCAACTGACTTAAGATATGGAGTTAATTTTGAAGCGGGACTTCATAACTTTTCCAAGTTATTTGTTTGAGACCAAAGCCTTACACAACCTGTCGATGATAAGGGAATTATATGGAAAGCATAACCGAAAAGCTTGCGGGGCTAAATGAGGCAGAAAAGGCGATAATTGACGTTTATTGGAGTGACCACTGTCGACATATAACGTTTAGTACCCCCTTGCAGTTGGAAAATCCTCCCAGTTTTCTTCAACAAGCGCTCACTTCATATCAAAAACAACGAGAAATCGTCTTCGGCGATAAAATATCCACCAAGCCAATTACGCTGATGGACTTGGCCACCATCAGCATGAAGGAACAGAAAAAGTTAGGCAGGCTTCCCAATCTTGTTGATGACAAGAGCGAGCAAAACGCCGCCACAATTCAGAGTGATATTAACGGCGAGCTATGTCGTATTTCATTTAAAAACGAAACCCACAACGCTCCGACAGAAATCATGCCATACGACGGCGCCTCAACCTGTACCGGCGGGCTTTTGCGCGACTTATTAGCTTCAAGAGGTCGTCCTTTTGATGGCATCAGAGTAACAGGAGCAGCAGACCCAACTGAACCAAAGACAATACCGGGAAAGCTTCCGCAAAAACAGATTACCACTGAGGCGGCCCGAGGCTTCTCGGATTACATGAATGCCATTGGGCTTACAACCGGACACGTCGTTGAAATCTATCATCCCGGCTACGTCGCCAAGCGCATGGAATTGGGGTTTGGGGTAAGTGTCGTAAAAAGCAGTCATGTAAGAATAGAAGAACCAGTTGCCGGAGACAAGGTTATCCTGATAGGCGAAAAAACCGGAAGAGACGGAATTGGAGGGGCGACGGGATCGTCAAAACAACAAGATGAGCATTCAATGGCAAAAGAGGCGGCTTTGGTGCCTGTTGGGATTCCGGAAACAGGGCGCAAAATCATTGAACTGTACAGTGACAAGGTGTTTTTATCGCTTATAAAGAGAAGTAACGACTTTGGAGCAGGCGGAATCAGTGTGGCAGTTGGAGAAATCGCTGGGAGCCTCGATATTTATCTTGACCGTGTGCCCCTAAAAGACGGTTTTGAGAATATGACCCCTTTAGAAATAGCTATTTCAGAGTCTCAAGAACGAATGGCTGTAGTTACCGCTTCGGCAGACGTCGCAAAAGTACTTGAACTTTGCCGAAAGTATGGTTTAGAAGCCACTGTTATTGCCGACGTGACGAATACCGGACGACTTAATATGTTCCATAATGGTTTTAAAGTCGCAAGTCTCGAACGTGTTTTTCTAAACAACCACCCTCATCCCGACGCAAGAAGCATCCTTGTCAGAAACCCAGACATAAACAAAAACCCATTCGAAGGGAAAAAACAGCAAGGTTTCCGCCACATGGTTTTGGAATTGGTAGGGAAACTGGAAAACTGTAGCCAACAAGGGCTTGCAAAGAAATTTAGCCAAGTTAACGCAAACACAGTCCTAAAGCAGTATGACGGAGTAACAGGGAAAACCAGAACCCAGGGTACAGTAAGTCTTATTCCCATAGAAGGAAATACATCTATGGTCACCATTTCCACCTTTGGATTTGATCCATTTGTGGCCGAGTGGTCTCCATTCCATGGGGGAAAAGCGGCCAGGCTCGACAGCCTTGCCAAGATAATTGCTCTTGGCGGCGACTACAGAGATGTATATTTCACTGACCAAGAATACTTTGCCACTCCAAATACTCCAGAAAAACTTGGGGCGCCGTTTGCCGCCCTTCTGGGGGCAAATGAGGTGTCCGCCGCATTTGGAAGACCGTCTGTCGGTGGAAAAGACAGTATGTCTGGGAGCTATAAGGATATAGATGTTCCTCCAACACTAGTTAGTTTCGCAATTGCCATAGCAAACAAGAAAAACATACACTCCCAAGCCTTCCAAGCCTCCGGAAGAGCTATAGGTTTTATTGACATCTCCTATGAAACAACTGTTTCCAGGCAGACAGATTATGAAGCAATTAAGCGCAAGTGGGACTACTTTATAGAACAAAGAAACGCAGGCAACATTTTTTCTGCCAGAGCTCTTGGGACAGGCGGAATTATTGGAGAAATCATTAATGGTTGCTTAGGGAATAATATAGGCTTTGAATTCCTCCCCGATGCCACCATTGATAAGCTAAGTAACAAGAATTACGGAAGCTTGCTCTTTGAGATAAGAGAGAATACCACGCTGAACCCAGAAATTGTGCGCATCCTAGGGCGAACAACCGCTGACTCGTCTATCCGTCTTGGCAAAGAAAGCGTAAGCCTAAAGGAAATTCTGGAAGTATCCGAGTCAAGGCTTGAGACTGTTTTTCCAATTAATAAATGATGTAATGATTCTGAGCGCAGTTGCACCTTGTGGTCTAGCAAAACCTCTCGCATAGTGAAAACTGGAGACAGTAGTTTGTTTGAGAGACTTAGTAAAGCACTATTGCTGGCATCAACTCTTGCTTTAACCGTAGGGTATACATTGGGTGGAGCATCATGTGCTCCACCCGAGAATACTGCTATAACTTGCGACTGTTATGAATCAGGGGATTTCTATATAATTTTCGAAACCATCTGGTATTCTTTAGACAATGAGCCACTACTTCTATTGAGTACAAAGGATTGCCTTATCGGTACACCAAAAAGCTACGGGCAAGAAGGATGCTATCTTGCTGATTATTGTATGCCACGGGAAGATTTGATGGCTATACAGAATGCAATAATTGAATACGATATAAAATCATATAAAGGCATTCATCACGTGCCCAGCGAATTTGTCCGAGGCTCTCCGCTCGTTTGTTTTCGTATATTGTTTTACTTCGATGGAGAGACTCACACTATTCTTTATGAAAGTGCTTTACCTACACTAGTCCGGAGTGAGTTTTGGAATCTAGGAAAGTTCACTGACGTTTTGTGGCATTACTATTATAATAATGACGCATATCTTTCATTGCCTAAAGGAGGGCAATGGCCGTATTAGCAAATGTCGCTGAACAATCGGTCATTGACATCGGGCAGCGGGCAGTTGCCGATGAGCAAACAGTATGCTAAGATGTTCTGTTAAGAGGTAACCTAGATAGATATTAAGGGAGGGTTTCTTGGCTGATACAGCAACAATAAAGGAATTACTGGAAGCAGGGGCACATTTTGGTCACCAAACCAGCCGATGGCATCCCCGTATGAAGAAATATATCTTTACCAAGAGAAATGGTATACATATCATCGACTTGGAACAAACGGCAACAATGCTCATTCAGGCTTGCGAGTTCATCAAGGAAGTTGTTAGTGAGGGTGGAAGAGTCCTGTTTGTTGGGACTAAGAAGCAAGCGCAATCAATTGTCCAAGAAGAAGCTGTTCGCGCCGGAATGTATTATGTTAATCAGCGTTGGGTCGGCGGAACACTCACTAATTTCTCGGCGATTCAAAGCCGGATTGATCACTTAGTAAGGCTGGAAGATCAACAAGCAAAAGGTGAGTTCGCTCGTCTTCCCAAAAAAGAGGCTCAGACTCTTGCCGAAGAAATAGAGCTGATGAATATTCAATTTGGCGGAATAAAGGAAATGACCACTCTGCCGGATGTACTGTTCATCGTGGATCCGTCAAAAGAGCGTATCGCTATCGCTGAAGCTCAGCGCATGGGCATACCGGTAGTGGCGATGGTTGACACAAACTGTAATCCTGACGAGATTGACGCTCCTATCCCTTCTAACGATGACGCCATTCGCGCCATTAAGCTCGTCACAGCAAAAATTGCCAATACCATTCTAGAGTCAAAGGGCGAACTTACCATCGAGATAGAAAAAGGTAATATCCCTGCTGAAGAGACTACTACTCTCGAGCAATAACTCAACAACTCAAGGAGAAAAAATGGATATTACAACCGAAAGCATTAAGGCATTAAGAGAGAAATGCGGTGCGGGTATTATGGATTGCAGAGCCGCGCTGATTGAAACCAACGGAAACTTAGAAAAAGCTGTCGCTCTGCTCAAAGAGCGTGGCTGTGCCAAGGCAGCAAAAAAAGCAGACCGCGTTACCGCCCAAGGTTTGGTAGAGACTTATATCCATAATGGGGGGCGACTTGGAGCCATGGTCGAGCTGAATTGTGAAACTGATTTTGTGGCTCGCACGGAAGAATTTCGGTTGCTCGCCCGTGATATTGCCATGCAAATAACCGCCATGAATCCTCTCTATATTCAAGCTGACCAAATTCCTAATGGGGCGGTCTTACCGGAAGACGAAATTGTCTGTTTAGTCGACCAAACTTTCATTAAGGATCCATCAAAGACCATCAAAGACCTTATTGTAGAGGTAATCGCTCGTACTGGTGAGAATATTCGCATAAGTCGATTTGTGCGTTTTGAACTTGGTGTCTATCCAGAATAAACGTAAGGACTGAGCTCGACATGGCCCAGGCCAAATTTAAACGTGTACTGCTTAAGCTAAGCGGTGAAGCCTTTAAGGGCAATAGAACCGACACGAACATTGATGCGTCGGTGGTTTTTGATGTTGCTCAACGTATAAAACAAGCCCACGCTATGGGGGTTGAGGTCGCCGTTGTGGTAGGAGCCGGGAATATATGGCGCGGCGCAACAGCTGAAAAAGCCGGTTTTGATCGCGTTACCGCTGACTATGTCGGCATGCTTGCCACCGCTATTAACGCCTTAGCACTGCAAGATACCCTTGAAAAAATAGGAGTAGAGACTCGCGTCCTTTCTGCCATAGTTATACAACAAATCGCCGAACCATTTATTCGCCGTCGTGCCATACGCCATATGGAAAAAGGTAGAGTGATTATCCTGGCAAGTGGGACAGGAAATCCGTACATGACCACTGATACAGCCGCGGCGTTACGTTCGGTAGAGTTGGGTGCTGAAGTGTTGCTCATGACAAAAAATCGCGTAGACGGAGTCTATGATTCTGACCCTCAAAAAAACAAAAACGCCCAAAAATTCGAGCACCTTACATACATACAAGCCCTTAACATGCGTCTTAGAGTAATGGATACCACAGCGCTTTCTCTGTGTATGGATAACAAACTTCCCATAATTGTCTTTGACCTCCAGGAAGATAGCAGTATTGAACGAGTAATAAGTGGGCAAAAAATTGGCACGCTGATTGATTGCGAGGAGGACTAATGATAGATCCGGTATTAGCCAAAGCTGATGAGAAAATGAAAGTCACCATCGATGTCTTCAAGAGAGACCTAAGCGGTGTTCGTACGGGACGGGCAACACCAGCACTCGTTGAGAACGTTCGTATTGACTACAACGGAGTTTCCACGCCGCTAAATCATGTCAGCAACATTTCGGCATCAGGGACTAATCTGCTCATCATTCAACCTTGGGATTCCGGCATTGTTTCAACTATCGAAAAAGCAATACTCAAAGCTAATCTTGGCATCACCCCCCTTTCTGACGGAAGTTTAATTAGGCTTACCATTCCTCCTCTGTCAGAAGAACGCCGTACAGAAATGATAAAACTGGCGAAGAAAATGGCAGAAGAACATAAAGTCGCTGTTCGTAATGTGCGACGAGATGCTTTAGAAGAGCTAAAAAAATTAGAGAAAAACAAATCCATTTCCCAAGACGACTTAAGACGAGGCGAAGCCAAACTGCAAAAGATTACTGACTCTGCGGTTGCCACCATTGACAGTCTGGAAAGCGCTAAAGCTACTGAGCTAAAGCAAGTATAATAAATCCGGTCACTCATCCCAAGCTTCTTGTGTTATTGAAACGGGCATAAGTCTACTCTGGCGATACTACAGGAAACGAGATGTTAATAAGTGCTATAACGAATGCTCCACATGTTAATGCCAGCTATGTGTTATAATTCGTCATGAGAGATTCAGTTTCCGCTTTCCCAAACCATGTCGCAATCATCATGGATGGTAATGGTCGCTGGGCAACGAACAAAGGGCGACCGCGCATTGATGGTCATCGCTTTGGATATAAGGCAATTCATGACATTACCAGATACCTTGGGGAAACAGGCAAAGTTAACTATGCTACCTTCTTCGCTTTTTCCACTGAAAACTGGTCACGTCCGCAAGCAGAAATAAAAGGTATCTTCAGCCTTTTGGGAAAAACCATCAATAACGAGGCTTCCGAACTCCATAAGGCAAATATTCGCATTTGTTGGATGGGTCGTAGCGACAAACTGCCAAAGAGCCTTGTAGGAGCGATAAACAATGCGGTTGAGTTAACTGCCAATAACAGTGGGATGACCGTCTCCATCGCCTTTAATTATGGAGGCAGGCAAGAAATCGCCGACGCTGTTCAAAAAATTGTTAGGGCGGGTATTTCCCCAGATAGCATCAACGAAAACACGATATCTCAGTATTTATACGCACCGGATATTCCAAATGTTGATTTATTGATTCGTACCGCTGACGAACAGCGTATTTCAAACTTTTTGCTGTGGCAAACAGCTTATTCAGAGTTCTACTTCACACCTGTGCTTTGGCCAGATTTTAGCCGAGAAGAGATGGATAAAGCCTTGCTAACTTACAGCATGCGCAAGAGACGCTTCGGAGGTTTGTAAACCGTGCTTGTTAAGCGCACCATAACCGCAATCCTGCTTTTCTGCGTGTTGCTTCTCGTTTTATGGTCCAATCAATTTTTCCCGTCATTTACTATAACAGTCTCCCTCTGCGCACTCATATGTGGCTTTGAGTTCTTTCGCATGGTTAGCTCAAGTGGCAAAGGTCGCCCAGCGACATGGCTTGGATTGGTTCTAATAATCCTCTTTGTTTTTTCTCCCATTTTTAACTGGCTTGAGGATAACAGCTTAATCTACGGTCTTGTATTAGTGCTTCCCCTTATATGGGTTTTGCTACGACGCGACAAAAGCGGCGCCCTTACAGGATGGGCATTCACTATTGCCGGTATACTATACCTTGGGTGGACCGCCAGTCGTTATACTTCCCTAATCCAACTAGACCATGGCCAAAACTGGATTATTTTCGCGCTTTTTTGCGCTTTTGCCAGCGATACGCTTGCTTATGTTGTCGGAAGACTCATGGGAAAACATAAGCTAGCCCCCACCATTAGTCCGGCAAAGACTTGGGAAGGAGCAATAGGCGGATTCATTGGCGCTATCATTATCGGAAGTATTACAGCATGGATACTGGAGTTACCGTTATCCTTTTGGCAAGCGATTATACTAACAGGAATAACCTCTATATTTGTACAGTTCGGAGATTTAGCGGAATCCCTATTTAAACGCAACCTTAGTTTAAAAGACTCAGGGACGGCGCTTCCGGGACATGGCGGCTTACTTGATCGCGTTGATGGAATTATTTTTGCCGGCGTCGTGGTTTACTATTACGTCGTATGGATTGTTTAGAAGTAATGAATATTGTTATCCTCGGATCAACTGGTTCTGTTGGCAGACAAACCCTTGACATTGTTAGGGCACATGCGAACAGATTTCGGGTTATCGGTCTCAGTGCCGGAAACAACCTACGCTTGCTGTCAGAACAAATAAATGAATTTAAACCCCTTTATGTCAGTTTCAACGGTAGCCCGTCATTAAGACCTCCCGGAAACTATAACCTAGTAAATATGGAGGAAATAGCTTCTCTTGATAACATAGACATCCTTGTTGCCGCTTCTTCCGGAACATCAGGGCTTGGAACAATACTGTCAGCCATAAAAGCAGGGAAAACAGTCGCTCTGGCTAATAAAGAAGCTTTGGTTGCTGCCGGCTGCATCATCATGCCCTTGCAAAAGCAGCATGGGGCGCAGATTAGACCAGTTGACAGCGAGCACTCCGCAATTTGGCAGTGTATTGTTGGTGAAAAAAGTACTCCTGCCAAAATTATTCTCACCGCATCGGGGGGACCATTCCGCGCGCGTTCAATGGAAGAGCTAGAAAAAGTCACGCCAGAGCAAACCCTGCGGCATCCGTCATGGCAAATGGGACATAAAATTACCGTTGACAGTGCCACTCTTATGAATAAAGGGCTTGAGGTAATTGAAGCGCACTGGCTTTTCGATATGCCTTTTGCCAAGATAGACGTGCTTATTCATCCACAAAGCATCATTCACTCAATGGTAGAGTTCTCCGACGGATCAGTAAAAGCCCAACTTGGAGCCCCTGATATGCGACTCCCAATCCAGTATGCCTTCAGTCACCCGTTCCGATGGGACAACACCTCTATTCCTCACCTCGACTACAAAAAAATGAAATCCCTGGAATTTGAACAACCAGATACCGTTCGCTTCCCTTGCCTTAAACTGGCAATAGAGGCAGGAGCCAAAGGAGGAACCCTCCCGGCAGCGTTATGCGCGACAGACGAGGTTGCCGTAGAAATGTTCTTGTCGGGGCAAATCACCTTCAACAGCATCCCCAAAGTCATAGAGACAGTATTGGAAAAGCACCGCTCTATCCCGCAACCTACAATTGAGGATATAATAAACGTAGCAACCGAATCTCGAATAATCGCAAAACAAGTCATCAGTCAGGAGACATTCACCAAATGGCACTTCTAACAACCATAGTATCGTTCATATTAATATTTACAGGGGTTATTCTGGCACACGAGCTTGGGCACTTTTTTGCGGCAAAGCTAGCGGGTGTCAAAGTTCTTGAGTTCGGGATTGGATATCCCCCGCGAATGTTTGGATATAAGCGTGGGGAAACAATATATTCCATTAACTGGATGCCTTTCGGAGGCTTTACCAAAATGCTAGGGGAAGAAGACCCAAGCAATCCCGGAAGCTTGGCTTCCAAAAGTTGCGCTAAACGAGTGCTGGTATTAAGCGGGGGAGCAATAGTAAACGCTCTGCTACCCTTTATGCTCTTCACCACCTCACTGCTCCTGCCGCACGATAACTACTACTATCCCATGACAATCGAGACTGTCGCGCCGAATTCTCCGGCGGAGCTTGCAGGACTCGCGCCCGGCGATACCATACTGTCGATAAACGGAAACGCCATCAATAACTATGGCGATCTAAGGCGCCATATCATGCTTAATCTTGGCAAGAATGCCTCAATAACCGTACGAACAGCTGAAGGGTCTCTTGAAACCAAAATCACCAAGCCACGCTGGAAACCACCCCAAGGGCAAGGCGAGATGGGGATTCAGCTTAAAGAGATAGATGAAGACAGCATTGTCATTACTCGTGGCTCCGAATCATTTTTTAAAAGCCTTTTTCTTGGCGCCAAAGGAACAGTAGAAGTAGTCCTGCTCTATAAGAACACCTTACTCCAGATGGCTATAGGAGCGGGAGATATGAACTCCTTTGTTGGACCGGTAGGCATTGCTCAAATCACAGGTGAAGTCGCCCAGAGTGGAATAGCCTCTTTGTTTCAATTTGCCGGGATTCTCAGCTTGAGCCTTGCTGTCATGAACCTTTTGCCACTTCCGGCGCTCGACGGCGGAAGGCTGGTTTTCGTAATCATTGAATGGATAAGAAAAAAACGTATATCTCCTCAAAAAGAGGGAAGGGTACACTTTATCGGTTTTGTTATGTTGATTCTTCTGATGATTGTTCTCACTTTCCAAGACATTTCTCGCATAATAAGTGGGTGATAGATTGTTATCTTCAAAAAGAGCTTCAAAACCCATCCAAATAGGTTCAGTTAAGGTTGGCGGCTGTGCGCCGATTAGTGTCCAATCAATGACAAAAACTGATACTCGCGACGTAAAAGCAACCATTCGCCAAATACATGAATTAGAGGAGTGCGGTTGTGAAATCATTCGACTGGCAGTACCAGACAAAGAAGCTGCTGATGCTCTGTCAATTATTAAGAAGAACGTTAATATCCCCATGGTAGCGGATATTCATTTTGACTATCGATTAGCAATCGCCTCTCTTATTGCAGGAGTAGACGGGCTTCGCCTCAACCCCGGAAACATTTCTGAGCAAAGCAAAATAATCGAAATCGTGCGAAATGCCAAGGAAAGACAGGTTCCCATTCGTATTGGGGTAAACGCTGGAAGCCTTCCGTCGGCATCAGACTCAACAACTCCAGTCCAGCAACAAATGATAGAGACTGCTATGCGCCATATCAAAATACTGGAAGACCTAGATTTTGACCTAATCAAAGTTTCACTAAAAGCCTTTGATATTCAAACCACTATTGCCGCCTATGAGGGAATCTCGAAGGTTATTCCATATCCTTTACACTTGGGTATCACAGAGGCAGGAACACCATCGACAGGAATCATACGTAGTGCCATAGGAATTGGAATAATGCTCTCTAGCGGAATAGGCGATACAATCAGAGTCTCTCTTACAGCCGCGCCTCACCAAGAAGTCGCAGTTGGCTACGAAATACTCAAAAGTTTAAACCTGCGACAACGAGGCCCGACAATTGTAAGCTGCCCAACCTGTGGCAGATGCGAAACAGACTTGATTACACTCGCAGGCGAAGTTGAACAACGACTGCAGTCAGTTCAAAAGCCTATCCGTGTAGCAGTAATGGGCTGTGTTGTTAACGGACCGGGAGAAGCCAAGGACGCTGATGTTGGCATTGCTTGCGGAAAAGGTAAGGCTGTGCTGTTTAAAAAAGGAAAGCAAGTGGCAACAATACCGGAAGACCAAATTGTTTCACACCTAATGAGCGCGATTGATGAGCTTTAATGAATCCCCGCTTTATCGGAAAAAAAAGCATCCAAATCAGAAAAGCATAATGATAAATATTCAAACCAAATCAAAACAAAGAATAGCCGACCATGGTGAAGTGTTCACCGCGGAACGCGAAGTCAACGCCATGCTCGACATGGTAAAGCATGAAACCGAGCGCATTGACAGCAGATTTCTTGAGCCTGCCTGCGGTAACGGTAATTTCCTCGCCGAAATACTGCGCCGCAAACTCGCCGTTGTAAAAACACGATACGGAACGAATGCTACTGATTACGAACGCTACGCCGTCATAGCAATCACAAGTATTTACGGCGTTGAATTGTTGGCGGATAATGTAGAGGATTGCCGAAAGCGGATGTTTGAAATTTTCGATAAAGAGTACACGGCAAATTGTAAAACGAAAGAGTCTAACGATACCCGCGAAGCGGTGCGACATATCCTCCGTCGCAACATACTTTGTGGGGATGCGCTGACAATGAAAACAGCTGAAGGGGACCCGATAATTTTTGCGGAATGGTCAGCGGTGAATGGGTATATGCTAAAACGTCGCGATTATCGATTGGACGAATTGCTTGAAGGCTCAAATAAACAAATGACGCTTGATATGGTTGGGTGGGCATATGACGAAGAGGTGAAGGCCTTTATCCCGCTTCCAATCCAGGAGTTCCCGCCAATTCATTACAGAAAGGTAACACAGTATGAATGATTTCTATACGAACACATATAATCCTGATGTGCTTTCATGCCTTGCCAACCTTTCCAACGATGAGGTTTTTACGCCGCCTAACATCGTGAACAAAATGTTGGATATGCTCCCGCAGGAATTATTTAGTGACCCTAACACAACATTCCTAGACCCTGCTACAAAATCCGGTGTGTTCCTTCGTGAGATTGCCAAACGCCTACTTGTCGGTCTTGGAAACAATATCCCTGACTTGCAAGAGCGCATAGATCATATCTTTCAAAATCAGCTTTTCGGGATTGCAATTACAGAAATGACTTCACTGCTGACACGGCGGAGCGTCTACTGTTCCAAGTGGCCGAACGGCCCGTATTCCATCACCAAGTTCAATAACCCGGAAGGAAATATCCGTTTCAAAAAGACAAAACACGCATGGCGCGGGGACAAATGCGCCTTCTGCGGCGCGGCAAAGTCCGAGTATGACCGCGACGAAACGCTGGAAACACACGCATATGAGTTTATACATACCACAAAACCGGAGGGAATATTCAATATGAAATTTGATGTTATTATCGGCAATCCGCCGTATCAGTTAGGTTCAAATGATGATAGAGCAACAAGCCGCGACAAGCCAATATACAATCAATTCGTAGAACAAGCAAAAAAAATGAATCCGCGCTATCTTGCAATGATAATCCCGTCCCGCTGGATGGCAAGCGGGCTTGGTCTTACAGAATTTCGTCGTGTTATGCTTAGTGACAAACACATTAGAAAACTTGTTGATTATCCCGTTGCAGGTGATGTGTTTTCTGGTGTTGAGATTAAAGGCGGTGTGTGCTATTTCCTTTGGGATAGGGATAATGAAGGTAATTGCGAAGTTACCAATATACGAGAAAATAATCTTGTTGGGCCAACAAGTCGCCATTTGGGAGAGTTTGATGTTTTTGTGCGTGATAGCCGCGCATTAGGCATATTGCATAAGGCAATTGCTAACAAAGAAACTTCAATTACAGAAATACTGTCAGTGGATAAGGAGTTTGGGTGGACATCAAATTTTAGTGGTTTCAATGATAAACAAAGTGCGGGTGATATAGCACTATATTACAACAGAAAAGGAAAACGTCTAACAGGCTGGATAAACAGAACGCAAGTCACTAAAAGCGCACACCTTATTGATAAGTGGAAAGTAATGGTTCCGCAAGCTGGGTCTGATGGGGGACAAAAAATTCCAGACCCTGTTTTGGGAACAAGTTTTGTAGTAGCTTCTCCTTCTGTTTGTACACAGACATACCTATTTTTCTACGTTGATTCGGAAGCAGAAGCCAACAGCATAAATAGTTATATCAATACAAGGTTCTTTCGTTTTCTTGTTTCTTTAAGAAAAATAACTCAACACGCAACGCGATCAACGTACACTTGGGTTCCTCAACAAAAATGGGATGAGCCGTGGACGGACGAAAAGCTCTACGCCAAGTATGGCATCACCGAGGACGAGATTGCTTTCATCGAGAGCATGATAAGGCCGATGGAGTTGAACGGCGGTAATGAGAATGATAAGTGAAGAAAACAAAAGCTTGAGTAAACAAGACCGAGAGCAATATTGGCTTGACTTAGAAGAATCATTACTTGTCGGTGGCGCAGCGTATTCGGAATGGTGTAATTTTATTGCAAAGGATACATACACTGCATTTATTCATGGCGCTGATTTATCATCGATTGTAATGTCACTTGCCTGCATAGAAACATACTTAAAAACAGAAAACCCCGATTTGAGGAAGCAACCGCTTAGTTTATTGATTGACAATGAAAGTTTGTTGAGCGACAATGAACGGCAAATTCTTCATAAGCTACGGCGTTATCGTAACAAATGGGTTCACATGTATGACCTAAACGACGATGAAATCCTCGAAAATGAAGCTTCTTTCAGTCACGAAGCTGAAGAAATGTCCTGTTTAGCTGTAAAAATGTTGTTGACCATACTGTTTATCGACCAATTCATTTAATACAAGGGGGTGGCAAAGATGAATGCCTTACAACCGGCATACAAGCGCCAGCGCTTTCTTTTATCATTCATTCGGCAGATCAACGAAAATATATCAGCGACCGACTTGCAAAAGCTGGTGTTTCTATACACCATTAACAAGGATTTCGCACATTATGAGTTCCTGCCATACAAGTATGGCTCGTATTCGTTCCAGCTTGCAGATGATGTAGATGTCCTCAGAAGAGATGGATTTGTAACAGTTGATGACACAAGAGTCAAAGCAGTAGGAAAGTACCAACAAGAGGTTTTATACGATATTCCGACCGAACGTGGCGATAACCTCATTCGTAAAGCGTACAGGGCAAACCCTTATTATACTGTTAATAGTGAAATCATCCCACGCCTATTTAGTAAACAGGATACAGAAGTCTTTCTTAGCGAAAGGCAGAAATACAATCAGTCAGAACAGATACTTTTTACCATAGGCTACGAGGGTAAAAGCATAGAAGGATTCATAAATTCCCTTATTCATAATGGGATAAGATTACTATGTGATGTGCGCAAAAATTCTCTCAGCCGAAAATTCGGATTCTCAAAAAGCAAACTGGAACATATAGCAAATATTGCAGGGATTAAATATGTACATTTGCCTGACCTTGGCATTGAATCCGATAAAAGAAAGCCCCTTGATTCACCAGATGATTACAGAGTCCTCTTTGAGGATTATTCCAAAACTCTCCCCAGTCTTAATGTACATCTTGACCATATTTCCACATTATTGCAAACAAACATCCGCATTGCCCTGATGTGCTACGAAAACGACGCAACAATGTGTCACCGACATGTAATTAGGGATTACATTGCAAAAACGCACCAGGTAAGGAGCGTAGATTTATGACACCAGAAAAGAAGAGAGTTTACATAGTCGTCAAGACTTATCCAACAATTTCGAAAGAATACGCCGAACTTGTTTGTACCGCTGGATTCCTTGAGGATGGATCATGGGTACGTCTATATCCAGTACCATTTAACCGATTAGATTACGACCAAAAGTATCCGAAATACACATGGGTAGAAGCCGATATTAAGCGCAATACAAAAGATTTCCGCCCTGAGTCTTTTCGCCCCATATTGCCAACAATAGTGGCAAGCAATAAAACTACAAAAACAGATTGGGATGAGCGCCGCAGGATTATATTCAAAAATAAAACTGCTTTTGTGAATATGCAAGCACTGATCGACAAAGCGAAGAGCGATGGAACATCTCTCGCGTTGTTTAAACCAACCAAGATTATTGATTTTGTCGCAGAACAAACAGACAGGGATTGGAGCAGTGAGAAACTGGAAATATTGAGGAATTTATCACAGCAACTCAACATGTTCCAAACTCCAGAAGAAATTGAGTATGAGTATAGGGTTGGACCGAAAGTACCGTACAGGTTTTCCTATGTTTTTGAAGATAACGTGGGCAAGCGGTCAAAATTAACAATTGCAGATTGGGAAACCGGAATGTTGTACTTTCATTGCCTAAAACGCACTGACGGTAATGAGCAAATTGCTGTATCAAAGGTGAGAGAAAAGTATTATGATGACTTTGCGCTCAATAAAGACTTGCACTTTTTTCTTGGAACTACTTTGAAATTTCACAAAATTGCGCCTAATCCTTTTCTGATAGTAGGCACTTTCCACCCGCCAAAGCTTCAACCAAAACAACAAATGCAGCTATTTGACACGCAATGAACCAATACAATTGTTAGGCAGATTTTTGAGGAATCAGACGTTAGCAATAGATTACACAACAACTGAGGTCAATTAGAACATGGACAAAGCTTTTTTCCCGCCTCGCCCTGAAACACAGCCAATGATATACGCCTATGAAGACAGCAATCCAGAATATAAGGGCTTGTTGAAAATCGGCTATACCACAATCGGCGTTGAACAACGTGTTGCCCAACAATACCCCACGAAGCGACCAGACGGAAGAAGACCATACCGCATTGTTTTCGCTGAGTCGGCAATGTATCCAGACGGCGGAAATTTCAGCGACCACGATATTCACCGAGCTCTCACTAAACGCGGATTTTCAAGTGAGGGCGGCGAGTGGTTCCGTTGTACGGTCGATAATCTAAAAGCCGCTTATATCGCAGTCAGAGAACAAGAGGAAAATATCGAAAACCGTACACGTGCTTTCTCTATGCGCCCTGAGCAAGAGGAAGCGGTTAGCAAAACTATTGAGTATTTTAAATCCGCAGCGAAAGAAAAAGGGGGGCGTTCTGCAAAATTTTTATGGAACGCAAAAATGCGTTTCGGCAAAACCTTTGCTTCATATCAGCTTGCGAAACGCATGGGATTCTCAAAAGTGCTTATTCTTACCTTCAAACCCGCCGTTCAGAGCGCCTGGGAAGAAGATATTCAAACACATGTTGACTTTAAAGGATGGCAGTTTATCAGCCGTACATCAGGCTTGACGTGGGAAGCCGCCGACAAGGCAAGACCCATTATCTGCTTCGGCTCTTTTCAAGATTATCTCGGCTCTAACGATTCTGGCGGAATAAAAGCAAAGAATGAGTGGGTGCATACAACTAATTGGGATTTGGTTATTTTTGATGAATACCATTTTGGGGCGTGGCGCGAAAACGCGCGTAAACTCTTCGAAATGGGTGACGATGACATCTATGAAGACCTCGACTTAGAAAAGTATGCAAAGGATGAAGAAGGCAATGCCATAAACGAAACATGGCTTCCAATTACGACACGACGATATTTGTATTTGTCAGGGACTCCGTTTCGTGCGATAAACTCCGGCGAGTTCATTGAGGATCAGATTTACAACTGGACATACTCTGACGAACAAAGGGCAAAAGACAATTGGGTAGAACCACCTGATAATCCTTATGCCGCCTTGCCACGAATGGTAATGATGACGTATAAAATCCCGGATAGCATACGCCAAATTGTTACGAAGGGCGAGTTTGACGAGTTTGACCTTAACGTATTCTTTTTAGCTGATGGCCGAAACGACGCCGCGAGATTTAGGCATGAAGACTATGTCCAAAAGTGGCTTAATCTTATTCGTGGGGCATATCTCGGCACGTCATCCGACGATTTGAAGCTCGGCACGGGAAAGCCCGTAATGCCCTATTCAGATAGCCGATTGCTTTCGATTTTAACGCATACGATATGGTTTATGCCTAACGTAGCTTCGTGCTTCGCTATGCGAAACCTACTACGCAAGAGAAACAACACCTTCTTCCACGAATATGAAGTCAATGTCTGCGCCGGGAGCAACGCAGGTGTCGGGGTTGACGCACTTGCCCCAGTTCTCAAATCCATGCGCGACCCGTTAAAGTCAAAGACAATAACACTTACATGCGGCAAGCTGACAACGGGAGTAACGGTTAAGCCATGGTCCGGCATCTTCATGCTCCGCAACTTATCAAGTCCCGAAACATATTTTCAAGCCGCTTTCCGGGTACAAAGCCCATGGGAAGTAGACACAGGCACAGGCAAGCGTGAAATAATGAAACGCGAATGCTACGTATTTGATTTTGCTCTTGATCGTGCGCTCCGACAAATAGCAGATTATAGTTGCATGCTCGATATAAATGAAGGCAACCAGGAGAAAAAAGTAGCGGAGTTTATCAATTTCCTACCTGTTATTGCTTATGACGGTAGCACCATGAAACAGATAAACGCAAGCGATGTTTTAGATATTGCAATGGCAGGAACATCAGCGACACTCCTTGCCCGACGATGGGAAAGCGCCTTACTCGTTAATGTCGATAATATAACACTGACCCGTCTCATGGCAAGCGAAGAGGCTATGAGAGCTTTGATGAACATAGAAGGTTTTCGCAGTCTGCACAGCGATATTGAAACAATAATAAATCTATCCGATAAGGTGAAAAAAGCAAAGACAACAGGTAGAAAACCTACCCCGAAAGAAAAGAGGGAGCTTACCAAGGAAGAAAAGGAGTATAAATCAAAGCGGAAGTTGATACAGGAAAAACTTATCAAGTTTGCAACACGTATTCCCATTTTTATGTACCTAACGGATTTCCGCGAATACAGCTTAAAAGATGTTATCACCCAACTTGAGCCAGGATTGTTCAAACGAGTAACAGGGTTAGATGTTAAAGATTTTGAGCTTCTTGTTTCTCTTGGAGTGTTTAATAGTGGCTTGATGAATGACGCCGTATACAAGTTTAAACGATATGAGGATTCCAGCCTGTCCTACACTGGAATAGACAAACACGCAGGCGAAGCTGTTGGCGGTTACGATACCGTATTGACAAGAGAGGAATATGACCGCCTTTTTGGCTCGCAACAGGTTTCCTTATCAAAAAACATACAGACATTTGACGATATGCCGGATAATGAGCTACCGAAAACGATATAGACAATGTTGAAGACGATTCCGATACAGCTCTCGTAGAAAAGTGAAATGCATATCTTAACAAACATCGACTATAATCGATAACAACTGGAATAATGCCTGCCTTATCGTTTATAATGGTGCACAATGGTCAACAACAGGAATTGGTGTTTCAATGATTAAGCGCGAATTATATATGGAGAGAATCCGCCCATTTATCGGCAAAGACCTTGTTAAAGTCATTACCGGACTCCGCCGTAGCGGGAAATCAGTATTGCTTAATCTGTTACGGGATGAGATTGGCGATACGACACATAGCATATATTTTAATTTTGAAAGTAAAAGGAACGCAAAATATGCAAATGCCGATACGCTGTACGATTATGTTATCAAAAAAGTAGGAGACAGCAAAGCTAAATGGTATTTATTCTTTGATGAAATCCAAGAGGTTACTGATTGGGAGAAAGTCATCAACTCTTTCCGAGCTGACTTTGATGCTGATATTTATGTCACTGGCTCCAACGCCAAACTGTTGTCGGGTGAGCTTGCGACCCTTATTTCAGGAAGGTATGTGCAATTTGTAATCTATCCGCTGTCATATAAAGAGTTTTTGCTTCTCAATGAAGGTAAAAGCTTCACAGACTATTTAAATGTCGGCGGAATGCCATTTATCAGTAACATTATCAGTGATGAAAAAGCTATCAATCTGTATCTAGAGGATCTATATAATTCAATAGTATTAAAAGACGTCGTTAAGCGAAATAACTTTCGTGATGTTGAATTGCTTGAAAGAATAATTACTTATGTTTTAGCCAATATCAGCCAAGCATTTTCAGCGACTTCAATCTCAAAATATTTCAAAAATGAGCAACGTAAAGTCAGTACCGATACCGTCTTGAACTATATCAAAGCTTGTGAAGAAGCATATCTGTTTTATAAACTGAAGCGGCATGACATTATAGGCAAAAGGATTCTGGAAGTATCTGAGAAATATTTTGTAGTCGACCACGGCTTGCGTGAAGCTGTTTATGGAAAACACATGGAAGACATTGGGATGATTCTTGAAAATATTGTCTGCTTAGAGCTTTTACGACGCGGATATACTGCGACTGTCGGGATGATTGACGGCGAAGAAATAGACTTTGTTGGCATCAAAAACAACGAGCCCATTTATGTTCAAGTCGCCTATTTGATGCCTGAAAAAAGCACGCAGGATCGTGAATTTGGTAGCCTTTTGAAAATTGAAGATAACTATCCAAAATATGTTGTTACAATGGATGAGGTAAACATGAGCCAAAACGGAATCAAGCATGTAAATATTAAGGATTTCTTGCTAGGCAATTGGAATTGATAAAGCAAACAATATCTCACAGACTCCTCGTAAGCACCATCCTTGCTACGTGGTTATTCACTTTCGCTAATGCGCGTTAGCAAATAGGGATATTATGTCGGAAACCCAATCTCAAGTTAACTCAATACGAAAGCATCGAACCATTCTGGCTTTTGGCGGGGTGATTCTCGGGTATGCTTCATCGATAATAGACAACCTAGCTTTTTTGTACTCAGTCCTATGCGTCGCTCTTTGTATGTCTTCGCATGCTTGCTATCTCTGGGCAAAACTTAAGAACCGTCATTGGTCTTGGGCTCTGTGCGGACTAATAGCGCCGCTTGGCTATTTGGTGCTTTACATGCTAGCAGACAAATCCAAGTCAAAGGTTTTGGAATAATCCAGCCAAATTCTTCCTTCGTCTGGTCTTTGCAATTCACTCCACACATACTGATCTCGACCCATTTTGATCAAGCGCTTGTTGTGTGTGAATATATCCTTGTGTTAAACTTCATCTTGAAATTACGAATAAATTTTTATCATAAGCACTTTGGAGGATTCTATTATGGCAAAGATAAAGCTAGGCTTCATTCGACGCGCTCTCATTGTATTCTTGGCGACCGTACTCATACTTCCGGGGTTTCTTGGGTTTAACCTTGACTCCTTCAAGATAGCGGCAGGAGACGGCAGTTCTCTGGATACTCCCATAATCATCACCACCCCGGCTGAACTAGATAACATACGAAATGGTCTCAATAGACACTACAAACTTGGTAATGACATAGACTTAACTGCATATATTACCTCGCGAACAGATTGGGGCACCTCGGGTTGGGAACCCATTGGCACCCAACTTAACCCCTTCACCGGCAGTCTTGACGGAGACGATAACGTCATCACTGGTCTCTGGATTGACCGTAGTACAGAAAATGCTGGTCTATTTGGATACACCGAAAATGCCACCATCAAGAACCTTGGTGTTGAAATCTCATCAAATGGCATTAAAGGTGGGGGCTACGCTGGCGGGCTGGTGGGAATGCAGCTTGCCATATGGGGCGAATCTAACATCATCACCAACTGCTATGCCACTGGTGATGTCACAGCAACAGTTCGTTATGCTGGTGGGCTAGTGGGAATGCAACAAGCCTCCGGCAGTAGCTCCACTGCCTCCATCACCGACTGCTATGCCACTGGCAATGTAACGGCAACAGGTTCTAGCAGCTATGCCGGCGGTCTGGTGGGATATCAATACGCTTTGGACAGTGGCACCGCTTCCATCACCAACTGTTATGCCACTGGCGATGTCACGGTATTAAGCAATGACGGCAGGGCCGGCGGACTGGTAGGAATTCAAGATGCCGATAACAGCTCCACCAACTCCATCACCGACTGCTATGCCACTGGCAATGTAACGGCAACAGGTTCTGGCAGCTATGTTGGCGGACTGGTAGGGTATCAATATTATGTTCAGACCATTGGCGCCATCAACATCATCACCAATTGTTATGCCACTGGCGATGTAACGGCGACAGGTTCTAGTAGTCATGCTGGCGGACTGGTGGGGCGTCAAAATGCAAGCGGCGGTGACCACAACATCATAACTAATTGCTATGCTATTGGTAATGTCACGGCAACAAGCAATGCCGGCGGACTGGTGGGCAATCAACATGCTAGTAACCCTGGCTCCAACTCTACTATTGCCTGTTTTTTTGATTCAGATACCACTGGGTTGTCAGCTGGTATAGGATTAGCTAGCCCTGGCACTGGCTCCAACAACGTCACAGGTAAAACCACAACCGAAATGAAAACCAAATCTACCTTTACCGCTGCTGGTTGGGACTTCACCGGCAGTGCCGGCGATCCACCGGTATGGTTTATGGTAGATGGTGCCACTTATCCCATGCTCTTCTGGCAGATAGCAGAAAGCGGTGAGGGCTCCACTACCAACCCCTACATCATACGTACTCCTCAACAGCTTGATAACGTACGCTTGCAACTTGATAAACACTTCAAACTCGGCAAAAACATAGACCTAACGACCTACCTTGCCTTAGGCGGTGCTGGGCATAACTATGGTGCTGGCTGGGAACCCATCGGCACAACCGTCTCCACCAATCCCTTCAACGGCAGTCTTGATGGAGACGGATATGTTATCACCGGTCTGTGGATTAATCGACCTGGCACTGATTATGTTGGGCTATTTGGCTATACCGTGAATGCCATTTTTAAGAACCTCGGTGTTGAAACTGCATCAAATGGCATCATAGGCGAAGTCTTCGTCGGCGGGTTAGTTGGAGTGCAAGAAGCCGATGCTGGCACTGCCTCCATCACCAACTGCTATGTTACTGGCGATGTTATGGTAACAGGTACTGATAACTATGCTGGCGGGCTAGTGGGATATCAATATACCTTTAGCGGCGGTTCCAACTCTATCACCAACTGCTATGCCACTGGAGATGTCACAGCAACAGTTGGATATGCCGGCGGACTGGTGGGGCGTCAATTTGCCTCCAACGGCGGCTCCAACTCCATCACTAACTGCCTTGCAACAGGTAGTATCACGGCATCCTCAAATGCTGGTGGGCTGGTGGGAATGCAATATGCCGTTAGCGGCTCTAACTCCACCACTGCCTGTTTCTTTGATAAAGAAACCACAGGGCTCTCAGTCGGCATTGGGGCAACTGACCCTGGCACAGGCTCTAACGACGTCACTGGTAAAACCACAGCCGAAATGAAGGCAATCGAAACCTTTACCACCGAGCTTACGGGTGCAGGCAAAACTCCTTGGGACTTCACCGGCAGTGTAGGCAGTCCACCTGTATGGTACATCGTTGAGGGAGAGGACTATCCCAGATTAACTGAAGGCAGCGGCACGCCAAGCAATCCTTATATTATCTATACACCCGAGCAGCTTAATGCTGTTCGTTTTAACCTTGATAAGCACTTCAAACTCGGTAATGACATAGACTTAACCGATTATATTGCTTCACGAACAGACTGGGGCACATTAGGCTGGGAACCCATCGGTACTGTCTTCACCCCTTTCACCGGAAGTCTTGACGGAGAGGGATATGTTATCACCGGTCTATGGATTAACCGCTCTACCGACGATGTCGGTCTATTCAGCTGCGCCAAGAATGCCACCATCAAAAACCTCGGTGCAATACTTGCATCAGATGGCATCAAAGGGAATACCAGAGTCGGTGGTTTGGTGGGATTGCAATATGCCGACTACGACATTTCCTCTATCTCCAACTGCTATGTCATCGGTAGCGTCACGGCAACACAAACTAGTGACGGCGGGATAGCTGGCGGACTAGTTGGGTATCTAAGTGCCTACTTTGATACTGCCTCTATAACCGATTGCTATGCCACTGGTGATGTCACGGCAACAAGGTATGTCGGAGGACTGGTGGGATATCAATTTGCCGACAACTGGCAAGCCGTCATTTCCGTCACCAACTGCTATGCCACTGGCAATGTTACAGCAACAGGTACGGAAGGCAAAGCAGGCGGTCTGATGGGATCTCAAATGGCCAGCTACGGCGGTAGTTCCTCCATTACTAACTGTTATGCCACCGGTGATGTTATGGCAACAGGCACTAATAGCTGTGTCGGCGGACTAGTGGGATATCAAGAAGCCTATGGCAATGGCACCTCCAACTCTGCCATCACCAACTGCTATGCCACCGGTAATGTCACGGCAACAGACGCTAATAGCTGTGCTGGTGGACTGGTGGGAGAGCAATATGCCAACGATGGCACTAACACCATCGCTAGCTGCTATGCCACTGGTAACGTTGTGGCAACAGGTTCTGCTGGCGGACTGGTGGGAGTTCAAGACGTCTACAACACCAGCACCTCTTGTATCACCGACAGTTATGCCACCGGTAATGTCATGGCAACAGGTACTGATAGTTCTGCTGGCGGACTGGTGGGAGTTCAAGCTGCTATCCAAAGCAGCGCCAACTTCCTCGCCAACTGCTATGCCGCCGGAGATGTTATGGCAACAGGTTCTGCTGGTGGACTAGTGGGATTGCAAGATGCCTATACATACAGTGTCAACACCATCTCCAACTGCTATGCCTCAGGTGATGTCTCAGCAACAAGCAATGCTGGCGGACTGGTGGGATGGCAAGAGGCTAACATCGGTGGAGCCAACTCCATTTCCAACTCATACCGCTATAACCGAGCCCTGGTAACAGTAAACGGAATACCATTAACAATGGATAATTATTCATACGGTATCCACGGCGGTACAGTATCAGCAACACAACTCCTGACCAAATCAACCTATACTGGCAATAACTGGCTCTTTAATGACAGTACCCCCACTGCCGGTCCTTGGTACTGGGATGATTCTGATTTGGTTTACCAGTTCCCCAAACTTAACATGGGCGATGAGTCATTCCCCTTCTTATTCCGTATCATCAATGTAGGAAATAACAACACAGTCACATATGCAGGTAGTGACTTAGACGTATCAGCTCTTCTCTTCACTCTAGACCCATACGCAGGTACTCCCACTTACACACAAGAGTTTGGTGGTAGTGGCGAGGGATTTTTTGATGGTACCACCGGAATACTCACCGTTGACAAAACAGGTACATTCATCATCGCTCTTACCACGGCAAACGTACCCTACCATCGTCAGGCAGAAGAAGTAACCGCTGTCCTCACCGTAACTGTAGGGACAGGTGCCCTAGTAAGTTCTCTCACGGTAACAGAGATTACCATCGATACTATTACCGTAAGCGCTACACTGGAAAGCTCCCCAGCTACAGGACAGAGTATCGAGTATGGCATAAATACCACTAATACCCCACCTGCATCATGGCAAGAAAGCCCCATCTTTACCGGTCTTACTCCCGGGACTGACTATTACGTCTTTGCCAGAAGTGCAGAGAATATCCTCTATAGCGCCGGTACCCCCTCAGTAAGTGGTCCTCATAAGACTTTGATGCCTCTTCGCACACTTACCTATAACGGTAATGGTAATACCGGAGGTACAGTACCCCCCAGTGCCACTTACACCAGTGGCTCTGTGGTAGTCGTGTCAGGAAACACAGGTAACCTAGTCAAAACAGGCTACAAGTTCATTGGCTGGTCTACTGACCCCAATGCTACAGTCGCTCACTATCCTGTAAACTTTGCCTTCCCCATAACCAGCAGTATGACTCTCTACGCGGTATGGGAAGCTTTACCTGTAACATATACCGTTACCTATAACGGCAATGGCAATACATCGGGTACAGCGCCAATCGATAACAACAGCCCCTACAATGCCGGTAGCACGGTTACTGTAATGGGACAAGGCACTTTGCTCAGAACTGGATATACCTTCTTAGGCTGGGCTAACTCCTCAAGTGCCACTTCCCCAACCTTTGGCACTACTTTTGTTATTAACTCCAACACCACTCTCTACGCTGTATGGCAGTTGATACCCGTCACTACCTATACCGTTACCTACAATGGCAATGGTAGTACCGGTGGTTCGGTACCTGTTGATTCCACCGCTTATACTTCAGGTTCATCTGTTACCGTTCGTGCTAACACCGGTAATCTGGTGAGAACAGGATATATCTTCAAGGGTTGGGCTACCACCAGTGGAGCTACCACTCCAACCTATGCTGTTAACGGTAGTACGGTTACACCGGCTACATTCAATATCAGCGCTAATACCACTCTTTACGCTGTATGGGAAGCTAATCCCCAACCGATAACCTATACTGTTACCTACAATGGTAACAACCATACTGGTGGGACTGTACCGCTAGATACAAAGTTATACTCTGCCGGGGACACAGTCACTGTACTTGGCAACTCTAACCTAACCAGAGCCACCAACTACACTTTCTTAGGCTGGTCAACTAACCAATCAGCTACTACAGCGCAGTATGTTGCCGGGAGTACTTTTACAATTAATTCCAACACTACTCTCTACGCTGTATGGAAAGAGAACGCAGTAG